>JAEHJW020001647.1_pt1 | contig 27978 bp, 30 predicted proteins | sample 9271431 | NCBI WGS metagenome assembly JAEHJW02 | reverse complement strand
CAAGCGTTATCTTATTGGATTCGTCGCGCGTAAGATATTCCGTATGGAGTTCGCCCATGACGCGCGTGGCGTCTGACAGCGTCTTGTCCATGCGCGAAATGTCGTCGCGAATCCCCGCCGTCTGTTCCGTCATCGTCACAAGTTGCTCGCCTTGTTGTTCAACCTTAGTCTGTAGCCGCAGGAGGATTGCCGTCACTGAAAACTCTTCCGCCACGTCCATTCCTCCCGTCATGAGTTGATCCTATATTTGCGCAACGCTATCGCCACGTCCTGCGGCGTCGATAGAAAATTCAGCGGAACCGACGGCTTAAAATGCGCATAACGCAAATACCTCACCACGAGGCTGGAGCATATCTTGTGTGTCCGCTCCTCGCTCCTGACCAGTGCATCCGGCAGATGGACGAAGTCGCGTGACAGCATCCTCAGCGCATCGTCCGCAATCAGCAACCAGTCATAGCGCTCGCCTTTGAAACGCTCGACCTCATTCAGCGCCGCAATCTTATCCTTCATCGGAATGGGCGGTCGATAGACGGCGAATGGGTCTGACATCATGATCGGATATTCAATCACGCCTTTGCCCGCGATGGCTGCAAGTTGCGAGTATGGAGATACGGCAATACTGACGTGATAGACGAATTCGCGTTGCGGGCCATCCTGCAAATATTCGCCGAAGTCGATGGCAATTTCATCAAGTGTGCCGACGCGATGGTAAGCCAGAATGTCGCCGCGAATCGGGCGGTTGACCATGGGTATCCCTCCTTATGCGCAACAAAAAAAGCGCCCGCAGGACGCCCGTTGCCGCTATTTTTCCGCTCCTAATACCAGTTCGTGACCGCCGTATCCATCTTGCTCTGTAGCGCCGCAAACTGGAGTATGCTCGCCTTCGTCTGCGCGTAGAGCGTGGCGCTCGTGGTCTGCGCATTTGCCAGCGTCAACACGAGGTCCGGGAATACATTCGTCGCCAAGTCGCTAAACGTCGCCTGTTCCGCTGCCGTCATGCTCGTTTCGAGCGGCGTACACGCGATCCGATGCATGTCGTAGCTAAGATGTTGAATAGCCGCTGTCATCTGGAGTGCCACGTAGAGATTCGGGAATTGGCTGAACAGATACGCCTGATAGTCGCCGACATTCGCCGGAATCACCGTCAGCGTACCCGTAGCCGACGAAGCCTTGAGTGCGACCGTCGAACCCGTGCCGATGCTCGCCTGACCTGCCACACACCCTGTGGCCGCCGCGCTCACCGTCAACATCTGCCCTGTCGCGCTTGGATCGACTGTGAACGCGAGGGTCGCCGCATTGCTTGTGAGCGTCACCGCAGACGCAACACCCGCGACTGTGATTGCGCAGGATGTCGGCGGCGTTGACGGCGGATTGTTCAGTGTCGCCGTCACCGTCCATTCGCCTGCCGTGGATGATTCGGTGAGCGCCACAGTAAAGTACGGCTGAAGTTGAAGCGCCGCAGGGCTGCCGAGAATCAGATACCGTTGCGGATACGTGTAGGCCATCACAACATCCGATGGTGCCGTTGCCTGGGCGAAACTGAGCGCCGACTGTGTAGACGGTGGATTCGGCCATGGGTTAGTCGCGGCTTGAATTGGATTTCCTTGGATGATTCCGGTTGACGTATCAAACAAAAAATAGTAAAACATGCGAATTCCTCCTTAGACGTAATAGATGGCGTATCCGTATGCAGTTGATGCGGCTGCCGCAGGTATAACGATTCCGCTTGCGCTTACCGCGAGCGCGCCTCCTGCGATAAGCTGTGAGATAGGACTAGAGGCTGCCGTAGCGAGCACTGTGGAGTTTTCGCCATCCGCATAGCCATCCGGCGCAGACCACGCATAATTTCCGGCATAGGCGGAAAGCAACTGATTTAACCCCGCAGGAATCGGGAGCGTCACAGTGTAGAACGAAATAGTAGTACCGCCGAGCAGAGTAAACGAAGACGTAGCGGCACTTGATGTGACGCTTCCCGCGGCAACCTTGATCGCGGCCACTGAGCCGCCTGTATAATTGCCAGCAGGTATCGAGCCGCCCGGATACAGTGTCGGACTCCCCTGCGCAGGCATCGTACCCGTAAAGTTAAACCCCGCGCCGCTACTGGCAGTCTGACCGCTTAGTATGTCGGCTGGTGTCGCTGTGCCGGGTAAGGCTATTTGCGCGCCCATGTAACCACCTCCTTAAAACGCAAGTATTGTGCCGCTGACGAATACCTGATTGGCCACTGAAGCCTGCGCAACAAGAACGACAGGGCCGCCTGTCGTTGCGCCAAGTGTGACCGACAAGCATGAATAGTCTCCAACCGCTTCACTGGTAGACGGAAGAAGTTGAATCGTCTGCACTGTTGCAGTTGCATCTGTGTAATAGGCATAGACGTTCACGGTGGTCGTTCCCGTCACTACACGGAAATAACACCTAACCTCAAATAGCCCGTTTACGGTCGGGGTGAAAACACACACGTTTACCGTTCCCGTACCTGTCAATTCTGTTTCATACGCATAAGCCACAACCGTGGCCACGCCGAAGTTGCCGGAGGTGGGGACTCCCCTAACAGTTCCCAATCTACCCAAACCACCTATTTCAGCAACAAGGTTCCAAGACGAACCGGTCCAAATATAAAATCCCCAAGACCCGCCGTTGGTTCCAGGGTCGTTGAGAAAGTCAGTATCTCCTACACCCCCCAGACCCCAACCGACATAGGCGCCTTGTCCGTAGGGTGCAGTTTGACCAAAACTGCTATTTGCTACAAATGTCCATGGAAACTGTTGCGCCGCCGTCCACGTATTCGCATTCCCCAAATTTAGCGACAGCCCACTCGCCCCGTTTGACAGCGATGTGCCGTTGAGGACGAGGCTGTACGATGCCGCGCCGGGTGACGTGGGATTGCTGACGCTCAGGCCGTTGGTGGCGGTGAGCGACGTGACCAGCGGCGAGCCTGCGTAGGTGCCGTTGTTGGTGAGGGTTTGGTTGGCGGCGACGGTGAGTCCAGCATTGAAGGTGGCGAGGCCCCCGAACGTTCCTTCTGCCACCAGCAGATTCCCGCCATTATCCACCCACGCATACTCGGTTCCGCTTGCGTTCCTGAACGACTGCATGTGCGTACCTGCCGCCGCATCCGTTGTCGGCTGCACGATAAGCGATGTGCCGCTCAACCTGAAATACCACGGGTTATACGCACTCACGCCATTTGTGCTGCCGTAGATATCGAGTCTGCCGCTCGTCGTGTTGTCTTGCAGGTAGGATGTTGCGCCGATACCGAGTTTCATCCCAGCAGGCGTCCCGAGATGCGCGGCTGACACATAGTTCAGGAGTCCATTCGTCGCAAGCGCCAACCGTCCGCCGTCGTTGCGGTACACCGCCGTCTCGTCGGTGATGTCCGCGCTCGTGATCGTCGTTGCGGCAGCCGGAACCAACACTTGCGCAAGCACCACAGACCCCGATGGCGCGGACGGTACTGCGGGGGTAGCCGACGCAACGCCATGCACCACAGACAGTGTCCAGCCATCCACAAATTCCGTATAAACGCTTGCCGTATAAGGAGTCTCGTTAGGAGGGGCGAAGGATCTGGTTTGCAGATTCGTCTGACCCTGCGCATAGATGATATAGACGACATCAATCCTGTTGTACGTCGCATCCGCCGCAAGCCCTGTGCCGTTCGGATAACTACCCGGCAGGATATTGACGCCCTGTTGCGCGGCGACAAGCACCGTCTGCCCGTCTTGATACGCAAGCCCCGACGCAATCTGTACACCGCCGTCCGCCGTAGACGAAGCAGACGGCGTGAGGCCGTTTAGAATCGTGAACGCGTTCGCGTACAGTGTGCGCGTGATGAGACTTGTGAACGAGTTATTGAGCAGCGTCACCGCAGATTGCAGGTCGCCGCTCGTTAACTGCTCATTGGCATAAAATTGGCCCGTAGATGGCATGTTGTAATCTCCTCTCTAGGCGGTCGGATCGGCGAATCCGGCGTAAGCGTCGTAGGCATATTCGCGATAGAATTCATAGGGCATCCAGAAACACCCGTTCAGTGTTGCGGGATCTTTGATCCCCCACGCAGACGACCATTGGTTGAGGACCAAGATCGTCCGCGCCACTGGATCGTTGCCTATTGCGCTCACCGCATGGCCGCCAAGCGGCTGATTCCGATTTGCGGGCATCGACAGATACCCAGTCATCGCTACCGCATCCTGCTCCATTTCAGCGAATACCTGAAACCCAAACAACACCGGATGCTGATTCGCCAACGCGTCTAGCGTATCTTCAAGTATCCGCGTCTGCATAATCGGCTGTGCCTGATTCGGCGCGAGTCGATACGCCGCATCCCAGTCCTGTGCAGGCGGTGCGAGCGCAAAGTCATTCGGCGTATACGGATCATCCACCGCAGGCATCGCGCCAAACTGCTCCAAGACCACAACCGCCGCATCAATCGTCGCGCCCACATCTTGCGTGACCGTGTTCGTCATTTCGCGTTCCTTCTCATAGTTGGCGAAGTAAGACGGTTCCATTGTTGGCAATCCAGACATGCGCCGAAGCGCCATGAGAAATTGGAGAGACGCAAAGCTGGTACACGCACCAAATTGCCCCTGATTCTGAATATCTCCATACCAATGTCGCAGATTCGTAGCCATCTCTTTTGCGCCCGTTGGTCTATAAACAGCATGCAAAGAAGGTACGGAAGCCTTTTCGAGCGGATATACGCGCAAGTTGAACACTCCTCAAGTAGGATTTCCGGGCATCCACACAAACAACTTTTTCCCGCCCGCGAACAGCGGGAAGATGAGCGCCTTGAGCAGCGACAACTGCGAGTCTGACGGATTCGTCATATACGCTGCATCGAGATACGACACGTCAAGCACGAAACCGCCCGAACTTGTCGTCGGTACATAGACACCCACATAATTTGCGACGCCAAACGTCATGCCGCCCGCAATCCCCGCAAGCGTCTGCGAGAACCATGCGGCGCTACAAAGCGTAGGCGCATAGACCGGAATCGCAACGCCGCCCTGTAGAGCGAGCACACGACTCGCCATCCACTGCGCTTCCGAGAAACACAGGTTCCCAACAAATCCATTCGCCTGATTCGCGCCTGTGTGATCCGAACCAATATAGACATTCCCCGATACGGATGTTGGCGGACTCGTCACTGTCGCCGTTGTTAACGCGACGCCGTCCATGACCAGCATCGCCGAACCTTGCCCCCAGTTGAGCGCGACGATATGCCGACCTTGCGCAAACGACGCAGAAGCCGACAGCGTTACGCCGCCGATAAGCGCATGAAGCGCCTGTCCGTCGGACCAGATGGACAGCGTACCCTCCCAGTCGAGCAGATAGGTATCGTGAAATAAGGAACCAGAAGTCTCCCACGCGCCATACGGGCCGACATCGACAGCGAGCGTGATCATCCCCTGCGATTGCGTGCCAATAACGCTCGCAGCAGGAATGGTGAATGTATCCGCCGCTCTCGTCGCAACTGTTCCAGCGGTCGTAGAATCATTGGGGTAGATGGGCGATGGATAGGGTAATTCCTCCAACTGAACCGCATAGACCGTTCCCTGGCCCGATATCGTCACCGTGCAGTTATCCACAAATCCCGTAGACGGCGTATACGTCACGTAGAGAAGACCATCAACCGTTCCGCCATAAGTCGCCGTCGCAGGCGTATCAAGCGTTCCTGAGCTATTTTCCGCAACCACAGACAGCGTGACGGGGCCGCTAACATACGCGCTCACTGTGTACTGCGCCTGCGCGATGGTTCCCGCATTTTGCGTCACCGTTCCCGCCGAAGCGCCTGCCGTCGTGTTGCTCAGAGTCAGATAACCTCCGCTGTATGCGCCCCCCGCAGTCCATGTAATGGTTCCCCCGGACGCCGTCGTAACCGTCCATGAAGTCGGCAGAGAAGGCGTTCCCGAAGCCGTCAGAAAACGGCTGTTGAGCAGGATGTTCGACGTTCCCTGAAAGACACCCGCCCACTGCATGATTCCTTGCGTGCTCCACGTCGGAATGTTCGCCGCCGATTCCGCGCCGGTAGGACTAAACGCCGTTGTCGAGCGCGTCCACGTCAACACCACGCTTTCGCGGTCATAGCGATAGTTTGTCAGCGGATTCCAGCCAACGAAACTGCCTCCTGCCGGTTCGTAGAATTGCGCGGCCTGGCTTATGGAGTGCAAATGTCGCGTGATGTTGTTTGGGCTGACGCTCGAATCCACCGTCAAAGGAATCCGCCCAAGCAGATGCGCGTCCGTCTCTTGCGCCAGTCTCTGCACACCGTAGATCGACGCAACGAAGTCAAGATCGCTGCCCGTCGCGCCGACCACGCTCACAATCTGATGCGCAGTAGCGAGCGCCGTTTCTGCATCTTCGAGCCCAGTTCCCTGTGCGCCGAGTACGACGGACACCGCAGGATCATTCGGATTCAGAAACGCAGGCGTATTCGCCAGTTGCTTGCCGTAGACTTCAGACATTTAAGCCACCGCCCCGAGCGCTACGCTGATCGTACCTGCCGTGAGCAGTTGCGACGGGGCCGCAATCATGTCGGTTGCAGGCGATGAGATATTGACCTGTGTGATATAAGTGCCGTTTCCAAGACCCTGTACCGCCGATATCACCGCAGACAGCGGCAGCGACTCGCCAATCTGAAGCGCCGAGAACAGGTTCGTGATCGCCGTCTGCACCAAACTAACCAAATCCTGCGCAGCGCCTATTTGCGTCGGAATGACGGTCAATGACATGTTTTCCACAACAAGCGTCGCATTTAGCACAATCACCGTGTCGCCAGAAGCCCGAATCGATTCAAGGGCCGTCTGCACACTTGCCAGCACATTTGTCGCACTGGGATTGGTCGTCACATAGACATACACGAACCCCGGCGGCGGATCGTTCGCGAAGGCGCTGTACCATGTCGGCATGGTCGTGTACGTGGCCGATGTAAGGTTGAGCCGAATATAGAAAGCAGAAAGTCCATCGACTGTCGTAGACGCCCAATCGGATGGAAACGTCCACGCCACCGAGCCAGAAGTCTGCCCGTTGCTCGTCTGATCAAGCGTCGGACTGAGCGCTCCCCACGCGCTGCCATTCCAATATTCCCACGTCGCCACAAGCCCGCTTCCTGCCGTCGATACGTCGAGATAGAGTCCGCTAAAAAATCCTGGTGATCCGATGTAAAACGAGTCGCCTGCCGTCGGGGTCGTCACGAATGGCGCGAACGGTACGCCCTTTGGAGAATTGAGCGAAGTCGTATAGACGTTGTAGAGCGTCGTGTTCTGTTGTATGCCCGTCAGATATGGATTCCCAACCGCATTGGACAGCACGACGCCCGATACTTGCGAGGCCGCATAAGCCAGTGCAACATTCGTCGCATCGGCGAGCGATTGCAGATAGACCTGAAAACGCGCCAGTTGTGCCGAAAGCGATTCAGCATTCACGCCGCCTGACGCGGACGCCGGATTCGTCACCGACACGACGCCCGCCACAGGTGTGATGATGTTCGTGATGCTCGCTGCTGGAACATTGCCGCTTGTACCGGGTATCACGGCGCTCAGGGTCACATTGACCGTTCCTGCCGCCGAGACCGCTGTTGCCGCAATCGTCTGAAACACAACCGCAGGCGTCGATGGCGTACCGACCGTCGAAGCAGTGAACCCTTGCGGGATCGTCGTAGCCTGCGTAACAGTCACCGAGAGCGCGACAGTCGCCGATTGTGCCGGAAGCGAGTTAAAACTGAAGGCGTCAAACGCGCCCTGAATCGCATTGGTGTACACGCCGATTTGCAAGTCGCGATAAAAAGCCGTCAGGACTGCCGCCGTACCGCCGTTGATCGCATTGAGCCGCCCGGATGAACGGACGCTTGTCAGTGTGCTATTGGCAAGCGCATACGCATTCGCCTTGTCTTGTATCTGCGTCTTCGTCTGTGTAATGACCGCCACTACAGCACCCCTCCTTGCGACACCGCGACTTGCGCCTGCGTCTTGCCTGTTCGAAGCACCAGCGGAACAGTCACGTTCGCCCAAGTGCCCGCTTGCGATACAGACACAGCCCCGACTTGCTGCACACGCGAATCCGCGATGGCCGTCCCTTGTGCAAGCACAGCCAGGCGCTGCAACGTGAATTCGCCGCCAAGCCCGATGGTCGAGGGGATCAGGCTGCCAAACGTCGGATCATCCGCTACACTTCGAAGCGGAGTCGCATATGTCGCCGCCACATCACCGCCAATCGTATCCGGTCCGTCCGTGGCGAACAGGTCGTCATCCGAGAACAGGAATCCGTGTTGCGGCGTGAGCAGGATGTCAACGCCACCTGCATCGTCATACTGCGACAGCGCGAGCCGCGCCGTCTGATTGGTCGATGTTGCGGTTGTCGCACCCGGTATGAAGATCAAGTCTCCCGGCGCGAGCACACGCAGAATTCGACCGCCCGTGATGGGCGCAGCATTCGTGACGGAGTAAGCCGAATTTCCGCTGACCGTCACCGTGTTCGCAAGTGCGTTTCCGTAACTACCAGGAACAGAGGCTTGCACATTGACCGTCGCCGTTTGCCCGATCGCGGACAGCGTCGTTTCCTGCGTCGTCAGATAACCACGCACCTCATTTGATGAACCCGCCAACGTCTGCGCGGTTGCGCCGATGGGGATGGTCACGGATGCGGACGTGAGGCCCGTGAACGTCACTTGGCCCGTCGCGTATATCTGTTTGACGAATGCCGGATCGCCTACGACGAACGGATAGTCAAGGTTGTTCGCCTGCGCGAGAAGATCGGCGAACGAAGCGTTGCCGAGCGTGCGCAGCGCAATGCGTTCGAGCGTGTCGCCTTGTTGCACGAGGGTCTGCATCGGAGGTCTCCTTTCTGCGAACGCGAAAAAGCCGCCCCGGAGGACGACTGAATCCGCGATAATTACGCCCCGATCAAGGCCACCACAGGCGCTGCCGTATACGTCACAACCACACTCTGCCCGACTTCGAGCGGGAACGCGCCCGCGGTGAGTCCTGTCGTCACGCCGGATTGCACGATACTCGTCACGGTTCCGCCAGACACATACATAGTGACTGGCACGTTGTTGCTGTTCGTGTACGTCCACGGAGACGCCCCGACTGTCGTGGCCGCGACGGTCGCTTGTGGTGATGCGCCTGTATTTCTTGTCGCATACGAGGTTGCATTTGCGATATAAAATGGCGCGGTCGTCTGCCCTGAGATGGCATTGCCAACCATCGAAACGGTAGAGGTATTGGTCGCCTCGTAAAGTGCTCTTTCCTGAGTTCCGGTCGTGTTGTCGAATACCGCTCCCCTCACATCGACAGTTCCCGCCGAGCCGGATACAAGGATTCCGTTTTGCCCGTTATTCTTGTATTGTCCACCGATCACCTTATGACCCGTTCCTGCCGATAGGGTAAGCCCCTGCGTTTGGTTCCCGTCAAACACGCAATTTTCAAAAGTGAATCCATCCCACGCCGCTACATACAGGCCATTTGTAGACTGTCCGGCCACGCCGTTGTTACTGAAATCACAATTAGAGAATCGCGCATAGCCCGATCCGTTGGTTGCGGTGATTTGACCTCCGTTAGTCGGGCAATTCGTAGCCGTGAAGCGATGGAATGTCAGATTAGACACATTCGTCGGCGATTCAACCCCGATTGAGCAGGAGTCAACACTCACCTCGTCAACCGACACATCGCTGCAATTTTGCAGGAGTACGCCATTTCCCAGCGTCGTTACTCCCGTACTCATGACGACGTTTCCGATGCCGTTTATCTCGACGTTTCGCAGTTTGATGTTCGAGGAATTTTGCTGCGGTCCACCTTCGAGCGTGTAATCCACCTTGATTCCTTGCGAACCATAGAGTGTTGAATCGGTGCTGAACAGTTTCGCGCCATCGACCGTGCAGTCAATGCAGCCCTCGAAACCAAGTTGATCGCCTTCGCTCGACGTCGGATTTGGCCCGTTATCCCACGAGAGAGCGCCGTAGATGCGTACATTCGTACAGCGGATATGTTGCAGGCCGTTGTACCGCGCTCCTGTGGTGCGTGGGTTCCAGATCGCAACATCATCATTGCCGGGGCGCCCGAATATCGAATTGTCGCGTGTGCCATACGTGTACGGATTCACAATCGTGATTTGCTTTGAGGTGTTGTAGGTGATCGCGCCGAAGTAAGTTGTGTGCCCCGTTACATCATAGAGACTAACGTTTGTGCAGCCGCCCGTTCCCTCGACATAGCTGCCGATCAGCACGCCGCAGACAGTCGTATATTGCGGCCCAGAGTTATCGACGTTGTTAAGGTTGCCGTCGTATTCACCGCCGAACAATTTAACATTCGTGCTGTTGATGATTCCCAGACAATTTGCCTGCGTCCCGGGCAGCGCGTGTATTCGCGCTCCGTATGCCCAAATTTGCGTTGAATAGGTTGTGCTACTCAGTAATGCGGGGCCGATCCCGCTGACATAATAGTCGCCCGGCGAAACCGTGACCGCGCCGCCGTTATTTGCGGCAGAGAGGAGGAGTGCATTGATTGCCGCCGTAGAGTCTGGCGCTACATAATCCCCGCTCACAGATGATCCGGCTGCATCGTAGAGAGTCACAGATTGCGGGTTTTCCACGCTTGCAACGGTAGTGGACAAATAGCCCGATTGCGGCGTTGTTGGCGGAGTCGCGGGCATGTAGGATGGAATCGGCAGGTATGCGCCTTGATCCAAGTCTGACAAGTTCCCCGGAACGCTGTTTCTGAGCAAATACGTCCATGATCCGCTGCCGACTTGGACAAATACTGCGTAACCGCTTGGCGATGAGCCGCTTGCTGGCGCAGTCCAACTCATGGAGATATTGTTCGTTTGCGATGTTGTAGCGGGTCCATTCGTGACCGTTGCTGTGGCGGCGGCAGACAGACCGCCGTAACCGTCCATCGAACAGACGGCATAGGTGTAAGTCGTTGTGCCTGCGGTGCCGTTGACAGTCAGGACGAGATTCGACGGAGCGCCACTTCTGCACGGTTGCCCGGCGTGTTGGATAAACACTCCCTGACCATTCGCCAAAGGGATGGACGAGGCGAGTGTCAACGTCTTGCTTCCGGAGGTTATTGTTCCTGTGGTTGTCAGCGCGCTGCCCGATGCGCCGTAGTCGCGCTTGAGGTCTTTTGCCAAACCAAGAGCCGAAACCGTAGACTGTACATAAGATGATCCGAAACCCATGCCGCCCGGCACCGTTTCTCCCGATGACGGGTCAAAACCGCCTTCTTGCAATCCGTTTTGCAGAAAGTAGAGTTGATCGCCCAGATTAAGAGAAGGATCGGTTTCGAATAGGCTCACAGATTCAACTTTCTTCAGAACTTCGTTGTACCTATTCCTCGCTTTCCGACTAAGACTCACACAATCATCTCCTTAGATTGACAACAATTCTGGATACAGCGTGATCGTCTGAAGCGCCAGAACCACCTCCAGAACCTCCGCGTTAAACAGGTACGGCGCAGGACTGAGCGCGTCGAGCGTTTGCAGCACGGCATTCCCCTGCGTCACCAGTTGCGACACATAGCCATAGGAGACCGAGGACGGGAACGCCGAAGTCTGCGCGAGCGATTCGAGCACCGCTTGCGCGGCAACCAAAAAAGCCTGAGTTGGCGCGATGGCCGTTGCAAGACCCGGATAATTCTGCACTGTCGGAAACTGGCCCGGAGGCAAGAAACCCGAGTAGTCATAAGGAGCGACAAGTTGCAGCGCATACGCGGATAATGCCATATCATCCGCCACCCCCTAACAGAATCTGCGATTGTGCGCCATGCAGCGCCCCCTCTTGCGCCCGACTTTGCAGATACTGTGCGCCGTTGGTCACAAGATCGTTATACGAAGATCCGACAAACGAGGGATTCGGTCGCAGAAGCGGAGAAAGCCCGGTTGCCACGATGTCATAGTAGAACACCGTGTTTTCAGGAACTGCCATATCCCATGTCACAACCGTCGGCATGACCGAGTAGTACTGCTGATGTGTCCAGTTATACAGGTGTAACTCATACTGGATATCCGGTCGCTCGACGGGCTGGTTGATGAACGCGTGATAGATGGTCTGCAAGAAGTCGAGCCAATACTGATACCCATCCATCTCCTGACCACCGATGACGCGTCGAATCTCGTAGCCCGTCGTTCCTTCGAGAGTGAACGTCGGCAGATCGGCCCCGTACAAGTCCGCATAGCCGCCCGCCGCAGTCCGCTGAATATTGGCGCGCACAGGCTCGCTTTGCTCATAAGATTCAGGCGGAATCAAGAACGTCCACTCCGCCGTATACTGGCCGTTTTCGACCAGCACGAATTGCATACGGCGCAGCAGGTCTTGCTGTGTCTGTAGACTCGCGGGCATCGTATCCCTCCTTTCTCAGTATCCGAGCGGAAGAAAGAGCGGCAAATCCCCACTCGCATCGGCCCATATGAGCAGCCCCATCGAATCGGGCAGCGGCTGCACCAACGTAATCACCTGTATCCCCTGATACGGAGTGCCACGTCGGATATCGACACAGTTCACGCGATAGAATCCGGTCGTCGCATCCTGGTAGGCGTTCAGACAGTTGGCGAGCACCGCATCGTTGAATCCTCGTTTGTTGCCAATGTTGTGTCCGACTTTCGCGAGGTTTCCATACTGCCAATCCGTCCTCATGACGCCACCACTCCCCGGCTGAAGGTGACGGTTGCTGTGTAGGACTGAAACGCGACATACTGCTCATCCACACCCTCGACGTAACCAGTCAGGCCGACAGCGGGAAAGCGAACCCGCGTTCCTACTCGCAGAGCAGGATTGCCGTGGATGGTCGCTGTGCCGCGAATGTACTCGGGATTGAGTTTATACCAGTCGTAAAGCGTCTGGTTCCACGTCATCATCTGCGATGGAGAAAAGTGAGTGCCGTATGTCGTCGGATAACCGAGGACAGGGACTTCGAGCGGGCGCATCCCATATTTCGCGATGGAATCCGTGTCCACGAGTGCGCCGAATGACGTGTTGATCGCCGCAAGAAACTTCGACTGTTGCAGATATCCCTCCGGGTACGAATAAAAATAGTTGACCACGTCGGATGTCGTCGTACCCCACTGTCTGCTCGTGGTTTCTTTCAGATATACGTCTGTGACAGGCAACGTGCGGAACACGTCCGGATGTGTATTGGGAGCGGTCGAAGTCGTGTTAAATGGCGTGTTACGAATCACCAGATTGAACGTGGCATTATCCGGCCCGAACGCAATCCCCTTCTTCGTTCCCGTCCATGCTCCGGGGATATCCGTCATCTGATCCGCCGACCGCACATCTCCGAAGAATTCGAGAAATGGCGCATTCATCATCGACTGAAGCGTCGAGTAGATACCGCCGCTTTGCGCCTGCATGAAATAGAAAGCCCCGCTGAACTGGGACGTATCGCCAAACGCCTGCGTAATCACATCGAGCCATGTGGCGACTCCTGAGAACTTCTTGCTGCGGATGCTGACCGCCGCCGAGAATAGCGCAGGCATCACATTTTGCACCAGCATATTCGCAGTCTGTGACGGCGACATGAACCACAGGCTGCTATTCTTCGTGGATTTATGCAGGAACGCGAGTAGCCACAGCAGGATCGGTACGTTGCCGCTTTGGCTCGACCCGTAGGATGAGAAACCACTTTTTACAGCGGCATACAATCGATCGAATGCGGCGGTTGACGTTTCACCCACAACCGGAGTCAGTTTCACGCTCGTCCACACCAGTTCCGTTTGCAGGCCGAGCATCGCATCGGACGCTTGAATCTGAATCGACCGTTGCGGATTCTGCGGATTGGAACCGGTATCCTCGACGTAGTTGATATCCGTGATGTATCCAATGAACCGAGTCCGCATGTTCGCGGGTCCGTCATCCGAGGCGTAAACAACGATGAAGTCCATAACCGACACAAATTCATCCCAGGTGGACGTTGGAGATTGGCCGATGACGCCCGCTGTCAGTTGCAGGCTGAGTGTGCCGATTTCGTTGCTTGATTGGCTAGACGACAGGGTTTTCTTGAAATGCCAGGATTGCAGCGACAGCGTAGGATCGAGTTTTCGTCCAGGACCGTAGGTGTCGATTGTCGTGTGAATCTCAATCTGCGACATGGAGCGGAACTGTATGGATAATTGCGGATTTTCGGATGCGGAACCCTTGGGTACGAACGGCATGATGGCGTCTCCTTTCGGGAAACATGGTTGCACAATATATATCTTGCATAGACAAGCACAATGAGGTATCATATTTCTCAAGGCGGTGGATACATTGAAGCGAACGGCATCCTACACATTGGAATCCGAGATGTTGGACGAATTAAAAAGAATTTCTAAACTGACCATGATCCCACAAGCGCGGATCGTGGAATTGGCGATCAAGAAAGAACTGAAGACGATGCTAGAGCGAGAGGGGAAACGAATCTGATGTACTTGATTCTAGTCGGCATTCTCATATGGCTCGTCGTTTCGAGATTCAAGAAGCATCCGAGGCAAAACAAGACATCCGTCGTGATTATCTTTATCTTGCATTCGATCATCACGCTCGCAATAAGCTACGTTTCCATGACTGCTGGATTCGCCTATGTGTTACTGATCAGCGCCCCGTCAATAAAGTCTGCTCAATACGCAGAGAAAAGAGGCGGCTTTGGAGCGGTATGGCTTGCCGCCTTCTTGAGCGCATGGTTTAGTTGGTTGGGTTACTTTGCAATGCCGAAAATATTGGATATCATGGATTCGTGGCATACCGACTGACGCCTCACCGCACCGCATGTGCCGTATATTTTCCACCTTGCGCCGCCTTACGTTTGTGATTCAGATTGTGCCGCGATGATGGTCTATCCTTGTGGTTATTTGCCTGCATGATCGAATTCACGACGTTCGCATCCGACTGAACGCCCGCCGCATATACTCCTGGCGCAGTTGTGTCATAGCCGCCCGTCGTGAGATTGTACCCGTAGCCATAGGCACTCAGCATCTTGTTGCGAGCGGCAGCGTATTGTTTCTGCTTCACTACTTGCACGTAGTTCTTCTCGAACTGCGACAGCGACGAATACCCCGCATACGACGAATCCGCACCCACGCCGACCCCTCGATTCGGCCCTATTCCACCGAAATTCTTGTTTAGCGTTGCCGCTTCCGATGTGCCAAACGCCGACTCATACCCCCACTGCCCGAGTATCGAAGTCGCAGAGACGCCGAGCGCCGCTGCCGCCTTCTTCGCATAGGGAAGCATGGCGGATACAAAGTGTTTCTGTGCCGCCGTCGTTACACCAGTCGGCGTAAACGAGAAACCGCCCGACGGACTGAATCCGAAACCTGAGGTTGGTGCATTAAAGCCTCCAAAAGAACCGCCTGACATTGCTGCACTTGTTGCCGCATAAGCCGCACGCGGGTTGATGAAGGCATCCACGAATGAGCGGAAACCTGGCGATTGCCCCACATTCGCGATGTCTTGGAACGTTTTCGCCGCTCCCGATGCGCCCCCTGAATATAGCGCAGCATGCGCCGATGAAGCATGCGCGGGCATTGTGCCACTAACGTGCATGTTGTGAAGAATTCGCGCACGGAACGCCTTGTCGAAGGACGCTTGTTGCGCCGCGAATCCTTTTTGCGCCGCAGGTGCCTTCATGAGAATGGCAGCCGGAGCAATGATGCTGGCGAGCATCCCCAATGTAAGAGCGGATGCGCCAGCCGCCAGTACTCCGCCGCCTTCCGCAGCCGTTGCGCCAGCATCCACAGCGGCAGCATCGGTAACAGCCGAAGAATCAGAGGCTACCGTCTTTGCTCCGCCCCTCAATTTCGACCACATTTTATATCCTCCGTACCAACTGAGCGGATTACTAGCGAGCGTAAGCGCCGAAGAAACACCAGTAAATCCGAGAGCCGACGCCCCGGGTGACACATTGAACGCCCCTGCGGCAAGCGCAGTCGCCGGAATCACCGTGCCGCCAATCGTGCCAAGGATGCGGTCGAGAACCATGTTGGTCGTCGCGGTGTTCTGTGAGATGCTTTGCATGTACGTGGTCTGTCGCTGCGTCTCGCTTCCAGATGCCGCTTTAACACTCGCCTGCGCCTTGCTGACTTCGCTCATGAAATTCGGACCTGCTATCTGCTTCGCCATTTGCAACGTCGATAGGGTTGCCCCTTGACCGCCGTTCAGGAAGTTTGCCACGAGTTGCAGGCCCGTTTGACCCTGCGCGATACCGCCTTTTTGCATCTCATGGTGGAAAGTGGACAAGACCGAAGTCATGACCTGCGGATTAGATAAAATCTGATTCGAAGACATCATATCCGCCATCTGAAATACAGGATTCGACACGCCGAGTTTCTTGAACATCGACGTCAGATATGGTGTCTTGAGCGCATTCGTGTACATCGGCAGAAGCAACCCCGCCGTCAAGCCGCTGCCTTGACCAGGACCCGCCGAGAATGACTGCTGCATGGATTCGAGCGTTGCCGGAGCCTGTGCGCCCGTGAGCAGCGGAATGCCGAGAGACGATCCTAACTGATTGGCGACAGACAGCACCTGAGCAGGCCCGTTCGACTTCGTGAAGATGCTAGTCCGCATGGCGATGTTCGTCAACTGCTGCAAGCCGCTCATGAACTGTTGGCTGTTGACGCCCGAAGCTGTAGCCGCCGCCGTGATGGACTGAGCCGTTGCCTTCTCGTTGCCCGCAGAGAACGTACCTGCGAGTTGATAGCCGCCCATCACGGACGCAGCCGTCTGACCAGATATCCCTAGATAGCGGGCGAACTGAGCCGTCTGCATCGAGTCCTTGAACAAGAACGCCATATTCCCAGTTCCGGCGTATTGCCCCTGCAACTGCGCCGCCTGCGAGACTTGCGAAGCGGAGAATCCAAGCGGTGCGCCGACCGACAGCAATTTGTTATAGGCGACGTTCGGATTCGCGCCGCCCGTCTGCATACCGATCATGCCCGCGCTCGTTGCAAACTGCGAGCCGACTTCATACGACTTCGACAATAGCGATGCGCTGGTCAGCGTGCCGATAAGCGGGATGAAATGCGAAGCGATCATATGGCCGGTCCGAAAGCGACTCATGCCCGAACCGCCACCAGCCGATCCAGCCCCTGCATTCGCATATGCCAGATTGCCGCCGACTGTCGAGAGATAGTTTTGACCCTCCACAATCGACTCGACCGAGCGCACGTCGGCTTGGATATTTTTCGCCTCGTTCATCAAGCGCTGGCCTTTTGACGAATTGGCGCGCCGATAGTCGGCGCTTCGCTGTTGGAACGCCGCATATTCGCTATTCGCTTTTTGCGCTCTGGCGAGAATGGATTGCGGATCGAAGCGATTCTGCATGTCGGCAAACTGTGCTTGATAGGCCGATTGCAGATAGGCGTTGCTCTCGTTTAGTTGCGCCAGTCGTGCAGGAGGAACGTTGCTACCTGAGCGCACCTGATTGGCCGCCCGTTCCGCCGCTGTAGATAGTTTCTTGATCGCGTTGACAAGATCAATCTCATCACGCGCCAAGTTGCGGTGAATGGATGTCTGCGTATCGCCCGTGACTCCACGAGACAGCGTCAGTGCCTGGCGATATCGCGCATCCATCTCGATAGCCTTCCAATTCGGTACGAAGCCAGCACCAGCCTGCGCCATCTGCGTAGCGCCCGCGCCGCCAGATTGCCCGAGAAACGGAGGCATGGACGCTTGCGGGACCGGAGGCGGACCAGCCGATACCGCGCCCCTGTTGCCTCCAGCTCCCCCCATCGCGTTCGCGCGCGCCGTGAACGTCAGGAGTGGTTCGACAGACGCCGCCCACGCTTCGAGTTTCGACTTGATCTCGCGAAGCTGCGCATCTAACTCCGTCGAGTCGATACTCGCCTTGATGGATACTTGCGGTTTCTCCGCCATCGTTTAGCTCCTCCCTCCCGGCATCCCTAGCCCGCGCATCGGATCGAACGTCAAGCCTTCTTCGGGAAACGGGGACGGCATGCCTGACGCCGTATGCCCGCGCAGGTTGATTGTGCCGTCTGCCAGCGCCTGCTCGACTTGTTTGCGCTGTTCATCCCATACGCCGCCTTCGAGTTGCGGCAGTTCATACGCCGCCTGTACCTCATCTCGAATGACTTCGTCGTCCTCTTGCGGGTATGCCTTCCCGTCGTGCTGATCCATCGCGACAAGCGTCTGCGCATGCCATGGCATCATGCCCTCTAACCGCTCATCCCACGGCGGAATCTTATGCTCCTTCCACAGCCTTGTCAGAAGGGGACCCCACTGACCCCGCAGGAACCATTCCTTGTACGCCTTGGCGAAATCGGGCCTCCGCTTCACCAAGCGCCTGATTGTAGTCGAAAAAGAAACCGAGTCCTTTCGCAGTTTCGGAACGCAGGAGCGCACCTGCATCGAATCCAGGCGGCGTGCCGCCCTCTTCGCACGTTTCGTAGAATGTCGCCATGACCAGAAACAGGTTGCGCGTCTCCGCACTCATCATCTTCGGATCGAAATTCTGCTTGGCAATCTGCTCATCCGCCCGACACGAAATCCGCATGTCCGTCATCACATCGCGCATCTTCGCCGTAAAATCACCATAAGGATCTACGTGGACCGTCACCGTCTGCGCCACAAAAACCACTCCCCGTTAAGTTTCGCTGTCTCATCAGCACCGGACGCGACCCCGGATGGACGGGAGCGAACTCCCGTTTCGACTAAGCGATCCCGTAGCCAGGAACCCACACGTCGGTATACAGCCATGTGCCGTTTTGCAGCGTAAAGGCGTTGGCCGCCCATGTGTTGCCATAACTCGCAGGCGCACAGTGAAGAAACACCGTATCGAACTTTTTATTGACCCGATTCCACATGCCGATGCTGACCAGTCCTTGCGTCAGGATGTAACTGCCGGGAACCATGAACTGTGACTGCCAACCCACCGTATAGGCGCGAGCGCCGCTGACGGAGAGGGTGCCCGTCCATTTGAGCGATTGCAGTTCAAGCGGCATGATCGTGCCGAGCGCGTAGAATCCTTGCGTGCCGTAATTGTCGTTTTGCGTCACGTCGGTGATGAAGCCGATCGACTTGCCACCGACGATCAGATACGCCTGACTGCCCTGTTCGACGCTGGCCGATTGCCCGGCCATATTCATGACCGGACCCGCAGGAACGACCGGAACTTGAAGCGGCATAAGTTATCCCTCCTTTATCACGCGGCAGTTGTCGCGGTTGTTGGCGGCAGCGCCAGATTGATCGAGAAGATGACCCCGTTGATCGGGTTGACCACGTTGACCGAGGCGTTGGACACGAGGAACGTGGAGTTGTTCGACGCCAACTGAATCTCCGTGGCACCCGTATATCCAGCGATCCACCCGAACGTCTTCTCGCACGTATCAAGGTCTGCGTTGAGTTCGGCAAGCAGAGACCCGTAGGTTCCTGTGCCGTAATTCGTGCCGCCCACATACTTCTGCGCGATGTCCGTATCCACAAAAATCCGCACGGCATCCACGGCATTCCCGACTGAGAACTCAACTTTGTACGTGTTGAGTTGATCCCCGGAAATGAGGTCCGTCGAAATCCCCTGGTAGATGCGCAAGGTTCCGTCCGTGTACAGATAAGCCGCCGATACACCCGCTACAGCGAGCGCCAAGGCCCGGGTCGCGTTGAGTGGTTGCCCGCTCGAATCCAGACCACCGAGCGCCAAGATTTTGAGTACCTGATTCGTGAGCGGCTGTTGAGGCGCGTTTCCCGCCGCGAGACCCGCATAGCAAGCTGCGAGGATGTAGCTGGGGAAATGTGTGTATACGCCGTTGCTGTCGTAATCGTAGAAGTCAGGGTGTGCATAGTAGGCGCGATCCGATCCGAGCGCCGCCGCGTTGGCCTCCGCCGTCGAATCGCTGTCCGATGTGCTACCGCCATAGAATCCGCGACTGAAAAACACCGTATTGAGCGCCGCCGCCGCCGCGATGGCCGTAGCGAACAGCGAACGATAGGACGCGGTACTGGTGAGCACAACCGGATAGCGCAACTGCGGAACCGCCGTACCCACGAGGTTTGCCGCGTTCTGCCACTGCGTCACCGATGCTGTTCCGTCTGAACCACCCGCGAACGGCGTGAGTCCTACTGCCGCGGGCGCATTTGTGCCGCCCGTCGCCTGAACCGCCGTAACATAACCGGTGCCATTGAACCACGAGATGACCGCCGCGATGTCCGCCGTGATCGAAGCGCCCGGACTGAGCAGCGAAACCGCCGTAACGGCATCGAGTTGCGCCGAACTGATGGCGCCTGCGCCCGTTGCGACAATCGCCTCGTAACCGATCTGCCCCGACAGGTAACTGGCGAGCGCCGACACCGTGAGGACGTTAAGCGACGTGAGCGAGATGTCGAGATCGACACTTCCGTCTGTCTGGCCAGAGAGAACCGTGTTCAGGTTCGGGCCTGCCGTTGCTGTCGTAGGAGGCGCAATCGTGCCGGACGGAATGCTTGTCACTGTAATGCTCGTTGTCTTCGTGTTGCCGTAGTAGAGGTTGTCCACATAGACGTCGTACGACGTTGCGCCCGTGATCGCGGTCCACGAAACCGCCACGCTGTTTGTCGCATCGGTTGAGGCTGTCGTTACGGACTGAGACGTGCTAGGAAGCGCGTTGCCCGATGCATTGCGCGCCACTACCTCGAAACTCACAGCGGTCGAAGCCGGAATTGTTCCGCCCGTAGTCGAAGCCGTCATTGTCAGCGTTCCTACCGCAGAAAGCGACTTGACGATAGTTCCTGTCGCGGATGTCGCATTGCCCGTATAGGTGAATGTGAACGCAGGTCCGAGTGTGGGCGATGACAAATTCACGCTGTCATACGCATCCACAAACGAGGCCGTGAGCGCCCCTGTAGTGCCCGATATAGACGCAGAGAAACTATCCGTATAATTCCCGTAGTCAACACTCGTCAGAAGCACAGACGGGTTGCTGGACGCGTCGTAGAGGACCAGCGACGATTGCGTGGCCGGATCGACGCGATAGGCGTCTACCTCGCCCGCACCATGCTTTCTCGCAAACAGATAGGCATTGAGCAGATCACCGCCTTTGAGCGTGGTTCGCGCCTGTTGTTCGCTCGTCAGACGCAAGACTGTGCCGGGTTTTCCACCAACACTTGCGCCGACCAAATAGACGACAGGTTGCGCGAGAGCCGCGCCGCCCGCCAGACCGTTGCTGTTGACGATGCTGTATGCGCCCGTGCCGTTGAATTGCTGGTTTTGATAGTTAACCAGTCCGGTTTGAGCCAATGGTGTACCTCCTTTAGTGCTTGATGGACAACAAAAAAGCGCCCCGAAGGACGCACGCTACTGCGAAATGGTTATTTCCCGATGATCGACGCCGAGAAGGTGAAGCTAGGCGTCGTGCCACCAAGCACCCACCGCAGGCGAACCGTGTTTCCAAAACCACTGGCCGTGACGGCTCCGTTGCCGATCGTGGTGCTGACCGTCGCGACGGCAGTCACCTGTGCGGCTGTGTAGATCGTGTACCAAATTCCATCGGCTCCAAGTCGATCCACATACAGATTCAACGTCGGAGACGTCCCTGATACCGCTGACACATTCACATCGACCGCGAGTTCCGTGAATTGGCCCACAGTCAGGTTGCCGGAATTGCTGTTGGCCGTCTCTGCGGTAGATGCGAGCACATAGACATCGGAAGCGTTGCGAATCGAGATGCCGTAGGGATGTCCGTTGCCGTCCGCCGGTACTGGCAATAGCAACCCGGACGGCGTCTGCGTGAACATCGTCTGCGCTTGTGCGGCATTTCCCAGCGAGTCGATGACGGTCAGGTTGAACGAGTTGCGGTATATTTCGTTGAGTATGCTCAGTTCGGAGAGCGTGTAGATGCTCTTGTTGAACGTGACGCCATTGGCGTTTTGTGGTGCGCCCATCGGACAAATCTCCTTTCAGGTTCGGAATTAAATCAATACCGCATTCGCCACAATCGGAACAAACTCGATGGCGGTAATCGTCGATACGGCAGGCGTCTGCGATGGGGTATCAAGCGTATACGTCGCCGACACGTCAAAGGCGTTGCTGTAGATCGCTTTGCCGCCCGCTTCGGTAAATGCCCGAATCACGTCGTCCGATCCGCGAAACGTCAGATTGTACAGACCGTATCCGCCCGCTTCCCACGGGAAAGTCATCGCATCCCAGTTTTGCAGAAGCATCTGCGGAATCTGGAGCATCAGCTTGTCGATCAGACTCTGACCGCCTGTGTCCTGCGAAGCCTCCACCTGGATGCGAACGCGATCCTGCACCTGAATGACAGGCACATACGCCGACTGCATATCCTCGTAGAATCCGTAATTGCTCATATAGAAGCCGACAGGCGTAGGACCGGCAATGCGCCGCACCGTGAGTAGCGGTCGATTGTCCTCGTCCTGCGCTCCGCTTCGCTTGATCGTGACCGTGTTGGGATTGTCTGCACTCGATGGCGTCACCGTCTCAATGCTGCGGACGCCATATCCTGCGTCAATCAAGCCCTGCTGCAAGACGACGAGTAGGACGGCTTTCAAGTCTTGCGTCATCCTCCCGCCCCCTTCAGCCATGACTCGATATCCGCGAACGCTTGTGCAACCGACGATGGATCAGACACCATGCGAGGCGGATACCACCACGAAGCCGCAGGAGAGTCCGTCGATACTGTCCGAAACACCACGCGATTTCCTGCCGTTCCAGAGACCCCTGCATACCGCTCCGTTGACCACCGGTACACTTCATCCGAAGTCAACCCCGCGCCTTGCAGGAACTGCATCGCTGCCTGCACGCCCGACTTTTGCGCGAGCATATTGGCGGATACATACAGGTCTTGATTGTCCTGCATCGGCGCGTGGAACTGGCCCGGCGTAATGTCGGGATTGAGCGGGATGATGTTATAGCGCGATCCAGACTTGCTCGTCCGCGTTGCAGGACCGCCAAGAAGATTCCCACGCATCTGTCCATCCGGCCCGACAGGCTGCCCTTCCGTCTTCATGTCAAAGCCCGGAAGCATGATCGTCGCGCCTTCTGCCAGAACAAGGTCTGTCTCGTGACCGAGAGCGCCTGCCGTGACGCCCGTGTGGTGAGACAAGGACGGCGACGAGGACACGAGATCATCCGCGAGCGCCGTCAAGATGTCCACTGTCCACGCTTCGATGTTCACGTCAAAGTAGTCAGCCAAGCGGATACGCCTCGCCCATGTCGTGATTGAGTTGCAGCACAAATGTGCGCGGCAGATTCAGATGGGCGAAGTTACGGGCAATCGCCATGCCTTGTACGATGTTGAACCACGGATGGAAACTGTAACTCGCCTCATACTGGGTACCTGTAGGCGGACCCGCAGATATCCATGTGATCGTCTTGCCCGTGACGCGAAAGTCGGTTCCCTCGTAGTACGTCGCCGCGCCCCAAGTGATCGAAACGGGAGTCGCGGGCCGTTCGTTGAGCGAGTCACGTCCGCGCTGCACGACGTTTCGAGAAGGCAGCAGAATGTCCTGCGCCAGAATCAGGTCATCGAGCGCCCCTTGCAGATAGAGAGGAACCGGTTGACCGCCGCTTATCGCGGGAACCAGCATCCGAATGGTGCCGAGATAGTTGACGCCCGAGTCCGCGTTCCACGAGGCGATGTTTTGCATGCCGTCAAGGACAACGCCTTGAATCTGGTGGCGAGTCGGATACGTCCGCCCCGCACCCGCGCAGTCAGGACATGACGGATCGGGGGAACCCGACGCCTGCGCAACGCCCTGAATCTCGCTCCAGCAGTCACAGTTACGCGCCGGATACCAGGCGATGCTCATTCCTTCCGCCGCGAAGATAGAGTTTATGAGCGTCACGTCGATCAGGTTTCCGGCAGGCGTGAGTTGCGCATCGATCATCGGATCACCCCCATCACACGCTGAACATGTCGCTCGACCGGAAGTAAGCATTTTGCCAGTCGAACAGAGTCTGGTTGACGTTCTTCTCGTACTGCTTAATGCGTGGGCCGAACGCCAAAGAGGACCCCATACGCGAATCGGGGTCCGAGAATCGTTTCATTTGGCGGACGCCGCCTACCTCCGTCGAGTATTCGCGCATGCCTTGTGAGGCCATGTCGCTGAAGATTTCGAGGAAGTTGATCGCCGTCTGCATGCCAAGGGCATGGATGATCTGTTGAGGGAAGGGCCACCACTATTGTTATCCCGCAGGCTTTTTATCCTGCGGTTCATGCAGTTGTATTCCTGCATGTTCAGCATACATCTTCATCTCCATCGAGTGGAGAGCCGGGGTTTCGTGGCTGCATTATATGACCTTTCGGCAGTTCAGCAGCTATGCGTTCGACCTTGCGCGACTATTTACGCGCCTTGGTACGGGATTGGCGTCTCAGCTTCCCCCGTTTATCCCGGTTGTTTTCTTGGCGTCACCGCCAAGGGGAACATGGTATTATTTACCTATCCCCGCGACGTAATCGGTGAAAAGTAAGGCTGGCATGTCCATCATTTGCCATTCATTGCAGGAGGCTCTTTATCCTCCATCCTCGTTTTCGCGAGGGAGTAGACTATATCTTCATCCACTGGGGAGGCGGGGTTTCGTGGACGGTTTATGCGACTCTTGCGAGCGGTTCACCGTCTAGTCGTTCGACCTTCCTGCGCCATTTCGCAGTCTTGGTACGGAGTTGGCTGTACGCTTCCTCCGTTTATCCCGCTTTTAGCATCTCTGTCGCCAGAGAGGGTGGCCCGTTTGATGGACGTTGACCACCAATCAATGTTACCAAAAATCCGCCTGGACCTACTACGATTTGCATCATCTGTTCTATCCGCTGTTTAGACGGAATCTCCTGTCACCAGGAGTGTCGGACTATCTCATCACCATGCGATTACTCGTTTAGGTGGAGGACGTTCGTGGCGGCTCTGCCGCTAGTCTCTACGCACGCTCATCTGCTTGACGCAGACGCTGGCACGGGATTAAGTAAGTGGGTGTGTGTATCTGTGCATATCCGAACGGCCCAATCCGGCAAAGGGCGCATTGCCGAATCTAGTCCTAATTCCAATTCGGTGATCAATCCATACAAATACCCTCGCTCTTGGCAATACATTGCGGCTGCCAATATTTTACGAGGATTATTTCTAAAATCAATCAGATTGAACGGTTTAACCTCGTACACCGTAACGGAACCGTCTTTCCAATTGATCAAAAAATCAGGTACGTGATTTTTGACAAGACCATTCTTCCCTGGGTAAGGAATCACTATTTTGTGATTTTTTGTCCACGAAACAACCGACGGACAAGCATCCAAAATATCAAACATGACTCGCTCATACGAACTATCGAAATGCTGTTTCCCGCTCTTCTTGGTCATCTGAGTTCCGTATTTGAAGAAACCATGAGCATTCTTTATAGTTCCGTTCGCCAGTCTTTCGGATCTTGTTTTGCTCAACTTCTCCCTTGCTTCCATGCTGTTCTTCTTGCCTTTGCTAGAACGCGACAGGCTTTCTCTCCATTTGGCATCTGCATCTGGACGTCTGTTTTTCCATGCTTGTACATTTCCTTCAGACGGCAACTTATACTCTATCCTTAGCCTGTGAATTGCCGAGTAGGAAAGGCCGAACATTTTCGCGATAGCATTGTACGAATAATGTTCCTGTACATACAACCGTTCCAACTCTTCTTTAGTCGGATAGACGGCATTTTTGTTTTTCAATTTGTGCGACCGAGCACTTTCTTTCTGACTTGTTGTCTGCACACCGTTTTCTCGGAGTAATTTTGTGATATACCAACGAGTGCATCCGTATTTTACGGCCAGTTTAGAAAGATACCCGATTTGCCTGTATTCCAACGTCAATACATCCACATCAATATCCGGAACTGTTCGCCCATTAGCCAATTTCATATGCACACACCGTCCTTACCATTCCCCGTTTAGCCCTCTTTTCACTGACAAGTTTCCCTGTCAGGCAGCCAATCGACTGAGCGCCCCTTGGGGCGGTACCAGGCGTATCTGTCTTGAAAGTGGTTGTGGCTTGCGCTCTGTTTCTCTCATCACTGAGAGTGTCGGACTATCGCATACGCATGAAGCGCCCCTCTCGCTTAGTCTCTCACGCTGCACGACTCGCGTCTGCTTGCGCCCTGTTGCCTCCACGGAGGGTCCAAGTCAATCAGAGAGGGTTTAACGTGGGCCAAACCAACATTAGGCAACCCACGACATCGGGATATTCAGAATCTGCTGCCCGGTCGGGTAGACCATGTTGAAATTGTTAATCTGCATGATCGGCCCGTATTGTAATGTATTCCATCCCCAATTGAAGAACAATTTGTTATCCTGTCGGCTTTTTATCCGGCAGTTCACACGGTTCATTTCCCGCGTGTTCAGCATACATCTTCATCTCCAGCGTGCGGAGAGCCGGGGTTTCGTGGCTGCATTATATGACCTTTCGGCAGTTCGGCAGCTATGCGTTCGACCTTGCGCGACTGTCTACACGCCTTGGTACGGGATTGGCGTCTCAGCTTCCCCCGTTTATCCCGGTTTGCTCTATGCTGTCGCCAGCAATTCGGACCTCTTCGGTTGATCCGACGCTATGAAATCCTGTTCCCTCACTTCCCAGTCAAAATCCACACCTGGGATAAATCCCCTTTCGACAGCATCCGTAATCACGACGCGAGGATACAGCACCAATCCCAGTTTCGCCTCCAACTGCGCGACAGCCGTGTCCAGAAAGTAGGCAAACTGCTGGTCGAAGTCGGGTGTCTGCGCGATGTAGGATTGGAATCCGTTCATGTACATCTTGCGGAAAAAATCCGCCGTCATGACCGCCGGGTGTCCGAGAACGGGCTTTTGCCCGCTGAAGTAGCCGGGAACATACACGTTTTGCGTGCCGATACCCGCACTCTCGAAGTTTGCCCCGAGCGGACCATACGGGATATTGCCCCAGATGTTGCTGTCGTTGTTGTACGTGAACGTGCTCGACGGAGCCGTGGCATTCGGGTTCCACGTCAGGTTGTTTTGCGTCGCCCAGGTGGATAGCGTCGCCCGCAGCCAATCCGGTTCGAGGCGTTCATGCGAGACGAGAGACGGCATGTCAGCCATAATCTTGCCCCCTTAGTTCCATCGGAACTGCGCCCCGACGTTGCCGCCGAGCGTTGACGCCGCCGTGAGCGCGAACGTGACGACGCACGGGCCGTCTGTCGTATACGGTGACTGGATAATCGCCGTTGCGCTTCCTCCCGCCGCGACATTGGCCGTGCTCGTGTAAATAACAGGCGTTACCGTTCCTGTTCCCGCCACGAAGTCATTGACCGTCTGCGCGACCGTGAAGCTAATCGGTTCATCGGCGTGGTTGATGACGACGAGTGTTACACTGCGCGGAATGTCACGGTTTGTCGGTAGCGCCAGCGTCACGGATTTCGTCGCGCCAGAAGCGGAAGAGGCGGCAAATGTAGCCACCTCCTGCACGAACTCCTGGCCGCGATACGGAAAGTGCGCATCCTCCACCATCTTGACACCTTGCCCGTCTTGCGTTGGCCAAAACGGGCGAAAGTTCATGCTTCCTTGATCGATCAGCCACTGTTTTGCGCCATTTGGCAGCATTTTAGTAGAACACCACCATCACGCCCGTGACGGCGGTCGTCGCACCTGCCGGGGCGGTCAGGTAGATATTCGTGGCATCGGGAACCTGCGAAGAGTAAAACGCATCGCTGCTCGAATAAAGCGCGCTCATGCTGGTCGGCGTGGCTGGATTGCCGTCTTGATCAACCAATCCGTGCGCGATGGACACTTGCGTATTGACGGTCAAGTTAAAGGCGATCTTTGCCTGCCGAACCGCGATTCCCGCCACACTACTCGGGAACGTATTGACGACGCCGAGTTTGTTGGGGCCGACGAAATTGCCTTGATTCAAATCCTCTTCCACCGTGCCATAAATGTTCGGCGTAGTGGGTGTTTCATAGCCAGTCGAAGCCATCATTTTGCCTCCTTGAGTCAAGATTGTCTGCTGTACGCCACGTATCCCGTTCCGCCCGCCGATCCGCCAGTGAGCGTGACGGCAATCAGGCACAGACCTTTCGGCAGATAGACCGA
>JAEHJW020005046.1_pt1 | contig 27983 bp, 22 predicted proteins | sample 9271431 | NCBI WGS metagenome assembly JAEHJW02 | reverse complement strand
ATGAGACCTGTTAACCCGGCAAGCCTAATTAATCCAGCTGCAAGAGTTTACATGTCTTTGCCGCTCAATGTGGCGACCGAGTTTGAGATACGCGCTATCGACAAGAATATCAAGACACTCCATGACTTTGGCTATGCCGTGTACTGCCCGGGATTGCCACGTCTAAGAGAGTCCGACGACAAGAACACCTTAATGTCGAACGACAAAACCGCTATGGCGAAGCGCGCAAAGCTACTGCTGACGTGCGATGCGTTGGTTCTGCCGGAACGCATCAGGCGAAGCAAAGAACAGCTCGCCGAGATACAGCTGGCTCGACTCTTCGAGCTCCCCGTGTTTAGGTTAAAACAAGGATGGCCGACATACATGCCACACGATTTGGCCATTGTGGGTATATCGGGCTTCGCTGGGTCAGGCAAAGATAGCCTGGGCGCCTTCCTGGTAGCTCGGGGTTTCAAGAAAATAGCTTTTGCCGATAAAGTCAAACAGCTCGCCGTTGCGCTCTGCCCGTCGCTTGGCGAGCGCATCGCGGCAGGCGAAACGCTGGATGATCTAAAACGCAGCGATCCATCAGTAAGGCGCTGGCTACAAGATGTCGGCCTGACGGCGCGCGATGTCATGGGGGATAATGTCTGGATACGCTCGGCTCTCGAGGGGCTCTCTCCCGACGAACAATATGTCATCACGGACGTACGATTTTCCAACGAGGTAGAGGCAATTCGTGAGAAGGGCGGTATCCTGGTGCGTATGGAGCGCCCTGGTGTCGGCCCGGCCAACAATCACCCCTCCGAAACAGAGCTGGCTGATTATCAAGAGTGGGATATCGTCGTAAACAATGACGGCGCTCTCGACGACCTGGGTGAGGTGGCAAACGTTATTGCCGATAACCTAATGAATGGCGACTAAAATGCCTAATCAGCGGCTTGTTCACCTGCATGTACACACCGATCATTCGCTTATTGATGGGCTGGCTCCCGTACAACAACTGGCCGCGTATGCCGCAGAACAGGGGTATCAGGCGCTAGCCATTACAGATCACGGAACACTGTCTGGCGCCATAGAGTTCCACGAAGCGTGCTCTGGGGTTGGCATCAAGCCAATTATAGGTAGCGAGCTCTACATGGCTCCGGGCAGCCGTTTCGAGCGTGGCGCCAAAAGAGGCGAGACGCCGGCGCGCGACGACGGTGCGGCCGCCACGACAGAACGTCAGCGCGTCCAATTCCATCTAACGGCCTTGGCCGCTACGCGGGAAGGGTATCGCAACCTATCGAGGTTGAGCAGCCTGGCGTATTTGGAGGGGTTTTATCAGCGACCTAGGGTGGACTTTGAGCTCTTAGAGCGCTACGGCCAAGGCATTATCGTTGGTACCGGGTGCCTTTCTTCCTTGACGTCTCGCGCTATTTTGGCAGACGATATTCCTGGCGCTACAGAGATCATCGCCAGGCTCAGAGACATATTTGGACCTGGCGGGATGTTTTTAGAATGTATGCGCCACGGCATACCAGACGAGGATCGGGTAACTGAGGGGCTCTTAGAGATCGGCGCAAAACAGTTTCCAGACTTACGATTAGTAGCTACCAACGACTCTCACTTTATCTATCCGAGCCAAGCGATTGCGCACACCGGATGGCTATGCAACGGATACAAAAAGACAATGGATCAGGCTGATAAGGTAGGGTTCCAGGGTGAGGGGTACTGGTTGCGGGGGCGCGAAGAGCTGGAACCACTGTTTGCAGGCGTTCCTGGCGCATTAGACAATACGCTCGAGATCGCCGAACAAATAGACGGCGAAGTTATACCTTTTTCGGAACCAATCTGGCCTTCGTTCCCGCTGGACCCCCCGGCACAGGATGCCGCTGAACAATCTAGGCGCGAACGAGAATTACTATCCAAGTTGGTATATCAAGGGGCACTCTGGCGTTATGGAGACGTTCGTGACAGGACGATAGATAACCGCATTGAGTTTGAGCTAGGCGTGATAAGAAAGATGGGAGTAGATAGTTATTTTCTACTAGTGCAAGATATTTGCAGCGCTGCCAGGGACATGGGCATCATAATAGGGCCTGGTCGAGGGTCAGTTGTGGGTAGCGTTGTCGCATATTGCCTGGGTATACACCAGCTTGACCCTTTGCGATATGGATTGCTCTTTGAGAGGTTCCTTAATCCTGAGAGGGTATCTATGCCGGATATAGACCTGGATGTCGCACACGCAGACAGGGATAGGCTGTTGGGATACATAAAGCAGAGGTATGGCGAAGATCGAGTAGTGCAAATCGCCGCTTTTAAGGTCGTCGGTGGCCGCTCTGCGTTACGAGACGCAGCGCGACTCTACCCCGGGGCGGCCGCTAAGCTGGACAAAATCATCGACCTGTATCCAAAATCTCGCATGGGACGAGAATATACGCTAGCCGAGTGCTTTGACTCAGCCTCAGAAGTATACGAGCAGGCCGCTCCGCTTCGCCGGCAAGCCGAAGCGTCGCCAATCATCGCGCAAGTGCTGGACATGGCTAAGCAATTTGAGGGCAACAAACGCGACCAACAACTTCATGCGGCGGGGGTGCTAATCTGCCCGGGGCCAGCCATAGAATGGACCCCTTTGACTCTACGTAGGGGCGAAGCCACAGACAAGGAAGAAAATAAAAGCGTCTGCTCTCAATACAACCTGCACTCCATCGAACGATTGGGGTTGCTAAAAATGGACATACTGGGGTTAAAAACATTATCGGCCATTGCGGCGTGCATGACGTCGTTACGAGAAGCGGGGAGCGAAACGCCAGACCTGGAAACTCTTTCCCTGGAAGATCGAGAGACATATGAAACAATCGCATCGGGGCATACCGTTGGCGTGTTTCAATTAGAGTCTAGCTCTATACAAGAACTGGCCCGGCAAATCCGTCCAGACAGCCTCTCTGAACTAGCCGACCTTGTGGCGCTACATCGTCCGGGGCCAATGGGTACGAAGCAACACACTCAGTACGCACAGCGCAAGTGGGGGCAGGAAAAAGTAACCTACAAACACCCTGAGCTCGAGGAAGTGCTGGGCGATACGCGCGGCATTCTCATTTATCAAGAACAGATGATGTTGATGTCGCAGCAGATGGCGGGATTTAGCCTTGCAGAGGCCGATGAGATGCGCAGGGTGTGCTCTAAGAAGGTGCGAGAGAAGATTGAAAAAATGCGTGATGCGTTCATTGAGGGCGGCCTGCGACTAGGGCGGTCAAAAGAGCTCATGGGTCAGCTATTTGCAGAGATAGAGCCTTTTGCCGGTTATGGCTTCAACCGTAGTCACGCCTATGCCTACTCTCTGATCACGTATTGGACTGCATACCTAAAGACTCACTACCCGGCGCACTGGATGGCAGCTCTACTTAATACCCATGACGACACAAGCGACAGCGACAAATACTCTACATATCTGTCAGAGGCCAAAAGAATGGGCTTAAGGCTGCTCCCTCCTTTCGTAGGAAGGGCCGGGCGCTACATTAAGCCCGTTGACGAACAAAGCCTCGCGCTCAGTTTTCATGCCATACGAGGGGTTGGGGCGCAAACTGCACAGGCGCTTATTGAGACCATAGACAAGCTCGACGTCCTTAATAGCGACACCCTGTTCAAAGCAATGAAAGAGACTAAGGGGCTCAGCAAATCAATGGCAACAACGCTTTACGCAGCCGGGGCGCTGCGCGAACTAACCGGCGCAGCCACAGACAGCCAAGTCCTAGACCAGATCGACTCGATCTTTGGAGGGAAGCCTACTCCTAGTGTGCTTGCAACCAGAGAAGAGCTCTTTGATTGCTCGACTCCCGCCACGAGAGAGAGAATAATGTTGGGCACATATGTTCTGCACCACCCAATCCGCGATATCTTGCCAGAGTTGAAGTGGCGAAATCTGCCAACTGTTAGCACTCTGCTAAAGTCGATCAACCGCGCAGGCACAGCAAGGCTCTATGGGACAGTAAGCCAAATCGAACGACGCGTGTCGAAACAGGGCAACGTGCTCTATGCGATACGGTTATCGGACGAGCTAAGCGAAGTAGAGGCGCTTTTTATGGAGAAGAACTTATCCCCCCCCTGGGACAAACTGTTAACAGAGGAACAGGCACTAGATCACAATTGCATGCTTGAAGGCGAAGTCGGCTCAGATGAGCGCATCATGATTTGGGGTAGGCGGCTGCGACTGGTACATCCGACAATACGCTGGCTTGAAGTAGATATACAGCCTGAGCAGAGGGGGGATATCTTCGGCTTGTGTACGCAGAATGAGGGCAATCTACCCGTGGTTCTGAACGTGCTCGATCGCATAGGACTGGTGCGGCGCAGCATCATCATGCCCAAACCCGATGGACTCTCGATAAACGAAGAAATTATCCCGAACCTATTTAAGGTGGCAATATCGCTGCGCCTGGCTGGACGAGAAGAATAGTTGGATCGTCACATGCGAAGCGACGCCAAGCGCGACGCCGAAACGAGCGCCAGATTAGGCGTGATCGGGGATGCAGAGGTCCGCAAGCAGATCGGCGGCGCGGACGGGGGCGTACCGATCTGGCACAACGACAATTGGCGGCGCATTTAACTCATTAGTTCCGAGAAGCTCCATGCCCTCAGCAAAAGCCGCAGCCATAGCCAAATTCACGACCGGGGCGCCGCCGTGAGGATCGCCGCACGACACGTTCGACGCGACGGTACGGTCGCACCGTATCATGGAGAGTACCGTATCAGCGATACAAAGAGCATCCCAGTGATGAGTAGTAAATCCGGTTGGAAGCGCCGCTGGTGCCGCTGTTTTTTCGTCACCAGTGACAAGAGCCTCAATCAACAATAGATCCGCTTGACCGTCCAAAAAATCCTCCCCAGAGGCCGTGACAGACGGTGCAACCTCTAGTGCAGTCATCGCGGTGCCCAGCATGGCCGGCAGCTGGACCATAAACAAGCTCTGCGCACCTCTGCCGCTGCCCTTCCACCAGGGGTGCCCACTTTCATAAGGACGTTCCACAGAGTACTCTCCGGGAACGATGGATGTTGGAGCCTCACACGCCAAGACGACCCTCCGGCCGTACCAAAGCTCTGCGCCAACCAATACTCCCATAGCGTCTGCGCTAGATGCCAGGGTCAAGGAACCATCGGAAGACAACATAACGCCTCCGAAACGCCCAAGATCAGGCCGGCCGTGGTCAACTACTGCGATGGATATGTCCCGCTGAACAGTCTGGGGTGTCAAAAGCATTTTTTTTCGTCCTCTCTCTCTCGCGCTCTAAGCGTCCTGATAGCTTCATTCCGCGAGACGTATGACTGATGCAGAATAAATCTAGTTGGCAGTGAGACTGTCAAACGGCAAGGGGGGCGGCTCTGAGAACGTTACGCTGTCCGTCTGCACGTCCGCGTCGGGTGCGTCGTCGGATGCGCCGGGTGCTGCGTCGGGTGCTGCGCTAGATGGGTTCTTGAATGCTATCCGGCGAGCAATGTCTGCGGCAACAGGGTCAGTAGAGGATGCGTCAGGTGGTGCAACGGGGGCCGCAACGACCAAGGGAACCTTGTTTGCTTTCGGTACATTATTATCAAGTACCCCTGATGGAATTGGAGCGCCGCTTGTGGCGAATTTGGACGTTGCAACATTGTATAGCTGTACCTCGCAAGCATCGGTCGCGCTGGACTCAACAACTGCACGACCCTTCGCCCCTTTAGGCGGCAGAGGTGCGCTAGATGGGTCCTTGAATGCCATATGGCGCGTGATCTCATCGGCCCCCCCCGCCAAAACACGGAACCCGAGGTTGCTCTTCATCTCTCCCTTAAAGACATTTGCGTCTGGCCTCTGAGCCGCCAAGACGACATGGACATCCGCAAATCGCCCCTCTCGCGCGATGCGACCAACAATATCACTGATAGAGTCTTTGAGCACGTTATCAGCTTTGGCAAGTGGGGTCTTTGACGCCAGCTGGGCAATCAGCGAAAAATACTCATCAATTATCAGGAGAAATGGAGGCTCACGCAGAGACGGGGGGGCCTCTGACATCTTTGATGAGCTGAGCTTTGTCAAAATCGGAGCTCTAACCCCTTTGAGTTGGTCATAATATAACCAGTTCAAAGCATCGTCTGCTTCCTGCAAATCTTTTGCAGCCAGAACCATCCATGGGTCTACGTCCGCAAAGTCAACAAGACCTTTTGACGCGTCTATAACACCAACTTGCCACCCCCTCAGCAAAGCCTGCATTGCCAAATTGACGAGACAGACAGTCTTGCCGCTACCCGTCTGTCCGACTACCAGTGCGTGTGGGTCATCTTCCACGTTCCAAGCAATCTCTCTGCCCTGACGCCCCACCCCAATAGGCAAACGGTACTGGTCAGACGACTTCCCTGTGGGCGCAAACACCTCGGACGGAAACTTTGGCAATTGTATTGCTTCGATGGTAGTGCCACCACTCGGCCTGACAACCCACTCGGAACCACTCGAACCGCCGCCTGTCACATTGTCAAGAAGCCCCTTCAAATCCGCAGCCTTTTTTTCGAGCGCAGGAAAACCCGCGTCTCTCGGATTAATTCGCGCTCCGCGTTCGGGGGGATCGACTCCGTTATTCTTTGCAAGCTCAACATACGTCTTGGACGGCTCTAACAATCGCACATGAGACACCCCTTTTGGGCCCCACGCTTGCTCGGCACGCAAACGCCACTTCTTCTCTTCGCCAACGCGCGCCTTTGTTTGCTTTTTATCAATCTCAGCAAGCGCCACCGCTCCGGCTATGAACCCCACGTCTCCGCCCGGCACGCGAAACGCAATCGCAGCGGCCATTACGCACACCGACGTCACCAGCGCGCCCAATGCGAGCTCGGGATGATCTTTCCAGGATGAACGTGCGGACTCCGCCCACCAAGGCACTTCTCCGCTTTGTAGTCTCGAGAGCCACGACACAAGGAAAAAGGTCACGCACAACACGAGCAGTGTCACTACGGCCGCTGCGGCCGGCGAAGAGATGAGGGCAGAGGGTAGAGCGCCAATGACGGAACCCGTCACAACTGCCGCCAGGCCAGCCTCCACATGCGACCGCACCTTGTATTCGTCGTTTTTTCTGCGTATCTCCCTTTGGCGATGTACGGCACGCAGCAAGACAGCCAGTATAACTAGAGATACGAGCGCTGCAATCGCGAGAATGGCCGAAAATCCCCTGTGATTGAGGAACGCCCAAGCACGATGCAGTCCGTTTTCTGCCAGACGGATCGCGACCAGGGTAACCATGAGCACTATGACAATACGGATGGCCTTGTCGCCACCAGTATGTCCTCTCAGCGGCCAGGTAAACCAACGCCCCAGCCCCCTAAGCATCGACCCGAACGCAGACAACGCCTACCTTCTAATCTACAGAGCCCAGCTTAGGCCAAACATCACCATCAAAGCATTCGTCTTTGAGTGACACCATGGGCTCTGCGCTATCTAACTCAACTTCCTTGTCAGCATCCGCGGCGACTTCGCCCATGTACATGTCAAAGCCAAACTCGCCGCCGTCAGGCTGCGCGTCTGTGTCGGCAACATCCGGCTTCACGTCAGACGACACCGCCTCAGTCTTATCGTTGTTACGTCTTGCTCCGCCCCTCCTTCGTCCGCGAGAGCGCGTCGGCTTTTCGCCCCGCTCTATGACCATTGAACGAAGCGCAGAATGATCGACTCCAAGGGCGGCGGATAAATCGGGGAACGTTACTCCGCGCTCGCGCCACTCTGCAACGGCTATGCGCAACAGCTCGCGCGCGTCAGAGAAAGACGCCATGGCCTTGTCGCGCTCAGCTTCGGCACGCCGCACGGCGCCCGACGCTCGACGCAACGCCTCAACGGCCCGGTGATACTCTTCGGCAAGTTCGTTAATCTCTAGGCTATTCGCCAGCTCAGTCAACAATTGCGTGCGCAGTGACGCCTCGGCTAGGCGCTCTGAAAGACTGGGAACGGATTTTTTACTCATTAAGCTACTTCCTTTCTATTGTATTGCTCTTGCTCTTCATTCCGCTTTGTACCGAAGAAAGAAAATCTTTTGTTAAACGGGGTCGTTGCGGCGCGTCTGAGGCGGCATGTCGCCTCGACTTGAACACGTGACGCCGCAGCAAACGCCAAATTGCCGCATAGAATACGAACGGATTGGCTGTGAGCCTGTACAACCGCCACAGAGAACGAAAGACTTTTTTAAGCTCTTCGTCTCCCCGATCGTCAATTTTTTTTGTTGCGGCATCTAGCTTATTAAAAAACCCGCTATTGCGATCCTCTGGCGACATCAAACAAGACTCCTTTTATCTCCGGGGCTCGAACAAGCCATGTTTCTCATTGCGCTGCTTCCAGCTCGAGGCGAAAACGCGACGCTCTGCACGCTACGCACCGATCTTTTCGCTCTGCTCCGGCGATGGGGAAGCCTCTGCATCCCATTCGCCGGCAAACACCTTTGACGGAATTGGAGCACCGCTTGTGTCGTGTTTGGACGTTGCAACATTGTATAGCTGCACTTCGCGAGCATCCATCACACTGGACTCAACAACTGCACGACCCTTAACACCTTTGGTTAGCAGAGGTGCGCTATGTGGGTTCTTGAATACCATCTGGCGCACAATCTCATCTGTAGACCCCGACAGAACACGAAACCCGAGGTTACTCTTCATCTCTCCCCTAAAGACATTTGCGTCTGGCCTCTGAGCCGACAAGACGACATGGACATCCACAAAGCGCCCCTCTCGCACAATGCGAGTTAACACATTGTGGATTGCGTTTTTAAGAGCAGAGTCCATCACGTTATAGTGGATATCTGGCAACACCTGAGTAATCATCGAAAAGTACTCTTCAATTATCAAAAGAAATGGGGGCTCTCCGGTGCTTCCATGCAACTCAGATGTCTTTGAAACGCCGCGAGACGCGAGCGTTTTTTGCCGACGCCCAACTTCACCGTACACCCAGTTAACAGCCTGCGCCGCCTCGTACAAATTGCGCGCAGACAAAGGTGTCCAAGGCTCAATCTCCGCAAAGTCAACAAGACCTTTTGACGCTTCTATAACACCAACTTGCCACCCCCTCAGCAAAGCCTGCATTGCCAAATTGACGAGACAGACAGTCTTGCCACTACCCGTCTGTCCGACTACCAGTGCGTTTGGGTCATCTTCCACGTTCCAAGCAATCTCTTCGCCCATGGCGTCCACGCCAACAGGCAAAGAATAGAGGTCACTCGAGTATACGGTTGGGGCACAGACTACCTCAGAAACGAAAGAAGCGGGCGCATCACCCGCATCCGAGCGGATTTTATTCTGGGTAAACCCCGCGGAGGACGCCACCCTGCTTCTCAACCTATCTATATATTTATCCAAAAGCCTCGCGCTTTCTTTGTCTATCATAAATGTCTCCCTTCTACGCAAACATGTCCTTTTTTCATTCCGCGGCGGGAAACAAGACAAACCAAAACTTTCTATCATTTATTTGCCTGAGCGATAACCAAAGCCTGTTCGATTGCCCAGCTCTTAGTCTTTCCCCAATCGTCCGGCCAAGGGATGGATTTAAGCGCCAACCCCGCCGTCCAACCAATGTCTTCATTATTGACGCTTCCCGCCACTCTTGCGCGAGGCGCCTGGCGTAGCGCACGTCGTGCGCCGTCAACCGCAGATATCACCAAAGACATGGCGCTTTGACTCCATTCAGCGCTAGGTAGCGTCCAGGGAAGCGCTTGGCGTTGAAGCGCCTCAGAGAGCGCTTCGGCGACGCGGGTATCAACCCCAACGCGTGCATGCAACGCAACATCTCTTAGTCGCGCTTCGCGTGTTTCTTCATACTTTGCCCAACGCTTCAACAGCTCTCCGGCCGTCCCGCGTGCTTCGGCAAGGGCGGAGAGGGCGTCGGCAAGCGTTTCGGGCGGAGCGAGACGCAACAACCTGTTTTCTAAGACTAAGACTTTGGCGTTGAGCATCGAGCGCAACGCGGAACGAACTGGGCGCGAGGTGGCGGAGCGGCCGAGCCGAGCGGCAAGTTCGTCTCGGCTCATCGGCTCATCGGCGACGGCGAGGGCACAAAATATGGCATGGGTGGCGTCAAGTATTCCTCGGGGGCCGAACCAGGCATCGGACGGGGCCGTGGCTAAATCGGCTATTGGGCTATCTGGAATAGCGATTGTGCGCATCTCTATACTCTTCCTTTGGAAGAGGGAAATATTTATTTCACTCTGCGAGACACGCCAATGCAACGGCATACCTGGGCGAGACTGGTTGGAAACCAGCTTGCGAGGGTCACCGTGGGGCAGGGCGGCGAGGGAGGCGGTTACGCGTTGGACTGTCCTGGGGTGGAGCCCGGCAACTGCCCCCAAAAATGCCGCCGATGCGCTGACCGTACCGGAGCGCCAGCACGCAGCACGACGCACCACTGCGAGCGCAACGGCTCTATCAGCCCATCTCTCCCAAGGCAACGTAGCCAGACGCCACCAATAAGCCCAGATATCGCTCGCCAGGTCGTCCGTGTCGTCTCTCTGGACGGCGCGACAAGCCACGTACCACCAAGTATCCAATAATTGAGCGAAACGATCGTCACCGACACTAGAGCGAAGCGTCGCAACGCTCGACATGCCGGCACGGTCGAGCTGGGCGATAAGAGCGCGCTTCGCTCGGCTCCGCGTCCACCCCGCCTTGACGAGAGGGGTAAATATGCGCAGTACAACGCGGCGAGGGGTAAATGCGGACTGAGATTTGTCGTTGATTGCCCGATAGGCGGCCAAAACCATTGCTCTCTCTGTGGTGGGGGCGGGAGGCTTATCAAAATTAGGCAGACTGGGCATGGACGGAGTGACGGCGCTCATTGACTAGTTCATTCCGCTGCGCACCTTATCCAATACGGGCCGCTGCGCACCTTATCCAATACGGGCCGCTGCGCACCTTATCCAATACGGGCCGCTGCGCACCTTATCCAATACGGGCCGCTGCGCACCTTATCCAATACGGGCCGCTGCGCACCTTATCCAATACGGGCCGCTGCGCACCACGTCGAGGCGAGCGGAAGGCGGTACGCCGTTCTGGCGGCGTCGCCTTTTCGCAAAATCCGGGCTTGTGGCCCGCTTGTGGCCCGCTTCTGCCCCGCATCCGTTTTTAGCAAAATACCAGGTCAGGCGAGAAAAGGGGTGTTTTGCAACCCCGACACGCGTAGCGCACGGCACGGAAGCCATTTTCAAAAAACTGGAAGCGGTCCACGGTTTTTATACTCTGACCTGGGCATTGGACCGCATGGACCGGAAGCCATTTTCAAAAAACTGGAAGCGGTCCACGGTTTTTTATGCCTTGACCTGGGCATTGGACCGCATGGACCGGATGGCCCGCTTCTGGCGGTATACACACACTATGTTCGTTTCCAAACAATAATTCTCGTTTATATTGCGTTGTGTGGCTCTCGCGCGAGTATGTCTTATATTACAGCATCCGGTCCATGCGGTCCATCAGACCTATTCTCCCTTGTCAGAGTATGCAAAACCGTGGACCGGAGGCAAAATGGCTTCCGGTCCATGCGGTCCACGAGATTGCGACAAAACACCCTTTTTCCTCGTCTGACCTGGTATTTTGCTAAAAACGGATGCGGGCCAGAAGCGGTCCACAAGCGGTCCACAAGCGGTCCACGAACCCCGGATTTTGCGAAAAACGGGCAAAAATATCCGTTTTTGAGCGGTCCACGTGTAAAAAGTGGCCCGCATCTTTCGCTTTTTGAGCGGTCCACGTGTAAAAAGTGGCCCGCATCTTTCGCTAAACAGTGAAAATGTACGGCAAAAGTGGCCCGCATCGTTCGCTGAGGCGCTCCGCAGGTTTCGCGAGCGATGAGCCGAAGCGCCAGGGCGCTCTTCTCGTCGCATTGAATGCTTGCGGCGAGGGTGCGCAGCGGCCCGTATTGGATAAGGTGCGCAGCGGCCCGCATTGTATGGGGTGCGCAGCGGCCCATAAAAAGGGGCTGGGGCAAACGGTGGGGGAGTGGACGACGCGCCGGCCCGCCCAAAACGCGGCGCGCTTTCGTGTCGCGCTTCACGCCTATGTTCCGCAGAAAAAGAGAGATTTTTAAGGCGTATCTGTGCATAACGGAGTTTGCCGCGGAATGATTTTATCAACGGGTAATCGGATGTTTTCTGTGCTCGTCGAGTGGTGGAAAATGATTGAAGCAAGGAGAAGTGATATGTACGTTTGCGATTTTCCAGTCGGAGAAGGTGACATGGATAGGTGTCGCCAACCTTTGAGAGATGGGCAGCCCAATTGTGGTAGACACGGTACTAGTTTGTCTGCGGCGCAGCTTGGAGCGGACCCTTTTATATTGGTGGACTCTGACGGCGTACTGCACGCCTGGCGTGACGGCGGACCGCGCAACGGGAACGATAAGTTCTGCGTTATTCACGATGACGTGGTGTACAAACTCGCCTTCTCGTCCTCTCCCGAGAGAGAGACTTGCCTAGGATACGCGGTGACAATTAGAGACGAAGATGGATTGCGGCATCGCGATAATGGCCCCGCCAAGATTTATGCAACGGGTGAAGTGCAGTGGTGGTCGCATGGCAAGATGCACCGCGATGATGGCCCCGCCAAGGTTTATTCTGATGGTTCTGAAGAGTGGTGGTGGCAAGGAAAGCTGGTTTCACAGGAAGAGTATGCCGCGCTCGCGTCGCGCATTTGTGAGGCAAGTTAATTGTCAAAGTTGGACTCGATTAAGAGGTTTTTTATAGCAATTTGTACCGTGATATTGGCCGGTGGTTCGTTGGGTGTGCTTGGTACTTTGGTGTCGCCAAGCGTAGCGTCAGCAGCCACCCCGATAACGCTATATGCATCACCTAATGGAACGGGCACATGTACTAGCTCATCAAGTCCTTGTAGCCTCTCTACGGCTATTACAACCGCAGGAGGCTCTGCTTATAGTGGCGATGCGGTAACCATCGAACTCATACATGGCTCAGGTGCGGCGTGCTCGACAGGCTCCGTGTGTACGTTCGATGGGAACTTCGGTGCTAGTACGGGTGATGAGGCAGGCCTGATCATCGAGGGAACGGGTACCGGCTCGGACTCGTCGGCAGCTAGCGTGCTAGAAGGATTGGGACGTCGCGGGGTCGCTACGTTTAGCGATTATGCATTCGTCGTGTTCGCTGTGACACTCGACAACGTGACCGTGACCGGAAGCAGTTATGTCTCCCGGTTTAGTGGCGGGATCGACAACAGCGGTGGCACCATGACTGTCACCGACTCGACCATCGAGGGCAATGGGGGCGGTGGTATATTTACCAGCGGCAACATGACCATCGTGGACTCAACCATTAGCGGTAACTCGGCAACTTATGGAGGAGGAATATATGCTGATGGTAACACGACTATCGTTGACTCAACCATCGGCGGAAACCGGGCCTTCTATGGAGGGGGAATATACAACGACGCTGGCAGCTCATTTCTCTATGGCAACACGACCATCGTGGACTCAACCATCGGTAGAAACGCTGCCGTTTTGGGCAGCGGAATATATAACCCTCACAGTAGATATGCCAGTGTGACCGTGGCAGGCTCAATCGTTGCCGATAATATTGCGACCGTATCAGGCTCAATCGCTGCCGGTAGTGGCAATTGCTATAACTCCGTTGTTGATGCGGGCTACAACCTGTCGAACGGAACATCGTGTGGCTTTGGCAGCACGACTACCACTAGCGCCAGCTCTGTGCCCGACATTGATCTCGGCACACTCGCAAATAATGGAGGGACAACCGAAACAATAGCCATTCCTGGCCTCTCGCCGGCAGCGGCATTTATAACGTCTAATGGAGGCTTGGTCAATCTTTGTTCGGACACGTCGTATACGACATTTTCTGGATATGTAGCCAACCTATCTGTGGATCAGAGAGGGGTATCGCGCCCCGCAGATGGATGCAGTGCAGGTGCATACGAACAGCCAGTGTTTGGCGATGTTTATACTCCCATTAACCCACAGATACTTGTCGATACACGGTGCATCTCGCTCTCTCGGCCCGTGTACATTACCAGTTCATATTGCGCCTATCTACCACCCGCAAACTCCGAGCTCACTACGCTTGTTACGGGCCACTCCGCAGAGAATGTTACCGTAACAGGAGTAGACGGGGTTCCTTTAACAGCTACGGCCGTGGCAATTAATGTTACTGCGGTAAACATGACCAGCAATGGGTACCTAGACATCTACCCACAAGGTTTTCTGCCTTCGTCGGTACATAGCCTGAGTTGGACGGCCGGTAGCGGCGTAGTCACCAATCTAGTAACAGTGCCCGTGAACACATCCAATGGCGAGATCACTATTGCCAATGGCGGGGGTGGGAGCGTGGATTACGTGGTGGACATTGAGGGTTACTATGCACCAGCAGGGAATACTTCCGCTGGTCTTTACAACCCCGTTGCCCCCTCAAGGCTTGTAGATACCCGTTGCAGTGAGACATCTCCGCCAGGATATATCACCAGCTCATATTGCGCCTCTCTACCATCTACAAACTCCAATCTAACCACGCTTGGCACAGGCCAGATAGAAAATGTCACGGTAACTGGTGTTGCGGGCATACCATCTAGTGGGGTATCCGCAGTGGTGTTGAACCTTACCGCCATAGAACCCACACATTCTGGTTATCTGACTATATTCCCGACGGGCGCTACTAAGGCCGTAGTCTCTGCCGTGGACTTCAACGCCGGCGAAACAATTGCAAATAGTGTTATGGCAAAGGTTGGTTCCAATGGGCAGATAAGCGTCTACAACTTCTTGGGCAATGTCAACTTTGCACTAGATGTATCTGGTTACTATACCAATGGCTCATCCAGTAGCCAGACTGGCTTACTGTTTAATTCGGTTAACCCTGAGAACCTACCAAGTGCAAATACTACTCTTACGGCAGTTCTTAGTAGCGATCCCGTTGTCGTGCAAGTTGCAGGTGAGGCAAATGTACCCACAGATGCAACAGCAGTTGTCGGCAACCTTACTGCAACCGATAGCACGGGGAGCGGATATCTGACGGCATATGCAGGCGGTACTACCCTCTCGACATCAGACGTGGACTTCTCCGCTGGAAGTACTAACGCCAATATGGTCGTCTCTGGGCTAACTTCCTCTGGTGGCCTGAACATAATAAATGGCGGAGGCCACAAAGTAAATGTGCTCTTTGATGTATCGGGTTACTTTGCGCCCGCGACAGCGTAAAGTCGAGGCGTCGATGTACCGAACTATTCATGTAGGAGCTGGGGATGACTGATAGCCGCCAAAGCAAACCATCTAAAGCGCGCCCCCTTCTCGACGTGGCGCGCAAAGCGCGTAGCGTTGCTCAAAGTCGTACAGCACCTCCCGCACGTAACGGCGGTGGCAGTACTCTGCGCTCGTCGCAGCGTAACGACGACGCGCTGACTGCTTGGTGGCGGCGCCATCGCTTTCTTCTTGTCTTTATGGCGGTCAATGTTTTTTTGTTTGGCTGCTAGTCGTGCGCTTTTTGGCGTCGCCATTGCGCTCGATATTCTTGTTGGACTGCCGCTCTTGTATTCCGTCCGCAAAGGGTATTGGAGCGATGAGAATAATCGACAAAATTAGATGACAAGGATTTGTAATTTTCCGATATCAGAGGACGCACGTTGTACTAAACCAATGGCCGATGATCACCCAAACTGCGGAGAGCATGGTTGCGGTGTGTCGGCAGACCAATTAGGTCAGAACCCGACCGTATACAAGAAGAACGGCGAGCTGCATGTTTGGGCTGGTGAGCCAGATAACGTTTATTGTCTAGTTCACAACGACCCCGCCTATCAAGTATTGTGTCAATTGGCCGGAGAGGTGCCGCCGTGTTGTTTGCGGGAGGCGGTGGAGCGACTAGACGAAGACGGAGAGCTATGCAGCGATGATGGCCCAGCCTTTATCTCGTCAGACGGTACGCAGAGGTGGTATCGTGACGGCGCTCCGCATCGAGACGACGGCCCGGCGGTGATCGGCCTGGACGGTACACAAGAATGGTATTTGAATGGCGAACGGCACCGAGTGGATGGACCAGCCGTAATTGAGCCCGGTGGTAAGCAAGAATGGTGGCAACATAATGTGCGGCACCGCGACGACGGCCCGGCCGTAGTTTTTGCCGGCTCTAGGCAGTCGTGGTATCGGAGTGGATATCTGCACCGCGATGATGGCCCGGCCTTGGTTCGCTCAGACGGTACACAAGAATGGTATCAGTATGGTAACCGGCACCGGGACGATGGCCCGGCAGTAGTCTATGCGGATGGTTCACAATTTTGGTATAAGTACGGCAAGTTGCATCGGGACAATGGCCCGGCCGCGATTTATCCAAATGGCAGGCAGGAATGGTATAGGGATGGCAAACCATATAGTGACGAGGGTCCCTCTGAGATTGATGCGGATGGCACGCAGCGGTGGTATGCGCCTCAAGAAAACGGAGGTTGGGAGCGGTGGAGGTTGCGCTGGTTGCACCGCGATGATGGCCCGGCCGTAATTTATCCAGACGGTACGCAGGAATGGTACAAGCGCGGTGAGCTGTTGTCACATCTCGACAATGCGAACCGAGATGTGACATAATCGGGGATAGGATGTCCCCTTGAGGGGGAGTGGCAGGTGTGCTCATAAGGAGGCAAGCTATGGAACCGCAAGCTGATAATAACTCGAAGTCAATCGCAACTCGAGATAGGCGCCTATGCAACCCGGTCAAGACAATTGTCCTTGCCCACGAAGTCCGGCGCTTTAATCCTGATGAGTTTGGCGATCTTCCCGCCATAGAGGAACGTTACGCCCTCGACGACATATCGCGTGAAGAGATCGAGTACATCTTGTATGTCGGTTATGTTGATGCGATAAATTATCATCTCGACAAGCAGGCACCGTGTGCTTGGTACACCCCCAGCACGTCCGAGGTCAGCGTTTGTTTGGATCACGCCGGTTGCATTGATCTCGATGAGGTAAACAGACTGATTGCCGATGACCTAGCGGGCTGGATAACTCGCAACTCTGGCCCAGTTAGAGAAGCCAGAGAGAGGATTGAACTTTTGGCTGTACCCGAGTACTTGCCGACCGCTTAGCCGTTTCGCCTCTAGTCGGCCGCTCAGCCGCCTCGTCGTAGCGATTTATCCCCGTAAACAATAGCCTTTTATGGGCTGGGTAGTTGCGTTTCGCGGAATGTATATAGTAGACGCTCTATAACATTTTGGAGGTGTGCAATGTCAGGGGTAATAAGTGCAATTAAGAAGAGTCGCGCTTCTAGTTCTACTAGTCGTCGAGAGCGCTTGATTGAGGCGTTTGATGAGCTAAAGTCTGCGGTGGAACAGATTACTACGGGCGATGACTGGCGGAATTATCTGGATTTTCAGTCACGTTTTCATAGTTATAGCGCGCGCAATACCATGTGGTTAAGACAGCAGGCGAAACAACGCGGTATGTCTCTGGAAATGGTGGCAGGGTTTCATGCTTGGCGTAAGGCCGGACGTTCAGTTGTCTCGGGGGCTGAGGGGTTTAAGGTTCTTGCGCCAGTGGTGTATCGCCCAGAGCCTGAAGAAGAGGAAGAAGAACAGGAAGAGTCTCCGAAGCAGTCGAAGCCTAGGTTTTGTGGCTTTCGGCTTGTGACGGTTTTTGATGTGTCTCAGACTACCGGGCCAGAGCATTCGTTGCCACCTAACCCGATACGATCTAAGCCTATCGTTGGAGAGTGTGAGATAGAGACGATTAATGCTATTGAAGCGGAGATCGCCAAGACTGGTTATGATCTCGAGATTGTGGACGCAGCGCAGTTGGGGTGGCCCGAGACTCAGTTGGGAGCCACAACCGTCGCAAAAGATGGCGTGGGTTTGAATGAACGCGTAGTGCGGATAAGAAGTGATATGTCGCCGGCGGCGAGAGCCAAGACCATGATGCATGAGCTGGCGCACATCATGATGGAACACGATAACTCAAACACTACCAGCGAGACGGAGGCAGAAAGTGTTGCCTATCTCGCCATGCAGCACCTTGGGATCGACAGTGGCAGCTATAGCTTTGGTTATGTATCGGGTTGGGCCGGAGATGTGTCTGTCGTACAACGCTCTGCGGAGAAGATAAGAAAAACCGCGTTAGACCTTATTGAGAGGCTCGACAAAAATCTTGAGGTTGGGGATGTAGAGGTTGTGGACGCCAAAGCAGATGTCCCTGCAACAAGGATTTGCAATTTTCCTATATCCAAGACCAGGCGTTGCGGGCAACCAGTGGCCGGTGACAAACCCAACTGCGGGAGGCACGGTACCAACTTGTCAACGGAGCAATTAGGTCAGAACCCGACTGTGTATTGGAAGGATGGCGAGCGGCATGTCTGGGCGGGAGAACCGAATGATGTTTATTGCCTGATCCATGGCGACCCATCTTACCAGGCGCTATGTCAGTTGGCCGGGGAGAAGGTGCCGTGCTGTCTGATATGGAAAGTTGAATGGAAAGACAAGGATGGCGAGCTACATCGTGATGATGGACCCGCCTTGATTAAGCCAGACGGTAAGCAGCTTTGGTACCAGCACGGCAAGCTACATCGCGATGATGGCCCGGCCTTGATTAAGCTCGATGGCACGCAAAAGTGGTATCAATACAATAATATCTCGCCATGGAGAATTGACAATCGGTTGCACCGCGATGATGGCCCGGCTGTGATTGAGGCGGACGGTACTCAAAAATGGTATTGGTACGGTATAAAAGTTACCGAAGAAGAGCACGCCAAGTTGCGCACGAAGAAGTTTGGAGAAGAAGGCCATGACAAAGACTTGTAACTTTCCGATATCAGAGGACGCACGTTGTACTAAGTCAATAGCCGATGATTACCCAAACTGCGGAGAGCATGGTTGCGGTGTGTCGTCAGACCAGCTCGGGCAGAACCCGATCACATACCATAAGAACGACGAACTGCACGTCTGGGCGGAAGAACCGGATGATGTTTATTGTCTGATACACCGTGACGCAGCCTGTCAGGTGCTATACCAGGTGGCCGGAGAGAAGCTGCCGTGCTGTTTGAAGGAAACCCTTGTTTGGCGAGATGAGCACCGTGATTATCATAGAGACGATGGCCCAGCCGTGATCCTGTCGAATGGTACGCGATTTTGGTGCCAGCACGGTAAGCTACATCGAGACGATGGCCCAGCTATGATTTTTCTGTATGGCAAGCAAGTCTGGTATCAGAATGGCGAGATACACCGCGATGATGGCCCAGCCCTAATAAAGCCGGATGGCACGCGGGAGTGGTGGCAGCACGGCGAACTAAAAGAGGTCGAAAGCGCCTAGGCGCGCCCCGTATCGCAGCGACACAACGACAATGCGCAACACGCACATCGCAGTTACGGGCGTTGCGCGGAGAGAAAACGTAGCGCAGTACGAGCCGCCTACCCCTCGCCTAGACCGATCTCTAGTTCTGGATTTTCCGCTTGCGCATCGAGATTGACTGCGCTTATGCCGATGTGCTCTGCGTCGATTGCGAGGACGCGGACTCTGCGACCGTCGATTACTTTTCTAACCGTGGCGTGGTCCGCGTCAGATGAGACGAGCACCCCGGCCGCTCTAAGCCCATCAGTAATAAGGCGCATACTGGCGCTCATCGGACGGCCCTCTTCCCTGGCCAAAGCAAGTACCGCGCCCAGCGCTGTATTAGGCTCCAAAAAGACCTGCCCGTCTATTGTCCATCCGATAATAGGTGGCTCTGAACGTTGCGCAATCTCTCCCGGTGCCGCCAGGCGCACCCTCCCCGTCGCAAGGGCGGACGTGAGCAAGTTGAGGAAGCGACGCCACGGCGCGGCGTCTATGAGTTCTTTTTGCTGCTCTCTAATCAACTGAGAGATAACCGTATTTAGCGTGTCAATTCTTTGTGCGTACTCTTCCTTGGTGATAGCGCCTATCTCGACAGCCCAAGACAGAACTTCGCGCCAGGTGCAAACGACCTCATGGAGCATAGTGTCGATCCTTGGATGCCCAGAGTCAATAGACGTTGTGTTACCCCATGCTTCGCGCAACTTAGAGGGGTCGATAGAGGCCAAGTGCTGTATCCATGCCGACATCGCCTCTGCATATGTTCCGCTTTCCGCGTCGTGCTGTGCCGATGAGAGTGCGTCGTTGATAGGCAGAGAGTTTGTGTCCATCCTTACGGTTAACATCCTTGCTCGCAAAGACTCACCGTCTGGCAGCGCTTCGCCCGTTACGAGCGTCAAGCAACGCGGAGGCCGCACCGTTCTCGGCGTGCCGTCTGGCCTAAGTCGCTGTCTGCCCGCATGATTGGCGCTTCCGCGGATTACCCTGTCTGCGGAGCTCTGCGCCCTGGACTCTTCTCCGGGCTGAGGGACATATTCGTCTACCACTAATACTGTATCGGCTGCGCGAAACTGCGTCTCTGCGATAGAGTTTGCTGTAGAGGCAAAGCTGCTTGGGAGTCGGTCATAACGACTCGATGATACCCAAAAGGCTTGTATGAGAGCGGCCAAAGTGGACTTTCTAGCCCCAGTCTGGCCGACAAGCGCCACAGACCAGCCTGGGTCACCCAGAGCGGCGCGCCACGCAGCCGTTACGCTCGGCACGGTTACCATGGGGTCGCCAAGATCGCATAATGCAAGAGCCCGCCGTACTACGTGTGATAGGCGTGCTCCGCTGGGAGGGTCGGGAAGAATAAATTGTGTTAGAGGCTCACCCACTTCCACCTCTATACCGGGAACTGTTCCCTTAGCGTTTATCGCTCCGCCTGCGTGCAAATAGGCGAGCTCTCCGCCTATACGTCTCCATCCAAAGTGGCCGAATATGTTGCGCTCTGGGGCGCCCGTAGAGAGCACTTGACAGGCCGCTAACGCCGCCGAGCCGCACCCCGGCATAACCGTGGCCCCTACTAACCCAGAGCTGGCTATCCAGGTCACAGGCCGCTCTATGGCTTCTGGTGTGACCGTTACGACGCGCTCTCTTCCGCTATGTCTAACCGCCACGCAGTAAACCACTCTTTCCTCTGCGCCGTCATCTATGCGCCTGACTTCTGTGATCTCTAGGTCGGTTGTGGTTAGGCGTCGAGGCGGCACATCTGGATCGCCTGATATTTTCCATAGCCCATCATCCGTAGCCATCCATTCTCCGCTTCGACGTCGCATCGCTGCTTGAGACGGAACCCCAAGGGCTATCGTTATGGGCGCGACGTTCGTGTCGTACTCATTGCCCGGCACGGCCGCCGAGTCAATCGCTTCGCGCAGCTCGCTTGCAAATGACTCTCCGCTTTTTTTCATCCAGTCGCTTATGTCCTTAATGTCGCCTGGCAAAGAAAGTATTGACGCGCCAAGTTGTTTGACCAAGGCTTGAACAAACTTTGCCCCCGCTTCGTCCGCATCACCCGCCGCTATAAAGCGCCTGTCTGGGCACCATTGACGTATTAAACCTGTTGCCTGTCGAGTCCTAGCTGCGCCCGTGATGGCTATGACCGGTATACCCGTAGTCCACGCTGCGATAGCATCTCCGGGCCCCTCTGTGATAAGAACTGGGCCGTCTTGTTGTAGTCCCATAGCGCCCGCTGAGGGCCACCCGGAGCCAGACGGCCCTGCCCAGCGAGCGAATGTTGAGGCTTCAAGTGCCCTTCCTTGTAGACTGACCGTATCCCCTTTAGTGTCGCGGAGCGGGATAATAAGACGCGGACAACCATAAAGCCCCTTTAGACAAGCTGGTCTGCGGCTGTCCTTTAACCCCTCATCAAATCCGAGGCCAAGTGCCTTCGCGTCCGAGCGCGTTAACCCCCAGCGCCTACTAACGTAATCCTCTGCAATGCTGTCTGCGTAACTATTGGCGCAAATCTCTGACCAGGTTTTTAGAGAGCTTAGCGTTTCTGCGCTCGGCTTTTTCGCTTCTCTCGACGGTGAAACGTTGCTTAGAGGACGTGGCGCGATGCGATCGCTCTGTCCGTTTCGCAGCCCAAGCGCATCGAGCACATCGTTCGTATCGCATCCAGCGAAACAATAGATTTTGCCTTCTGGGCTGATGCTGAGAGACGGGCTACGGTCATCGTGAGCAGGGCATTGTGCTTGCCACTGTCCATCTGACCTAGCCTGGACAGTGTACCCATGGTTTTCTAGCGCGGCAATGATGGTAGAACTGTCGATCCACCTGTGACTAGATGCTCCGGGTATCATGATCGTTTCATTCCGCTACAAAGTGACGGAATGAACCAAATATGAGCACATTACATTCACATACTTCTAACTCTGTTTACGATCGTGTCGTTTGGACTCGACGCGACATAGAGATACCCGGTGCGATGGGAATGCGGTCTGTGTCTATTGAAGCGCCCGTCGATTGGTCAGACCAGTCGGTTGCTGTTGTGACCTCTGTTTATCTGATGGGTACGCAGGAGTCGAGTATACGAAACATGATACAGCGCGTCGTCAATACGGTGACAGACTGGACAATCCAAGTGGGCCACATCAAGGGAAGCGAATTGGAACAGTTTTCCGACAGGCTGGCAGAACTATTCATTTTCCAACGCGCATCGCTCAATTCTCCATCATGGATGAACCTGGGTGTTCCCGGTCGGCGCCAGCAAGCATCGGCGTGTTACCTATTGAAGGTTGAGGACTCTCTGGACTCAATTCTCAATTGGTACCGAGAAGAAGGGCTAATTTTCCAAGGTGGAGCGGGCGCAGGTATTAACCTGTCGCCTCTGCGCAGCTCTAACGAGACACTTGCCGGTGGTGGTACTAGTTCGGGGCCGGTGAGCTTCATGCGCGGCGCGGACGCTTCGGCCGGAACGATTAAGTCGGGAGGATCAACAAGGAGGGCGGCCAAGATGGTTGTACTTGATGTTGATCACCCCGATATACAAGACTTTATCTGGTGCAAAGCGACAGAAGAGCGCAAGGCTAGGGCTCTGCGTTCTTCTGGTTTTGACGTGGGAGTTGGAGGCAAAGACTCTTTTTCGTTGCAATATCAGAACGCTAATAATTCCGTTCGCATACCAGACAGCTTTATGAACGCAGTAGTCGAAGGCAAAGACTGGCACCTGCGTTCTCGCAAATCAGGCGAGATAATCCAGACTTTGCCGGCAAAAGAGCTTTTTAAGCAGATCGCTCAAGCTGCCTGGGAATGCGGAGACCCCGGCATGCAGTTCCACGACAGGATTAATCAGGGCAATACCTCTCCAAATAGTGGCGGCGAAATCGTCACCACAAATCCATGTGGAGAGACGCACCTGGGGCCTAATCAGTCGTGCAATCTGGCCTCTCTCAATCTACCCAAATATCTTAATGATGATGGGAGTTTTGATATCGAAACCTTTGTGGTGGATGCTCAGCTATTGATTACGGTAATGGATGCCATCGCTGTTAAATCGGACTACCCCACAGAAGACGTCGCCCGCAACGCGCGCCGCCACCGTCCGCTCGGCCTGGGCGTTACGGGACTAGGAGAGCTTTTAATGTGCCTTGCTATACCGTATGACTCGGATGAGGCGCGTGACCTATCTGGCGCAATCGTACATCTGTTGACGTCTGCTTCATGGGCGCGCAGCGCCGACCTGGCAGCAAAGACAAGCGCATTCGATGGATGGGAAGAAGATAGGGGCTTTGCGCTTGAAGTTTTAGAGTCGCACAATCAATCGTGTATGCGCGGTCAAAAGACTGCCGGTCAAAAGACTGCCGGGCAGCGGACTAAAGCGATTTGGCGGCGCGCTTGCGAGATGGCCGCATCGGCGACACGTGAGGCTAAGAAAACGGGCTTACGCAATACACAGGTCACGGCCATCGCACCAACTGGCACGATTAGCTGGATGATGGGAGCTGCGACAACTGGCATAGAACCCGCTTTCTCACTTGTCACGACCAAGAAGCTAATCTCCGGCCAGACTGTGCGCGTACCCCTGCCCTGCCTGGCGGCGGGCTTAACCGCTCTCGGTTATGATACACAATCTGTGCAAAATTATACCGCTGCCATAGAAGAAGGTGGCGATTTAAGCGGAATGATATATCCAGAACACCTATCCGTTTTTGCGACTGCGGTCGGGTCACAAGCAATCAATCCCATGGCGCATGTAGCGATGCTGGCTGCCGTGCAGTCTGGCGTTTCTCAGGGGGTGTCAAAAACCGTAAACTTGCCAACTACGGCCACGGTTGAGGATGTGGAAAACGTCTTTATGGAGGCATGGAGACGTGGTTGTAAAGCAGTCGCCGTTTATCGTGACGGCTCTAAGGCCGCCCAGCCCCTATCATCAAAGAAGAGCGAAGTGGATGTGGCGCCCCCGACACAGTTAGCGCGCCGCAAGATGCTTTCAGAGCGCCAGGCGCAGGTATATACCGTTCACGTTGGCAGTATGCCCGTGTACGTACACATGGGTCTCTATCCAGATGGAGAACCCGGAGAGCTGTTCTTGCGCGTCGCCAAGGCCGGATCGACTCTCAGCGGCCTACTCGACGTTCTGGCCGTAACGGCGTCCCTAGGGCTGCAATACGGCGTGCCCATAGAAGACTTGCTCCGTCATTGGCGCTCAACGCATTTTGAGCCGTCCGGCCCAACGGGTGACGCTACCATGCCATGGGCTACCTCTCTGGTAGACGCGGTTGCAAAACGTCTGAGCCTAGCCCTCGGCCTTGAACAGCCGTTCGGCAGTTCGGGTGAGCTGGTCGATGTCATTGTGCCGAGCGCACCCCCCACAGTTGATGGAGCTGCTCCAGTTTGTTCGTGCGGCTCTCTTATGGTTCGGACCGGTACTTGCTGGTCTTGTCCGGTTTGTGGAGAAAGCGGTGGTTGCGGATGACTGAGAAATACACTTCATACGAAATACTTGGAGTGAAGCGCGACGCTTCGGACAAAGAGATCAAAGCAGCATATCTTCGTCTCGTCAAGCAATGGCACCCCGACAAAGGAGGGACGGATTTGCTCTTTTGCCTCGTAGAAAATGCAAAAGAGGAATTGTTGGACCATGACCGGCGTGCTGAACTGGACAGGAGTTTGGATAACCCTGTCCAGTTGGATAACGCCGACGATAACGGATGGTGGTATTTTGAAGAAGATGATTTAGATGACGAAGATTATTCGTATTTTTCGCAAGAAACAACCGGCGTAACGCGGCAGCCCAACAAACCCGTCTCTGAGTCGCCTGTCGCCATATCGGGAGAGTGGATAGAGCGTATAATCTCGTGGATTGTCTGGCTTGTAGATGCATGGCTTAGTCGTAACACCTCAGATACGCCCAAGTCGTTTGTTCAGGCTAAAAAAAGCCCGTTGCCTAGGAAACTCCGAATTATCATCTGGATTATCGTGGTGTGGCTGGTTTTGGCAGCGGAATATACGTCCATAGCTAATTTGCTGTCTGGTGGATTAGATTTTGCCCCTATCATTTTTTGGAACCTCATATTTGTTGCGTTGTTCATGCTGTATCGTCATCATCACAAAGCAGAGAAGAGCGGTGGTATCAGATGACAATGTTAGCCGAGCTCCCCGTCGAGTCGTGGCGGGCGCATCGCGACACCTCGCGACGTAATGCAATTGCTGAGTATTATCTGCCCATAATTGAGATGACCGCATATTATATGGAGAGACGCTATGGGGCAGTTTCCGGCCTAGATAAAGGGGATTTTTTGGGTTATGGTGCCGAAGGTCTGATGCAAGCTATAGAGAAGTATGACCCAGAGCAAGGTGTGCCGTTTTATGCTTATGCACAAAAGAGAGTACGTGGAGCCGTGATTGATGCGCTGCGCCGTAACGACGGGCTGTCTCGCAACGCCCGCAAAGTGCGTGCCGCCGTCTTGGAGGCTCAAGAACACCTGGCACAACAGCTGGGTCGCCATCCTCAAGACAGTGAGATAGCGGAACAGTTGGGTATCAGTGCGCAAGCAGTGCGTAACGCTCTGCAAGCACGCCGCGCGGGCCGTCTGGGTGGCTACGCGGAGATGCCTATAGAAGAGCGCATCATGGCACATATGGAGTCTACGGCCGTTCGCAGCGCGCTACGCGCCTTGCCGGAACGCGAAGCGGAAGTCGTCACGCTAAAGGTCTGGGAAGGTTTGACCTTGGTTGAGATTGCGGCTCAGCTCGGGATGTCGAAGTCACGCGCAGGCCAGCTATGGCAGAGCGGGATAAAAAGACTGCGTACCAGGCTCGCAAATTGGCAGGATTAGTTGGCGGCTGAGTGGATTTGTTCTAATATGGCGTCGATAAGCGGAGGCGACATTTGTGGTGCCCCGGGAACGCGCTTGATCCATCGCAACGTGTCTGTGATTGTGCCCGGGCCGACGTGCAGTATTGATGCCATCTGATTTACTGAGAGCCCGCCGGCAACGCCACTCAAAACCGCGTACTCAATTGTGTTGGTAGCCCACAGGTCAGCTTTGATACAGCTATTGGCCCACTCTCGTTCAATGGGGCCCGGCGCATCTGGCTGTTGCGACGCTCTGCGCTCTACATCCAATATAGCAACCGAGGCGCGCGTAACGCCTAATCGCTTGCCGCGAACCAGTTTTCCTTGCGCTGTCAACTGGCGAACGCGTTCGCGACTTATGCCGAGTATGCGCGCTGCCTCTGCATAGGATATTAAATCCTCTGTGTCTTCGTGGTACAGCACCCCCTCCACATCTCCATCGCTTGAGCCCATATCTCTCATCATAGCCCGAAAATACACCAATGTCGCGCGCCCTTGTACATGGATATGCGACGACCTTGACAATCAATGGAGCAAACAACCTGCTCAGAAGGTTTTGCAGCTTTCACTGACACCTCCTTGACAAGCACGTCCAGTATTGCTATACTCATGAATAGAGGGTGTCTCAGTGATGAGACACAAAAATGATGATGCCAAATTAGAAAGAGAGGATAGGCAAAATGAAAACAAGACCAAAGACAATCAGCGCAAGATCAGTGGCGCTCGAACGCCAGGCTACAAGCAGCCTACAACCCGCGAGGGCCATGGACGAGTTGTCGCAGCTGTACGTCTCAGCGAGCAAAGCAATTGAACAAGGGCGGCGCCCCCATAGGCCGTCCGAGGCGGCCTTCGAGAGCATCGCGCTTGCCGCCGCTCAGGCGAACTTGGAGCTCGCCGCGCACCTGGCCGCACAGATCGTCGTCATGTGCGAAGAGGCGCCGCGCGCACTAGAGGGGCAAGACCCCTTTGAACGGGTCCTGGGTATTGTTTCGCGCATACCGCGCAATGCGGAGATGCCTGCGGTATTGAGAGTGGCAGAGGATGCGTTGCGTCAGGGGCATCGCGATAAGGTCTCTGTATGGTGCGCAATCGCAGTGCGGGCGCGGCAACAGGCTCAGCGGCTACACGGCGATAAGACCGGCCTTGGCGAGGCGGCACTACGATCGGCCACGCGAGTCCGAGCCGGTACCGGCACACAGGCTGAGATTGATACGGTTTCCCGGTATGGCAAGAAGTTTTCCTTGTCTGCATCACAGCCACACGAGACCGCTGATGCGCTCCTGAAACGCTCTGGCAATCTGTCGTTGGATGATGCAATGATTGCAGACCGAGTGTCGTTGAGCGAGTCTTTGTGTCAGACTGATGATTGCATAGAGATGATTGATGATCTCAGGTTCCGTCTGGAAGAGTCTGGGAACGCGGAGTTGCAGCGGGCATTCGATAGTGCATTTGGCGCTGTCAGTGCCGGTAGCAAGCCAAGGCGCAGCGACATCATCAAGCTACGCCAATTTGCGGCGTCAGTTGCATGAGGGCGTCCGATGAGATGGTTCAAGCTAAAGATTGGAGTGCTGCTTGGCGCGCTGTTAATCGTCACGCTGTCTCTGGCGGCGACGCTTGTGATGAGGGCGCTTCTGCCGCCACCGCCGCTGAGCTTTGCGCCGGCACGATCGGTACGATGCGTGGCGCAGTCGTGTCACTCATTTGATACTCTAAACGATAGTCTGGCTGGCGCTCAGTCTGCCATTGTACAAGAAACCGCGAGCATTAGTATACCGACAGGTGTGCAGTGGGGGGCTCCGCATGAGTTTTTGTCGGCGTGGACTATGGCCTCTCGCGGGCTACGGTTATGGGATCAAATTGGCTGGGTATGGACAGAGGGCAATTCAAAGC
>JAEHJW020007099.1_pt1 | contig 27991 bp, 26 predicted proteins | sample 9271431 | NCBI WGS metagenome assembly JAEHJW02 | reverse complement strand
GTTTGAGAGGCCGACATAGACCCGCATCACGACGTTCCACTGAACGGTTTCCGCCGCATCGCCCGTCACCTGTAACTGAACGGTCGTGCCCGAAAGTGCAAAAGCAACGTTCCATCCGGCGACATTCTCTGCCGTATGAAGGTTGGTCTGACTTCCAACGATGGCCGTCCCCAGCGTATTCGTCTTATAGGTGGCCGCGACGACATATCCTGCGGCATTACCCGACGTGTTATCGCCCGCCGAAACAATGGCGAGGAAGGTGTAGGTTCTCGATCCCGTCATGCTGAACGACCAGATCGTTTTGGCGGTGTTGTTGGTCGTAGTATCTACCACCATGTAGCTCGTTTCTGTCGCGGGCGGAGTTCCAGTCGTTGACTCAAGCTGAGTGATGATGCTGCCGGTCGCCTCCTTGATATACGACCGGATGCTCGTGCTGAAATCCGTACCAACGCCAAGCCGCGTGGCAATCGAAAGCGAGTCGTCCGTCTTGAGACTGTTGGCCGCTGGCCGATACAGATTCGTGTCAACCGCTGTTGCGCCTCCCGCTCCAAGATAGAGACCGGTCTTCAACAACTGCGCCATCGGATTCGTATCGCTACCCACGCTTCGCAATTCCACAAGCGGCGTATTGGCCCCAGACAATCCGAACCGCACATCTCCTGCTACATCGGCCCACACTTCAAATATCCCTGCGGCCTGTCGTGACAAATAGGTATCTACTACTGCGACACTTGAAGCACCCCATCCAATAACACCGCCAAATCCATCTATCAGGATTGATTCCACCCGAAGATAGGGGCTGATTTTGATGCCCGCCGACGTTCCGTAGCCAGATTCATTGTATCCTGTGACTATCGCATCATTTGCCAAATTGTTGTAACGAAAGATTATCGAATTCGTAGCCCCATCTAACTGCACGTACGTCGTTCCAGACGAAGTTTGAATAACCCCGCCAATGATCGTTGCCGTCGAGGTGAACGTTCCGGCCATGCTTACGTTCCCGCTCGTGTCCCACGAGAAGTTTCCGCTGGCAAGCTTGCCGCTACCATCCGCCCTGAGTCCGATCTTCGCGCTTGCGTATGCCGTCGCGTGCCCCAGTAGAATCTCCGCCCCCTCGGAGTATCCGGCGCTGGAAAGGCCGATGTTCGTTGACGTGAGATTGTACTGCCCAGCCGTCCAGCCGGAAAGCGTCAACACGCCAGCCGTCGTCCACGCCAGCGTCGTCGAAGCTCCAAGCCAGCCGGAGCCGGTTGAACTGATATTCGCACGCTGCGTTGTCGCATCGTAAGCGGCAATGCCTGAGCTATTCAGAACTACCCTCGCGCCGCTGCTGGCCGTCTGCACCGTACCGCCAGTGATCGTGGCGCTCGATGTGATGCTTCCCGCCATCGTGACGTTGCCACTGGTGTCCCACGAGATATTGCCAGAGGCCAGCTTTCCGCTTCCATCGGCTTTCAGGCCGATCTTGGCGCTGGCGTAAAGCGTGGCGTGCCCCAGTAGAATCTCCGCTCCCTCGGAGTATCCTGCCGCATGGATGCCGATGTTCGTGGACGTGAAGCTCGTCGAATTGAAGACATATCCGGCGATGCCCGCCGTTCCGTCGAGGCGCAGCGCGAACGCCTCCGCCCCTGCGGAAGTGTATCCGTAGAGTCCAGAGGTCGAAGTTGTCCCCGTGTTCGTGAGCTTGATCGCGGAGTTGGCCGTTCCGGTGATGTTGCCGATCTGAATTGCTCCAGCCGTCAGCGCTGCGGAGTGTCCAGAAGCTCCCAGCACCGAGATACCGGCATCGGCCAAGCTGATCACGGGGTTCTGCATCGTCCCGCCGAATCCGCCCGCGACCGCCCACATTCCGTAGGCGTTGGCTGCTGCCAGAACACTGTCGGTCGGCTGGTAGGGTGTCGGAATCAACCCCTTCTCAAGCTGCGCTCCGAACGCCAAGAACGAGGTCGCCTGATTCGGTGTCCCGTAGTTGCGAATCAGTGATTGAACCTGAGTCGCCGCGTCTGAGTTCGGAGACGTGAACGTGAACCCGACGCTTGCACGCTGCCAGACACCCGTGAACGTCACCGTGACGGTGTTCCCCTCGGACGTTCCTCCGACATTTCGGATATTCAGACTGATCGTTTGCCCAGCGGTTCCCTTCAACCACACGCTGAAAACGTAGCTGTCTCCAGCAATCGAGCTTCCCTTCGACCACGATTGCCATACACCGTCATTCACGTTCGTCGTTGTGATCGTCCAGCCATAGCTGGAATTGTCTGGGGCAAGTGTTCCAGAGATCACCGGCGCTGCGGTGTACGTCCCCGACCACGGGCTTGTCGAGAATGAATTGCTCCACTTGAGCAAGTTCCGGTTCACGAGTCCCGCATAAAACGTCGAACCGAATCCGTTCACGTCGCCCGCCGTCAACGTTCCGGCGATCTGAACATTGCCATCCAGATAGGCGTTCTTCCCATAGAAGCCCGCCCCAGAAAGCGTCCCGAACGTGGTGGTCACGATATTGCTCAGAAGCCCCTGCTCTGCGACAATCGTTGTCCCGTTGTCGGAGTAGGTGATCACGCGCTTGTTCGTCGCGTCGAAGAGAAGCCCGCCGCTCGAATTGTAGTTGTACAAGCTGGAAGCGTTCGCCGACCATCCCGCGATCAATGCGCCGGTCGCGGATACGTCGAGAATCGTTGTCGAGCCGTACACGGCTTGGAGGTTCGTACCGCTCCAGCGCAATCGAGCGCCTGCGGGGTCTCCGATGTGCGCCTTGTACGTCCCCGACACATTCCCGACCCAGAACCCAGCGCCGGTATCATAGGCCGATGCAGACCCCAGCGCGATGCTCGGAACGGTGCTGTCAATCGTCATTCCGGTCGCGGAAAGCGTGTAGGCCGTGGCCTTCACCGTGAGAGCGCTCCCGCTCCAGTAGATACCCGCCGTCAATGCGCTGCCATTGGCCGTTCCGATTCGGAACACCGGCGTTCCGCCGCTGTGCGAGAGATAGAAGCCGGAATCATTCGAGAGAATCGCCGATGAAACCGCGTGGAATACCCCGCCCGTGGACATTGTGAGATCGCCCAGAAGCGAGATATTGCCGGATGTGTCGAGCGTGATCTTGTCGGTCGTGTTGTTCCGCAGCTTGATCGCACCAGCGGAAATGATGATGTTCGACTGGCCGGACGCGGGGGTTCCAACGGTAATGTCGCCGTTGTTCGCCCACTGGCCGACGACCGTGGTGTTGTTGATGATGCGAATACCGTTCGTCGGTTCAATCGTGATGCTGACGTTGCTTGCCACTCCGTACGTGCCGGTCGCAAAACCATAGGTGTCGGCGTTGAACCCATACGAACCGTTGAGGTTCCCCAGTCGGAGCTTCGGAGTAATGTTCAGACTACCGTTGGCATCCTGAGAAGAGAACGTGGCCGCGTGGGTAGCCATCTGGAGATATGGCGAATACTGCTGGTCGGCGGTCTGGATGATGAATCCCTCTCCGCTCACCCCATAGTCTGCAACCGCGAGACCCTTGTAGTACGTGACGTTGGCCGTCCCCGCCATGATGATCGCCGTATAGCGCCAGAACGTTGTCTGGTCGCTGGCTGCGGAGACCTTGAACCACGTATCCCCTGTCAATCCCTCTTTGATTCGGAGAATGTCGTTGACGGCGAACACCTGAGCCGATGCGTGCGCGACACCCTCTGGGTCGTCCACGTCAATCGTCACCGTCGTCGTGCCATACGTCGGCGTTGTTGGAACAACAATGTCTGCCCTGAGCTTCGCTGCGGCTTGGAAGACTCCGAGCGTCCCGCTCGTGGCCTGCACGCTGTTGTAGAGAAGTACGCTTGTTCGGAGCGCACCGCGAACCGTCACGTTGGAGAACTCCGCGCTCCCGCCCGCGTCAATGCTCCATCCGACAAGTCCGGACGTGAAGCTGGTTGACCGAACTGCATTGCCGGAAATCGGATTGATCACTGTCGTTGCGCCCACCGTCCAGCCGGTGCTGGCATCCTTCATGTAGAGGTTTGCCGTTCCACCAGTGGAAATGCTTACGTTGCTCCCTGCGAACGTCGCATCGCCGTTGTTGAAAAACGTCCCGTTGTTGTAGAGTCGATAACCGAGCGGGTCGGTCGTCCCGATGCCGACGATTCCATCGACGATAAGATTGTTATACACTCGCACCCAACTTTGGGCAAGAGTGCTACCTCCGTAAATCTCGAAAGGGATAACGCCCGCTGCGTTTTTTGCGGTGATATAATTCGCACCGTAATGGTCGAACAGCATGGTGCGACCAGTACCATCCGCAAGGTCGTAACGTTGGATATCGAAATAGCCATACGGGGTTCCTGCGGCCCCAATGCTAAGGGTCGCGGTGTTGCCAGAGGCTTGCAGGTGCAACAACGCACTGTTGACATTTACCGTGCCGTCGGACTGCACAATCAATCTATCCGCGCCGTTTGTCCGCACCCTCCAATCGGACAAGTCTGCGCCGTGTTGCAACACTTCGTGCGTGACGCCCCAATCGCCCGTCATGTACACACGGTATATGTCGGTTTTGGTGTTCCAACCACCATACCGATACACCGCCCACGGGTATGATGCACCATACTCGCCTGTGTAACGATTCAGCGTATGATTTCCGTACGTTTGCGTGCCCATGTCTGGCTGAGTGTAGCCAACGGGGGGGTCAACGTAGGTGTCGGAGTAATACGTAATCGTGCCGATAAAAACACCCCTGTTCTCATACATCTGCGTGGCGTAAGTCGCGTTCCACGACTGCTGATAAATGTAGATGTCCCACGTTGACACAACCCCCGAATCCAACGACCGATAGAGGGCGAAAATCGGCGTGGATGTGGCCATCTCGCTACCATCCTGCGTCCACGTCCAGTCGATCAAAAAACTGTATGCGGAGTTTGTGGCGATGTTCACCCGCAGTGTGCCTTCCGCGCCCCGAGTGCGTATGTGCCATGCGAAGTGATTGTCTTCCCACGCCGTCGCCGTCGAAATCGTCGCAAACTTCGCCCACCGGGGCGTACCCGCATTGGAGGAGCCAACGTAATGCTCGTAAGCGCGAGAGGCGTATTGGGCGTTGCCTGCGGCGGTGATATTCCCGCTCGCATTGATGGCTCCCGCCGTGATGGAGTTCGTGTCTGCGTTGAGTGCCCCGTTTAGCGTCAGCCCTGCAAACGTGGGCGACGTGGACGGGGCGAGATTGGTGTTCCCGTTGATCGCACCGCTTGAGATCGTGCCTGCCGTCCAAAGATTGCCCGTCGTCAGCGACACTTGAAGTCGGTCGGCTGTCCCGTCGTAGAGTCTTGCGACCCCTGCGGACGCATACCACTGCCACTGATTCCCTGAGTTGCGGTCTGCGAAGATCAACCCCGCAGCACCGCCGAGCGACGACACCGTTCCCGTGGCTGCGATGCCGCCCGACGAGATCGTGCCGATGTTCGACAGATCATACACCGCCTCGGCTCCCGCCGTGTTGCGCGTGGCAAACGTGATCCATCCCGACGCCGCCTTGTTCATCAGCGTCAGGTTGCTACGTGCGTAGAGCAGACCCGTGAGATCGAGGTAGCCACCGATAGCCGCGTTGCCGATGTTCGCTAAGTTCCGCGATGAATCGAGTACGATGGTCGTTCCAATGGCGACCTGTCCCGCGTAGAACGTGTTGGAGCCGTTCATATGCGTCGAGCCGACAGTCACGTTTCCATCGTTGCCGATGATGAAGCGGAGCGTCTTCGTGGCAACAGCGCCCGCGACGGTAGTCGCGGAGTCCGCATAGAAGCGAATCCCCGCCGCGTTCGCACCGTAGGTGAACTCGATGGAGCGAGAGCCGAACGTGCCGTGACCCTGAATCCACTTGTAGGTTGCCGCCTGCGAAGCATCGTGCTCGACCGTCAGGTTGTGCATAATGGCCGCATTGCGGCTCGTCGTGATACCCGAGGCGAGCCACATGTCGTAACCGTTCGCACCCACCTGCAAACCCGTGTTCGTCGAAGACACGCCAAGTCCAGGGACCTGCACCCGAGTTCCCGTGACCGTCAGGGCGCTGAACGACGGGGAGGCTCCCGTGTGAATGTCCTGCGGCAGCGAGAGCGTTACGTTCCCGCCAACGGCACGAGCCGTTCCATTCACGACGGTCACCTGATTCGTCGTGCCGACGACGTTCCCCACCGTCAGACCGAGCGCACCCGTTCCGGCGTCATACGTAAGCGGAGAAGCCGGAGAGAGTGCGGCTCGCGCGCGTGCGTCCGTGTAGTAGAGATTCGACCCTTCGACAACCGCCGTCGTGTTGAGCGCGGCCCAATTCTTGTCGCCTCGGTAGTAGTATCCTGCGTCCGGAGCGAGATCGATGAACGGCTGCGCTGCGCCCACGCCGGCGTTGAGCGCCGATGCGACGAGATCCTCGTCGAGCGTCAGCGTGTGTCGCGCCCGTCCACCGGAAAGCGTGAACCCCTGCGGAGCTGCGGAGAACAGGAGTCCCGATTGCGCGTCGTCTTCCTGCGTGGAGAACACTCCCGCACCGGATGTCGCCCAACCCTTCGAGGTGCGTGCCTGCAGCCGCACCGTTCCGTCGGACGATTCGACGACACGGAGATCCCCTGGTCGGCCTTCCCCCTGAGAGGGCGTGCCGGTCTGCGGGTGGTTCACCGCGTCAATCAACTCATTGATGTCGTCGTACACTCGTTGGATCGTGCGATCCGCCGAGGGTGCGCGTTTCTTCGAGATCATCGTTCACCGATCATTTTGCGAAACACAATGCCGAGCGCCTGCACGGAACCCGTGCCGGAGAGACGCACGCGGAGTGACTTGCATTTGCGGTCCGCGGAGGCAATCGCTCCGCCCGTGGCCGTTGCGTAGCTCGCCCCGCCATCCTTGGCGTATTCCACGAGCACGCTTCCCGTGACCGTGGCGCGTGCGATGTAGAACTTCTTCGCCTGCGACGGCTCGCCCATCGTAAAGTCCTTCGAATACCAATACCACGCTGCGCGCGAGGAGGCGTCTGCGATCCGCTTCGTCACCGTCGCGCCCTGCGTGAGATACACCTCGCCGTTCTTGTCTGAGAACGTGGCGTACGCTCCGATCTGCGCGGTCGTCCAAACGTCCCACCGCTTCTTCCCGACGTGATAGACGAGCATCTGGATCGTTCCGTCCTGCGCCACGTGGAAGAACAGCACGCTCGACATACGGGACGAGTACTCGACACGATACGAACCGGAACGTTGCGTCCATCCGTCGATCAGCGACCCACGGAGCATCACGTCCCCGATCGGAACGATCTCCTTCCCCGTGTGCTGCCAAATACCGAGTGCGCTGCAGAAGAACATTCCAGCCTCCGTCACGAGGACCGAGTTCTGATCCGTCGCGCCAGGACCCTGCGCCTCGTCTTCGACGTACATTCCGTTCGGATTCACCACGACGAAGCCCGTCTCGCGGAACGCGTAGATCCGTCCTGCGAAGCCGGCGATCGCCGTCGGCTTGAACGGCAGACGCACGTAGTCCTTCGTCCAATCGAACATCGAGAAACGCATCGCCTTCGATTTGAACATCACCTGCGAGAGATCGTCTTCCACTTCGGGATGCGAGCAATTCGCGACGTACAGCTCGCTGTTCAGCGTCGTCGAGAGCTGATACAGCGGCATCGAGACGCCGATGCTTTCCGGCAAGCCGGTGGCCGCCTCATACGCTACTCCTCCCGTTGCATCCTCGTCGAGGATCGTGCGGGTCAACTGCACGCCGCTTTCCGTCCACTCGCCCGACGTCAACGGGATGCGGACGATCTGCCGATACGCCATGGACGGCTCATCACCAAACGTTCCCTGCGCTCGGAACAACAGGATCGCCGTAACGCGCGGGGAGAACTTCGTCTTGTCGAGAAGCGTGATCGCAACGCTGTGGTTGTTCGAGGCGTTCGTCGCCGAGTGCAGGTCCGGATCTTTCCACCGAGCCGTTGTCAACGGCGACACCTGATACCCGTCGTATTCCACGGCGAGCTTGTAGTAGTAGCTCGTCGCACCGGAGAGATTCCCCGGCGAACCGCCATCGGTCACCACCACCTGAAACGTTCCGCCGTCGTAGAGCTGATCGATCGCCTTCGTCGTGCCGCTGATCCGGTCAACGCCAGGATTGCCGTCGAGTCGTGCGAGGAACATATACGTCCCGTCCGAATTCGTGACGGCCCACGAGTGAACCGGCTCCGCCCCGCTTGGCGTCTTCGTCGTGATCGCCCCGGGCGCAACGCAGGAACCCGCCGTCGCGCTGAAAGCGCCGAGCGTGTAATACATGAGCTTCCATGAACCGACGGAGGAATAGCGGGAGAGATACAGCACACCCGACGTGACGGAGAGGCCGGTCCAATCGGTGAACGAGTAGGTGCTCGGTGCGCCGTCGATATACGTGATACCGCACCGTCCGCGCGTGCTCGCTTCGGCCACAACCGCGAGGTATGTGCCGATCTGCCGATCCGTCGTGCCGTCGAAGTAATACGGACCGTATTTGTTGTCCCCGTTCGAATTCGCATACCACGGAGCGATCTGCAGCCACCCCACGGTTGTCGAGTTGAGTCGGACGAGTCCGCGCTGTGTCGGAACGATCGCCGTAACGTCCGGATTGCTCAAATACCACGTCGAGCCGGTGATCGTCTGTTTCCAATACCACCCGCCGGCAAGACGGCCCGCCGCGTTCGTGAGCACCGCGTCACCCGCCGTCAGATAGGCCGGAGTCCGGTCAACGACCGTCGCGCCGGAGAACGCCGTCGTCGGCTTCGCGATCGTGAGGAGCTGCGCCTTTGTCGTCCACGAATAGTCGGCGCCTTCCTGCGGAGCGTACTTCGAGAACCACAACAGGCCGGTCGTCGCCTCCATGTCGGCGATCCACTGTCCCGCCATAAGCGAGAACGAGCCGAGGGATGTCGTGAGAGACGTATTGAGGGCGAGCGGAGTCGTGCCATCGTCCACCGCGTACACCGTTCCGTATGCGCTCGCGCCCGAATCGTAGAGCCATACGCGAGTCGTCGTTACGTTGTCCTGGCAAATCGAACGGAGCGATACGAAGCCGCCGAGCTTCTCGATCGTTCCATCGGAACGCTTCACGCGCCACAAGGTATTCGCGCCGAATTCGATCCCGTAGATGTAGGTGGGAGTGACGGCTGTTTTCGCGAACATCGGAACGTTGGCCGGAATACTTACGTCGGCGTCTGCGGCGATGATGGAGTCCGCGGTCGGATTGAGGAGCGTTTTGACGCCCACGATCCCCGCGAACTTCGGCGGAACGTTCTTACCGAGGCCCACGTAAGCCGCACGGTTCCCGATCGCAACCGACGTGCCGGAAACACCCGTCGTCAGAAGCTCGGTTGTGGCCGGCGTGCCGTGGAAGTCGGTCGTGACGTAGAGCTTGCCGAGAGAGTCGTCGTGGAAGACGAGATCGCGCTTCCCGTCGGAACGCTCGATCCAACCGCGCGACGTCGTCTGGGGGTTCGGATGCGTGACGGTCGTATCGATCTTCCGTCCCTGCAGTTGTCCATCCGGATCTTGATTATCCACGTTGGTCTGATACGGAGAGGCGTCGTCCGGAATGTCCTGCGAGTCGATCGTGAGGACAAGTCCCCGGTGGAACGCTTCGATATGCTTCGTTTCGCGCGGCATTGTTCCTCCTTCGTTGCGGGGGCAGGATTCGAACCTGCGACCTTCGGGTAATGAACCCGACGAGCTACCTACTGCTCCACCCCGCAATCAATCACTTCTCCGAGAACGCCTCGAACATGAGGTATCCCACTCCCGCACCGAGGAGCGTGTATGCGGCCTTTTCATACCACGGCGTCTCGATATACTCTGTGCGCAGCGTGTCCCGATGCGCAACGCGCACCGAATCGAACTGAATCTGCCGATCCAACGGGATCGCTCGCGCCCAAATGGAAACCGCCGTGTCGGAGTAGGAACCGCTGAAGGGCTTCGCCAACTCGTATGCGTACGCCGGATTCGTCTGAAGCGAATCGCGCACGCGCAACGTATCGACGGTCCGCAGGGTTTCCGCTACGGCGGGAATCGTTCGCACCGGCCCAGGGACCGAATACCAACGATCGATGAACTTGTATTCCACGCGAGGCGTCCCGCGCTTCGACCCCTCGTATCGTGCGCCGAGATAGAACGCGCCGAAGATGATGAACGCCGCGATGAAGAACGACAGGATGTACTTCACGCCGCGCCTCCCTGCCAACGTTCCGTCTTTTGACCGTTAACCACCTCGATCACGCCCACCATCTTGCGATTGCGTTCGGGCGAGACGTAGGACACGTGGACCCACCGATGGCCGTCGTGCGTCTCGTTAATGACCTGATCGAAGTCCAGGTTCCGAGCGATGTAGTCGAACACGATCACGCACGAGACGTCCTCAACCTCGATGTCCGCGGCGCGCCCCTCGACGTGCTGCGAAGTCCGCGAACCGCCCACGGCCACGTTAAGCGCCGGACAGCGGAAGCCGGAACTGATCCGGACGGGACGCTTGAAGTGCGCACGCACAGGCTCAAGCACCTTCTCGCTGAGGATACGCAGATGCTCGATCGCGGTCGCATCCGGAACGTTCGGGATCTGCCGGATGTCCGCCGTGTTCGAGTCGGTGAATTCGTGAAGTTCAAAATGCTCACTGAGTCGCATCTGCATCACTCCCCCTTACGAGCTTGATCCCTTTGTGCGTGAAACCGAGTCCGACGAAACCCATGCCGAACCACTCAAGCGTTGAGGCGATCCGCGTCAGGATCAGGTTCGTATGCTCCGAGAGTCCCCACTGAGCGAGAACCACCTGCGTAACGAACGCCGCGACGAACAGGAACGCCGTCCCGACATACGTCTTGTATCCGTTGAGCCAAAGCCACGCCTTCTTCATTTGCGGTCCTTCTGCGCGTGGTCGAGGAGAAGCTCGATCGTGCGGTCCGATTTCTTCTCGATCCGTTCGAGTCGCGCGTTCGTATCGTCTTTGAACTCGTCGAACCGTTTGTCAACGCGTGCTCGTTCCTCCTGCACCTTCGCATCGACATACACCTTCGAGGCGGACATTTCGTATGCGGCCCCGAAGCCGAACGCCATGCTGATAAGGTAGCCCACGAGCTTCAGCGCGTATTTGTGAGTTTCGATGAACTTCTTCATAACGCACCCCGTCAGATCTCCACCAAGTCGTCGTCGCCTCGCTCCACCGAGCCGACCATGTTCGTGTGAATTTTCGCGTTGAGCACAGCGCGTTCGTACTTCACCTCGCACGCCTGCGCGATACGCGGTTCTTTGACGGCCAGGATCGCCGCCAACACTCCGTTCACCAACGCTCCGTGATACCGCGTCGGAATCCCCGGCACGTCCGTCGGAGCGACAACCGTGGCCGGAACCTTCGCGAGCGTGAGGCGGATCTTCATAACGTTCGAGGGAAGCATCGCGAGGACGCTGCCATCGTAGTCCCGAATCTCGACCGACATCGCCTCGACGTCGAAGTTGATCGTGAAGTCGGCGCTGATGTCCGTCCCCGATGCGTCAAACAGCGTGACCTCGATGAGCGACACCGTTCCGGCGGGAAGCGTATAGGTGAGGCCGCTTACAGCCGGTTCGTATTCGTAGCGCACCGATCGCGAGCGAGTCGCGAAGTCTTCGAGGAGTCCGTTCACCTCGTCCTTGACGCGGTTGAACGAAACGCCCGGGAGATCCGATACCACCCGTTCGTAAATGCCCTGCAGCGTCATTCTGCCTCCGCCGGTTTGTTGCCAACGCCGAAGTTGAGCGACAGGAACTCACGCCACGCTTCGGCGAGTCGTGCGTAAAGGCCGAGATTCACCTGCGTCGTCTGGAAGGCCTTCTGAATGTCCGCCATGTATTGCTGCACCGTCTTGTTGACGTCCACCTCGTAAGCGCGGAGCTGAGAGGAGTAGCGGGAGAGATTGGCCTGATACTCCGAGGCCGCGCGTTCGAGGGCCTTCGCCTTGTTCGTCACGGCAACTTCCGTCGCCAGCTCTGCGTCCTTCAACGCCTTCGCGAGATCCACCTCCGCCTGCTTGAGAAGCTTCTCGACGCCGGCGCGATACGTCGAAGCGTCCACGTTGAACCGCTGCGCTTCGGCCTCGACATCCATCCGGTACTTTTCGAGGGACGTCTGCCGGTCAAGGTTCGCCTTTTGCAGATTCGCCTGGAACTGCGTGACGAGGGTTCCCACCTTCGCCTGATACGTCGCGAGATCCTCCTCGAACTTCTTCAGCTTGTGCGAGTAGAGGTTCACCGCGGCCTCGAGTGCCTTCGCCTTGTTCTGCGCGGCAACGTCGGTCGAATTCTTCGCGTTCGTGATCGCTTCCTGCAGCGTGAGCTGCGCCTGTGCAACCGCACGCTCGACAGCCGCACGATACGATACCGTGTCGCCGTTGAAGCGATTCAGCTCGTTCTGAACGTCCACCTGATACTGCGTGAGCGCGTTCCCCGTGGCGATCTGCCACTGCTTCAGCTTCTCGACGTATTGCTCGACGGCTTTCGCAACGTCGGCCTGATACGCACGCAACTGTCCGTCGTATCGCTTGAGCTGCTCCTCGTAAAGCGCGAGATCCTTCTGGAACGTATTGAGCGCGTTCTTGGCCGCAACCTCCGTCGCGTTGTTCGCGTCGGTGATCGCTTTCTGCAGGTCGAGGCGTGCCTGCTCGATCTTCTTCTGCAGGTCCGCCTGATACGCAACGTTGTCCTTGTTGAACGTGCCGAGCGCCGCTTCGATCTGCGAACGGTAGTCGCTGATTTCCGCGTTGAGCCGCGCGATTTCCGTCTGCGCCTTTTCGAGATCCTCGTCCGTGGCGGTGTAGGTTTCGACATCGGTCGTTGCGAACGTCCGCGTCGGTGCGACGAACGACGGAGCCGTGCTGAGTATGCCGATCGTGGCCGCGGTTACGGACGTCGAGGAGGCCGCTGAGTATGAGAACGAGGGGGCCGTCGGAGCTGTCGGCGGAGTGATGAGCGTCAGGTCCAGAGTGTCGCTGAACGCCGGAAGCGAGGCGGTCGGCTTCACGTAGGACGGAGCCGGAATCGGGAGGGCGGCGATGGCCGTGGCTGTCACCGCTACTCCTGAAGCATCTGCGTATGTGTACGAAGCGTCCGCCGGAACGCTCGGAGGAACGATGGTCATGAGTCCGACATCCAGGTCGAACGGAAGTGCGGCGAGTGTCGGCGATCCCGGCTTCGTGAAAGTCGGAGCGGTCGGCAGAGTGCCAACCGAGACGGTCGCAACGGTCGAGGCCGCGGCGTCCGTGTAGGCGAACAAGGGTGCAGCCGGAGCGGTAACAGCCGTCACGCTCCCGATGGAGATCGCCGTCTGCAGGTTCGCGAAGATCTTCTTCCACGCTTCCTGAGACGCAGCGTAGAGAACGATCCCGTGTTCGTGCTTCGGCAGAACGCCGGATACCGCGGAGTCCGTGTTGAGCACGGACGGCGAGGCAATCCGTCGCGCTTTGTTCGTCGATCCCTTCGGATACACGAACAGCGTGCCGGCCACGATCACGTAGGCCGGATCGAGTGCGGTCGGAGCGAACATCGAATTCACGTCGGCGAGCGATCCGGCAAGCTCCGGCGGAAAGCGCCGAGCGCCCCGTCCGGCAGACGCGGCAGACGTTACGCGAGCGCCTGCGAGCGTGAGTCCCGCATCCGGAACGTCCACCTCGCTTGCGCATTGTTCGGCCTCGTCGTCTCGCATGAGCGAAACGCAGATCCGCGCCGCATACGTCAGCCAATCGTCCAGCTCCGCGACGGAAGAAACCGTTCCGACGAGATTCTGAACCCGTGTGAGAAGATTCGCCATTGAGTCACCTCTGAGTGGCCGAGTGCCGACGAGTCGAACGTCGAGTCACGGTTTTGGAGACCGTTGGTTTGCCGATTAACCGAGCACCCGAAAAAGGTGGGGAGCGGAGTGTTACCCCCGCTCCCCTGGCGGTTAGGCCGTGATGGTGACGAGCTTGTGGCTCTCCAACATCGTGATACCCACGCCCTCGTCGGACATGAATTCGTCCTTCACGAGATCGGGGTTGTTGTCGGTCTTGATGTTCGCGTGGAACATCGCGGGCCGATACTGCACGTGCTGCAGGTTCTCGTCGGACACGATCAGCATGGTCTTGCTGTACATGTCGCGGAGAACCGGCGTCGGGACGAGCTTCAGAATCCCGTGCGGCGTCTCAAGGATGCGCACGTTGAATCCGAGGTTGTCCTTCTGCGTGGCGCTGATCTGCACGTTCCAGCCGGACTTTCCGGAGAACGTGTTGCCGGTGGCGAGCTTCGACCAATAGCTCATCGCGCCCGGTCCGCAGAACGCGTACTTCTCGCCGCTGTTGTACGTGACGCCGGCGAGGAACACCTTCTCCATGTCGTCCACGAACTTGCCGTAGTCGTACAACGCGGCGCTGATCGTGAACAGGTTCTGGTAATCCCCACTCGACGTGCCGTACTTCTGCAGCGCCGAAATGATGCCTGTGGTCGCACGGACCTTCTTGCCCGCTGCGTCGGTCTTGAACACGTTGTCGTTGAACGTGTCCGCGCCCGCACCGATGCCGAGGGGCGACAGACCGAACAGGAACGCACGTTCCTTCTGGATCTTGTGCTCCTTCGACTTCAGATCGCGCAGCCGAGCCAGCTCGTTCCGTTCGCCACGAAGCGCAGCGGCCAGAAGCGTGCCGGAGATTTCGACAGGCGTGCGGAAGATCTGCGTGGAGTTCCACACAACCTGCAGCTCATCGCTGAACGCCTCGGGCGAAGACGACGCCTCACCCTGCGCGTTTCCGATCACGACGAACACGTCGTTGTCGGCCAGAACGACGTCCGTTCCGGACAGAACCTTGCCCTTCACGCCGCTCGAATACGACGTGATCAGCACGACGCCCTTCTTCGTGGTCTTCGTGGTGTCCCACACCTCGCACTCCAACCCGACGAGCGAGTTGTCGAGCGAAACGCCGGTCGCGCCGTCAACCGGCACATACCCGCCGGACGGCTGCTCCACGCCGGAATCCGACGCGTTCATCGTGCCAGGGATCGCGGAATTCACGATGAATTCCTGCTTGATCCATCCGGCGCGATGCTCGAACATCTTGAAGATCGGATCGGGCGGGGTCATGGTCCCGCGGTTCGCGACGAGCGTGGTGAACGGTGCGACGTCGGTCCACAGCTCTTTCACGACGTACGGTGAAATGTAAAAGTCCCGGCGGTCGGTGTAGAGTACGCCGGAGTCCCCCAAAATCTTGGTGCTCATTGTTTCCCCCTTCGCTCCTTAGCGGAGCGTCATTTTCTGCGGTTGCGAAGAAGACCGAGATTGAAGGCGTCTTCCTCGGAAAGCGTCGGCTCGTTGGCTCCGCCCATCGACAGAAGCGACGGTGGCAGGACTTCCTTGCCGAGACGATTCGGTGGCGTCCGAGTCCCGCCGTCCTTCTTCGGCTTGATCGAACGATACAGCCGCACGAGGTTCTCCGCCTTGAAGGTTTCGGGATTGTCCATCGTAGAGAGGAAATCCACGGCCTCCGCTTCGGAGAATCCGTACTGCGAGACGAGAACGCGCTTCGTCGCTTCAGAGGCGGCGATACGTCGCTCCGCCAACTGTCGCTGCGCAAGCTCATTCTGCTCGCGTTCGATCCGTGCCTGCTCTCGCTTGGCGACGGTTTCGGAAAGCCGTTCTTGATACTCCTCTTGTGCGACGCGATACTTGAACGAATCGCTCTGAGGGTCGGTGACGGCTTCGACCGGATTGTAGTTGGCCGGTTTCGTCGGCTTCGGGGGAAGCGGGGTGTCCTCTGCCACGCGCTCCTTCGCGGGAGCGTCGGGGGTGAGAGGGGCCTGTTCCTGGGCCGGCGATGCGGCGGGTTGCTGATTCAAACGGGCTTTCAGCTCTGCGATTTCCTGCGCGAGCTTGTCGGCGCGGCTCTGATGATACGCGGCGCGCGCTGCATCATTGTTGCGAACGCTCCCGCGAAGCGGATCTTTCGGACGGCCATCCGGAAACAGCGGATTGACCTCCTCCGCCTCGGGGCTGGCTTCAGGCGCGGCCACGGGAGCTTGCTCCTGCGGTGCGCTGTCCTCGACCGGCGTCATGGCCGGCGTCGCTTCAATCTGTTCGTTCGGCTTCTCCATACGTTACATCTCCGTCGTTGCGGGTTGTGGTTTCATGCTCTCACGATACGTTCCAAGCGTATCGGTCAAGCGTTGCGTGAAAACGGTTGCGGCTGCTTTGCCCTGCGCTTCCATGTCCTTGAGCTTGCCCTTGAACTTCTCGACCTCGACGCGCTTGCGATCCTGCACGCTCTCGCGCTGCGCCGTCTGCAAGTCGCCGCTGACCTGCTTGAGCTGTTCCTGAAGCTGCTCGACCTGCTGCCGAAGCTGCAGGATCTCGTTGTGCCGGTTGAGCACGCCTTCCATGTCCACCACTTCGGTCTGTTTCAGGACTTCGACCTGATCGATCAGTCCGAGCTGGTAGAGTTGCACGTAGTAGTCGAACCGCGCCCAACGGTTGGCCGGCAGCATTGAGCCGGACACGAGCACGATGTCGTAGCGCCCCACCGTAACGTCGTTGATCCGCTCGATCACGTCTTCGCCGAGCGTGTCGTAGATCGGAACGTTGATCTCGACCTGCCGCTGTTCGTGATTCGGTTCGAGGATGCGAATGACCTTGTGCTCGGTGTAATACGCCTGGATCATTTCCACCACGACGCGGCCAAGCTGCGTGAGTGCCGCTTCGACGTCGGCCAGCTTCGACCGGATGCGCCGTTGCGCGTTCTCGTCCATGGCGATCGTGCCTTTGTACGTCTCGGGCGCTTTCTCCATGTTCCCCTGCATGAATTCGTAGATGCCGAGGATACGCTCGATCGACGCCTTCGCCATCGCCACGTTCTGATACAGCTCGTTCGGCAGCGGGATCGGAGCGCCGATTACCGGCTGTCCGAGTTCGGGGTTGTACTTGCCAACCGCGAGTCCTGGCTTCTGCAGCGCCCGTTCGAGGTTCTCGATGTTCGTTCCTTCCGGAGCGATCACCTTGATATTCGAGGCGTTAGCCGCGTGCAGCATGATGAGCGATTCGAGCTTGTTGATATACTGCTGAATCGGACGCACGAACCGCACGTCGCTCATCGGGTACGGGTTGCGGTCCCAATGGTTCATCACCGGAACGATCGGATACGACGAGATCGGCAGCACGCCGTCGAAGATCAGCACGCCACCGATGTCGAACACGCGCTGAATCCGGTTCTCGTAGTACGTCCGCACGTCGAAGATCCCCGCCTTCAGAAGCGCGGCGTTCGTCGTCGGGATGATCTGCGTTTCGGAGTCGGGGATCGCGTTCTCACCGGCAGGCCCGGGTTGCATGACGGGCTGGCCCGTAGTCGGGTCCTGAATGTAGTGGAACACGCCCCCCGTCTCCTGATAGACCCTCGTCGCCTCAGCAACCTCGTCCGGTTCCGTGAGGTAGCGGTCGCCTTTGGCTGAGCGCATAATCATGGCCGGTGCAGCGAAATACTTCTTCGCCTCCGCGAGCACGAGAACCTTCTCGAAGTTGTCGGGCTTGCGGACAATGTTGGTGTAGGTGACCTTCACGCGCGAGTAGCGATCGATGGCGCGGTACTTTTGGTGTTCCGCTTCTTCGACCCGATCGGTCTGACCTTCGTCGCCACTCTGCTGCGAGAGGGGCCGATAATCCGTGGAGTCCGGACGTCCGAGCGCGAGGATCTCGTGCGCCTTCTCAGGGAGCGTCTGCTGAATCTGTTCCGCCGTCACGCGACGGACGATCATCATGTGCGCAGCGTCCCGAGCGAAGAAGTCCTTCGCGTTCGGATCGATATACAGTTCGCGGGGATCGAGCGACCGGAGGAAGACCTCCCCCTTGCCGAAGTCTGCGTGAGCGTCGTAGTCGATGAACCACGCGCCCATCCCCTTCACGTAGTAGTCGTCAATGACGAGCTTGTGCTGAATGTCGCCGTCCGACACGTTCCAGATGTACGACATGAGTTCCGAGAACATCTTCCCGGTACGCACGTCGGAGTCCTCCTGGGCGGCGGACGAAAAGCGGGGACGGTTTGCGGTGAGGAGTGCCTTCGCCTGTTCAACGGCGGGCTTGATAACGTTATCGACGATCGCCTTCTGCTTGCGCCGCTTGAGCTTCTTCTTCTCGTCTTCGGTCCACTGAGCACCGTTACGGAAGTCCACGTCCTCCTGAAGCTGCTGCATCCATGGAGTCGCGGCGGCGGAGTACGCATTGAACAGCCGCTCCGTGAGCTTCACGGAATCCGGCTGCTTGTACGTGCGACGAAGTTGATCGATCTCAGCGGGATCTACTTCTCGTCCCGTGAGTAGGTCGAATACGGTCATTCCCCCTAAATCCCCCTTGCAAAATGCGTTACGAAGATGAGGAGTTTTCCTCAGATCCGCTACCCAATTATGCGCCTACCACAGCATAAAGTTGTCGCTGTCGTCGTCCATCCCTGCGTCCACCACCTCGTCCGGTTTCTCGCTCGCCTCGTGCGCCGGAGCGAAGTTCCCCTTCATCGCGTAGTAGAGTCCGTCGAGGTGATCGTCGTGCCGGCCACGCGGGTAGATGAGGAGCTGATCGCGCAGCTTCTTGTGTTCTTCGAGGATGAACACCGTATGCCGACGGAAGAACGGCTGCAGCGAGTCCAGGCGCGAACCCTCACCCTTCTTGCGCTGAGACGCCTTCTCGGAAATCTCGAGGCCGGGGATCGTGATGCCGCGCTTCTGACATTCCTCGCGCAGATACAGCCGGAGCATGTCCTGATACCCGTTCCCCTCGATCCGCGTGATGAGGGGCCGGTAGGCGAGGTAGTTGTCGATGATCTTCGTGCCGAGCGTGATCGGATCGACCCGTCCGGAGAAGTACGGCAACACGAACCGATTCGCCATCGGATCGACCGCGAGGTTGAGCACCACCGATTCGTCCGCACGGAGGTTCAACGAGGAGGCCGGATCGACGCCGGTGAAGATGTTCACGGGACGCATTTCGTCGATCCGCTCCCACACGCCCGGGGACGATTCGACAGCATCAATGAGTAGCGAGGGGAGGCCAGCCACCGACGGAATGAGGCGTCCGCGGTAGAGGAGGATGTCTTCGGGACGGAACAGTTGCTCCTCGTCGCCGGTGATCGCACACTGATACTCGCGGTAGAAATACGAGAGCTTACCGATCGATTCGAGCGAGCGTTTCTCCTCGATCAGCTTCTTCACGCTCCACTGTTCCGGCCACAACGCCCACTCCGGCTTGACATCGACCTCGTTGCGGACGATTCGCTCCTGCAGCTCGGAGTCCTCCATCACTTCGTCGGCGAGCGCCTGGAAGTGCAACGTCTTCCATCCGATCATCTTCTTCAGCGTCATAACCATCGACGCCTCGTGCTGCGGCGTGCCGATCACGAACACGCGGCCCCGTTGCGCGTCTCGCGTCGGAACGAGCTGAGTGAGGAGCCACTTCAGGTTTTGCTGCATCGATTCGATCGTCTTGGTGTTCTCCGTGTCCTCCGGATCGTCCAGAACGATGAGCGTCGGGCGCTGATTGCCGAACTTCATACCGACGACCTGCTGCCCCGTTCCGCGGGTGGTAATGACGTCGCCCGTATCGAGAATGATCTCGTTGTTCGTCCACCGCTGCGCATTGAGCGAACCGTGGTAGCCGTAGAGCTGGTGCAACGGCTCCGAGTAGTTGAGGATCATCTTGATCGTGTCGAGGAGCCGGATCGCATGATCGCGTGTCTTCGAGATCAGCACGACAACGTGCTTGTCGAGACGCAGACCGTTGATCTCGCGCTGACAGAAAATGTGATGCAGCGGAGCGATGCCTCCGATGATCGAAGACTTGGCGTGACCGCGAGGCGCGATGATGTTCGTTTTCGCCTGGGCGGTGTCGTGGTAGGCGGCTGCGAGATCCTTGTGGAACTGCGGCGTCGGCAACGCGAACATGTTCGGCGTGATGATCTTGCCGAACAGGAGCATGTTCTCGTCGAGCTTACGGCGTGTATCGTCGATTGACATTATCCCCCCTTGACGATGAATCCGTCGTCGGTGATGCGTGCCGGACGGAAGCCATCGGTCGTTGCGATGTAGGGAGAACCGTCAATCAGTCGAATCCAGAGTCCCGCGAACGTGAACGGTCGATCGGATCGCTCCGTCGTGGAATTCGAGCCACGAACGGAACGCTTCGATCGGAAAGCCGTTCCAGACTTTTTCGTCGCACGACCGGATCGTGCCGTTGTCGTCCGTTTCGAACGTGCCAACGTTTCCCCCTTTGGTGTATTCGTACTTCATCGAGCCGCGAGTAGGGTTCGAACCTACATTCCGCGCTTACAAGGCGCGTGTCCGACCGATTGAACGATCGCGGCGTCCACCCCCTACTTCTTCGGAGCGGCCTGCGGCTTTGCCGGAGGAGTAGCGGAAGGGGCAGGGGCAGGCGTCTCCGCCGGCTTCTCCTCTGTCTTCGCCACGCTCGTCGGCGCTTCCGGCTTCTCGACCGGCGGTTGAACCGGAGCGACATTCACCGGCCCGATCTCGCCACCACTCTCCTTCACGAACTTCTCGAACTGCACGTACGGCCGTGACTTCATGTTGACGAACGTGCAATCCTCGATCACACCGTTGGCGTTCACGACCACCTTGCCCTTCGTCCCGTTCATTTCAAACGTGTACTCTTTCATCGATCCTCCATGGTTGAGAAAATGAGGCCCCGGATTTTACGTGGCGGGCCGGTCCACGCGCGGGGCTACCCGCGCTTCCTCACACGAGATCGGCAAGATCCCGCATCGAGGTCGCGCGCTCGGAGTGCTCAAACCGCTTGCTTTCCAACTGCCGGATCGCCTCCGCCGTGCTGTGGAAGGCTTCCAGGTGCTTGTCGCGCAATTTCACGATCCTCTCGCGCAGCTTCCGTGCGCCCGGGATGCCGCACGCCTTCGCGGTGTTCAGCACGGTCCGAGCAACGACGCGCTGATTCGAGGGTGGCTCGCTCAGGACGATCTTCTCGAAGCGAGCGACCGTAAGCCGCGGGAGTGCGAACAGAATCGCGATGATCGCGACAAGGATGAGTGCCGTCAACATGTTTCCTCCGTTAGTGCAGGGTGATTGTGTCGCCGACCGCGTAGAACGCATACTCGCGCGGCGTGAGTTCGATGTTCCACTCGGTTCCGGCAGAGTCAATCGCGCAGGCCACAAACTCTCTACGCGAATAGATCCGCCTGTTGCCGCGACGGACCGAGTGTTCCTTCGTCGCGAACATTTCGACGATCTTTGCCTTGCGGGGCGTCTCCGCCTGGGCGGAGTTTCCGCTGAGTCCCGCCGCGGCGAGTGTCACCACTACTCCGACGACGATGATGAGCAGCGTTATCGCCAACAGGTTCTTTACGCCTTCCGGTGTGTTCGTCAATCTCGTCCTCCCTGAATGATCGGTGACATTGGGCGCAGAGGAACATCCTCACGCCATCCACGGACGTCCCCCACGGCTTCGCGTCGTGAGGGGCGTCCGGTTTGGAGTACGCGCAGATCACTTCTCCACCCGAACCTCGTGGACGAATCGCGCGAGGCCCCACTGCCACAGCGACGTGCGCTTGTGGTAGCCGGTCCGATACGCCTTCGAGAGACGTCCCAGGTTGTACGTGAACCACCGCTTCAGCTTCCCGCCGAGCACCACCTTCATCAGCGTGTTCGTCCGCATGACGTAGTGCTTCGTCTGCGATTGCGCGAGGCGCAGATCCGCTTCGAGCTGCACGATCCGTTCGCCGAGCGACTTGACGTTGCGATCGAGTTCGACGTTGCGAACCATTGCCGTCGCGGTGAGATCGAGCAGGTTCTCGACGAACGCATCGGTCGGAACGTATTTGACGGACTTCCGTTTCTTCGACTTCTCAGTACGTTTTGCCATTATACACGAACCTCCTTTGGAAGATTTGAATTGGGCTGACCCAAAACAGCCCGTTGTCGTCGATGTGAACCGTTGCGAACGACTGCGCCCACTTGTCACGTTGGGGACGTGTTGCGTAGTGGAACGCAGAGGCAGCGAGATCCCCGAGGAAGCCAACATTCCATGCGCCCCTCCTTCCGGTGACGTGTGATTGGAGCCGATGCGTGTGGCCGAACAGCACGCTTCCCTGAAACTCGTCGAGGTGTTTCTTCGCGGCGTGAACCGGCGTGAACATCCCGTGCGTCACTTCAAGGTGCGAGCCGAGCAGCACGTACGACTCGTTCCATTGTTCCCCCACTTCGTAACCACGTTCCCGCAGGCGCAGCCCTTCGGTCGGTCCCTTCACCGCGCCCTGCAGCTTTTGAAACTCCGGCGACGAGAGGAACCGGAAGAAGCGATCCTCGTGGTTGCCGTAGTTGAAGTACTTCTTCGCGCCCTTCGGCAGAACGGAGTCCAGGTCGTCGAGATACTTGTTGCCGGCAGCGTAGTTCTCGCCGAGCGTTTCCATCGTGTCGCCGAAGCGTTGCGGGTGCATCGAGAGCGATCCCGCGTCGAGCATGTCGCCGTTGATTACCACGATGTCGGGTTTGTCGTCGCGGATCATGCGCATCACCTTGGGATGCACCACCCGATCGTGATACGGCACGTGCGGATCGCTCAGAATGATCGCCTTCTGCATCCTACCGATCATTCGCACCGTCCTTCACTTCGGCAGGTTCGATTTGCTTCGCCAGCTCGTCGAACTTCGCCACAAGGTCCGCCGGTAGGTTCGTCCTCTCCTCCTCGGTCAGAATCGGCAGACGGTGATACGCTCGGAAGCGCACAACATCCCGCATGTCGTTCTTGTTCAGCGTTCCGAATTCCTTCGACGGCCAATACATGCGAGGCCGTCCGTTCGCGATCCACTTGCGCAGCCGGTTGAGGTATCGCTTCAACTGCGCCTCGTCGATCATCTGCGCCGGTTGCCCCGGCGTTGGTGTATCGGTCGTCGAGTCCATTCCTTCCTTCCATCTGAAATTGGAGTAGCCCCATCACGTTGAAGGCCGCGTGCGCCAAGTGCGGGAGTCCGCTCTCCCCGTCGATGTCGATCCCTCTCCAGAACGCCCACAGGTGGCGCATCGCAGCGGCGAACAATCGTGAGTACGCAAGCCCCTTGCGCCAATTATGCGCATCGTACTTCTGCGCCCCGAACGTGTAGATCTTCGCTACCTCGTTCAAGGCGTCGGGAGGAAGCAGATCGTACCGCGGCTTCCCCCCGTCATACTTGCGTCCCGCCTCGGACATTACGCCTTCTCCGGCCCGTCGGAGAACATTTCGTCGATGATCTTGTCGAGCTGTTTCAGCCGACGTTCGAGCCACGCAACGTCGTCCATCGCCTTGAGCACCTGTTCGTAGTCCACGGGATGCTTGCCGCACAGCTCGTGAACCTTCACCTCTGCCATGGCGATCTTCTCCTCGATCTCCGCGTGCTTCAGCTCTGCGGCCTTCTTCGCCTGCAGCGTGCGCACGGGCGCGAGCGACGCCTCGATCACTTCTTTCGTCTTGCCGATGATCTCCGAATACGATGGCAACTTCATACGTCTTCCTCCGTGAGTAGGTGTTTGGATGCTTCCCGGTAGTATTCTTCCGGATACGGGTGAATCTTCAACACTTCGGGGTGCGGCATGATGTCCAACCGTCCCTGCGGCAGATCGACCGTGAGTGGAGCCAACCTTCCGCTCAGATACTTCGCATACTCCTTGTTGAACCTCTCGATCACCGCCCGATCGGGAGCGAGCGTCCCGTAATACTCCGTCGTCGTCATGGTGTGTTGGCTGCCCCACCCCGTCACGGGGCAGTGTGCGCTATACTTGACGAACCCGTTTTGCTGGATGTATTTCGTGAACCGCAGCTCGTTCACGCGTCCTCCTCGCACAGCAACAAGCGGTGGTTATCCTCCTCGCCACGCCACATGAACAATCGCTCCGACGCCTGGTTGAACATGTCCGAGAGTATTCTCGCCTGCAGCGCCCGTCGCTCTGCGTCGTAGTCGATGGCGGTTACGACGGGATTGATGCCTTGGATGTAGAAATCCCGCTTCGTGAGCCACTCGTCCCTCATATCGCATACCCCACGAGCGAGAGAACCTCCTCGTACGATACGGCACGTTCGCCACGCCACTCCTGATTCCACGGCTTGTCGAACGCGATGGCACGGATACCGTGCAACGCTGCGTCCTCAAGGTTCGCCATGCTGTCGTCCACGAGGATCTGTCCGTGCGCGTCCGGCTTGTGTGACGTGAACGTGAGCGCGTCGAAGTGAATGTCGTGCGCGTCAAGCCAATTCAACGTTGCGATCCGCGTCGCGTGATTCGGCTGCGACGTCGCGAGCTGCACTCGAAAGCCGCGGAGCTTCAGCTCGTCCACAAACTCACTCGCGCCAGGGTAGGCCGGAGCGACCGGACCGAAGATCTCCTGCGGGTGCTCCTCGAACGCGAAGGGGTAGATCCCTTTGCCGATCGGGAAGAACTGCGCGAGGTCCCAAGCCGTGATCGGCTTAACTACGTGTTCGGGAAACTCGCTTCGATACACTCGTTGAAGCTGTCCCACGAAGTCCCGTAGCACTTCGTCCACGTCGAGGAGCATCGTCTTCATCGGCCTCTCGCTGAATTGTTGGCGTTGCGGTGATCGTTGCGTTCTCGTAGCACCACGGTCGGAGCGTCCGGTCGTGGACCCACTCGCCCAGGATCGTGTCGTAAGTGATCGGCTCGTGGCAGGTGTGGCAAATCGATTCGGTCAGTTCAGGCATCGGAGTCTCGCCGTGGCGTCATACGTTGCTTGCGTCAGGAACGGCCTCTCCTCCTCCGTGAAGGGGAACGGAGTCCCCGGCGGGAGGAGTAGCATCCGGCTGATCAGACTCGCGAGCTGCGGCCTCGTCTGCGGACCGAACGCCGGCAACTGCGAGGGGTTCAGCGGGCCGAACCTCGGAAAGGGAAAGAGATTTTGATTCACGCTCGATGTCTCCTTCGAGATTGTGACGGGTGAAGGTTTCAGACGCGGTGAGCGTGCGCTGCACCTTCTTCGGCTTCATGTCGAGTAACTCGGCGAGAGAGTTCGCCGCTTTGAGCATCGCCTCCGCATCCATGTCCGTCTTCGCCTGCTCTGCAGCGGTCTTGTAGAGATCGAGGACGTATTTGACGGACAGCCCCGCCTCCTTCATCTGCGTTTCGAGTTCTTCGCTCACCATTTGCTTCACTACCTCCTGCTTCAAGATTCGCTTGACCGTCGCTCGCGGGATCTTCTGATCCTTCCGATACATCGCTCCGAGCTTGTCGAAGTCCACGTTCCGATTCAGTAGCATCGCGGCGTACGCTTTGATCATTCGCTTCGTGCGTCCGCGCCGCACTTCCGTTTCGATCCACGATCGCGGCGTGAGAATCGAGCCGATATACCCTGAGTCCCGATGGGGCGTCCATTCGAACTTCACCCCGGGACCGTTCCACCGCATCGCGAAGGACAACTTCACGAGGTTCCGAGGACGTCCCTTCCGCACGTATCGCTTCACGTCCACGCACTCGGTCACGTATCCGTCGTCCGTCAGCGCCCAACCCCCCGGCTCGACCTCACGCCACGAGACATACCCGATCCCTTCCGCGTCCGCTTCGGCTTGCGTGAGCACCCGAAACGAACGCTCACCTGTCGGAAGTTTTCGAGTAATCGTGTCCATAAGTCCTTACGCCACCCCGATTTGCATGTGCTTGATGAAACGTAACGTTAAGCAATCAGCGTAACGTCGTAACGTTACGACACTAACGTAATACATTGGAAAACACGAATCTACCTAATTCGTGCAAGTCGTTACGGTACGTGGAGTTGACGCACGTAAAAATGCGGGGGGTTCGTTGTCCAGAATAACGGACAGTTCTCGAGACGCGACGACGAAACGCCAGGAATAGCGGAGAGGGGCCTCACGCCGGCCACGGCCTCACCCGCTACTCATCCGGTCGACGGGACCCACGCGCTAACGGGACGCAGGGCGAGGTTTCGGAACGGGCCAAAAATGCGTGCGCCTGTTACACCACGATGCCACTACCCCCTTCGAGGGGGTGTATGGGGTCGAAGCGGGTTGAGATTTTCACGGCTGGCGTTGAAAAGCGCGCCCCTGAGCGCATGGATGGAGCAAAGGCCCATCTGCGAGCGAGAGTCGAGCCGTGCTCTCGCCACGCACTCAGGAACAGCGGCACATACGGAGGTTCATATGTATTACGCGATCATTGAGTCCAAGATCACCGACAGCGCCGTGCTCGAAAACCTGCGCAAGCTGGCTTGGGGCAGCGACTCGAAGATGCTGTTGCTTGACGGTCCCGATGCGCCTGCCACTCAGCAGACGTTGCTGAAGGTGGATTCGGACAAGCTCAGCGCCACCGAGAAGGCGCTTGTCAGCACGAAACGCGCCGTCTATGGCATCGGCGGCTTCGCGCACACCAACGAGTCTGCGGTCGGCCTGCGTCGCGCCATCGCCCAGGAGACGCTCAAGGTTCGCGGCGTGCTCAAGGTCGGCACGCCTCGGCCCGTCTCAGGACGATACTCGTTCTGGGTTGGCGCATGGCGCGTTGATCTCACGCCGAAGAAGCCCGCGGCGACTCCGGCTGCCGAGCCTCAGGCAGCGCAGCAGTAGTAGGAATCCGTGCGTCCCGTCCGAAACCTTGCGTCTCGGGCGGGACGTACCGCATAAATCGTTGTGCTCGCTACGCTCGCACGTTCGCTACGCTCGTAGCGACACGCCCGTTGCGATACGTCCTGCCATTCGCACCATCCACAGCCCCCTGCGATCCGGCACTCTGCCTGCGGACCTCCCAAAGCCCCCTTCGAGGGACCTTTGTGAAATCTTCGGGGAGAGCGTAGGTGAACAGGAGCGAACTCTCACCCAACCTTCACTCAATCCGAAAGGAAGAACGTCATGCCTGAAGTCTTCGACTTGAGACGCCTCAACAAAGCGATCCGCTTGTTGGAAAGCGCGCGAACGATCCTCTCCGACAACCGCTATTCGTCACGCACACTCACCGAGACCATCCTCGAATTCTTCGAGGACCGTGTTGAGCGTGGCGGTGGCACGTTCGACGTCCTCTACGATCGGGACGAACACGGCGGATTCGGTGAAGGTGTCGGAATGTATTTCTACGACGACAGTTGCTCGTCGTATGAATACCTCGGACAGCGCGGGTCGCGTCCCGCCTTGAACACGTCGCTCTCCGAGCCGGAGTACGTCGAGCGATACACGCTCGAAGATGCGCAGCTCGTGCTCGCGATTCTGCGAGCAGCATCCACGAAGGGCCAAGCATGAGACGCGACGCATATGCGTACCTCATGCCGGTCCTCGTGATCGGCTACTTCACGATTCGCGCTTTGGTCGGGTAATCGCCCACCCATGAACGGGCGAACAATACGCGAGGGCCACGCCATGAAATCGTGACCTCGACATACAGGAGAAAGAACCATGCCGTTCTTCCGATACGCTTCCGCCACCACGAAACGCACCCGCCCCTCGTTCTTCTACGTCACGCTCGACGAGAAGACCCGCACGCTGCACGCACACCGCACGAAGCCTGCAGGCGTCCGAGACTACGTGATCGCGTATTCCTCCGCGGATCTCGTGTTCAACGTCGCACGCATGATCCAGGTGACACGCGGTATCCGTGTTCGCGCAATCTCGATCTTCGGCCACACGCTGAAGCTCAAGGCTCGGTGACTCACGCTTCGTACGTAACGTTTCGGGCGTAACGCTCGGAACGTTACGCTACGGACGGAGCGCGATGAACAGGAGCGCATCTATCTTCCACGGTACGTACGTACCGGAACGTATTTTGCGTTCCGTGCGTCAAAGAACTTGACTTCGCGCGAAACGTGCATTATATTCTCGCACGCTTCACGGGATCTGCGCGGTTTGAGGATGTTGTGCGGTTTGAGTAGCGATCCCCCGATACTGTCGTCACCCAACGATAACCAAGGGAAAGCCATGACCATACGCATCGTCAAGCACGACGCAGACGCCATCGTCTGCACCATTCCGGACCAAAGCGATCCGGACCGCTATTTCGAAC
>JAEHJW020008059.1_pt1 | contig 28018 bp, 52 predicted proteins | sample 9271431 | NCBI WGS metagenome assembly JAEHJW02 | reverse complement strand
AAAACCACCGTGCGCCGTCGGTTAAAGATTGATTTCTGTTTGCAATTATAACACGTTTTCAGTATCTTCATAAGGGAATGAGACGATAGTAGGAGCTGTTAATACCGTAGCTGACACGCTGATTGCGTTCTCAACTGCGTTGTACACTACATTCACAGGGTCAACGATTCCTGCTTGCATCATGTCTGTGGTTTCTCCTGTTACTGTGTTAAATCCAACAGTACCACCTAATGTGTTAATGTCAACCGTTTTTCCACTGTTTTTAATGATTTGATTGATTGGTGCTTTTAGTGCTTCTTTCAAAACCCTTCCCCCTACCGTGTCGGGAAGCGTCTTGGTTGTATTCAGAAGAGCCACCCCACCACCGGGGACAATACCATTTTGGAGCGCGTGATGGGTTGCCCCAATTGCATCTTCTACCTTTAATCGACGATAACTTAAGGCTGATTCACTATGTGCTCCCACGTAATACCGAGCTGTTTTGGTATTCAGGCGTGAAGCCCGAAGTTCATCATCGTCTGTCTTTTTGTCTTTAAGTTCTTGAACGTAATCAGAAATATCTTTAATACCATCTAAGAAAGTGTCTTCCTGTGTTACGAGGATATTTTCTACCGTCCCTAAGTGTTCAAGCGTTACGTCCTTGAGAGAAAGGCCGGCCGTTGGGTCAATGACTTGTGCTCCCGTTACTTTGGCTAGGTCTTCGTACCACTGGTCTTGCCACAAAACTGGCATCTTTACTGGAATTACACGAAAACCTCGCTGCAACCGGGTCTGGACAAGCGAACCAAGCATAAGGGGTTCAATCTCATTACAAAATACAATGAGGTCGCGCACATCTTGCTCGTAGAGAGCTGCCGCAATCTTGTCTACTTCCGCTGCATTGGTGAGTTTTTGCTTAGTAATGAGTATCTTTGGCTTCTTAATGCGAACCTGCATGGTGTTCTGGCCTCCATCAGTAGCATCACACAAATACGGTGTAACATATCCCGCTCCCTCCATGGTAATACCGGTGCCAATCTTGTATGAATCTTCTGGTGTCTTGCTGGTGTCCCAATAAATGATACCGTCCTTGCCGATTTCTTTGTAAATATCAGCAATCATCTTTCCAATCGTTGGGTCTTCGGCTGAAATAGTGGCCACCTGTTCCATAAGGACAGTGTTTACTTGTCCGTTATCATCAATGACCTTTACAGACTGGTCTTCAAGGGACTGTTTAATCAGGGGTAAACAGTCTTCCATTTCTCGCTTAAGGGTCATGGGGTGTGTCTCTGACGTGTGTCGAAGACCTTCTTTGATTATCGCTGCCGTGGTAACACAGGTTGTCGAAGAACCATCGCCTGATGCTTTGTTGGCCCGGTTGATACTTTCAAGGAGGATTTTACGCCCCATGTCTTCAATCGGGTCAGCAAACTTAATGGCGTTGGCGATTGAGTAACCATCATTGGTCATAATGTGACCGGGGTTTTCGATGCGCTCGATAATAGCGTTAGAACCCGCCGTTCCCATAGTGGAACCTACGGCCTGGGCTATCTTTTCAATACCGTTTTGGAGTCTGTGTTGTGCGTCAAAATAAAGGTTGTCTTTTTTCATTGGTTTGGATATTCATGTGCGAATAATGGTTCGCCGGGCTGCAGGGCGGATCGTACGTGGTAACTAAGATAGGCGTGATTTGATATATTGTTGGGAAAGTGAATTTGTTTTCCACACCTTTTGCACCGTTCTAGCAATCCTGCATGTGTGTATTTTACAATCCGAAAGTCGTGCAAATAATTGTTTTTACAAACGGAGTTTTGGTATCTATTTGGACTCAGCATACTCTACCGCTCTTACGTCCTCCCACTTGACCAGCCAGTAGTAGTTGTCACCTTCTCCCGTTGGATATTTAGCGGCCAACCAAGCGTCGAAATAGACTTTGTCGCCAGCCTTTAATTCTCCCATCAAGCCGTTATCGGCTGAAGCGTCAATCACTGTCCCAATTTCCTCGTACGTCTGTTTGTCGGTAGTCATAAAGGTCTTCTGTTCCATTGGTTGAATCAGAAGGTGGTTGTTTACTGGTTTTATCATAAAGCGGAATTATCTTCGCCTGTTGGCGTTTAGTTTGTAAGGGTTCGGGCTTAGTCTTTTGCCATAACTGACGTAGTTTCATCTGGCACTTCCATTAGAGAGGTCTTAATTTGCACCATAAAGTTACCATTACCATCAGGCATGAAAATAGGATACGAGGTAATATCAATCTTGTGTTTTTCTACTAGCTTTTTATAGTCTGCCCAAAATTCTTTTGATCGCTTGTCAGCGTCATTTGTTACTTCTTTACTCATGCTTTTCGATTATCTTAATGCTAATGCGCTGCTTCTGGCTCATCCCATACACTCGTACCAACTGACGAATGGCTTTGGCGGTTTCTCCGCCCTTTCCAATCACGACCTTCATGTCGTTAAATGGAACGTGGACAGAATAAAGCACCCCCATGTCGTCGGTGGTTTTAATGATTGTTAATGCTTCTGGGGTTGAGGTGAGCGGAGCAATGATGCTGTGAACGTACTGTTCGGATGACATGCCTGTATTATACAGTGTGAGTTATAAAAGACAACTATTCTTTTTTGTCTTTTACGGTAACATTGTGGATTTCTTTCGTTAAGGTGTGGATTTGATTTTGAATGTCTGCCATATCGTGAATCAATCCGTCTTCTTCTGCCATAAGATGCTCCATGTGTTCTAAAAGGGTCATGAGAACACGTTGTGAACGATTGGCTGCCGCAGCAAGAAAGAACCCAATGTATAGCTCTACAAGCGTTGTAATGCTATTAAGCGGGAAATTAAAAGCGTTTGAAGTAAACCAAGACGGAAGAAAGTTTGAATATTGGAGTTGCGGGTTAAGCCAGAAAAGTGCAAACCATGCCCACACAATAAATACCCAAGCACCAATGTTTGCTGGGGTTCCCATTGCTTCACTGATCCAATCAGCTAAATCAACAAAGCGTTCTTGAAAGGTTTTTCGTTTTTGCATACACCCGCTACCAGTATCGAACTAGCGTGGCCTTGTTGTCGATTGAAAATGTAGGAGCGTATAGAAGTAGTATATGATTTCCGACACAGGCTACAGACCAAATCGCGGGCAGAACTAAAGAACTGGTTTGGTGTATTATATCATTTTTCTTGAGTGTCATCATCTAAATAACACTCCTCACACTCCCAACCTTTACCGTGTACTTGGTATTGCACTTCGTGGGTGATGTTCTTGTCGCAGTTAAGACAGCGGATCGTTGGGTTGTATGCCATGATTAAATTTTATTGGTAGTTTTGCATAGCCAGCGAGATCTTCGTAGTGGTCGTTTTCTTTCCAGTCACCAGTTAATGCGCGTGCAACTTTATGGAATACCATATCAAAGGCCTCGCGGTGTATATCATTCATCTTATCCCAATTAAGACCTGTTCTTGCTATTTGCTTAAATGCTTGAGCAAGCCTCGCATTTTCACGGAAGTCACCATGTGTCTTGTCTCGCTCGTTCAATAGTTCTTCGGTGTTCATGCCTTCTTTTTCTTAGTTGTCTTTTTGGTTGATTTTTTGTCCAATTTAATATCTTCCCAACTAAATTTTGCGGTGTCGCCGTCAAAAGTAATGTGATTATACGATTCTGGATATACAAAACAAGTAGGTTTCTTATCCACCAACTTAGCTTCCTCATGTACGTCACGGGCTGGTTGGTATTCTTTGCCTATTTCTTTGAGGATGAGGGTTATTTTTCGATCAAGAATTCGGACATTTCTATCCACAATATCTACTCCCTCACTGTAATGTTTCCATGTTACGTATTTGTTTTCGTGTTCATCTCGCTCCGGCTTCAACAAAATACCCAACACAAACCCAAATACTAACACCACTCCTATGATTATTGCTGTTGTCATATACTATCTAACTTACTTTTATAAAACTCTATACGTTCTTCGTACCACTGTCTATCTAACTTTACCATCTGGTGGCGAGATTGTTTTAGTTTATCCACACCTTTTTGTTCTCAGTCCATTAGCGTAATCATATTTTTGATGACAACTTCTACATAATTCCTGCCACTCTTCTCTATTTCTCGAATACTTATGTGTTTTATGAGACCAATCTGTTTTTTTATTTTGATTGCAATGCTCACATACATTTTTTCTTTCAAAGTGTGTTTGAATCCAACTGTGGATGGATCGCTTAGTGGCGTTTTCTCCTTTCCATGCTGGATTGCCTTCTTTTTGTCTACTTTGGATAAATTCTTTTGAGTGTTTAAGGCCAACTCTTGTTTGGTGTCCTTTTTTGTAACCAAACTTATTATTGTGTTTCAAATTAAATTCGGCACTACATTTAAGAGAACAAACTTTTCTGTCGCGTCGTCTTTCTCCAATAAAAACAATGCCACAATTTTTACAAATAAATTCTTTTGTTGGTGGTTTATACATCAATCCATTTTATCACTTTCCAATATTTTATTCAACCGTTCGTAATTCTCAATGTAAAAATGAACGTCCGCCTTTACCATGTGTACACTTTTCGCATAAAGCTGTTTCCACCACTTAATTCCTTTTTTTTCTACAATTAAAGATGCCCATGTTGTCTCTTGGCCGTGTAGTTTCATGTGGCATCGGTGGCAAAGGGGGATAAGGTTGTCTAGATCGTATCGAACAGCAGTGCTTTGTGATTTTTTAATGTGGTGATGGGCCACTTCTGTATAACCAGCACATTGGTCTGCTATACGTAGAAAACAGTAGGGATGCTGTGCTTTGATAATTGGAGTAAGCAGTTTGTCGCACTTATTCCTCATTGTCTTAACTGTCGGTAGCTTAGACTTCGCCTTATCGGGCAAATTTGCCACCCTCACGCGTTTTTTATTCGTATTTCGATTCTGGGTACGTCTCCGCTTCTCTTCCTGCTTCTGGCGCAGTTTTTCGGGTGATGGTGGTTTGAAGCCTGTTTTACTTTTTAGTGGCGTTTTTTTCATTTTGAAGTTGCTTATAACGCGCCTCTGCCCATTCGTAAGCATCGGTCATTTGTTTGGCGTCCCGCACACCGTTCCCGGCCCAAAAAAATAGCGGTGTGATCGCCGACAGTTCGTTCAATAAATCTAATTCTTTTTCTGAGAATTGTTTGTATTGTTTAAAATCTTTATAAACAAACATATCACTTTCGATATACTTACATAGTCCTTCAAGTAGTAAATTTACTTCATCTTCTGAAAGAGAAACGATGTGTTTTATTATCTTCATATCTTCTATGTTACCTAATCAAATGCCAATGAAAAAAATGTAGAAATAATGATTTAAATTTTTTCCCACATTTTCCACAAACAACTTCTCCAGTTATTAAATTATAAAAATCTCGTTTGTCTTCTTCATTAGAAACGTCGTATTCTTTTTTTGATATATTTTCAATCAATTTTGTTTGGCTAAACATACTCACATCTTACCTAATAACTTTGTGTGTGTCGTCTACTTTATCCCCAGGTATAACGGGGCACCACTTTTACTCGATTCCTAGTGAAAAATGGCGAGAAACAATATGCAACAACATCAGTATAGTTCTTATCCAGTGGACATAGCCTCGTAACCGTCCTTTATCATCCCTCGCTTGAGTTTAGCTAGTGCCCCGGCTTTCTAGCGTGATACTTTAACTGGTAAGTCGCCCTACTACGTTTATAGAAGTGCAAATCGAGCAAGGGGACGAAGTGGTCAAACGCTACCCCCTTGTATAAGGTTTTTGGTCTATTCTCTTGCCGTATCTGCACTCCTATTAGTAAGAAGTTTTTTTATGTATGGTGTGGACTCCTTAACGCCACCCCCTGATGTTGTAGATGAACAGTTACCAATTTACATCTGGTTGATGTTGTGTGCTCTCTGGCAACTGGGTAGGTGTTTTTTTATCGCCTTAGTTCATCAATTACTTTGTTAACCATAGCTTCTCTAACAAATTCCTTAAACTTTTTTGTCTTTCTTACTGATTTCATCTCAGCTACAATAATGTCTTTTATTTCAGTTACAACCATTTCGTCATTAAAGGCTTGTTTAATAGCATCCCTCAGAGGGTTGCTATAGCTAGAAGAAAATTCAATCTCAATCATTTTTGGTAGTAGCTTATTAACTACTTCCATAATTTGGTTTCCGTCAATAGAGACTTTTTTTACTACATTTGTTTTTTTAATTTTCATAGTAATTTTCAATTACGAACCCCACGCCCCAAGACGTACATCATAAGGCGTGGAGTTCGGTACGTCTTGTAATGTACCTACCCAGTTGTCAAAGAACACACAAAAACACCCGCATTAAACGAGTGCTTGGTTTTGAATATTATCGACGCCAACCCATGTCATGCCATTCAAAACAACTTGGGCTGGGTTAGCTGCGATAGTATTCAATTGTAGTTTTGAATATAACATGACACTAGAATTATACCATGTATTCTTTTAATGCAACAGCTATTCTGTGGATAAGTGATGCTGGTTTGTTATTAAGTTGTGCAATTAGCTCCTTTTGTTTTTGTCGAGAAAGAGTTACTTCATTTTTTCTATACTCACGAATATTTTGTTGCTTCTTATATCTCTTTATTTTGCGGCGAATGAAGTCAGATCGATTGTCGTATTGATGAGTAATGTGCCAGTAGTGGCAGTGTCTGCATTGATAGCTTCCAAAGGCCTGTGCACCAGTGTCTCGATAAAAAGAAAACATTGCTTGTTCGGCTTGTGGTTTTGTCTGGTACATTATTTTGTTTTGTATGCCACACTTTTTCATTTCTTTTTCGGCACATTGTAATAATGCCACAGCGCACAGAAGTTCTTAGATTGTGCCAGTTGCTTATAGTGGAAGTCAAGTTCATCGGTTGGTATGTGCGACATTTTTGAAGCAACGTAAGCGGCTGAGTATGGTTTGTATCCGGCAGCCAATCGCGAGGTATTGAGACGAATGACAAATGGTTCGATAAGCGCGGCGCGTTCACTGGTTGCTTTTGTTGTCGGCTTTTCGAGGCGCTTTTGAATGTGACTGAAATCCATTACGACAATTATCGCATGGTCGTTTTTTGTCTTTTTGAGTTATGCACACCCACCCACTTTGACCACTTGCAACCCACCTTAATGGTGCTATACTGAAGAGGTTATAGGAGTAACAAATAAGTATATGGTATCAATCAAAGGAGATTTAGAAGAACGCATCGCTGCCGCTGTAGACGCAGACGATGACACCGACCTTCTTTTGGTCGCAGAACACCTGGCAGAGTTTGACGAAGAACGAGCCGAACAAGTACGAGGGTTAGCAATGCGCGCCCGTCGCAATCAATGGGCTTATGATGAGACGCGTGATAATTCACTTACAGCATGATTGTTGAATATTTTGGGAACGGTCTTTATAAGGCCTTTCAAGAATTAGATTCCGGAGAAACCCTAATTACGGTTGGGGAAAATCGACAAAAGGTTACTAGTCAATTAATCGAAAAAGTATATGAACATAAAACCAATCACAGTTCGCCCGATAACAAATAAACGCCACCCTCTCAAAAATTTATTCAACGAGGCAATCACTGACGCAATGAAAATTAAAAAAGAAGAGGTCGATAAATATTTTCCAGCATCACGACGAACCAAAGGTTTATAGTATGCTTGACATACCACCAGCCGACGAGCCCCTAGATCGCAAGACATTTAATCGTCACTACGACCACATGCTCAAAACAGGAAAGTTTAACCCGGACATTATCCCTTATTTGGACAAGTATCAAACTCGGGCCATCAATGAGCTTAAAAAAGCATTAGTAAGAATAAGCAAAGAACAATGAACATTTACGAAAAATTGAACGCCGCACGCAAGTTAGTGCGCGAGACAAAACATATCAAACAAGGCAGCAACACGTACAGCAACTATGATTACTTCACACCAGAGCAGGTCGAGCAAATTGTAGCTGAGGTATGCGAAGAATTAAATCTGCTTGTTATCTGTAACCTAAGGCGTAACGAGTTTGGTCTTTATCAGCAGCTTACACTAGTAGATTTAGAAGACACAAAAGAGTCATTAACCTTCGAACTCGCAACTACAATGGGCGAACTCAAAGCAACCAACGCGACCCAGCAAATGGGTGGCACCGATACCTACTCAGAACGATACATTAAAATGAAGGTGTTTCAGATTAAGGACAACAATCTTGACCCTGATTCACAAGATAATCGACCTAAAAAGACAACAAAGACACCCGCAAAAGACATTCCATTAGCAGAAGAAGACGAGATTGACATACTAGACTAATTAAAAAATATGATTACAGACATCGCACAACAACTGTTCGAACTTAAAAACGAAGTAAAGGAAATTGAAGACAAACAAAAGGCAGAATTGGCACCAAAAAAGGAACAACTTGATAAACTACAATCAGCACTAATCGAAGAACTTACAAAAAATAACTTAAAGTCAATTAAAACGGAAACTGCTAATTTCTCTATGGCCACCAGAACCGGATTCAATTTTGTAAATGAAATTGAGGCACGCAAGTGGGCCAAGGAAAATGATGCGTTTAGTATTGATAAGCGGATCGCGGCACAAATTTTGGCAAAACAAGAAGAATTGCCAGAGTTTGTAAAAAAGACAGAAACAAATTATCTAACTATTAAAGCAGTAAAATAATATGCAAAAAATTACACTTACACTTGACCTTAATAAGCTCGACAAGTCACGGATCAATAACCGAACATATACCAATAAAGACGGCCAAGAAGTCACTGTCCGCGAATACCAGATTGACGTGGTAGAACTCAAGCCCGAAAAGAAGCGCGTTATTAAGTCTGGCCAGAAAGCAGATGGCACGCCGTGGACATTTAGTGAGACACACTTTGCTTGTGACACACAGACCAAAGAGGAACGCGACGCAAATACCCCAACCAAGTTTGTCGGTAAGGGAACTTCATTTGAAGACGTAACATCGACTACACCAATGGTTGAAAATGACGGCATCCCCTTTTAACCATGACCGAACGAACCACACAGCAGAATAAGTCTTTGCACTTATGGTTTGATATGATTGAAAAATCAGCAGAAAACCAAGGCGTTACTCAAGAGATGCTGATTAGACACGCTACACAATTACGTGTTACGTCTTGGTGGTTAAAATCTGCCGTGCATCAACTAATAAAAGCGTTGTGGGGATATACGAGCACCACGCAACTTAAAAAAACCGGAGACATAGACATTGTTATTGACCATCTTACTGATTGGTTAAGTAAAGAAATGGAAGTTCCGCCATTCCCACACGACGATCAAAAAACATTACAAGAAAACATGGGGTATAAGACGGGTGGTCATTATGATTACCCGGACGACCCTAACTTTGAATTACCGACTATATGACATTATCAAACGGACAGAAAGAGATATACGACTTTATTAAGAAATACCATAAAAAACACGGGTTTGTGCCGGGCCAAGTGATTATTGCGGAACACTTTGGTATCTCACAATCAACCGCCAAAGACTACAGAAATACGTTGATTAAAAAGGGCTTGCTGAAAAAAGCAGAACAGCAACGCGGTATCTATTTACTGGCATAAGTTATCCACAGACACAACTTGACGGTGTATATAGTAGGTGTACACTATAGGTATAGAAGTAATCACAAAGTATATGAAATACAACGACATCAACACACCAATCAAAGTCCGCCGCATCAAGCTCACGACTGAGCAAAAGTTGAACAAGCGTGGTCTACCATCATTCCGCCAGCACGTAGATTATTTAAAGTTTGTAATGAGTAAGTAGTATGCTTAGCTTTGGGATTGGTTTTATTATAGGAATAGTGATGTATGTCTTAATTAGAAACAAAATATGGAAATAAAAAATGACTGGCCATTCACACTATTTATTGTCGCTATGACAGGCGCAGTGATCGTAGCAATCATGCAAGGAATCGGCCCGGACAAGATTATCAATTTAGTAGCTAGTTGGTTTTAGTATGACAACATTCAAACACGGAGACAAAGTAACCTGTGAAATTAACGTAATCAAAATCACAGACGCCCGTATCAGCATCGACAAAGACGGAATGACATTCATTTGTCAAAATGAACGGGAAGGGTTAGACGCAGAAGACAAACTTGGCTACAAATACAGTTGGAAACTTAACGAAGACTTCACTAACCCTAATGTTACTAACCTCAAACTTGCCCCCAAGACCATACACGACATTGAAGTGGGGGATGTGTTGGTGAAGCGTGGTGAAGAGTTCCCGGTGCTGATGCGAAGTGGTGATGTAGTATTGTTTGGTCACAAAGCAGCTTACGGATATGCTGCAAGCGGCAACTATACAATCGCACAACTCATTGAGTACGGCTACACCCTCAAAGACGTCACTCCAGAACCAGAGACCATCACGATCAACGGCAAGACCTACAACAAAGCAGCGGTCGAGGAACGATTAGCAGAGTTAGAGGAGGTGAAGTAGGTATGAAAATTTCAACTAAAGGTGACAATAAATTACAACTGGATTTTGGTAACGGTATTTATGTTTCCACTATTTGGGGTTATTGTTCTCATACAGACAATTACGATGGTGAGGACTACACACCTGGTGAAGAAGATGATATTGCTGGGAAATTTAAGTTCAAATACGAATCTACTAATGTAGAGGTAATGGTATCGTGTAGTGATGAAAAATGGTTAGAGAAACTGCATAAAAAATACGACAAATGGTCAGCCGGTCGTATCTTGTTTGACTATTTACCACTAAAGGAATGGGTAAAATTACTGCAAGACTGCGCCAAATACAAAAAAACAGTTACTAACCCCTAAAACACCACTATGGAGACACAACCAACAAAGACGGTAAGGCAGATTCGTAAGCAAGTCTTACATGATTTGGACCCAGATTTTTGTTCCTATACCCCTGACCAGGGTATGCCAGATACGGTATGGAATCTTAATGATGCCCAGATTGAGTACATTATTGAACAATCCCAACAGATCGCGCGACAAGAGGAGCGGAAGCGAATATTAAAAATCTATAATGACATTTATTTTGAGGGAGGAGGAAGAGACGCAAAAAAGCAATTAGAATTTTTACAAGCCCTTAATCCCATCACCTAACCCTATGAGCACAGAAATAGATAAGTCGAAAGAAGAAATCAAAGATTTGTTATGGGAAGTATTTAAACGCAATCCAATTGGAAGCGACCGACAACTAATGTTTGATGATTTAGTCGAAACACTCACCACCCTCGCCACCCAAATAGAAGACGCAGTGTTGGAGCGTGAAGTAAAGGATTACCGAGCGGGGATAGATGAGGCGATTGAGATTGTTGAAGACATGGAAATAAAAGGGTCTTGGATGGAAAAAGCACATGTTCACAATAATTTAGTATATAAAATACTAGACAAACTCAAAGCATTACAAGAGCAAACCACCGCAGAGCACCTACGTAGTAGTAAGTCAAAAAACAACCATGAATAAACTACAAACAGTCCTCGACATAGTGAGGAAAGCGAACCCGGAGACGATGGAACTTTCGTTTGGTTGCGAAGTCGGTCGATATAACCACATGATCGAAGTTAGGCATGAGTGGGTCGAAGAACTTCAAAACTATGCCCAAGTTGCAAATCACGATGGAGTACATGAATACTTCATTTCTGAAGCGGTAGGTGAAATATCTTTAATGCGCCGCAATCATGTCGGAGACTGGCAAGCCTTTCAGGTGCCAAGCTCACTGAAGGAAGGCTGGAAAATCATCGGTCACCCCCTCTACCCCGCACACCTACTCGTGGCGTTGAAGAAAATAGAAGGAGTGTATGATAGTTACTTTGTACATAGCAACGGATGGCTGATGTGGCAAAAAGTAGAGGATGGAAAAGAAACAGTTAAGCAACTGTGTCTTCTCAACCTCACCCAACCCCTCGAACCCCAACTCCAAGCCGATCCTGAGTTGGTTGAGACGCTTTATAAGCTGTTAGTACCCACCGATGGTGGTAGTGAATGAATAAAAAATATGGACATAAAAATTGAAAACCTTAGTGAAGCACAAAAAATAGCAATAGAAGATATGTTGGCTATTTGGATTTATTGTGGTGGAATTGGAGCGAGTAGGCCAGTTACATTTTATGTTGACGGAGATGGTGATTTTCACCCAGACATTTTAATTGACGGACAAAAACCTCGCCGATTTAAGAACCCTACCAAAGATGCAAAAGTACATACTATCGACGATAAAATACCAGAGCATACAGGGTATTTTATTGACTACGATGAGATTGCGTGGCTTTTACATGACTATAGTCCTGAACAACTTAAGAATTGACCCATGACCCCACACACAAAGACACCAAAGGAACAGGTGCTAGATCTTACCAACACCTAACCATAAGAGATATGAAAACATTTACAGTATACCGAACAAATGCAAAAAATGTCGTAGAAGAACATGAAAAAAGTAACTATCGCGATGGCGACTTACCACAGTTTGAAGGTGTCGTATTCCATGACGGTACATGTGTATTGCGTTGGTTTACTGAAACGCGCTCAACTTCTGTGTGGAACTCTTTTGAAGAAATGAAATCAGTGCATATATCTGCCCACCCCGATTACGGAACACGGATAGAGTGGAATGATGGATTAGTTGAAACACTATAACCCCAAAAGATATGAGCACCATAGAGAACAAGACGAATGAGGAGATTGCTAACGAACTATGCGATGGCAGTGACCGCCTTTATCGACACATTTTGAAGGCACTCCAAGCCAAAGACGCCGCCTGTGCAGCGAAGGTAGAGGAAGCAAAGAAAGCTGGATACAAGGAAGGTCGCGAATCTCGACAGTCAGAAATAGATTTTTTGAGAGAGGAAGCCTATGGTGATTAACCTACCGATACTAACAGTAATAACCAAGAGGTATGACCGCCACCACAACCCTCATCGTAGTTTCCGCTCATGTCGCCCTGACTGCCGCAAACTACTTCACCACCTTCCACATGTCTACTAGTACGTTAATGTGTATGTTATGAGAAACCAAAAAATTGATGCCGCTATTAAATCCGCAAAGGAAAAAGCGGTCGACATTTTTTCTGATTTACCCTCTGAGCTTATTACTGGAGTCCGTACATTGTTTTTGATTGAAAGAGCAAAGGATGGTTGTCACAATAAAGAAGAACGAAGAAATTTTAATTTTACTGTAGTTGATAGCGAAGAAAAAATACTTAAGAAAATAACAGAATTTTTGTGGATTAAAGAATTATATCCCAATAATAAACTTCGTATTTATCTTTCTGTTAATGCTCGGAATAAAAAACGAGCAGTACGCAATATTCACGAATCAATCATTACCTCCCTTTATTCTGATGAAGAAAACCAGGAACAAATTAATACTAAGATTAGTAAGGGCGCGCGTTCATATATTATGAATCCGAATGCCAGAGAAACAAAATACTTCTTGATTGATGTCGACAACGAGCCAGGTAAAGATATAATGGGAGAAATACTCCATGAAATGGCACGCTTAGATATAAAAGAAATATACCGCCGGTCAACAAGAAATGGTTGGCATATAGTAGTTCACCCGTTTAATCTTGGATTATGGAAAGGAACAGCAGAAATTAAAAAAGATGGATTAATTCTCCTTGACTAACATGACCAAAATAATCATCACCTACGACGGCCCAAAGCCTAGCCCTGGTACACAAGACCACATCGCTGCGCTGCTTACCAATAAAAATAATAAGTTCGAAATTGAGATTGAGGAAACTGTGGATAACTAATTAGACCACACTACTGCATAGTAGAATACAGATAATGTCAACACAACGCATCATAGAGCTAGTGCAAGGTGAGCCTAATAAGTACACATACAAAGAAGTTGCAGCGATGTTTAATAAGCCATCGTCAGAAGCCGTTAGAAGTTTAGCTCGTAAGCATGGTGTTACGGGCTTTTTTCGTAAAAATCAGGGGGGAAGTCAAAATGGTATAATGGGGGAAGAACGCTCTTTGAAAGGAGGCGAGGACATGACGCACCTGTCACAAGCTCAGACCGACGCACTCCTTCAAGAGTGTGCCGAGCAAGGCATCGACGTGTCAAAGGTTAAATACTTCTGGCACAAAAGCAAACGCATCTCCATGTTTGTCGTGGCACAGGAACGCCCGACCTACGAAGCTATCCGTGACGAGCTTATTGCCGCAATGGCCTCTCACGCGCCAAAATATGCCCCTATACGACGTCAAAAGGTCAAAGACGGGCATCTTCTCGTTATTGACCCAGCAGACGTGCATATCGGCAAATTGGCCGTCATCAGTGAGACTGGCCTAAAGTATGACATGGCCACCGCTGTGCGTATGGTTCACGAAGGGATAACGGGTCTGCTGCAAAAGTCTTCCGGCTTTCCAATTGAAAAGATACTCTTGGTAGTCGGCAATGACGTGCTGCATCGGGATAACCCGCAAAACACGACGACCAGTGGGACGCGGCAAGACACCGATGGTATGTGGCACGAAGCCTTTGTCGCCGCACGCCAAATGTATGTGGAAATCATCGAACGTTTGATGCAGATTGCGCCAGTTCATGTCGTGTTCAACCCATCAAACCACGACTATGCTTCTGGCTATATGCTTACCGACGCACTCTATTGCTGGTTCAACAAAGCAAAGAGTGTGACGTTCGACGCGGACATTATCCACCGCAAGTATTACCAGTACGGGCTGAATCTCATCGCCACTTCTCATGGCGACGGGGCTAAATTCGCTGACATGCCGCTTCTCATGGCGAGCGAGCAGCCGAAAATGTGGTCAGAAACAGTCCATCGGTACGTCTATCTGCACCACCTGCACCATAAACAAAAGTTGCAGTTCTTGGCGGGTAAAGATTTTCCGGGTATCAACCTAGAAGTTCTCCGCTCACCAAGTGCAAGTGATGGGTGGCATCACCGGAATGGCTATGTCGGCGCGCCGCAGGCAATCGAGGCATTTGTCCACCACCCCACTAACGGACGAGTTGCTTCCCTCTGCCATATCTTCTAACTTATGCCCTAGAAATGGGGCATTTTTCTCTAGTGGTATAATTTATACAATGATACAACTTATACACGGTGACTGCCTAGAAGAAATGAAGAAGATATCTGACGGGAGTGTTGATCTTGTTTTGACTGACCCACCGTATGGTATGGATTATCAGTCCGCCAGGCGGACTGATAAAAGCCAATGGAAACCTAAAATTGCAAACGATAAAACTCCTTTTATCTGGTTTTTACACGAAGCATCAAAAAAGCTAAAGGATGGCGGAGCTTTAATTTCTTTTTGTAGGTTTGATAGTTGGAATGATTTTAGTCGTGGATGTGAGCTTGCAGGACTGGAAGTTAAAGCAGAAATTGTTTGGGACAAAATGAATCATGGCACCGGCGACTTAAAAGGATGCCCAGGATTCAGACATGAAATCGCAGTATTCGCAGTCAAGGGGCGTTTTACCTTTCATGGTAAACGACCGCAATCACTAATTGCCGTTCCACGTGTAAATCCAGTGTCATTATTACACCCAAACGAGAAGCCTGTACCACTAATGGAATGGTTGGTTAAACACTACTGCCCTGAAAACGGAACCGTGCTAGATTGTTTTACGGGCGTATCACCTGTCGGCGTAGCCTGCAAAAATCTCAACCGCAATTTCATCGGCATTGAACTCGACAAAGACTATTTTGAAATAGCAAAAAACCGCATAGAAAATACCCCAGAACCAAGTTTGGTATAATACTACCCTAACTTAATTTATATTTATGCCAGTACTTGAAAAAATCGCCTCATTAGAAGCTCGTCGTCTCCATTTAGAGCCAAATACTATGACGTATAAAACGATTACCGAAGCGATTGAGGAATTAAAGTCCCTGGTTCCCAAAAGTCCGGTCAAGCTACATTACGCAATAGAAGACTCTTGCACATCTTGTACCTAGGGATATAGTAAATAGGCAATCGAAAGATTACGAACCTATCCAACGCCGAAACCACCTACATATACGGGTGGTTTTTGCGTTGTGGATAACTATGGAAAATGGTAGAGTGGTGTGGTAGAGTAGTGATAGAAGAAGTTTGACAATTAGATACTGTGTAGGAAGCGTCGCTAATGGCGTGTAAATATATTTATGACAAACGATTTAACTTATGGAGAGAAGGCAGTTGGTTTAACCTTTAATCCTGGTGGTAACGAGAAGGTAAACACTATTAAACAGGAATTCGCCGCAGTGATTGACACTCTCAACAACGAGCGTGAATCAATCAAAGCAAAGGAGGATGACGGACAAGATGGTGAGCGTCTTCGCATGTTGTCAGTAGCCATTACTGAACTACAAACAGCACAGATGTGGGCAGTAAAAGCAGTTACTTGGAATAGCTAGGTAACGAGCGGCAGCAACGCCGCTTCCTGTACAGTATCGAAGATAGTCGATTGATGGGGGAGTTACACATAGCGCTGTGTGCCCCTATATTACAGGGTGAGTTCTCTGTCTGTATTCGGGAAGTGCGTCAATCATATTGATTGCCTTCCCCATTAATCAATTATCATAGATGGTGTATCTATGGGTGAGGGAGATGGCCACCTTCGGTAGAATTCTAACGACTGCTCTCCACCGCTCACAGGTACATCATTAGATAGTTGGTTGCCGAAGGCTGTTAAATGTAAGTTTAACGGTCTGTCGATAGCAAATTATCACAGTTTATTTGTTGAAAGGAGGAAGACATTGGTACCCGGCTATGTTGGGTATAGCAGAAAATAAAACGGTAAAAGCGGACTAAATCCGTCAAGGCCTACGAGCTAAGGCTAGATACCGTAACAGGCTTGCTGCCTTCTTCCTTCCAGCACGTAAACAGTGCATAACTTTAAATAATTAACATCGGACATTGTATAATAGTGTTAGAAAGGTCTTTAACAGGAGGCAACCATGACGCAACAAGTAAAAGAGGTTTGCGCATGGTGCTTAAAAATCATCACGCGCATGCCAGACAACTACGACCCACTTAAAACAAAAGCCGTTTGCTCCGATGAGTGTTTAGAACGAGAACAATGGTTTACTGTGACACATAACAGTATATCAATGAATGTTCTTACACACCTACGATTTGGGAAATCACAAGCAAACGTGCCTAGATATAAGGGGAGCAGTTAGATGTTATGGGTATACATTTCTCGAGCTCTAAATGTCTATTGCTTTCAGGGTTCTCCAGATGAAATGCTATCATCCAGGATTCACCGAGAGTGCTGGGTGATGGAACGATTTGTCGATTTTCTATTCTTTTGGCAACCAAACCACTGCGAGCGGGCATACCGCTGGGAAAGGAGACATAATGGCCAGGCCAAAACGAAAGCTGACAAAAACGCAAGAAGAAAAACGGCGTGAACGTCGGCAACGCATGAAGCCAATTCGTCGTTGGTGGAAGAATTATTTGCGGAGTTTTCCATGATTCGTCCGCCAAAGAATGAACACGAAGCATACAGCCCGATGGAATGGGAGTATGACTTTCAACCCCTATTCGTCTGTATGGAGTGCGGGGCGCAAATAACCAAGCCCTATCTCCAGCCGATCACGGTCGGGCATGAAACGGTGGAGCGCACCTTCTGCAACGAAGACTGCGCCCATGCTTTCTACCTCAACATTCTACGCAGGGATGGACTATGAGAGACTTGGATACTGGCCCGCACCGGCATTGCCACTGGTGCAAGAAGCTCACCCCGCAGGCAAGAATGCTTGAATACAACGACAAGTGGTATTGCTGCATTCAATGCAAGCTGAAACGAGAACAGCAAGAAGATGACGCACTGTATCAACGGTTGCGCGGAAAATGAATACGTCCCCCGATTTCAGTCGGGGGATTGCTATGTATATTTTAAGTGTGATATAATTGTCTCCAGCGCACCTACTAGTGGGTGCGTAGTTTAGACCGCAAAGACGCTCTGAGGCGAAGGCGCAAGCTGGAACCAAAGGGCGTTTTTGTGTATAAGCACCCTTGACAATCTTTTGACATGATATAATTTATGTATGTCAACAGATTCCAATTATCAAAACCAGCAATTCGATGAGTGGTTCGAAAGTGAGCATTCTACTAAAAATGAAGAGCTTGAATACGACGACGAGGAGACTGGCGAATTTGAATATAAAGTATAAAAACGACCCCACCATACTAGGGTCGTTTTTAGTCTATGGTATGTTACCGCATCGCAATGTAACCTAGAGTTACACAAGCCCACGGTTTCCAGCCTTGTGAATCGTAGAGCATTTTCGCATATGTAACATTATCAACAGGGTTGGTCGGGTCAAGTCCAAGTTTTTTCATTTGAGAAAAATGGATGGAATTAATTTGCATGAGCCCGCGATCTACCGTTCCGTTTGTGTTGTAATGCACCGCGCTTGGGTTTAAATTGCTTTCACAGGTGGCTACCGATATAGCCTGTTGCGAGTTATCGGGAAACACGGATTGTATTAGCCGTACAACGTGCGCCCGATCAGTTCAATACTTTTTCAGTTCTTGATTGATTGAGTCCAGCTTTGCCTGGTCTGCCTTTAGCTGCGCTTGGGTAGTTGAGGCTTCTGCTTCAAGTTCCTTGCGCTTAATAACAGACTGGTACGCTGCTTGTGCCTCAGCAGTCCACTCCACGGGGTACTGAGGCGTTGTTGTTGCTGTGGTCGAAGAAGCAACGGGGTTCGTTACGCTTACGGTGTTTCCATGATGGATACCGTAAACAATACCTCCAACTACTATGAGTCCGGCAATCACCAATAGGGTGGTGCGTATCATAATGTTTGGTTATCTACTAACAGGTGACGAATCTCCTGTACATCTATTATACCAATTGGAGAGGTCTACTTTGGACTTATCAACAGGTCGGGTATGGTGTCAAATACGTTGTATTATATACTTATGTTATGATACGAACAGAAACAATGGAGGAACGAATGAACCGAGCGACGAGATGCAAGACCTGTGGCATGCCACTACTTCCGGTTGAACGAGAGTACAAGAATAATGGTGGTGGTACTCGTTTCAAAATAACAACACCTAAAACATATTGTAATAAAGATTGTTGGCGAGCGTGGCAAAGCAATCACCCCGAAGTAAAAGAAATTGGCCAATGGTGGCAGTGTTAATATGGCAACAATTGAAATCAGTGACGAGTTGTTCGAAAGAGTAGACGGCCGTTATAAAAAACTCGTTAATCTTTTTCGTGGGACTGGCAAGATTGGCGCGCCGACTTTAGATGATTTTATTGAACGGGTCTTGGTTCGTTATTGTAACCGTAAAGACCAACAAGAAAAAGACAATAATAAGAATGAAGGATTTTCTTGGGAAAAGTTTAAGAGGGAAAATTTTAATAACATCTATCTACGCGACCAGGGCCGCTGTCTTTATTGCAGACAGCGCGTAGCAAGAAAGCGCTCTACGCTTGACCACAAGATACCAACCAGCAGGGGTGGTTCAAACATTGTCGAAAACCTGACAATTAGTTGCAAATGGTGCAACGAAGACAAGGGTATTCTTACCCATGAAGAATATTTTTACAAACAACTTGTAAACGCCAGTAAAGGAATAACCGCACCCGACCCTAATCATCCAAACGTTCCACTACTAAAGCCGACAAAAGTACCAGTCCAAGAACCAGCCAACGCAAAATAGGCACATTCAACAAAACCTCTAAAAACAGAAAATAGACTTGGAACAGATAAGCGCCAAGTCTTTTCATTATGGGTGGTATTGTTTTAAGAGTTTAGCCAGAAGCTGTTGGAGAAGACCGAGTAATGTATGCTGGAGTTGTGTCTTTTGAGCTAAGAGCTGTTGTACTTGTGGACTTGGTGTTTGTCCGAGGATAGTAAAGTGAAGCAACCAACATTCTTGTGGCATGTAGTCGAAGGTAGAGTACGCTGTTCCTTGTTCAGCCCAGTCAGTAGACCAAGTATTCGCCACGCGCCATGAATTACCATCGACGTTTGACATGATGATAGCGTGACCATCAGTAGTTGCTGGGTCAGTCGGTGCACCAATTGGCTCAAGGTCGCTCGCAGACCAGGAACTCTGTCCTGCTTTATTTGTCCACCAGTGCTTATCGACACGGAACATACACGCCACTCCAGCTTGACTTTCTTGGATAGCTGATGCGATGGCGTCACGGGTTAGGGGCACTGGCTGATAGGCGCTCAGAAGCTTATTTTGCCCCGCTATGGCCGTTAAACGATCAATCTCGGCCTGTGGTATGGCTCGCAGTTTTGCGATGTACTGGTCGTACGGTAGGTTACGATCCGCTTGAGTAGTGTGTGTCCACTCTGACTGCGGAAGAAAGCCTACTTGCGCGGCTGTTTTATAGGCTACAAGGTTAGACGAACCTTCACCCCAGCCAATAGGATACTTAGAATCAAACAAAACCTTTTGCATCAAGTATTGGAAGTCAGCACTATATTCTGTCCCCGTTACCTTGTGTGCCATTTGGGTCAGGTGGATAGCTGTACAAATACCCTCCTTGGCTTGCATTTCAATGAACTGTGGTTCGTATGGCGAACCCGCTTTTACGGGCGCAGGAATGGGGGCACCACCCTTTACTGGTTGGTAGGTAAAGCGTTTAGTACGCAGATCTTTGTGCGAGGGGCGGGCTCCTGTGCCAAATGGTTTAGGCATGAATGTACTTGTTAATTACTGCCGTTATGACTGCTACTACAAATGCTCCGGTAAGGAACCACGCAATACTTATTTTGCCCATGATAGATTGGTTTGATTTTTCAAGTATTGCTGTGCGTGATTCTAGTGTTTCTACTTTTGTTTTTGTTTCCTTCAGTTCTGTAAGAGCATTGTCCAATTTCTCTTCAAATCGAATAAGCTGAACCTGCATCTTGGCCTGTTGGTCAAGACTTTTAGTCAGCATTTCTTTCAGACTGAAATCGGACTCACCCATGAATACTACTTTTGTGACAACGGAACTGTCGTTACAGAGCGAAGAATAATATCAACGACTGACTTAATAAGGAGCGCCGTACCAGCATAGCCCGCCTGAGTTGTGACGAGGATAACAATACCAACAACAGCCTGAGCAATGGCGAGGAGCACGGTCTTTGATTTAAGTGCATTGAGAATGTTTTGTGTCATATGTTGTATATTATACCATTGTTTTATTTTTAATTTGGGTGTATGGTTGACAGATATGGGTATTATTGATTTGGTAATTGGTTTGATGCTGTTTGGGCTGTTTTTGAAAGTGCTAGGCGTCTTCCTAGACTTACTAGAGGTTGTAGTGGTTTTTGTCGTAGCGACGCCAGTCTTTCTACTGCAATCTTTGGCCCAGGTTTTACGTGCGCTGCATAGTGCGTTGTCGGTACTAGATCGGCAGCTAAGCGACGAAGTCTAGCCAAAACACCCGTATCAATTGTGGTTTGGGCGCGCTTTCCTGCACCTTTACCTATCATTTTAAGATAATCAGCGGCCGCAATCTTTTTAGAGATTTGTTTATCTAATTGACGGGCTGTTCCGGTTTGGTCAAGTGCACCTACAATATCTTTAAGTTGTTTTCGAGTGTTTTCTGCTGCTTGTTTAGTAATTCCGGAAACTTCACCCGTTAAACCAAATCCACTTAAATTAGAACCATGCAACTGCGCCAATTGGTCAATTTGACCCACGTCCAATCCTTCATTAGCGAATTTATCCTTTAATGCTTGAATTTGTGCCACCTCTGCTTCCGGGGCATTTGATTTAATAAGATGCTGTTCAAGTTGATCTAGGGCATTCTGAATTGGTTTGGCTGTAATTTGTTTTGTTGTTCCTGCAGTGTCTCCTGCAATGAATCTGCCAATATTTTTTGCATTATATAATGTTGGTTGTGTTGCCAGTGCTGCCGCCTTCTGCTGCATCAAACCATTAATGTCACCTTGTACATTTCCTAAGGCGGTCTGTGGATTATAGCGCAACGTTCCCTCACCGCTTTGTACTACGTCAGGTAAATACTTTTCTGGGTTTGAGATTATTTCGTCAATTGCTCCTTTGCGAGCAAGATTAGTTGCTGTTTTATTAATACCGCCAGCGCGCACTAATTCATCAGCCGCTTGTTTGGTAAGGGCTTTTGAAAATGTTTTGTCACCCAATGAGGTAATTAGATGTCCAACACTTCCTACTGCTTTGAGTGCAGGAATAGCCGAAGCAATATTAAGAACTGCTCCAGCGTCTTTTGCTAATTCTGGATTATTTTGCGCCCATGTTTGAACAGCATTACTTATAGACTTACCTGCTGGAGTCTGTACAAGTCCTTGAATAGCATTTCCGGCGGCATGTTCAAGCGGAAGAACTCCGGGAATGACATCGGCCGCTCGTCCAAGAACATCTGTTACCCCACCTGCAAGTCCACCAAGCGTTTGCAGGCCGCCTGAAACTGCTTGGCCAAAATTACCTGTGCTTACGCCCTGTCCAAGTTCTCCTGCCGCCTGAGATATTTGTTGTCCGCGCTGTTGTAAATCAGAAGTTACACCAGGTATAAACTGATTAGCGCCCTGAGTTAATGCGTAATTAGCCCGTCCGCCAACGGTGGAAAGGTCTTGAGTTGGTTGCTGTTGTGTTTGTGTTTGAACTGGTGATGCTGGTGTAAATGGTTGTTTTTCGGGTGGTGGCGCGTACTGATCTGCCACATTTCCATTTTTAATGCTTTGGTACGTTTCGGCTACTTTTTGAGCATACGCAGGAGTGTTGTATGCAACGCCCTTAGCATTTACACCTTGATAATTTTGTTGGTAGGCATCGGGGTGACTTTCGCCCGCGTTCCACATAGAAGCAATTTGACCAACGTTATAGCCTGCGTCTTTCCATGCTTTTATTCGTTTATAAGCAACTTCGTTTTGTTGTTCAGGTGTTGCTTGTTGAAGAGGCACATTTTGCCCAAGATATTGCTGACTTGCTGACGCCCACGTATCAGGCGTGAATTGGTAAGCGCCAAATTCTCCCGACGCACCTTGTGCTGTCGGATTATTGCCACTTTCCACTTGACGAATAGCTTTTGCCAAATTAACAGCTTGCGGATCAAGAGTATTCTGTTGCATTGGGTTGTTTCCCATAAGTTAAAAGTTATAAATACTAGACCCTCCTGTGCTTCCTCCAGTATTGCTTGAGTAACTTGACGTATTACCACCAAGATTCTGTGAATATGTCTGTACGGTTTTATACTGAGCGTTTAACATATTGCTGACAGAATTATTAAGCTGCTGAATTGCGGCCGCCGTTACTTTTGGTGTTGAGTTACCGTCAAGACTGTTTAATGCTCGGGTATCATTTGCTGTTGGTGTCGCGCCTCCTGTAGAAAGCAATCGAGAATAAAGTGCCTGTGCTTCCTGTGCTGCTACTTGCAATGATTTAACGTTTGGATCGCTGGTTTCATTTCCAATTGCGTTCAATGTCTGGTTTACCGCCAACAGTGGAGTGCCATTAAGATTGGTCGTGTTAAGTACATTAAGCAGGTCATTTGCTTGTGACGATGCAGCGTCAGCATAATTTTTCATTTGTACATAATTTTGCACGGCACTTGTCAGGCCCGTTGATGCAATGTTTGTTCCGGTTGTCGTTTGGGTGGCAATGTTTTGACCTTGGGCTTCTGACTGAAGAGGACTGTAATTAGGATTTATTTGGCTAGCTGCAGCGTTAAGTTGTGCACTAAGAACAGGATTCCCGGTGATAGAGGTTGGAATAGCACTGTAATTCCCATTTGCTGCAAGTTTTGCATACTGTTGCATAACTTCTGGTGGAAGTCCGCCGCCGCTTTCATACTGTCCCGTAAGTGGATTGAATACCGTCTGGCCATATGCTGCCTGAGTTGGCTGAGCCAGACCTGCCGCTGTTCCATACGCCCCTTGAGCAATCTGCTGCTGTGTATTAGCACCACCAAGGGCACTCGTTAGTCCACCAATTTGCTGTTGGTTAGCGGTGAGAGCTTGACCTGTTCCTTCAAGGGCGGCTTGTTCACCCTGCGCAAGAGCCTGCTGCTGAGCTGATGCGCTTTGTGATGCGATCGCCGCATTACCCTGTCCCACAACACTTGTACCCGTTGAAAGGTCGCCTGCTTGGGCTCCTGCGCCAAGACGACCCACTTCGGCAATTTTTTGGCCATATTGCTGTGCAATATTTTCTGCCTGTTGCCCAATTCCTTGATTCGCCGCAGAAGCCTGTTCAAGAGCCGCAAGATTTTGAGTTTGCGCCGCGCTCGGTTTAGCAGTACTGACAAGGCCTGAGACATAATTTGCATAGGTCGTTGGTTTTGGAGCTGGAGCAATTGGAGCTGGAGAAGAAGGTGCAGCCGCCGATGCAGTTGGCGACACTGAATTCGTCGAATTAGACGAAGAGGTTGCAGCCGCCGGTGTAGTTGGGGTTGTTGTTTTAGGAATTACCGTTGGGGGCTGAATAAGACCTTTTACTGATGGAGAGGTAGTTGGTTGCACATAAGTAATACTGCCTGAAGGAGAAGCAAACCCAAAATTATTATTTGCGGGTTTAATTGGTGCTGCTGTTTGAGCCGTGGAGTTCGCTGTGCCAAAGTTTGTCGCTGGTGCAGGAGAAGTTGTTTTAGGAATGTTAAAACCAAACACAGCATTGCTAGTTGCCGGTGTTCGATTCACATTGTTACTAATGAAGGCCATATTTATGCGTAAAGATAAAGATTAGGATTCTTTGGTTGCGGTTGTTTGCCAAGATTGACATTGACCGATTTTGTACCAGCATAATCCTCTAATAATGTCAAGCGTTTTTCATACTCCATTTCAAACTGCTTATACTTGGTAGGATTTTCGGCAATGGAGGAGAAGTACACCATAAGCGCCCCATACACTAGCATGTCATGGAAGTCTTCATGCAAAAGCGGAAGCTGACCAATGGTATAGGTCGTTGCGGTGGCACTTGGTACGGTTTGCAGGGGATAGAGGAGATTGAGTGCGGTGTCACTGGTAAATCTCTCTATAGGATACCATATCCCGTCCCCATTTGGGGGTTCGATGCGGAGATACAAGCTAAACGGAGTTAAATCTGTGTTGAGTGGATATTTACCCGTCGTATTCCAAGCGGTTGCCACACCTGTTACTGAAGTGCTCCCCTGTGTCAATCCAGACAACGTTCCTGTTAAGTAGTCAGAGAATGAAAGGTCAGGAACGCGAGATTTATAATTAAAGGTAATCACATTACCCGTGTTTGATGGAATTGGCCAGAATAATACTTGATTGTTGTAGATGTAGTAGTAGTTAGGAATGTTTGACGTATATGGAAGCATGTTCAAATACGTCCACTCGCCAATAGACCGAACGGGGGCTGGGGTATATTGAAGTTGCCCAATGGTAATCGTGTCGTTTTTGATCTTGGACACATTTGGCGGGATTGGGTATGCTTGAACACCAATGGTTTTAACCGACGTGGTACTTGCTGCTGTAAGAGCTGGCTGCCATGTAACATTAGTAGAACCTTCATAGAAATACACCGTTCGCTGGTCGGAAGTTGAAAACGTCACCAATTGAGAGGTACTTGTGTGTCCCCACGCTGTCGTTAAGGTTGCACTAGTATCACCAATAGCGGGCGCAGCGGTAAAGGTGATTGTTTCAGCCCCCACGGTTTGCGTAAAATACTGATTTTCGTTGTCAAAATATTTTTGCAAAAGATACCGATGCTGGTCAGAAATAAGCTGACCACCTAAGGTTTGGTTGGTTGCTGATTCGTTGTTGGTCAACGAGGTGAACAAGTTTGTGAGTGTGGTGTATGTTTTCATGTGATAATAAAGTTAGCGTTAATTTCCCATCCGGTAGCCAGTGTTTCAACTTCTAAAGTAATAGAGTCTTTACTGAAATCAGTTACAGTCATACGAGCATAAATAGTTCCTTTTGGATATTCGACACTTACAACGTGGAACCCTGCTGTTAGGGTGTGGAATGCTCCCCCCGCGCTTTCTTGGCCGTAATACACATGGGATTGCATAGGTATGTTTGAACCGTATTCTGGATGCGCAGGTTCAACAAATGGATATTGCGGACCTCCTGCGATAACCGAGCTTGTCGTTTGGGCTTGCAAATAAAAACTTGGTTTTAGTTGAGCTGACCCAAATATCACAAATTTTTGTCCACTATTACCAGTTACATTTCCATACAAGGAAAGTAATGTCGGGGCAACGTTCGAATTGAGATGAATAATATAACTTTTGGCTTCTGCAAATGTCACTGCGCCCGAAACTGGGGTAAAACCTGTTACATTCTTCTGTTGTATTTTTACTCCGTTTGTGCCTGAATGATCGTGAAAGTTGGTATTGGTAAAACCAAAGCGATCGCCTCGCTGCATCTTATTGTTTTCATCGCGTACTATTTGGCGTATTTGTTCTTCGGTCATCGTAGTCTTATTTCAACTAATGGGACAAAGCTAGATGTGGCAGTTCCGTCAGTGGTGGCCACCGCGCGGAATTGCAGCCATTGGTTCTTTTCAAAGTTTACTTGGAAATATGCCCCATATGCATTACTGGTATCAGTGATAACACTTCCGGCACTTGTCCATGTGTCTGTCCCGTCACCACGCCAGTAAAGCTGAACACTCTCTCCGCTGTTTGGAATGGTTGCCAATTTGTACTCAAGCTGGGTGAATGTCTGTTTATCGAGATACGTCCCAACAGGCAACAAATCGGTTTCCACCGTGTAGTTTGTAACTGGTGTAGCGGCACTATAATCAATGCCAAAATTTGCCGTTGCGGTATTGTAACTATCCTGCCAAGCTGACCAATATTTAGGAGCAAGGCCACTTTGGTCAAGTGATCCAATGAGAATTGGTGCATACCCATTGTAGGTTCCGTAACTGTTTTGATTTTCAAGGCGTAAGGCGATACCAGTATCCGCTCCGATATACAGGTTTTCGGTTGGCACAAACGACCATACACCACCACAATTTCCCGCTTTAGCAGACGTTTGGTCAAGAATAGAGAAATATACACGGCCACGAATAAAGGTAGCATCGCCCCAAGTAAAAGTTGGTTCTACATACGACGAAACAGTCCCCGGAACTCCCGCCACATAATCAGGGACTTTAATGACCAATGAGGCAACCGAACCGTTCGTAATATAGACATTTCCTTTTGTTCCAGCAAAGATATATGCCATGTTGTTGACGTTGAGCATGGCCTGAACGTTACTTTCAGGAAGGGCAATAACGTCACTTGGAAGTGCATCTACTTGGTTCCATGGGTATAGCATGTTGCTTTTACACCCAATATAGACCGTGTTGTCCACCTCTAATAAGCAGTTGGTTATTTCATAGAAGGGAAGGTTAACGCGCTGTGCTGTGTATTGAAGAGTGGTGTGGGTTCCATTTACTCCCGCATCGGGGCCGAGGGGGAAGAAGGTGTTGAAGTATTGGTTCCCCGTTGCTCCAGTTGAAATGTCAAGCGCTGAGGTACTAGTAGAAGACGCATACACTGAAAACAGTCCCGTTCCTGGAGTGTAGTCAATGTAATATACCGTCGTGTCCGTTAGAGCGGTTGGAAGAGTGCCAGAATCGTCAGTAAAAAACACGGCCGGAATACGCGTTCCCCCGCTATATGGAATAGACCCATCAATAAGCACAGAAATACTTGCTGCCACGGTTGTAGACGGGGTATATTTTGCGTATGACTGAATGTTTGCCACGCCTGTTGTAAATGATGTGGTTGGGAATATCTCACCGATAAAGTTACCGTCTGTATAGAGAAGCGTTCCTTGGGTGCCGGTTAGGACAAAGTTTCGGTGGGTTGGAAAAGGATTTTGTAGATTTCCCCCATCCATACTTTGAAAATACGAACCCAAGTTAGATGTGCTTTTGGTATATATTTGGGCAACGGATAGGGCGAATAACCAGCCGTTAAGAACGCCAATACCTGTGAATGGATCGCCTGAATAATCGGTTGGGTCTAACAGCATCCACGTTGTTCCCATCGAAGCATTTACGGCCGTGTCATAACACCAAATATAACTATTGCCATCAAGAAGATAATAGCGATACGCGGTCGCGCTGGATGTTTGATATTTTTCTATGGCCTTAGCTAAGG
>JAEHJW020006787.1_pt1 | contig 28039 bp, 31 predicted proteins | sample 9271431 | NCBI WGS metagenome assembly JAEHJW02 | reverse complement strand
TGTGTTGAATCAGACTGGATACAGACGCACGGTTGAGCAGCGTGGGGCTCGTAGCGGCACCCGTCTCTGGATCAATCGCCTCGTGGAGACGCTGAGAGACGTAATCAGCCAGGTCGTCACCCTTCAGGGCCTTCTCGGCACCATCCAGGAGAGCCTGGGCGTACACTTCACCGTGGTAGCCGACCCGCTTGGTGAACTCGTCGTGCATCCCGATCAGGCTAAACACTTGGCGAGGCCAGAAGTTGATCAGATTGCCTAGGCTGTACTGCCATTGAGGTTTGGCGCCGGCCGCAGCAAGCATCCCTTCGGTGATTGGCCCGAGACGTTGCGCTGCGTCTTTCGCGCTGTAGCCACCGCCAATGATTGTCCTGCCGGATTTCATGGCCTGCACGGCGTACTGGAACGCTGTCTTCATCTGCCCAGCCGCGCTGAGATAAGCCGCAGGGGCTCCTTTGGCGACGGTGCCCATCTGTGCCCGCGTCTCAGCGTCTACCAGCGGATTGATCGCCGCAATGCCTGACCCCAGGGTGCGCTCTAGAGTGCGCATCGAACCGAGAATGCTTGGGTACATCCAGCCTTTGATGATCGCCCGGCCAGCCAGAATGGACCCTGTGTAGAAGTTTGGCAGGCTGTTCCTGAGGTAGAACCAGGCAGTCGGCACCGTCATCCTACCACGCAGCAGGTCGTTCTTCTCGGAGAGGCTGTCTCCGGTCGCCTGCCACAGGCTGAGAAACTGTTTCAATTCCGCCTTGTTCTTCGGCAGCGGGTAATCAGACCCAGTGATCGTGTCGGAGGCGCCCTGCTGGGTTGTATCCTCCGTCAACGTCTTGGACTCGTCCTTGCCGAAATCCTCAAAGTACGTCGCAGGGTCTGGTAGCTGGCGAGCCCGCAGTGCCCGGCCAAGGCTGGTCCCGATGTCGTTGTCCAAGCCCCCGTACAGGTGCGCCAGGTGTATCTTGTTCAGTTCGGCCGTCAGATCGTCCCCCTCCAGTCCTTCCACATAGTCAGGCCCTTTGGCAGCCAGCGTGTCCAACTGCCGGGCGGCATTCGCCCAGAACGTCCTGATGGCTAACATCGCCGGGGCGATCTTGTCGGTAGACCCAGCAATATCCTGTGCGAACGCAACAGCCCGATTCGTGTCCATCCCGAGTGACTTAGCAAAGAAGCCAGCTTGGCGCTGCAACTCCTCGTCAGCTAACGGGCGGTCGATCCCAGGCAGCGTATCTGCGAGTGCCCGCAGGGTGGGCGCCAGGTTGCCCTGTGCGATGGGACTGAAGGTGAACTGGCCTAGATTGTCGTAGGTGTCCCCACTATCCGGCTTAACGTCCAGGTCTTCTGCCTTCATGCCAGCGTACTTGGCGGCCAACCTTTGGAAGCCTATCAGGTCAGCCTTCGACATGCTGCCGACTTCCTGATACTGCCCATCAGGAGCACCCTGTGGCTTCGCCATGAAGCGGACAGTCCCGGCCTCAGGTTCGCTGGGGGCCTCACCCGCTTTGGTCGCACCCTCGGGGGCAGCGGCGGTTTCTGCTGTCCGGGTTACGACGGGGGCGGGCTGAGCGGCTTCTGGGATGACTTCCTTGGCGGCCGTCTCCGCAGCTTCCTTAGCCGCAGCGTCAGGGACACCCCGAGCGACAGACCAAGCGTACTTGGCTGTGTTGAATACCATCTCACCAGCAGCCCCCGTGAGCGTCGCGTCAACTGCGTTCTTGAACCGTTGGGCAAGCGGCCCGTCTCCCTCGTTGGAACCCAGCCAGTCGGTAAATTCAGAGTGAACACCGAGAGCTTCCAAGGCGTTGCTGAACCGCTCCTGATGTACGCTGCCGAGTAGTCCAGAGGCGAGGCCAAACCGGGTTGCACCCTGCACAGCGCCAGCCAGACCTTCGGCACCTTTCAGGATACCCATAGCGCCCAGCCCTTCAGAGCCGAGCACAAGACTGCCCAAGACGGCGGTGGCCTGATTGACTGTCTCGTTGCCGAGTTTTCCCACAGTGTCCCTGGCGGACAACTGGTCGGCGTATGACCCCTTGTGGCTCATGGAGGTGGTCAGAAGGTAGGCACCCACCGGACTTAGCGCCGGATTTGCAACCGAGACTGCTTCACCGCCAATGGCTTCAGCGCCGTGGACGATCTTGTCGTAGTTTTGCGCGGCCTTGTCACCACCCACCGTCTGCGCAGCATCCCGTCCAAGGTCTGCCACTCCGCCAACCGCTTCGCCAGGCACCCTCAAGATGCCTGCTCCTAGTCCCTCGGCAATCGCTCCAGGGTCACTTATGGCGGTCAGGATGCGTTTCAAAAGTCCGGGGTTCTGCTGGGGTGGCTGACTTGTCGCCCCAGGTGTCGTAGAGGGCGCACCAGGCGATCCAGACCCAGAGGCCGATCCAGCAGGCGATGATGGTGTAGACGGCGAAACAGGCGTACTGCTCGGCTGCGAGCTTGAGGGCGGCGCTAATGGCTGGGCTCCTTGTGGTTGGGCGTTGAAGTTCTGGGCTTCCTGGAGCGCGGCCTGGATCGGATCGTTAGCCATCCCGTTACTGAGCCCCCTTCGGCGTTAGTTGCATCTTGTGCTTCTGAGCCCAAGTGGCGATAGCCTGCAGCGTCACGGCGCCATAGTCAACCGGCTTCGTGATGTCTGGTGTGATGGCCTCAGCAATAGCCCGATCTACGGTGTTCTGCAGGTCGGTAGCCATGAGGGGGTCCAGTTGGATGCCCCGCCTGGCCAATCCCTGCTCAAAGGCGCCGACGCGACCCGTTATGTCCTGTCTCGTTCTGGACCAGTGCTCTACGGTAGACCGCAGCGCGCCAGCCTTCAGGGCACCGCTGCCGGGCGTCCCACCGGTTACATTCAGCGCCCGGGTGCGGACCTGCTCGGCAAACTGCGCGCTGGTCTCTCCAGTGACAACCATCTGCTCCAACTGGGTCTCCAGATCAGGAGTCCAACCCTGTGTCGCCGCTTCGGCCCAAACGTGGTTGATTGCCTGGCTGCCTTCACTGCTGGAGGCGTAACTGGCGTATCTGTTGGCGGCCAACTCACGGATGGAGTTGGAAGTGGAGGCGATGGTGCGCAGAGCCACGGCGGCGTCTTCCGGGCTGAACCCGTTTGTCATCAACGTGGTGAGCATGTCCTGAGAGTCGGCAGACCCACTGAATATCCCAGCCCCGTACTTGCCAACGAGCACCCCAGTTGCTTTCCTGGCCGCTTCCATCTGCCGGAACTCGACGGCCTGCATCTGCTCGGAGATAGCGGACCTGTTGGACATCTCAATATAGTGCGCACTCCGCTGCAGACCAGAGGCGACCCCAGCGATGTCGTAGACGGAACTGTTACCCACGCCGGTCGGGATCAGTTTTGCTAGATTGACCAAGTCTGGGTTGTTCGTCCTGAACGCCGCGTCGCTGACTGACCCTGGGAGCACCTTGCCGTTCCAATCGGCCAGTGTCCCACCCGAACCTAGCCAATCCTGTTTGTACTGCTCCAGCGCACCATTGAGTTGGTTCGCTGTCAGCTTTGATCCGTACTTGCCTGCCAGGTCCATGATGGCTTTACCCGCCAGGCTGCTGATGTCCTGCAGGCGCGTGGCCTTCATCTGGTTGATGTTGTAGGCTTCATTGGTAGCTACCGCCTGTTGAACCGCAGGGGCCGCGCTGGAGTGGAAGCCAAGCAAGGCGTCCTGATCGGTGCCGAACTGCTGGCCGAACTGGGCGATGGCGTCTTCATACCGCTTCTGGAATGCTGCCGGATCGTTCTGCTCGGCCCACGTCGCGGACTGTGCTGACAGTTGGGCGGCGTAGTTCTGCGTGAGGACGGCAGCACGATTGCGGTTGTACGCCTGTATCCACCACGGGTTCTGCGTCGGTTCGATCAGGCCCCGCCTGGTTGCCTCCGCGAAGGAAGCACCCTGGGTTTTCAGAGCGGCCTGCCTGGTCTCAAGGTCGGCCCGTTGCATCTCGTGCTGGGCATACGCCTCGGCCGCAGCCCCTGCCTCTGGGCGCAACTCGCTGAGAGCCTGAGCCAGTTGCAGCGCCGGGTTGGATCTGGGCGCGAAAGAACTGTAGGCGACCGCTTCCGGGTTCGCCGTGACTTGAACCTCGGGGGGCGCCGATCCGGTTTGATCTGCGAGGGTGCCGGCCATCCGTTAAACCCCAAAGTTGAAGCTGGAAATGTCCTGGCCCAGGTTTTTACCGCCGCTGGCGTAGTACGTCCGACCGCCGCCCATAGCGGAACCGGCGATACCGAGCGCGAGGCTGGCAATATTACCCGGCTGTACGCTGTTGATCGTAGAGACGCGCCGAAGGTCTGCACCCTTCAGTTCCTGTCCCAGTTGCATCCTGGCGTTGTTCGCGTTCAGGTCTGTGATGCCCTGTCGCCGTCCGGCAGTAACACCCTCCGCGTTCATGGCGTTGCCTGCGGAACTGGGGCCGGCGCCCATTGTCGTTGCCGACGCTGCGATCCTGCCGTATCCTTGGGCAGCCGCAACGGCGTTAGTCAGCGTGTCTTCGGACTGTTTGGCATTGACCTGTTCGGCCTGCTGAGAGACAGCATTGGAGGTGGCTGCGTACTGCTCGTTGGCGGCCCTCTCGTTGGCAGCGTAGGCTGCGTTCTGCCCCATGAACTGCATGGCACTCTGGCCGATCCCAAGGGCCATCGACGCGCCAGCTAGGGCTAATGGTCCACACATGCTAGACGCTCCAGTTCAGCAACGGGTTTGGTCGTAAAGGGCAGGCAATCGGGCCGGAACGGCGGCTTGGGTGATTGTAGATCAAAGCACTGGCTACGTTCAATCCATTTGCGTGCGACACTGTGCTTCGACCACACGACGTTCCCAAGCGGATACCCACCAGACTCAACCACGAGCCCCAAGACGCGCTTGGGTGTCTCACGTAGGATAAGCCGTGCTTGGGCGAGCGTGAGGTCGGTCCATAGGGAATAGATGGTGCGGCCGATCCTGTTGTACCCGTACATGCCCACATAGCGGTGCTGGTAGGGGCTGTAGACTGCCCAGGCGTTTCCGAGTGTGCCAACCGACAGTGCATCCATAAGAGCCAAGCTAAGAGCGGTCCTGGGCGTGTGGCCCAATAGATTCAACTCCCGCACGTCGTCCTTGCGTAGGGAAGCCGCTAACGCCTCCGCCGCAGTCGGCGTGTAGGGATGAACTGCGAGGATCAGGTCGTCCAGGTCAGACATTAGTGGTGCGCTTTCCGGTGCACCCACAGGTACGCCATGCAGGCAAAGACGCACAGTCCACCCACACCGTCCATCCAGTAGTAGTCAAGGCTGTTTGGCGTCACCGCGTCAGCCAGGAAGAAGCCCAACCACACCGATATCGCTGCGACAGAAACGAGCCAATCCACCCATGTCGTTTTCATCATGTCACCCTCTGCCAGAACGGGTCTTGGTGGCCGAACCACTCAAACCCGGAGATGTTGGTCCCGAGATGCCCGTCGTCATAGATCAGTAGCGTCAGGCTGGTGTTCTTGGCGTTGATCGCCACGCGCCACTGGCCGGTGAACTGATTGACAGGCGACCCGAAAGATAGTCCTGAACGGAGATATGTGCGGGTGTTCCTGCTGGGCTGGCTCGTCTGGACCCGGACGTTGATCCCGTTCGTCACGTCCAGCAGGATGTCGCTGACGGTGAGCCGCGCGCGGGTGATCGGCCGGTTGTCCTGGCTGAACCTGTAGATGGTCCCAGGATACCAGTACGCCGTGTACGAATAGCCACAGTAGAAGTCCTGGGCCGACCAATCACCCTTGATGACGATCTGTGTACCAGTCGTGGAGACAATCTCCGCCAGGTAGCCCTCGATGTACCGGCCAGCAGACCCGGCGCGCGCTGCAACCCGAGTAGCACTCGTGACCGGCAACGGTGGTGTAATGGTGGTGTCGCCAGTGGTGGCGCTGTAAGAGACCGTACACAGCGTCTCAGCCGCTCTGGCGTCCAGTTTGGTGAGCACCGTAGCGCCGGTCCCTGAGTCCAGTTTGTCGGGGGCCAAGTCCAGACTGAACAGGTGTCCCGCGCCGTTGGCGTCCCTCCCGATGAGGTAGATGAAGGTGCCGTGCTCGGCCAGCCCCGAGACTGTCATCCCTGGGGGTGCATTCCACTGGAACCACGCTGTCTGCACACGCTCGAAATTTGCGTAGCGAAACTTGCCGACGAACATGGAGGACTTGCCACTGCTGGCATAGAAGACGGCAAAGGCGGGTTCAACCGGCGCGATGCGGTTCAGCGTGTTGGGCAGCAGGGTGGGAACGTGCGCGCTCACGTCATCAGGCAAGATACGCCCAGACAACCTGTCGGCGGCAAACTCAAAGAAGGCGAAGTAGTTCTCGTCCCGAGGAGTGGCCAGGTAGACACGCTCATTGATGGTGGTAGGCCGTAGGATCACCGCGTTGTCCACCTGGTAGCGGCTGATGACGCGCAACTGGGCTGACTTCTGCGTGAAGCTACCAACGTCGGCATTCTGCAGGAAGCACTGGCTGAACTTGCCCACCAGGACGATCCCGCCGTACATCGCCGTAGCTCCGTTCCAAACGGCGCGCGTCTGGTCTGGGTTCTCGGTCTCAAACGGATCGCTGTCGATGGAGGTAACTACCGTTGCAGGGTACAACGCGAATGGGTCCAAGGCGCTCGTCCACAGGACGCCCTCGTCGTACACCAGCCCAAGGCGACCAGCGTAGAACAGCATGTCGTTGATTGAATAACCTATCAAGCCGGGGTCGGGGGCACTGTTCGTATCCCCAACGGTGCGGCCCTTCCAGGCCACCACGTCGATCTTCCACGCACCAGACGCCTTTATGAGAGCTACAGGAAGCGTCGTCGTGTCAATCCCGAGATTGACGCCAGGCTTGACACACTCCTGCCACACCGAGTTGGCCGCGCTGTACTTGAGCCAGTAGGACCCGTAGGCGTCAGCCCTGGCTGGACTTATCTCCACAGTGAACCCGTCAATGGGGCACGCTTTGGGCAGGCTGCTGAAGTCTTGGACGGAGCCCTTTATTGTACCGAGGGCTAGCCCGCCAACGGCGTCATCAGACGTAAGCGTGAAATCGGTGGACCCAGTGATCCCGAGCACGCTGTCCACGGTGCTGGTAGTATAGCCTGCAGTCGTCAGTGGAGTGCCTATGGCGGTGACGGCGGCTCCATCCGTAATGGTTGTCCACGCAGTACCGTCTGGCCCCAAACCAGTGACAAGCCCCGTAAGGATAGCATTGGTGCCGAAATATGGGGCGTCCACAAAGCGAATGCCGTTCGGCGTCTCAATAGAACCAGCGATGGCACCTCCTACAGATGGCGTCACGGTAACGCGATATGTGTAGCCATAACCGCCCTGCTTGACCCACACAAGGCCCTCGGGGCTGCGTGCTGCGGCAGTGACCGAGCCATTGGCGACGATCTTCTTACGGTTGATTAGGAAGTTGTAGTCGATAGCCGATAGCATCCGTAGATCGTCATTCGCCTTGGCCGTCCCTGAGGCGAGATAGGTCTGCGCGGCTGAACTGATGGTGACGGCGGCAGTAGCACCCGTAGTTGGATTCACGAGGACTGCACTGACGACGCCGCCAGAGATGTCAATCACGGCCAACCATACGGAGCCATCGTCGGGGTCGATCACGATCTGGGTCAGTGCGTCGTTCGTTACCGCATTGATGGGCTTGGCGACCCACTCCCACGGTGGCCGCTTACGGAAGCCCTTATGTATTTCCACCTCGGCATCAATGACGCTATCGGCCTGGTCCGGTAGCCGGAACGCTGGGGCCGACTGAGTGATGCCCTGATAGGGCGCCTGTTTGTAGCCGCTGATGAAGGGCACGTTAGAAGACCCCCCGGTTGCGCCTCACGCCGGACCCATACAGTACCCGCATCGTGCTCAGGTTGCCGGTGATTTGGTTGGACCTGCGGATGCGATCTTCCAGGTTCTCCAAGGCGGCCCATGCTCTCTGGATGTCCCGGTCTTCCACCTGGGCGACCATCCCCGAGCCCTGCTTCACAGCTTGGAACTGTTGGCACGCCACGATGGCGATCAAGCGCTTGGCCTGCTGGGGTAGATCGTTCCAATCCAGCCGGATGATCAAGTCGGCCTGTACCTGGCTGGTGAAGACGAAAGTGTTGTTCACGCGGTCGTACAATTTGCCGTTCCGCTGGATGAACTGCATGGGGGCGCCAGTGTCGGACCAATAGGCGTAGACCACCTCAAGCGCATCGCTCGGCACGGGGATTGTCCCGTCTGTAGCCTGGGCGAGAGTAACCTTTTCCAAGGTGTTCCAGCCCCAGCCCCTGGATTGAATATCGTTGTTGGTGTTGACCAGGAAACCTACCGCTATGGCCACGTCAGAGTCCAAAGAGGGGTCGTCACTGGTAACGGGGTCGCTACCTATGGAGGTGATCAAGAGGTTGACCGCATCCAGGAAACTGTAGACCGTCGTGTCGAATATTGTCTGGCCGGCGTCTGACATCGGGGCGCTGAGCCTCTAAGGTGCACGAAGCGGGCGCCACCCTGCAGGTAGTCGTGGGGGGCTTAGACTCCTGCAGGGTGACGACCCTAGCGATAACCAGCCGAGAGGGGGCAGCCAGCGGGCTATCGCGTTGGGGTACTAACCTGGCTGGGTATTAACCAGCGGGGTCAGCGGTGCGTGCTTCGATGGCCGTCTCCGGGCGAAGCTGGTCATGGCCGGTGAGATACTTGCCGACCATCAGCGTACCCTGACGGCGCACATCGTAGGCGGTTTCCAGCGTGATGTCCTGGAGGGCCACCGTTCCGGCTGCCGTCCGTTGGAAGACGATGCCCCGGGTCACGCTGTAGTCGTGCTGACGGCTGGCGGGCTGGAGAGCGTTCGCCACGTCATTGGACTGGACCAGGTTGTTCGTCTTGAAGATGGAAATGCCGTTGACTTCCTCGACGTTACCCGACGCCAGGCTGCCGTTGCCTTCCGGGTTCAGGTTTCGGTTGATCGGCTTCTCGGAGCGAACGATCAGGGCGTACTGAACCGGACGGAAAGCTGCATAGCGATCCGTGACCGGGGCGTCGTGGGTGTCCAGGGTGACGCCGCTGTTGAACACGAAGGCCCACAGCTTCGTGCCGTCCGTGTCATAGTCGGCATCGTTGTAGTGCGTGCCGGCGGGAAGACCGGTGACATTCGGCATGGCATTGCGGGCAGCGTTGATGATCGCGCGGCTGACGTTCTGATCGAACGCCTTGGCGAGAGCATTGCCGATCTGCTCGGAGTAGATGCCGCGCACGTCAAAATGCGTGACCAGTTCGTCGATGTTGGACACGAAGACCGGAGCGATGAGCATATCTTCAATGTTGATGACGCGCTCGTTGCTGCCGATCTGCTGGCCGAGGATTTCCTGGCCGGGGACATGGTAGTAAGCGCCAGCCAGACCAGTGGTCGGGAACTGGGCGGACTTGCCGCTGGCGATGGTGCGCAGCAGGGTCTTGTCCCTGAAGGCATTCTGGCGGAGGAAGGCTGCGAGGATTTCACCCGAGAAGACCTTGAGGAACAACGCGAACGGATCGCCCGCCGAGTTGACCTGGCCGAAGCGGGACGGAGTTTGATCTGTCATAGTGGTTTTCTCCTAGTGGCGGACTGTGGGGTGCTCAGTTAGAACTACTGGCGGCCAGCCTGCCACGACCTGTAGGCATCGTGACCGAAACTGAACGCCATACAAGTCCCAAGCATGAGCACAAACCACTCGGGACATTGCGAAAGGATCGTGAAATAGGCTCTGATCCAAGGCTGAAACCACGGGAACGGAGCCATAGCGAGAGGTAGCAGTAAAGTTGCAATCCAAGCATGGGTCCACCCCGATTTAAGCGCCTGCTCCTGGATGGAGACTGGGCCGGTATCTTGCTGCCCTGGTTGTGACACAAGGGCACCCTTCAGGCGAAATTGGACAGGGCAACCCGCTGTTCCACCTGCTTGGTGAAATCGGCGTCGCGCCCATAACGTCTGTCGTTCATGTCCTTGAGCATGTCGCCCCTGGACGCATATCCGCCAGTGTTCCTGATGCCATCCCCGGCGCCACCCTCGCGGGTTACATCACGGGGCATCGTACCGGAAGCGGCGGCGAAGCGGGAGTACATCGCGTCGATCACCGCGCCTGACATAGCTGCGCTTTTGTCGCTGCCGTTGACGGCATCCTGCAGAGCGGCCATGTCGGCCTCATTCAGGTTGGTGTTCGCCCAGGCCGCAAAGTCAGTCCACTTATCGGCGCCACCCACACGTTGCTGCGCGAAGTTCACCTTCTGGGTTTCGATCTGCTGTTGGGCCGCGCTGGCTGGAGCCGCCGCCTTGGCATTCTGCACGTAAGCCTGGACCATTACCTCAGGGATGCCCAGATCAGCAGCTACCTGCTTCATGGATTCCGGGGACAGGTCACCGCTGTCAGTGAACTCCTTGACGTATTTCCCGACTTTGGGGTCAGCCAGAAGCGCCGCCTGCTGCTTTTCCGCTTCGGTGGGCTGCGGTGTGGTCTGCTGCTGCTGCTGCGTCTGGTCGGCCGGGGGCTGCTGTTGTCCCGGCTGAGTTTGCTGCTGCTGTTGACCACCCGGTTCAGCCACCTGGACACCCGGCTGAGTGACATCCTGTGGGTTCTGCCCGGGGGTGGTGCGCATCACGCCCCCAACCTGCTGCGGCGTGCCGCCGGGGGCAACCTGCTGGGCCTGCATCGGGGCTTGTGCCGGCGGGGTATTCGTGGGGTTCTGCGGATCGGACATAGTGTGGGTGTCTCCGTTCGGTCGTTACTGTTGGGCCGGTTGCTGTTGCTGGCCCTGGGCTTGCTGCATTGACATCTCGTTGGCCTGCTGCTGGGCATTCCCTGCCTGGCGCATACCCTCTTGCATGAGAGACGCACCGGCCTGTATCCCCTGCGGTCCAAGCGCCTTAGCCATTTCAGCACTCTGCGCTTGTTGTTGCTCCTGGTCAAGCTGTTCTTCGGTCTTCACCAGGTTGTCCTGATCGACGCCCAGTGCCGTAGCGCGGCGACTGTAGTATGCCTGCCAGTTGATGATACCGGCCCCCGCCTGTTGCGCGGCTGGGCTCTGCGGGCTGACGAGGGCATCCAGATTCTGCAGTTCAGTGTTACGGCCGAGCGCGGCGGCGCCTGTGACCATGACCGCTTTGACGGTTCCCTTTGGCAGGTAGACCATCCGACCGTTGCGCTGCAGGCCCATCATCTTCTTGCGGGCATAGGGCGTCTGAAGCGTGGGCACCAGGGAGGTGTAGAGACCGCCCAGCGCGTCTTGTAACTCTTGCGCCGTGTAGCGTATCTCCTCAGTGGTCACCCGCTCGGCATTCCGCACGGTACTGCTGTTGAGAAGGAAAGCCCGAGCCAGACGTTCCTCCTTGGCTTCAATCCGGTTGATGCCAGCCTGGAAGTCTGCCTGCTTGCCGGACTCGACACTGGCGACATCGTTGGCGTCTCCGCTGATGACATCCCCATTCTGGGCTTCGGCCAGAGTATTCTTGTTGGTGACACCGCCAGGCTTGACCATCGTGATGTAGCGCGCAGCGGCGGCAGTGCCTTCCGTTATGGATTGCTCCAGGCCGTCCAGCGTCTGCAGATCACCCTCATAGTCTTCCACATAGGAGCGGCCGTAGTGCTCGCCATCCAGCAGGTTGAACGGGATGAAGTCGAAGGGCAGGGCGTCCTTCTCGAAGACGTGTTCCGTCCTGGGGACGACGAGGCCGTTGCACTCCTGGTAGACGTGCCACATGGGGCGATTATAGGGCGGCATCGTGGTCCACCGCCCGTATGTGAACAGATCAACCTGCGTCTGGTCTGCCCCAGGGGATTTTTCCGGCGAGTCCGAACCCTGGCGTATATTCAGCATGGCGTGGATGTCGGGTGGCAGCGTCGCCTTGACCATCTGGTCGCGGATGCAGAACTCCAGCAAGTTACCCGCCTTGTCCCGTTGGACCACCCAGTTGATAAAGGGGATACCCCGGATGCTGGCATCGGCGTAGTATTGCAGCGCATAGTTACCACCGACGATCAGATGCTTGATGCACTGCGTCAGGGTCGCCGCGTCACCATCTTCTGCTACGCCGTCCACAAACTCCTGCTCCGCCATAGACAGCGCCTGGTCGATTTCTGACTTCAGGGCGCCTCGATGCTGGGGGTCCATCTTGGCGAACCCGAGCATGGCCTTCCGGGAGGGATGCAGCCGAATAAAGGGGATGCCGGGCGGGAACATGCTTAGCATCAGTTTGGACGTTAGGTTGTTCACGCAGTAGCCACCAAAGGACTGCCACGGCGTGATTTCGTCCGTAGAGCCGTTCGCTCCGATGATACGGTACAGGTTGGCCAAAGTCAGCGACGCAAAGCGGATAGCCCTGAACTGATAGAGCAGCCGAGTGCCCTCAAGGGCGTAGTACCGGGACGCCGCATTGCCTGGTGCTAGGGGTTTGGTTGCTGGGCGGACAACTGTGGGACCGCCGTAGTCGCTGACTGAACCTGACATCGCCTATTACGACCTATTTATGTTGCTGGCAGGTCCTTGACCGCTTCCGCCAGAGACACCTGGAGCCGTGCCGCTGGCCGTGATTCCAGAGTTGGCGGCTGACATGGTGCCACCTACGGGCGGAGCAGAAGACGCTGGCGTGGTGGTGCCACCGGTATTTCCACGGGGCGCTCTGAGTGCAAGCCGACCGAGGAGACCAGCCGCACGGTTCCGCTCGTTGGTGACACCGAGTTGTAGATTGTCGGCGGCCGTCATCGCGGGCGGTGCTGGGCTGGGGGCAGGCTGCTGGAAACTTGGTGTGAAACACATGACGAGGTGTTACCCTTTGTTATGCTCAAATGCGGGACTGGCGGGCGCTCCTACCTTGGGGCGGCCAACTTGGGCGTCCACCAGGGACTGCAGGTGGTTGATCATCTCGGAGTGTGCGAACGACCTGGCACTCGCGGAGAGTATCAGCACAACATCATTCACCGTCGTTGCCATTCGCGTGGGCGCCCTTACGGAGAATGTCGCCGCAAGGTAGTCCACCTGTTCCTGAGTGAAAGTCGGAGCGGTCATCGTGCTTTCCACCAATCAGGATTGCCCAGCAGGAACTGCTCGTACATCTCCAAGTACCGCTTCGCCTTCCGTACATCCTCCAGGCCATTCTTGGCGTCGTGCCGGCAGATGTACTTCACGATGTTGCCCTGGAAGAAGTTCAGGCCGTTCTCGCAGATGAACCTGATGGGTTCGACCTTGAAGCGGGCGTAGTGCTTAGGGAGGTTTACTGGATCGTCACCAACCGCATTGTTTCGTGGGCGGCGGTTACGCTGGGGGGCTGCCACAGTTTGATTTCCCTCTTGGTGATGTCCCAGTTGCTGTCACGGAGTATGTATGCAAGCCGCGCCTGTGTCAAGGCGTAATGGGCGCCCAAATCGCGATCTGCAAAGACAGACAGAACGGTTGCCCACAGGTCTTCTACGCCAGTGAGCGCCTTCGTTGCCCGTGCTTTGCCGATGCCGGGGCAGCCCGCATAGCCATCCACAGGGTCACCCATCAGGGTCTGGACCAAGTGTCGCATGTCGGCCTGCTGTTCGGTGGTCTCAACAATGCCGTCGTCTTCTCGCAGCCATGAATAGCTGAGCCCAGGGACTGTCTGCATGTCCTTGTCAATGGACACGATGACGGGTTCGCGCAGGTCGGCGCGCTGCAGGGCCGTGCTGCTGATGCCACAGATGTCGTCCGCCTCCAGGCCCGGTATCGCCAGGACGCCGAACGGTTTGCGCCGTTCAATCAGTTCATCCTTCAGGGGCTCCACGAGTGCAGGCTTGCAGAGGTTCGCACGGTTGGACTTGTAGGTAGGCTCCAGGGCATAACGGAAAGACCGGCCCTTCGACAGACACACGATAGCGTCAGATGCGTCGATGTCATCCACCAGTTTTTCCAAGCGGGTGATCACGTCCTGATACGCTTCGGTGAAGGGCCGAGTCTTGATGTAGTCACCCTCGTCATCCACCTTCTCGCTTGCTAACGCGGCGGCGTAGATCACGGAGTCGGCATCAATTAGTGCTATCCGGGCACGGCTGTTGGTGAACGTCTGGGAGACAGTCTTCAGGAGGTTCGTGCTCTGCAAGATAGTCCCGGTAGGTAAGAGCCAGGCGCCATAGTTCGGCGGCGCCGGTAGGGGTCAACTTCCAGTGGCGACCAAAGGAAGTAGAATGCGGATAGGTCTCCGTAGTGATCAAGCCGAGGGAGGACAAGCAGGCGAGACTGTCGGCGTACTCACGCGCGAAGTCAGACTTGGTGGTGATCGACCGCTGCCAGATAGCAAGCAGGGCAACCAGGCACGGACGATCCAGCGGTGACATCAATGCGTCTCCAGCCAGTTGCGGCCCGTCTTGGCTTCTGCTTTGAGCGGACATTTGAGATTGTAGAAGCGACCGGCTGCAGGAACCGACGCGAGGGCGGACTGCAGGTAGATGTCCTTTGCGTCAGGATGCAGTGTGGTGAACACGTCAGACTGCGCTTCGTCATGCACGTTGGCGCAAAACTCATAGTCGCAGACATCACGGATCGTACCGTCAGGTCGCACCCCGGGAACCAACCCTTGGGTTTGCAAATCGCGGTCCAAGATAATCAGGCTGCGCTTCATGACGACCGCGCCATCCGACTGCAGGATCAGATTCAAGAGGGCGTGCCGTTTGCGGGCAACGAGGGGGCGACCATCCAAGCCGACCAGCTTACCGTGCCTGTCGTAATACGCCCCGAGCACATCCAGCAGGTTCTTCAGCGCGGGGAATCGGGACAGCATCCGCTCTTTGATTTCCCGGCCCAGTCTTTTGCGCGCTGCCTGTTTCTCCAGGGGCGCCGCAATAGTCCCGAGCCGTTCATCACCACCGCCATAGATGTAGGCGTACCCAAGGGTCTTCATCGTGGCATACCCAGCATCCCCGCTGCCGACGATATCCGTTCCGACCACTTCGTCTCTGAACCAGGCGTGGGGCTTGTGGTTGGTCACGATGTCCGCGAATGCACCGCCATCCCACCGGGCAACCCGGCTGGCCAACATGCAGTATTCGAGACCGGACCCGTCATGCCCCACCAGTAGAGCGCCAGCCCGAGCGGTGAACAGCGATCTGCACTCCGCGCCGTAGCCTCCCTCCAGCCCGTACAATGCGCCGTCGGCCCCTTTGGAGACCGCCGGAACCTGCCCCATATTCGGGTCCATGTGGCCGCACCGCCCAGAGAGCGCGCGGTTGGTGTTGACCCGGCCGTGGATGCGGTACTGGCCGTCTGCCTCTTGCTCCGCGAATTTGAGCCACGCCTTTTTTCCGGTGGAGAGGTAGCCACGCACTTTCATGACGACGTAGTAGTCCGCCAGTTGCTGGGCTTCCTGCCAGGGCAACGCACGGAGAACATCATCGTCCACCTGCACTTGGCCTTTCGGGTGCGTCTTCGTGGGCTTGGTGTACTTGGTCGGCCGCCAGCCATGTTTTTGCTGGAGCATCTTTCGGACGTGCTCACGGGAACCGGGTTGGAAGACAACACGCCGGACTGGCACGTACTGCGCTCCAGACTCGTAGGAACACAGCGGAGGGCCAACGTAGGGCGTCAACTCTTTGCCGGTCTTTGGGCTGAATCTGCGCAGTGTCACGTTGGGGTACTGCGGCAGTTTCACCTGACGGGTTGCGTTCACCGTCACCAGATCGTCGTGTTCCCACCACTCGCCAAACTCGGTGATCAGGGCGGACTCTAGTTCCCGCTCGGTGCGCTGCAGATCTACGCTCAGGTCTAACGCCTTGGTGTGATCGAAAGTAAAGCCCCACTGTTCCTGCCTGCGGATAATCGCAGCGAACCCGTGCTCGGTATCCAGCATCCTGGGGTCGGGCTTGCAGGACATCAGGAAGCGAAACAGGCGCTCCAGCACAACAACGTCCTGCAGCATATAGGCAGACATCTCAGGGGACCAAGAAGACCAGTCACCGGCATCGAACTGAACAGCCTTCTCCTCACCCAGCCGCGCACCCCACGCCTCCAGCGAATGGCGCTGCCTGAGGCCCGGCGCGATCCGGCGTGTGTTTGGTCCAGTGCGTTGTATCTCGGGGAACAGCGCGCGTGAGACCAACACCGTATCTATCAGCGTAGAGCCCGGCTTGGATTTCCAGCGAGGGTACAGCCGCAGGATGGCACGCTCGTCAAAGTCCTGGCCGTTGTGCGCAACCCGGATATCCGCTATCGCCAGGATGTCCAAGCCACGCTCCAGCGACGTGTGGACCGCCTCAATGACCTTGCCGCCAGGCAGATGCACCGGCTGGACTGTCCCGTCGTATCCCGGCTGGTTAGCGCAGGACCACCACTGGGCGCCCACCTTCAGGCCCAGGCAGTGCATCTTCGTAAGCTGGTTCAGCAGCCCGTCCGTTTCGGTGTCGTAGAGCGCGGTAATCAGATTGGTCATTCAGCAGGCACCGTGTACGGTTCAGCTTCCCCCCTGTCGTCCTCCAGGTAACATCCCCACCCGGCAAACTTGGTAGTGCTCAAGCGACGCAACCTGTGATCAATCCTGGCCATGTCCTCGCCCATCCGGGACCGCTGGATCACCAGTCGATTCAACTCCACGTCAGCATCCCAGGCACGGTGCTGCGACATGCTCATTTCGGTGGCACCGATGGCGTTCAGCCGCAGGTCCACCCTGGCGAGAACTGCATGGCCAAACCGGCCGACGCCGTACTTCGGGTGGTAGCCCTGGTCCCGCAGACTGTCAGCACGCAGCACGATCAGGTCGGCATCCAGGTTCTCACCTTTCAGTTTTGCCACCAGGTCCACGTCTTTGGCCCACGTTCCGTAAGACTTGAGCGTATGCGTGTGCTGCATGTTCATCCTGACCGCTACCAGTTCAGCCAAGCGGTCGCTACTCTCCAGGTTGACCGTGTTGCCATCCACGAAGATGTCGATGTCCTTTGGTGCAATGCCAAGCGCACTGTCACGCACCCAGCCCCCAGCGATGGCAACCGGGCCGTCATACACAGCGGTATGCCTGAAGTGCCACGCCAACCCCTTGCACATCCAGTGTGCCGCTTGGAGGGCCTTTTGTTTGACTTGGGGGTCAACCTGCATCGTTGATGGCTCCTTCTGCAGACCACGGCACGTCTAGCGTCCCCGTCTCTGGATCGTACACTGTCTCTTGGGTCTTGCCTACAGACTCACCCGTATAGCGGTCCTTCAGTCCCCGGAAGGTGGTCTTGACACGTTCGCTTGGGTCTTCAGCCTGCTGGTTACGCTCCAGGCCGAACGCAAAGTCCGTGAACATGACGATGCCGTTGCTGCCCCGGAAGTGCTTCAGGGAGACGTGGCCGCCTTCCTCATGGGATTTCCCATCGCCAGGCCGCGCAAGGTGGGACGCGAAGTAGAGACTGATCTGCAGTTCTTCGACCAGGTTCTCAGCCTCCAGGAATATCCTGTCCAGCGCCTTGCGTTCGTCGTCCTCCTGGGCAACCAGTGCGGACACCGGGTCGATCAGTGCGTGGCGGATACCCTCGGCATGTGCCAGGAAGCGGAGCCTGTCGGTGACCGTATCCCACGAGCACGCGCCGTGACTGTCGTTCAAGTAGAGCCGGCCGCCATGCCCCCAGTATGTCTGGTCCATGTCACGCATCACGGCTGCCAATTCCTCACGGGTCCACTTGGGGTAATCGGGATTGGCATTCGGAATGTGGAAGCGGCGCTTGGCAATCTTACCAGCAATCGCTTTCTTAAGCTGTGCCGGGCCACACTCGTAGCTAAACGCAGCGAACGCTTCGGGCTCGTAGGCGGGGCCACCGTAGACATAGCCTGTGATGGTAGACGCGATGACTTCAGCAGCAAAGTCTGTCTTACCGATTCCAGTACCGCCGCCCCACACGTACACCTCGCCAGGTCTGCGCCCGTAGGTCCACTCCGTGAGGAACGGCCACGGCCAAGGCAGCCCGGTGATGACGGGGTTCAGGCAGCGCTCTGTGAGTGTACGCGCATCTAGGATACCGTCAGGGCGGAACTGCTGGGCATTGTTGATGGCGTCGATAACTTCTCGTTCTCGGCCAGCGGCGAGCAGCGCATTGGCGTCCTTGTCCGCGAAGATCGCGACGTAGGCACGGCCGGGTGGCAACAATGGGGCGCACTTACGGACTGCAGCCCGGCCAGGCTCGTCCATGTCGAACGCTAGGATGACCTTGGAGAACGTGTTGATCCACTGCAGATGCTTCGCTATGGCCTTGTGCGCTTCGGCTGCACCGTGGCTGATGGAGACGACAGCGTACTGGTGGTCGAACACCTGGCTGACCGACATGCAGTCGATTTCGCCTTCGGTGATGATCAGCAGTTTGCGCCCGGAGCCGCACAGGTGCTGGCCGAACAGTTCGATCCCGTCAGGGCTCCCTACCGTCCTGAATGCCTTACCGCGCCCGTCCGTCCCGATGTTGCGGACCTTGATGAAAACCGGCTGGCCTAGGCTGTTGCGATAGACGGCGAGTTGTTCCCACTCGGATCGCGTGTTCTGCCGACTCAGGTATTGAAACCGCTGGCAGGTGCCGGCCGTCAGCCCCCGCTTGGCGACTGGGAGAGGCCGAGCCGTGGAAAGTAGGGTATCAACCTCGCGGTCTCCAGGTACGCTGCTTCGAACAGAAGGGGATGTATTGGCCAACCGCATCTCTGGCACAGAGCCAGTAGCTGGGACGATCCCACCATGGGAGAAGCAATAGCTGTGGCCATCAGAGTACGTCGCAACAGCGTCAGAAGACCCGCAGATTTCACACGGCAGTCCTCTGGCAACAATATCCGAGGGATCATGTGGGGTTTTGCTCTTTGCCACGACCGCCGGTCTTTCCCTTGGGGGTTGATTCCTTGGGGACAGACGGCGCGGCCACAATCACGGCGTGGCACTCTGCGGTATCGCCTATGCACTTCGGCATGGTTCCACCCTTCAGGATGTTCTCAACGGGAACAGCCCAGGTGCGGTCACAAGCAGAACACCGGATGACAACTTCGGTTTTGGGATCGACGGGACGCGGGCGGGGACAACCAAGGGCGTGTTCGCCACAGGAACCTAAATCGGGACCGGCGCGGAGACAGCCTGGGCGGGGGCAGAAGTCCATAGGGTTCACGCTCCGTTGGGGTACTGGCTGACCCCCGTTTCGAGTTGATCTGCGAGGCGCTTGACACGGGCCGGCGCTTGGGTGGCCCATAGGGAAGACCTAAGGTGGCGGGCGGCTGTGGCGTAGTCACCTTTCTGAATGGCAGTGAGTGTGTCTCGCCAGTTGGTCTGCACCTCATGGAAACCCATGACGAAGATCATCTGGAAGATTACACAGCGGCGCGGCTCTGAAAGTAATTCGCTCCACGGCCAACTCCGAAATACCTCTCGCGAGATGCTAGATATGTCGTTGTCCAGCAGCAACCTCCGCTCGTCTTCGGTTAGCCCAGCCCCATGCACTCTGGCGTCCACGCACCGGCCGATCCCGATAGTGTCAAACCCGCGTGAGTCCTTGTAGACGCACGGCTCATTGCCTTCCTCATAGATCAGTTCGTCAGCGAGAGACATACGGGAGTCTCCTAGTGAACTGCGGTAGCCATATAAGTCGCAAGGGCGCACCCGGCCATTATTCCCACGGCTGACCAGATGCCAATTAGGATGCAGAGCAATGGCACGGGGACTCGTTCTTCGGGTAGCATGGGCGTCTCCAATCTTACTTCCCCTTCTTCAGGGATAGGGTGATGTCCGCCGGCTGGGCCTGGCACCCAACCGGAAGACACAAATGCACCGTGAGCGGTCCCAGGCGGGGCGTCAATGCCGGAACGACCTGCCGGGTGTGCAGCGATGGGAGTAGCGAAGAACCTCACAGCATCCTACAAAAGCCAGGGCGCAACACGGGAATGAGATATCCTACTCCTGCGGGCCTTCCTGGGTGGGAGGATCGCCGGCCGAAGGGAGGTCATCGTCATTGTAGATCGCGACGCTGATCAGCGGGGCCGTCTTGACCTTCATGGCAGCGGCCTGATTGAATGCCCGCTCCAGTTCGTCATAGATGGTTTCACGCACCATCAGATGGCTGAAGGCGCCCTTGGCCGGGTCACGACAGATTCGGTCAAACAAGGCAACGCTGACGACGATCTGACAGAACGGCAACCCTTCCTTGTCCCGCTCGCCTTCCGGTGGGAAGTAGACCAGAACGTCGGACAGGCTGTTGTTCCGCCACGCCATGATCGTTTCGAGATGGGCCTTGGTGAGGCGGTCGCCGTAGTATTCCATCAGACTGAGCATCGCTTCGTGGGCCTGCTCGGTGCTGAACACCATCTTCTGCACGGCGAGACCTTCCGTGTTCCGCTTCCAGAACAGGTGGTCCACCGTGTAGAGAACGGACTGGTACTCAGGGATGCCCCGCGAGTTGACCGGATAGAGCTTGGTCTTCTTGGGGTGCTTGCCCTCAACGATGTTCAGCGCCTCCTGGATCACCTCTGGGGTAATCCTGGACATCAGGTCGGCATCGAGTTTCATGGTGGGTGTCTCCGCAAAGTGGTGGTCCTCAGGGATCGAACCCTAAGGACCGGATCGCAGCCAGACTACGCAGGTTCGGACCCTCTGTCAACCACTCTTTCGGGATCACCCTGCCGCACCACAGGAAGCCGTAAGTCTCGGCCCACTTGGAATAGGTCGTCTTGGACTTCGGCGCGATGCGACTGCCGGGGCTGTAGAAGCAGAAGCGAATGTCCAGGTCGGGATACTGCTGCTTGATCAGGCGCATCTTGGCCCGATCTTCCGACATGAACAACCCCTTGCCTTCCAGGATGATGCCAGATGGCAGGATGATGTCTGGACGGTAGCTGCGCTGGGGAACGACGTAGGGGATGCGGAGGCGTTCGTAGTGGATGGGCAAACCGGCCTCGGCCACCTGATTAGCCAACTGTTGCTCCAGGCCGGATTTGAACGCGAAGGCTGCGGTTGCGGGGTGGGCCTTGACCTTACTGGCCGAAGACCGCTCGTGCTGCATCATTCTGCCGAGCGCGCGCTTCCTGAATGAGATTCGGATTCTCCTGGAAGAACTTGAAGGCGGGGAGCGGTGGGGTACCAGAGTAGTGCCCAAGAGAACGTGCCCATCCCCGCAGGGTCGCCGTGTGGTATGGAGACGCAGCTAGGGTCTTAATCGTCACAGCACCTTGCGCCAATAGACACTCTCCTTCAGTGCCCACGGATGGGTGGGCCAGTACGGTTTGAACCCGCAGGCGAGCAGGTTGTTCATGGAGGCGGCGTTCCAGTTGATCGTGTCGGAGTACGCCAGGTTTAGATTCAGCTTCTCGCACTCACGCAGGCGCACCCTGATCAGTTTCTGCTGGAGGTGGAAACCACGGTGCTTGGGTAATACGCCGGCCCGTCCGAGATAGCCGTAGCCGAGGTTCGGTCTGGGCATCAGTTGACAGAACCCTGCGACTTCACCGCTCGGGCTGTGCTCCAAAAGCCACCAGATGCCATACTCGGGGTCAAGCGGCGCGTCTCCGGGCAGGCACTGACGCTGCAGGGCGGTAACGATATGGCCTTTCGTTGCTGGCTTAGCCTTGCGGCAGAAGTAGCCAGGCGGGAACTTATAAACGGCAGCGGACAAGGATCACCTCTTGGTGCGTCTGAGCAGTGTGATCGTCCAGGGAGCGGCGAGGATAGCGCCCAGTTCGACCACCAAGCGGTGTGTCTTGAACCAGGCAGCCACGTAGTCGAAGATCAGGGTAGGGTCCATGTGAGGTGCCCTATGACAGTGACATCGCGGATACCGCTTGGGTTCGAGACGGTCGCGCGAAGTCCCGGGGTTGGAACTGGCAAGGAAGAACAGGAGGCGAGGGCCAGCAGAAGAAGGACGGCGGCGGTTCTCAATGTCCTCCCCGCAGCTCGATCACCGTGGCGGCAACCAGAAAGAGGAGTCCGATCAGGTCAAGCCACGGTGGGAGGCGGCCGGACGCCGCGTCGGTGAAGAACATCAGCGCCCTCCCTTCAGTTCGTTCTCGATGTGGAACCGCATGGCGTCGAAACGGTGGTCCCTGCCGGAACTGTGCAGGCTGTCCCGCATCAGTTTGGTGACTGCGGCGTAGGCGTCGTTGGTGTTGAACTGACAGGCTTCCGCCATCAGGATGAACGCAGCGCATAGACCGAGAAGTTGCTGCTCTGGGGTGTACGTTTCGCCCTGCACAGCGTCGAACGCCTTGACGCAGACCTTAGCGACGGCTGACTTGTTGCACGAGTTGAGGCGATCCCGGGAGATGAGATTGGACATGCGTACTCCGGTACGGTGGAGTTGCGTGCGTGGGAGGCTGGGTTAGTCGTTGAAGCAGCGGCAGACCCAAAGCATGGACTGCTCAAGGTTGGTAACTGCGAGGGCTTTCTCGCGGGAGGCTGGCAGTTTGTTCATCTCGGTGAGCAGGTCAGTGTAGTACTCGGAGATGATGTCGCGCAGGTCTTTGTCGGCTTGGGAGAGAGCTTTGGGCTGCGGAGTGAGGATCACTGTTATTTCCCTCTGCGGTGGCCGTGGTAGTTGGACTGGCCGGGAGCGGCGTGCTTCTCGCGGGCGATCTTGCCGATGACACCGCCGGGAACACCCCTGGCGCGCAACTGAGCGGCCCGACCGCCGTGGCCCAGCTTGTTGGACTTGCCGCGGTAACTGCCGGTTTTACGGGTGGGTTTGGACATGAATGACTACTCCGTGGTGGACACAAACGAAAAGACCCCGCCGGGCTAGGGCAGGGTCTCCTTGGGGATAGGGGGTGGAGGGTGGCGGATTAGAAGGGCAGTTCGTCGACAATCTCGCCTTCGGGTTTGCCGCCCTTCTGGTGACTGGCGGTGGGACGATCCGCATTGCGCATGTAGGCCGTCAGGTTGTCCGGTTCGATTTCCTGCTCCAGGACTTCCAGGTCGGCCTCGTCCAGGTCACCCAACTGCGGCCCAGCGTTGCCGTACTGCTCCAGCTTGATGACCCGCAGGCCCTCCAGGCGCAGCGTCGGCACCAGCTTGTTCCCGCTGGCGGCAATCGGGCTGACGAACATGCCGGGCGTGGCGATGATCTGGACCGTCGAACCCATGCCGATACGCAGCGACTGCAGGTCCAACAGGTTCTTCTGGGCGTCCCACACACGCGGATAGGCCGTGATGGTCTCACCCTTCCGATTCTTCAGGTGGGCATTCCGGGAGATGACCAGGCGCGGCAAGTCGATTCGGTCGTCCTCACCGGGCTGCTTCGCCTTGGCTTCCAGCCACTCTTTGACATCCGGCATGGGCCACCACTCGCGGACCTGCTCCTCGGATACCGGCTTCTTCAGCTTGGCGGTAGCCTCCTGGGCCATCTGAGCGACGGCGCGCTGATCGTAAAGGCCGGTCAGGGTCTTCGTCAGCTTGACAGCCAGCAGGTCAAGGGCCGCCCGGGTGAAATGCCACTGGGCCTTGAACTTGGGTTTGTCCGACTCCTGATACTGATCAGGTTCGACCAGGTTGGACCAGCCGAGCAGGCCGGCGGGGGTCGCGAACAGGGTGCGGTCGGTAAAGAACAGATTGATGGGTGGCCGCTTGAGGGCCGGTCCCTTCTGGGTTGAACGCTTCGGTGCCATAGTGGGTGGTGTCTCCTTTGGGTTATACGGCAAGCGTCCCGGAGGGTGATCCACTGCAGGGCGAGCCCTAGAGTTTAAGCACCCTCCGAGCGCCGCCAAGGGGAGACACCCTTTGGGCGAGACACAGAATGAACTGAGAGACGCGGCCTGTCAAGGGCTATCCTGCCTAGTGTATATCCCTAGGGGATGTTTCCTGCAGGTCGGTTCCCCCTTCCTCCAATTATCATTGGAGTTGTGACTGTAAGTAGAGGGGGACGGCATTAGGGCCAAGGGCCGCCAGGGCAACCTTGAAGGGTAAGGGGCTATTCTGGCGGGGGCACCCTAATGGTTACCCCCTTCCCCCTTCGGGCTTCTTCCTATCAAAACCTGCACCTGGCAGTAAAGCTAACCCATTGATATATAATGGCTCAGCCTTTTTATGCAGGGAAATCAATAGCCTGCACGGCGTCCTTAACTGAAAAACCAGGCGCTGTCCCGGACCTGCCCCACGTCCAGACTACCACATTCAGGCAACTCCAGGCCAGCCGCCTCAAACAGTGCATACCACGAGTCAAACTCCCGGGTCAACCCCGTCGCGACATCCACCAGTCTCGTCGGGCATTCGAGCGGGTGCCGCCAGGCCGGGTCACTCGTGGGCTGCCCGTACAGATTGACAAACGCCTGCCTGACCGCTCGGTGCAACAGCCAGTAGTCTGCAGGGCGGCACGCCAAGCTGTCGTGGATGGACGCAAACTCCCTGCCGCCAGCCTGCCGGAATAGCCGCATGGTGCCAGCAAGATGGGCCGCATCGCAGGAGTGGATGAAGTTGGCAACGATCCCCGTTACGTGTTTGTGGGGGTCTACCTCGTCCCGACCCGCCAGCATCATCAGCCCACGGATTGCCCCCGTGAAGTGCATCCCGCGCAGTTTCAACGGCTTGGACTCCGAGCGGGGGTACGCATGGACGATCTTGAGCGGGTTCACCCCGAAGGCACCATCCCAGATCAGCGCATTGTCTCGTAGCGTTCGGCCCAGCGATCTGAAGGCAGCCATTGCGTGCATTGCCTTGGGGATCACGTCGTGGATGGACTGCCAGGTGAGCACCGCCAGTTCGTGTACGTCTCGTCTGAACAGCGGGTGCCATTCAAGCCGGCGGTCTGCGAAGGCCAGGTAGCCCGCATCAATCGCCTCCTGATCGGGCTCCGCGAAGCCGGAAGGCGTCATTCGCAGGCACCGAACCCACGGCTCAGCCAGAGGGCCGTCCTCCAGTATTTTGTCGCGTAGGCTGTCCTCGATAGTCGTCAGCGTCCCGCCGTAAGGGAGGACCATCACCGGCCCCTTGAACAACTTGCGGGTGAACTGCACGTTGCCCTTCAGGAGACGCCCAGCCCACGCCTGGGTGAACTTGAGGGCGTCTACCTTGGCGAGCACCAGGTCGGCCACCCGCTGGTAGATGTCGGCCGGTCTGTCCGAGAAGGTTGACGACTGGAGGTTAACGTAGGGGGCAGCCTCGGCGTCTCTGAATAGTGCGCTCAGGTGCTGCAGCCCGTTGCAGGTGCCGTCCTGATGAACTGGCATGTCGGGAGACCTGCTCGTCCGTATCGCGTTGAACAGCGCCCACAGTTGCACCGGATCGTCGGCGGCCCGGACGATGTTCCACTGTTCGTCGTGGCCCATAGCCGTCGCCCGGGCATACCAATCCAGCCGTTCGGCCAGCGGGGCTTTGTCCAGCCTGTTGCCGTAGAGGTTGGTAGCCTGGAGCACCAGCGGAATTATGTCGTCACAGTGGGTCTCCCCCCGGTTCACGAAACGGATCAGCCCTTTCCGCAGATCGTTGCCCTGGTAATTCACATAGGGCGACCTGGGGTACGCGCGGCCCCTGAAATCCAAGAAGATCGGAACCCACAGCGGTCTCCCCGCGTTACGCTTGTGCTCGGCTACCGTCAGATGGTACGCCACCGGATCGGCCGTCTGTTGCACCAGTTCGGCCAGCGGCCCAGCCTGTACGGCTTGAAGCGCCGACTGGTTGACTTCCCACGGGGTGCTCGCCAGGACATCACAGCAGGTTGCCCAGTGGTCCGTCCCTTCCGTCTCCGTGGTGTAGCCGTTTGGCCCGCGCCGGCCCGTTACCGTCCGCTGTTTCACCGTCAGGTATTGCCCGTGGTCTGCCGGGACAACCATGGGGTCGTAGACCAGCCCGAGCGCCAACCACTTGTCCATATCCCGGCTGATTGCTTGCCACCCCGAATCGCTGAACACCAAGTGGCGCGTCTTGCGGTATCGCCGCGCCCTAGACCAACGCCCAGTGAACTCCTCCGCGATATCAAACCAACCCGTTTCCATCTGGATTGCACACAGAAAGAGGAGCGCCAAGCTGGACCACAACCCCCTATGCACGTCCGTCTCGCCTTTGGGCCGCCACAGTGTCTCCAGCAGTTTCCAGTCATATGGGTCGGTCGGCGGGATGAACGTGACCTGGCGTTCCTTGCGGGTGGTCGGGTCGGTGATCTGCAGGACGGCACTCTGCCCGAACACCGCGTAGTTGCCGCGCTCAACAACCTCCTTGATTTGCCCAGAGTACAATGCTGCGATCCTTCCTAGTGACCGCTTCCGGCGCCGTCCGTGTAGTCCAGCCCTCCGGTTTGTCGCCTCCAAGGCCGCAGGTCCTTGTGCCGTCCCGATCCACTGCCCGAGGATGGTCAATCGGATTTCGTCCCCCACAGTGTTAACCGCATGGGCAAGCGTGGGCGGTCGCTCGTTGTTATCCGCCTTGGTGCACAGGAGTGTAAATGCTATGCCGACAGCCGCCAGGACCAGATCGTCACAGTACGTTGCCTGCCGGTTGGACCTGCCCGGACTGGCGCCCTTCATCAGCCACCGCAGCGCCGGCTCCAAGGTCGTGTCAGAGCCCGCCGCTTCCAGGCCGAACACCGGGCTGTCCAACACGCTGGCGAACAGGAAGTAGTCCCGGTTCAGGTAAGCCTGGGCAGCCGTCCGTAGCCGTTCCGCCACAGGTTCGACCGTTCCGTTGACCCACCGCCGGAGCACCGCGCCATATTGTCCAGCCTGGATCGCCTTGAGCCGTTTGCCCCTGGCACGGTCCCGCTGCTGCGCCTCCCTGACGATCTGCTCCTGGACTAGTTCTGGGTGGGCTTCACGCCACTGCTTTCCAGCGTCTTCTGAATATCCTGGACGGCCTGCCGAGTCGCCTGGAGCGTCCCCGCCGCGTCGTTCCGCTGGTTCTCGCATTGTGTGATCGCGCCCTCTTGCGCCAGGCTGAAGCGTTCGACCGTGGCCAGCGCAACCAGCGGGTCCATCCCTGGGGTCAGCTTCGGTAATTCCGGCCGGGGACACGGGAGCGCCCAGTCTGGGACGAAGGTAGCCCCCGCGACGATCTGGCCGAGTGTCCCAGGGTTTACGTTACTGGTGACCGGCGGGGTGGTCCCGCAGGCGGTGCAGGCCAGCAAGATAGGGACTGACAAGAGAATCCGGTACGGTAGGCGCATTGGGGGCTGGCCTCGCAGTTGGAACGGGGATGGTGGACTGAGTGGCGGTGACCTGCTGAGCCACAGCCGTGTTGTCCCGTTTGGTGGCCTGATGGGTGATCCTTACCGGACCCAACGCGGTCTCGACCTGCTGGGACATCACGCCGTTGACCGCTTGGGTGACGACGCCGTTTGCCTCCTGGACGGTGCTGGAGGCGCCCCAATGGTAGAGACGCCAGCCAGTATATCCGATAGCGGCCACCACGGCGACCGACGCGACGATGCCAACGACCAGTTTAACCTCGGGGACACCGGGGATCAGGTCAGACAGCGACACCGGCTTAACTCTGCCCGTCCCGGTTCGGCCAGATGACCGTGCCGGCGCCGTCGTCCGCGACCAGCACCCAGCCGCCATCAATGTAAACAGCCTCGGTGAGTCCGCGTGTCAGGTCGGACAGCATTTTGGCGATCTGGATATTGACCGTGCTGCCGACCGGCAGGAAATCCGCCAGCGCCACAGAATCGTCAAACCGCAGGCCAGTATCGGCGGGGGCGGTCAGCGAAGCGCCAGTATCGGCTTTCTCGGGCTTGGCTGCTTTGATGGTCCAGGTGGTCATACTCTGTGTCTCCGTCTCTTGGGGTTAGAACTGCAGCGTTGAAACCTTGGGGGTGCCAGCTCCGGCAATCCCCCAGATTTCGCCGAGGTAAAGTGCCGGGCCACCCTCGCTGTTGAGGCTGAGCGTCTCGCCGGGGGCAAGGGCGTAACCATCCGCAGCCGTCACGGCGCTGTCACCGATGTATACTGTATTGGTGGCATCGCCATTTTTGATCTGACGGCACCGAACCAGCGGGAAACTGCCAGCGTCCTGTTCACCGGCCGTCGCACCGGCATTGTCAAAAATCTTGGTGGCTGCTGCTGCCGACATGGCAACCTGGGCGGTCACGATGCCGGAATAACTGCGGACTGGTTCGTTGCTGCTCATGCGGTGTGTCTCCATTCAGTGTCACTTGGGGTTTGTA
>JAEHJW020005087.1_pt1 | contig 28050 bp, 34 predicted proteins | sample 9271431 | NCBI WGS metagenome assembly JAEHJW02 | reverse complement strand
CGAGCTTTGCGGGATCTAGGCCGGGAACAGGCTGTGTCATCTTTGCTTTCTCCTGGGCAAAATAGGCGGACAGCGAGCGACGCGCGTCGCATGGTCCGCCTTGGGTCACGTGGTACTGGCACCCGCCGTAATCGGCGCATGCGTCGAGGTTCTGCGGTGCGTCCGCGCTCGAGGCGATCGCGTCGAGGCGCTTAGCGAGCTCCGCGGCCGGGGCGAGCACCGCTAGCGCTGCTTCGTGCGTGACGATGACGTCGACGGGCCATGCCCGGCGGATGCGCTTCGTCTCGAGGTACAGCCAACGCGATGGCATGGCGTCCAGCGCCCAGCGCTCGCACGCGTCGATCGTGTACAGCGCGCACTGCACGTCCGCGCGGAGCGTATCCGGCGTCAGCGCGTACTTCGCGATCGACGCCGTCGTCTTGTAGTCGATCTGCGTCCACGCCCCGCCCTGGCGAAACGCGAGGTCGCGGAAGCCGGCCCAGCGCACGCCGTGCGCCTCGAGCACGCGCCCCGCGGGCGCTTCGGCGCACGGCGTGCGCCCGATGGGGGCTTCGACTTCGACCTCGTCGCAGTCGGCCGGCGCGGGAAGATGGCCGAGGCCGCTCGCGTAGATCTGCCCGGGTAGCGTCGCCCACGCGGGCGTGCCGCGGCCGAAGTGTGCCTCGCCGATGGCGTGCACCGCTTCGCCGAGCGCGAAGGAGCGCAGCCGCGGGGGCGTCGTCGGCGTGACGTCCGCCCATGCGACTTCGGGATCGCGCAGGCCGTCGAGGTAGCAGTACGCCCACGCACGCGGGCAGCGCTGCCCGAGCTTGATTGATGACGCGCTGTGATACGCTCGCGTCATCGCGTCCGCCTCACGCGCAACGGCAACACGTCGCCGTTATCGTTGAGGCGCGCGGGCGCGATGACGCGGCCGACAATCGCACCGCAGCACGCGCACACGGCATCGCTCTCGCCGAGCTCGATCGCCTCGAGCTGTAGCGGTCCGCCGCAGCCGGCGCACAAGCCGAGCCACGGGGCGCCCGTGGACGCTTCGCGGGCGTCGCCGCCGTCGAGGACTACGACGAAGCGCACGTCGCCTCCCATGCCGTCAGCACGGCTTCGAACGGGATGCGCGCGCGGACGCGGTCAGCGCCGAGCGTCGCGCCGATACCTACTGCGACGTCGGACGCCACGGCCGCAGCGACTTCGGGCAAGTGCACGCCGCAGAGCAAGAGCGTATAGAGCGCGTCGTCTTCGATTGCGGTCGTGCGCCATAGGCGAACATGCGCGATCACGGTGTCGAGGTCGTCGAGCGACAGCTCGCCGTCGCACCATCGAATCGCGGCGTTGCACGCATGCTCCACGGCCGCCCCGGAAGGCTCGGCCCGGATCATGTCGACGAGCGCCCGCACGATCAGCTTGCGATCGACTCCGACGCGCCCAGCGAGCCATACGAGCCAATCGGCACGCCGGCATGTCGTCCACGCCGTCTCGAGCGTTGCGTCGCCGACCCATTCGACAGCTTGTAAGCAGGCGCCGAGGTCGCGAAGATGATCCGCGAACGTCCAGATCGCGGGCATTGGCTTCCCGTTCGCGTCCCATTGCGCGGCGAGCGTGAAGGGGCGCATCACCGCCCGCCTCCGACGCGCACGCGCCGCACGAGCTGCTCGCTGTACGCGTACAGCGCCACGAGCGACTCGCGCGGCACGTCGAGCGGGCTCTCGACGCGAGCACAGTCACTACTTCGCGACGTCAGCACGACAATACCGCCGGGGCCGGTCTCAGCGAGCACGACGAAATCGCGCATGGCGTCGAGCACAAGCGCGAAGCGCTTTGAAGGACTTTGGACTACATCGCCGACGGCGAGTGAGGCGGGAGGCGCGTGGGTCATCGTGCCGCGAACGCTATGCGCTTTCCGTGCCGTCCCGTTATTCGCCTAAGTACGCGGAAAATCGAGGCGTAAACGAACGTTACGCACGGACGCATTTACCGCCCCGGACACACGCTGTAGGCGTTTTTATCGCACATTCGCCCAGGACGCACGCGATTTCATACGTGCAATCGCGACCGTGCAACGTTGCACGGTGCGCGGCATCTAAGCGGGCCACGTGCCGCGCTTGCGGGCGATCGCCTGCAAGCCGCGCCCCTCGTGCCCGGCGCCGTGCTGTGTGCATACGCCCCCGCCTTCGATCGTCTCGAGATAGCCGTACTCCGCGACGTGCTCGACCACCACGCGCGCGTGCGTGTCAGTGAGCATGATGTCGCCCGGTGCGGGCGCGTCGACCACGCGGCACGCGCGCCGTATCATCGCGAACGCTGCTCCGTTCACGTACGGGCGCGTGTCGAGGCCGAGGCACCAGCACGCGAACACGCCGCAGAGCGATACGCCCGACGTTGTCCCGTCGGGGTGCACCACGAAAGGCACATCGAGCGGCCAATGCGCGCCAGGCGGCAGCGGCAGCAAGCACGCTTCGAACGCATGCCGAAACGGCGCGCAGGCGCACAAGCCGGCGCCACGCTCGGCGCGGGCGACAGTCTCGCGCGGGTCGCGCGTAGGATGACGATAGATCGTCGTGCTCATGATGCCATAACCTCGCTCATTGCGATCAGCGCGCGCAGGCCGCGCTCGTCGCCGGGGTACACGTTCGCGTCGCACGGGCCGCGGACGCCGGGCACGGTCGCGTCGCAAGCGTGCTGCCAGAACGCCGCGGCGAAGTACGGCGCGGGCACGCGCGGCACGCGAACGCCGTAGTGCGCGAGCCACAGCGTCGGGTACCGATGCGCGAGGCGCGCGAATTCGACGCCGAGCGCCGCGGCCGTCGCGGGATTTGTGTACAGCACGAGCGCCCGCCCGAGGCGCGTCTCGACGCGCTGCGCGAACGCTAGCGCGCATTCCACGACGGCGTGCTGCGACTTGCCGTCGAGCGTTTCGACGTCCGCCGCGGGCGGCAGATCGTCAACGCAAAGCCCGCCAGCCGCGCCGATCGCATCGCAAAGCGCGTCAGCTTGCGCTTGCGGATCGTGCGGGCGCACATAGTGGTACGCGCCGCGCAGCACGCCTGCGCGCCGCGACTCGCGCCAATTGTCCGCGAACGTCCGATCGTGCGTCGCGCCGTCGCCGGTACGCGCGTACGCGAATCGCACGCCCGACGCGGCCACGTCCGGCCACCATACGGCGCCGTTGTGGTGCGATACGTCGATGCCCGCTAGAGGCACGGCCCGGCTCCCGCGCACGACGACAGCGATTCCCGCGTCGCCCCAGCGACGCACGCGAAATCGACGTACGCGGTGCGATCCACGACGATGCGCGCGAACGCGGCCTCGCATCCGTCGCCGCCCTGCGCGCATCCGAGCTCGCCAAGGCGCGCGCACGCGCACGTGATGCCGTCGCTTGTACACCCCGGCGGGGGCGGAACTACGGGGGCAAGCGGCGCGGCGGGCGTGCACCCGGCGATAAACACGGATGTTACAAACGCCACGGTGAGAATGAACATGCGTGTTGATTTCACGAGGCACCTCCGACCAAGCGCGCGTCGCACGCGTAGCGCTCCCACATACCGGCGACGAACGCGTCGGTGCACCAATAGCACCCGCGATCGCCCCAGCGCTCGCCCCAGGAGTTGACGCCACGCCACACGCGGAGTGCGCCAGGTGCCCCAGGCGCTGCAGGGCGGCCCGTGATCGCGTCGACCCACGCGTACCCGTCGAGGCGCGTAGCGTGCCCGCCACCCGGCCCGGGATGCTGCACGCCGATCGGCGCGTGCTCGGGCGTCCACGCCTCGAAATCGGCCACGCTCACGAAGCCGCCGATCGCGACGACGATGCCGGCCTCGAGACACGCGGCGACGTCGTCGAGGGCGTCGAGCGGATAGCAGCCGGCGACAAGCCGACGGCGCCCTCGCCAAGTCGAAGCATGCGTCGGCCCATGCGCGAGCGAAGCCAGGTCGCAGTCAGTGTACACGCCCTCGACCGGCGGCGTCCCCATCGGCCCGAGTCCGTAGCGCTCGACAGCGGCGACGACGTCGAGCAGCTGCGATCCCGTGTCCGTCAACGGGAACAGCGCCTCGAGCGCCGCCGCGTCGAGCAGCGGGTGCTCCGCGGCGCGGCGAAGCGCCAGCGTTGCGCGGTACGCGTCGGCGACGGACGGCTCGAAGCCGATCAGCTTGCCTGCGTACGCGAGCGTTTGCGCGCACGCTTGCGGGACGGCGTTTGACGCGCACGAGCCGACGAGCTGATCGGTGATACGCGGGCGCGCGGTCGACAGATCGGCATGCCCGCGGAGCTTGGCGGTCGAGGCCTTCGCCGGGAACACGTCCGCCAGCACGTGAGCGCTGCGCCCGGTGGGCTCGAGCAGGCCGCGGGGTCTCACTGCTCGCCCCCGGCGCCTGCGTCGTGCGCGTAGCCGAGCGCCATACCGCGCAGCGCCTCGCGCGGAATCGTCACGGTGCCGCCGTCGTCGTCGACGCGGATCGCGACGTACGCGCACGCCGCGTTCGCGACGTCAACGACGGCGCACGCGGGCCGCGCGAGCGAGCACCCGCCCGACGCGAACGTCGCGCCACCCACGATCAGCCCAAGCACGACCGCGATCACGGCCGCGAGGGCGGCTTTCCGTTCGTCTGTGTGCATGTCAGCCTCCTACGAGCCGCGAAACGATCGCGGCGATTGTTGCGCTCGTCAGCGCGGCGGACACAATGCCCGCGGCCAGGCGCCACGTCTCTCGGCGGTCCGCGAGCTCGTAAAGCACCCGCGCCATTCCGCTGCCGCGCTCGCCGGTCGCGAGATTCGGCGCGGTGCCGATCGTACTGCGCAGCTCGGCGACGTGGCGCTCGAGCGCTTCGATCCGGTCGATTTCGTCCGTGCTCATTTCTTCACCACGGCGCGCAGCGCGGCGATCGCGTCTTCGGCAGCGTCGAGCCGTTCGTCGACGGTCGTGTTCGCAGCCCCGCGGATCGCGACATACGCGCGCAGGCCGGCGAGCACGGCGCCTGTCGCAAGCGGCACGACCGCAGGCACCCAAAGCGGGGCGTCGAGGCCGAAGCCGTGCGCGAACGCAGCAAGCGCCGCGGCAAGCACGCCCGCCGCGGTAATGGTCGTGAAGTCTTTTGCGGTCATGGTGCGTGCCTCCACTGCTTGTGCGCGCTTGCGCCGAGGTATGGGGTTGACGCCGGTCGACAGTACCCATCTGCCGTGCATTCGTCGCCCTGCCAGCAACACGACAGCGGAACCGTGGTGCAGGCGGCGAGGGTCACGAGGATTGCGAGGAGCAGGCGCATGTCAAATCCCCAACGCGGTCGCGATGGCGCCTGCGAATGCTTCCGCAACTAGGCTGTAGCCATACCCCGTCAGATGCACACCGCCGGAGTCGAGAATCAGCGTTTCAGCCGCGCCTGCCCCCAGCGAATACATATCCACGTAGCTTCGCACGGTCGGATTCGCCGCCACGAGCGCCGCGACCGCCGGATTGATGCGAGTTGTCAATGCTGTAGTGGCCGCCGCGCCAGCTGTTGTGACAGGGGGCTTCCACAGCACGACCTTCGCGTTCGGCCACTGTGCTTCTACCGCCGCCAGGAACGTTGCCATGTGCGTCTCGAATCCACGACCGCGCCAGCCAACGATCGTTGAGTCGTTCGTGCCGAGCGTGATGGTAACGATGTCCACCGGGCCGAACCCGGCGGGCACGCGCGCGATCATGTTCGTCAGCAGCGATGACGCCGCCGTTCCGCCGCTCATGGCGACGAAAACGGTTACTCGACCGCCAGCGTTGACCGATAGTGTCACGCCATTGCCAGCCGTCCCACTCGCAGTAGACAGGATTCCGACATACCCGTTGCTGGGCAAGGGAGACACGAACCCGTCAGCGTTGGCCGTAGTTCCTGCGCCCCACCCGGTGCCCTCGGCGTTGATCGCGTTCGCTATGTTGGTAGCCTGCGCGAGCACCGTACCGGCGATTGTGATCTCGTTCGGGTTCGCAGCAGCCGCAACGAACGTGTACGTTGTGCTGCCCAGCGTGAACGTGTCATTTACGTTCGGGAGCGAGTTGACTAGCAGATACCCTTTCGCAACATTGCTAGACCAAGAGAACGACGACGACCCGCCAATGCCCCCGTTAGCGATGCGAACGCGACCGACGCGCGGCGAGCAACGCCGAAGAATCTGGGGCAGGTAAATCGAAAACGATGCGTTGTTCGCAGCCACGCCGCAGTTCCCGTCCTGCGTTCCGGTGGAAACGTTGATATGGTTCACGCCGCGGAATGGCGTACGGTCAGCGGACCCGTCCCAATCCAGATCGCGCGATCCGTTGAGCGGGTAGATCCCTGTGACGTTCGCGCCGCTCGTGACTGACGGCAGCTTGCCCTCCGTGTGCGAATCTCCGAGGCAGACGATGCCGATATCGCGCGGCATCGCGATGCGAGGCCATCCCATCACAGCACCTCCGCGTCGAACCAGCCACAGGAAGTGGACGCGAGCGTGAGCGTTGCAATCGTGGACGACAGCGCCGCGACGCAACCGATCGCCATGGTAGTTCCGCCGGGCCACGAATCACCGTTGACGTCACCCGCTGCGATGGGGATCGGCGTGCGGTCGGGGGCAGTGCCGTTCGCGGGGAGCGCGGTCAGGTCGAAAACGTGTAGGTAGAGCGTCGCCCCGCTCGTGTTGAGTGCCTTCACGCTGCGCAGCGTTCCCGGCGTGGCCTTGATGACGTGGGACTTCTCGAGCGCGGAGGAACCGACGTGGATGGCAGCATCGAGCAAGGCCTTCGCCGCCGCCAGCGTGGTGTCGGTGGCGGGGTCGTTCGACAGCTTCGCAAGCACCTGCGCTTGCGCTGACGCGGTCGCGGGATCGTCCGACAGCTTCGCGAGCACCTGCTCGAGCGTCGCCTGCGTCGGCCCGGCGGACGCGGGCAGTGCGGCCTGCAGCAGCGCGACCACAGTCTCGAGCGAAATCATAGTGCTATCCGGCATGGTGCTCTCTCCCTTACGCGGGCGGCAGCGCCCGGTGATAGATGACTAGCTCTGCGCCTGCGTCGACTGCAGACGACGTTATTTCGACGGCGCTCGGCGTCTTCGCGGTGACTCGCCAATCGGTGCCCGAGCTCCGCGGGCACACAAGCGCGGTGTAGTTCGCGTCAACGAACGGCGGTTTGATCGCGAACGACAGCGCGCCGTTGATCAGGCCGATCGCCCCGCGACGCACGAAGCTGCGATTGACGGCGCCGCCCGCGGTCATCGTAGGTTCGGGGATATCCGAGCCGTCGAATTCGAAATCGACGTACGCGCCGCCAGCGATGATTCCGTCCGAATACGCGCCGTGCGCGTGCACGATCAGGCGCCCAGCGCCGGACGTGGACGACACGGTCAAGTCGGCGAAGTGTGCGCCGTCCAGCGTCGCAACTGTCTTGCCCTCGGCCGGCGCGGTCAGGATGACGTTCCCGCAGCGCCCGGCGTACGTGAGCGACCCGGTGTCACCGGAGCCCGCGTTCGTCAACAGCGCCGCAGTCACGAGCGTCGCATAGCACGCCCCGTCCGCGTCCGCTTGCACGACGCCTGCTAGCTCGAGCGACGTAGTCATGCGCGTTCCGCGAAGCGTCAGCGTGCCCTTGTTGCCAGTCGGCACCTTCGCGCCCGTGTCCCATCGCGCGTAGACCTTGTTGACCCTAGCAGCGCCGATCGTGGCGGCGACGACCTCTTTCACCTGCAGCATCGACAGCGAGCACGAAGCGTCCACCGACACGTCGCTCGAGCACAGTACCGAAAGCGCAGGACACCCAGACTGCGCGAGCCCGTACACGTTCTCGAGCGAGAGAATCCCACCCGCGAAGTAGCCACCCGCGTACGAGCTGCCATCGAAGTAGATTCCATTGCCAGCAACGTTGGTGTTGATGACCGCAAGGTTGCGGAAGAAGCGCGTGGTGCAGATCGAGTTGGTGTTGCGCGCGATGGTCGCGGCAGCCGCGCTGGTGATCTGCGTCGTCCAACCCTCGCCTTCGTACGTGAGCACCGCTACATCGGGATCCGTCAGCGTTTCGGTCCACGTTCCGGGGCCGATGTGGATCGTGTCGCCCGACTGCGCCGCAGCGAGCGCTGCCGCGATCGTCGAGTAGCGCAATCCAATCGAGCCGCGCGCCGCGGTGCCGTTATCGCCGTTCTTGTCGACGTACAGCGTCGTCGACATGCCGCCCGACGCGGTCGCGCTCGTGACAGTCACGTCCGTGCGCTCTTCGCCGACGTTGTCGGCGGGCGCGAGCGATACGCCAGTGCCAGCGATCAGATTGATCCTGTTTCGGTGCGTCGCAACGGGCGTACCGTCGACGAGCACGAACGTCGGGCCGATTAGTGCGTCTAGCGGATTCATGTCGTCGGCCTCCAGTGATTGATCGTCGCGCGGAACGGCGAATACGCTTTACCTGCCTGCGTTCCGCCAGGGCACTTCGATCGAATCCACAAGTGCAGCTTACCCGAAGCCCCGACGACGTGGATCGACGTGGCGAGCGTGAGCGGCACTGCGTTGGAGCCGAGCGCATCGAAAATCGCCTCGAAGCCCGCGAGCTGCGTTACGGCGCCAGCGCCGATTGAATACCCAACGGTGAAACGCTGCCCGGACGCAGCGAGCGCCAACACCTGAAACAAGACGGTGAAGTCGATCACGTCGCCGTCTACCACGTCCCAGCCCGTAGGATAGATGTCATAATCGCCCGTGCCGTACGTCGTCGCCGCAGCGTTGGAGTGAATCTCCGCGGTCGCGGCACTGTACGCACGGTACGTGTCGACGAGCGACAGCGCACCGACGTGCGCAGCGGTATCCGCGATCGCCTCGAGCGCCGCGGACGCCGCAGCGGCACCAGCCGCGCCCGTATCGCTACCGTCGGGAAACGTATAGCTCGTGTGCTTCGCCCCGCTGGGCGTGTACGGGTATGTCACGCTGCAACTCCCTTCCAATATCGCGCAGTGTCTAGACGCGCCGGATCGGCGCTAGCGCTCGAGACGTCGTGGAAGCCGGCCCAACGGCCTTGCGGCTCCGTGATCACGGACGTCGGCTCGAACGCCTCGTCGTAAGAGACGATGATCCATTCGCAACGCGTACCCGCGGGCTTCCACTCCCGCACGATCTGGCGAATGCTCGCGACTTGCTCCGTTGTCGCGGTGCCCGTCTCGGACCACCCGCCCCACGCGGCGATATCCGGCCACGGAGCGCCGTCGACGGGATAGATGATAACCCAAAAGCGCGCCCAACGCGGACTTGCGGGGGCGCCGTCCCAGTCCCAATTACCCGCGCGAAGCACGCGCGAGCGCGTACCGTCAGCCGCGATAGAGTGCCAATTACCGCGGCGATCGACGATGCGCACCATCATGGGAGCGTTGCAGTACGCGCGCAGTTGCTCGAGCAGCGCCCAGGGATTGCCGCGCACTAGATGATCGTCAAGCCAACGCTTCAGGCGTACCGCGTAGCTCGCGGCCGGCTCGTCAATGCCTCGCACGATGCGACGATCGCGACCGATGGCGCCGAGCGCGTCAGCCGGCGCGAAGTCAGGAAAGCGCGCGAGCAGCCCGAGGCGCACGCGCTCACGCGCCCAGTCGAATAGCACGTTGAGCGAGTATGCAACGCGCTCGCCGTCATCCGTGGATAGCCACGACGGGAGCAACGAATAGAATCCCTCGCGGTAAGCCGTCATGGGTCCACCGTAACAGTCGCCGTGATGGCGCCGAGCACCGCGACTTGCGATTCCGCCAGCGCGACGTCGGCCGCGGGCGTCGCCACGGATACGCTGTAGCAATGCGCCGCGTGCGCCTTCTGCAGTGTCGCCTCGATCAGCGAATGCGCGAGAATCCCGCCCGTGTCGCCCCCGATCGGGTGCGCGGCAAACAGTGCCTCGAGCGCGACCTCGTCATCGGCCTTGATCTCGGCGACCGTCTTGCCAACGCCTGCGCGGAGCTTCTTTGTGTACGTGATCGCCTGCGTCAGCCCGGTGGCGCTCGCGACTGTGACCGACACGCACACGGGCGTCGCCCACGTGTCGATCGCTGTATCCGCGGCAGTCACATCAGCGCCCGCAACAGCGCCGCTCGGGCCGGCGACGTACACGAGCACGTCGCCCGTGTCGCTGTCGCCGAACGATCGAGCTTTCGTGATCCCGGTGGTGCCCGTCAGCGCCGCGCTCGTGGCGACATACACGTAAGCGTCCCACGGGCCGTTAGGCGATAGCGCGCCGAGCTTCGCGCGACAACCGGCGACGATCGACGCGGCGGATTCCGCGTCGGCGCCAATCAGCGCGACAGTGTTCGCGCACGTCACGAGCGGCAGCGTCGTAACGAGCTCGTCAATCTCGCCGACGCCCGACGAGCTGTCGCTGCCGGCGACGTCCGCGACCATGTCGAACGTGGCGGTCTGCCCAACGCCGCTAAGCAGGATTCCGTCGCTCGTATTGTGGTACGTCGCCCCCGTCGAGCTGTTCTTGACGCGCAGGCGCCCAGCCGGCAGCGGATACTGCCCCCCGCCCCCGTTCGTCAGCGTCACGCACGCCGACGCGCTCGCGTACGTCGCCTCGCGCGCTGTGTAGCCGTACACCTGCGCCGCGAGCAGCACCAGCCACGTCGACGCGGGCTCCGTCGCGCCCGCGAAGTCGAGAAACCCCGCGGCGATGAAGGACACGATCCGCTGCTCGAGAAACGACAGCGACTCCGCGATATGGTGATAGTAGCTTCGCGTGGGATCGCCCGTGACCCATGACGTCACGTTGAGCCCGACGGCGGTCGCAATGGCGAGGCCCTTCGCGTAGATTGTCGCGCGCGTCTCGGCGGTCATCAAATCGGCTAGCGTTGCGCTCATGCTGCTTCTCTCAGTCCTACGAGCTCCACAGTCACGCCCGACACGGCGAGCACAAGGTCGAACGGCCCTAGCGCGCTCGTGACGCTGATCGTGATCGTCCAGCGCAGCTCGCCAGGCGCCACCGTGAGCACGTCGACCGTCACGTCGACCGTGTCGACCTCGGGATCTTTCTGCAGCTCGTTCGCGATGCGCCCGGGAATGCTCGCGCGCAGCGCAGGCGAATCCGCGTCGCCGAGCAGCTCGCCGAGGTCGAGCCCGAAATTGGCTTCATCTTCGCCCCCGCGCAGCGAGCCGCGCGGCGTGATCAGACGGTGATAGCACCGCTGGGCGAGCAAGCGCCAGCCCGTCGCATAGCGCCCGGGGCGCAGCGAGTCGAGACAAAGCGTATCGCGTCCGAAGTCTGTCATGCCCGCACCTTTGCTACACCCATAGGCACGTTGCCCGGCACGAGCACATAGTCGGCGCTAATCGGGGGCGGCAGCGCGATCGTGTCGCCGTACCGAATGACGCGCCCTACCGGATTCGCCGGAGGCGGCGTTTCTGTGCCCGAACCAAGCTCGACGAGCGAGGCACTTGCGCCGATGCCAACCGTGGCCCCCGCGTCGAGCACGAGCTCGCGCGGCAGCCACCCGGGCGAGCTTGGATCATCGCCCGCGATCACGACGGGTTGCGCCGGGTCGCCGTCCACGAACGTGACGAGGCAACGCGAGCCGAGCGCCCACAGGGCGCGCAAGCCGGGCGGCAGGCGCACGGGCGCCAGGCACACGTCGGCGAGGCCGCTAGAGGCCCGCACGGGCTGCAGATCGAGCCGTTCGCCGCGCTGCTGCACGACGCGGAACTCCGTGGTGCGCTGATAGCGCCACGACGGGAACAGCGACTCGACGATGCGCGAGATCGCGGCGGCGTCGCGCGCCCGGCCCCACACGGTAGAGCGAAGCACGCGCTTGTCGTCGAGCTCGTGCTCGACGTCGACAGCCTCGACGCCGTCAACGATGGCGCCGGGCACAAGCGTCGCGATCGACGCGGGGGCGAGTACCCGCAGCTGTTGCTCGGCGAGCCGCGCAATCTCCGTGGCGTCGCCCGTCCACGCGACCGCGGGGCGGGCGCCGAGGCGCGTTACGCCGGCCTCGTCGACGTACCACGCCCCGGGCGCGACGTGCTGCAGCACCCGTGACGCCGGCTCTTCGGCGCGCGCCCATTTGACGCCGAGCACCATCTCGGGTGCGCCTTCGACCGTCTCGCCGCACTCATGCGCGGCATCGCCGACGACGTCGTCAAGGCGCACGCCCGCGTCGTTGCTGTAGTCCTGCGCCGGGATGATGCGACCCCAGGCGCCCGCGCCGGCCGCGATGCGATAGCGCGCGCGACCTTGCCACGGGGCGCCGCTGACGATCGTGCCGCTGTACGTCGCGTCGGCGAGCACGAGATCGACGCGGCCGGACAGCGCTTCGGGCCGATCGAGCTCGACCTCGGCGTACCACGCGCCCCAACGCGGCAGCGACACGCGGCAGCGCGTCACGGTCAGCCCGGCGAGCGTCGCGGTGCTCATAGCGCGTCGCCTTCCGTCAGGTAGCTGTTGAGCGTGTTGGTCGCGTCTTCGATCGCCGTGTCGCCGGCCGTCTTAGACGAGCTCGACTTCGAGCCGTTCGGGCCGCTCGCGCTCTTCGCCTTCTTCGGCCAGTATTCGAGAAAGTGCACCTTGATCTTGCGCGTGCCCTTCTCGCCCCGCGCCATTTCGCCGATCTCGCCCTTCACGACGGACGTGTAGTGGTTCCGCGCGAGGTCAGGATGATAGACGTCGAGCGCGATCGGATTTTTCGGGTCGCTGGTGCTCGACTCGATCAGCGCTTGAAACGCAGGCCATTTGTCGAAGTCGTTGCCGTCGGGCTGCGTCGGGTCGTTCGACAGCGTGAATTCCGCGTCGAATTGTCCGGGCGGATCGCCCTTGCGCGTCGTGCTCGCGCCGTCTTGCCCTGACGCTTCTTTCACGTCCCACCCGGTGACGCGCTTGTGCCCTGTCAGCTCGACGATCCCGGGCGACTCGACGCCCGCGAGCACGATCACGTTCCAAGCGGCTTCGTTCGCGAAGGGATCGAGCTCGCTCATGCGGCACCTTCCGCGCCCGCGACCTGCATCGATGTTCCCTCGAGCGCCTGCGTCACGCCCCGGCGCGCCGCGGCTTCGATGCTGCCGGCGTCGCCGCCAGCGGCGTTGATCGTCAGATTGACGATGATGCTCGCCCCGGCGCGGAGGGCGCCCGTGAGGCCGCCCCCGCCCGAGGGCGCAGCGCCAGGCGCCGCGGGGACCGCGACCATCGTTTCGACGGAGCGCTGCACGTCGGCGGCGCCCTCGTCGATGCCTTCGGCCATGCCGGCGCTCGTATTGACGCCGAGCTCTGCGAACACCTTGCTGGGCGACGCGATACCGAGCGCCGACTTGAGCGCGCCCGTCGCGCTCGACGCCAGGGCGCGCATCGCGTCGACGACGGCGCCAGTGCCCGAGCGGATACCGCCGACGAGCCCGTCGATCAGGTTCGTCGCCGCGTCGACGCCGGCCGAGGCGAGCTCACCCAGCCAACCGACGACCGCGACGACCGCGTAGCCGATCCCGATCAGCGCAGCGATCACGACGCCGATCACGACGGCGAGCACGATGAAGGGCAGCGCCACGATCGCGATCGCGGTGAAGAGCACGACGCCGATCACGAGCGCGCCGAGCAGCACGACGCCGATCAGGATCGTCAGCGCGAGGGCGAGCACCCCAGCAACGATCGCGCCTGCGTAGAACGCGTTCTCGAGCGTCGAGATCGACGCGACCGCAGCGCGGATATCGTCGCGAACCTCTTTCGGGATCGCGCGCAGGATCGCGTTGCGCAGGCGCACGACGACGATCGCGGCCTGCAGCGCAGCCCATACCATGCCCTTGAACATTTCGGCGACGAAGGGCGCGATCCGCTGCGCGGCGTCGAACAGAGGATTCAGCATCGCGCCGAAGAGCGTCGAGAGCCCGCGCGAGGTCGCGCCACCCTCGTCGAACACGGCGACAACTTTCTCGAAGGCCGCGGCGAATTTCTCCGCGTGCACGCTCGCGAACATGGCGCGGAAGCTCTTCTCGAGTTTCTCGTTCGCCTTCTGCAATCGATCGCTTGCGGCCTTGTTCGACGCGATCGCGTACTTCGCTAGCGCCACGTACGCGCCGACGGCCGCGACCGCGATCGCAGCGAGCGCCGCGGCAGCGAGAAGCCACGCGCCGCCCGCGGCGATGCCGGCGAGGCCGCTCGCACCGAACGCGTCTTTCATAACGCGCAGGCGCTCGAGCTTCTCGCCGTACGGGCCGAGAGCGCGTTTCAGCGTTGCGTCTTCCTGCGCCCCCGCGCGCAGCTGCTCGGACGCGGTTTTCTTCGCCGCGCTCTCGATCGTGCGCAGCGATTCGGCCGCGGTCGCGTGCGCGTCCGCTGCAGCCTTCGCCGCGTTGCGAGCTTGATCAAGCGCTGCAGCCTCGGCTGTCACGGCCGCCGCGGCAGCGTCCGCCGCAGCCTGCAGCGCGGTAGTGTCTTTCCCAGCAAGCGCCGCTTTCTCGACAGCCTTCGCCGCTTTGACGGCGCCGCGCTCGAGCTGACTGTACTTCGCCTCGGCGGACGCCAGCGCGGCGGCCGTCTCGTCGACAGCTGCCGCCGCGGCGCTCGCCTGCGCCTGCGCCGCCGCGAGCGCGCTATCGAATTGCGTGCTCACGGCGCCGGCTGACTGCAGGCGATCGGCGAGCGTGTTGACCTGCTCGGCTGACGCATCAACACCAGTCGCCCGGGCCATGATGTCGATCTCGAAAGCCGCGCCGTCCACGTATCACCTCACGCCCTGTTGCTGTCGCCATGCGATCAAGCTCTCAGCAAGCACGTACGCGCCCGCTTGCCGCTCGACCTCGTCTGTTGTCTCGTCGCTATCGATCAGCGCCAGCAGGCACCGCGCGAGCGCACCGGGATCGCGCTTCACGCGGCCTTTGAGCGCCTCTAGTCTTTTCCCTCCGCTTCGGCCTTGCCCTGCACCAGATCGGTGATTTGCTTGGCAATGTTCGACAGCACGCCGTCGGCGAGCTCTACGGTCGCGTTATACATTTCGCCACCGCGCTGCGGGTAGACGATGCACGCCTCGGCGAGCGTTGTCATCGCATCGAGCCGCGCGGTCGACTCGGGCTTGCTCTTCACGAGCTGTTGCTCGAAGCGCCGGAAGAAGCTCTCGCGTTTCTCGGGCACGCGGGCGACGAGACACGTCGCGGCGCCTACGCCAGGCTTCCAACACCTGATCGCGACGCGCACGATCCGCCCGGTGCCGTACTCGGCCTCGAGATCCGCGGTAGCCTCGAGATCGGCGACCTCCTGCTCCGCGTATGCCGTGGCGAGCTCGGCCTCGAGCGCGGCGCGGCGGGCGAGCACCGCGGCGCGGCGCTCTTCGATCGTCAGGATGGGGGTACTCACAGTAGCACGCACTCCTCGCCGTCGACGAGCCACGACACCTCGATCGGGTTCAGATCGAGCTCGACCTTGTCCGCGTCGGGGCCAACGGCCATTGACATGTCCACCTTGCACAGCGTGCACCCGCGCATGATCACGGTATAGATCGCCGGATCGCCGGGCACGCTGTGCTTGACGTTGAGCGTGAAAGCGACTTGTGACAGACGCGGGCGGCCGGCGCTGTCGACGAAGCCGAGCGTCTTCGCGGCGTCTTTCAGGTCGCGCATGAGCGTGCGCAGGCCGCTGCGCAGGAACGTCGCGCTACCTGCGTCCGTCTTCTCGCCCGTGGTGCGCTTGACGACACGGCCGCCGCTCGCGCCGCGCACGTCGCCCTTCTTGACCTCGCTGTTGCACTTGATCCCCTCGTAATCGGCAGTGCGGATCGTCTTGCCCCCGGTCAGGATGATCGTCGTGTCGATGTCAGCCCAGCTGACCTCGTTCTCGTTGACGCTCGGATAGTTCTCGGCAGCCATATCACTTCACTCCGATCGAGGTGCTGACGTGTACGATCGTGCCGTTGAGCTCGAGCGTTCCCACGCCGTGAATCGTCGCGTCCGGCACGCCGAGATCGTCGTCGCGCCGAGCTGCCCAGCGAGCCACGCTCGCGCGCGGCCCTTCGCCGCCGATGTTCGTGAGCATGTTCTTCGCGACCTCGTCGTTGACGGCCTGCTCGAGGTCGTTGAGCGATGCCTCGGTAGCAAAGCGCTGACCGAGCGCGTTGGCCGGCTGCAGTTGCATCGTCTCGCCGATCCACGTCTCGGTGACCGCTTGCACGACGGTCTGCATCACGTTGGCGCAGTCGGCGTTGTGGTCGAGTGACAGGATCGAGTTGGCGCCAGCGCGCGTGAGGCTCTTCGCGATGAACGCACCGCGCGGGCCGTTGCTGTACGTGCGCGCGCACGTGAACCGCGCGGGCAGCAGATTTTGCGCGATGCGCTCGTCGTGCTCGTACAGTACGCCGTCGGCGTCGACCATGCCCCAGCCGTTGAGCGGTCCGTTCTTCTTCCGCCAGGTCGCGGTGCGCACATCGTGCTGGAAAGCGCGGATGCAGTCGGCCCACTGCACCGGGCGCCGCACGGCGTAGCCTGTGATCGGCGACTTCTTCGTCAGCCGCCCCGCGCCCAAGTTGATCCGCTGCTCGGCATCGATGTCGGCGAATTCCGCGTCGATGTCAGCGACCCAGGCGGCGTCGCTCTCGCCTGTCGCGATCGCCACGCCGTACGAGCCGATCACTTCCGCCGCAAACGACCCGGTCGCAACGCTCAACACGGTGGCGGTCAGCGCCGTAATCGTCTTCGTCACGTTGTTCGATGCCGTGCCCGTGATCGTGATCGAATCGCCGACGCGGAAGCCGTCGTCGAGCCACGATCCGCTGTTGCGCGTGATCGTGTCGGGGCTCGCGCCGTTGTCGCCGAACGTCAGCGTCATCTCGGCCGTGATGCTGACGCCCGAGATCGGCCCCTCGGCCGTCAGCGCAATCGACGCGGAAGGGAACGTCAACACGCTCGCGGCGACAGTCACGACGCCCGTGACGTTGTTCGCCCCCGCGCTCGCGACGGCGCCCGTGATGCGCACCGTATCGCCGTTCGTGAAGCTGTCGCTGACGAAGCTACCGCTTCCGCGCGTCACGGTGTCGTTACCGGCGACGACGTCCGCGAACGTGATCGTCGGCGAACCGGTCATGCGCCTCTGGACCTGCGACATCGTCGCGGGCGGCAACCGATCGCGCACCTGTACCTTGACGCCATTGAATCGCTCGTCGTTCGTTTCGTAGCCGTTTACCAGCGCCAGCCAGGCGTCGGCCTCGGCGTTCGCGGCGACCTCGTCGATCGCAAGCCACTTGCGCGTGAGCAACAGCTGCTCGCGCATCTTCGCGATCGCGGTTGCCTGCCCCGTCGCACCCGGCCGCGGCGGCGTGTCATGCCACGACAGAATCGTCTCACCCGCTACCAGCGTGCCGACGGTGAACGATACCACGTCGCCGTAGTCCGGCACGACGAAGCTCGTCGCAGTGCCGAGCAGGATCGTCCTGAACGTGAGCCCGCGATCCATCGACAGCTCGAGGATGATTTGGCTCGTTCCGACGGTGCCACCCGTCTTCACGCGGAGCACACCGTCGCCGGTCGCGAGCACGCCGTCGGCGCCCGCGGCGACCGTGACCGCGCTCGATCCCGTGTGACTCGACGCTACGCGGCCGATGCTGCCGACCGTCTCGATCGGCAGCGGGATGAACAGCAGCGGCGCCTTGACTTCGTCAAAGTGCAGCGCGGCGTATTCCGCGGCTTCGCAATACTTGTGCGCGTCGATCAGCGCGGTTGTGCTCGCGTACAGGCGAGGCACGCCGTCGGCGTTCGACGCCACGGGCGCCCATACTGCGAGCAGGTCGACGCCGGTCGCGACGCCCGTACTCTGATCCACGATGCGCGTTGTCGCGCTGGGAAGGTCGCTCATTTGATGATCTCCACGTCCGCGCTAGGCAGACCCGCGCCCGTCCCCGGGCTGTCGCTTGTGTCGAGGCTCGTCGTGACGCCGCCCGCCGCCAGCGTCTTCGTGTCTGCGGCCTCGGCCGTGTACGAAACGCTGTCCGTCACGCCGCGCCACACCTGAAACTTCGTCTCGTGCACGACGCCGGGCCACGTTTGAATGCCCGCCTCGTCGAGCTCTTGCGCGGACATGAGGCCGGCGCTCTGAAAGTCGATCTGCTCGCGACGCGCTACGCAAATGCGACGCAGCGATGCCACGATCTGATCGACGACGCGCTCGGCGACGCGGCGATGATCCCAGTCAGCCGCGCCGTCTTTCGTCGACTGCGCGTACACCCGCACGACGCCGGGAAGCGCTCGCTGCAAGATCACGCTCGGATTGCGCGGGGCGCCCGAGGGCGCGGGGCGAAATTGCCCCTTCGTTGTCGCGTCGACGTCGAACACGATCGCGCTCGAGCCGGGCACGGGCGCAGGGAACGGCCCGTACAGCACGTCGAACGGAACGCCGCGGGCTTTCAGCGCTTCCTGTAGCTCGAGGTAGATAGCGTGCAGCATCAAACGCCCTCCGACATGAAATCGCGGATCGCAGCGTTGACGTTGAGCTGCAGCGTGTCCTGCCACTCGACCGGAATCGCTGCGTTGCCGTTGGGCAGAATGCCGTACTTGCCGATTAGGTACCGCGCGTACTTCGTGCCGAGCACGCAACGCACGATCGTCCCGTTCGCAACGAACACGACGCGCGCACGCGTCGCACCAGTCTGCACGAGCGACAGCGCCCCGCCTCCTCGGCGCTTCGCGCCGCCGACACGCGGAAGGCGCACGACGCCCGCAGCCTTGCGTTTCTCGGCGTTCTTCTTCCACTTCGCTCGCTGCGCCTTGCCGTAATGGTAGGCAGGCTTGGCGCTCGAGGCCGGGCGAGCGTCGCCGTACACGTTGACGCCGCTGTCGTATGCAACGCCGGCAAGGTACGTCAACGCCCCCGCGGAGCGCTTCGCGACACGCTGGGCGACGACCGTCGGCATCACGCGCAAGCGCTTGTTGAGCTCGCGCAGCGTGCCAATGTTGCCCTTGACGCTCACGGGATCAGCCTCCGATCCCCGCGCTCCCAGCCTCGCACGTCGGCCGCGGTCGACGAGCAGCGCACGGCCGTATTGCCTCGCTGCGCGCGCGGCTGCCCCTTGATCGGCACGCCCTTCGCCCAGCGCGCAAGCGCGTCGTTCGCGGCCTTTAGCCTGGCCTGCATGTCAACCGTCGCCGCGCCCGTGTACGACAGCGCACGCGAGGCGACGAGGTCGGCAGCGCAGGCCACGACGACGGGCGGGTAAGCACCGTTGCCGTCGAGCTCGATCGACACGTGCGCGGGCGTGAACTGATCGACCATGTCGGACGCCCACGCGATCCACTTCGCCCACGGTAGCGCCGTGATGACGCTGAAATTCGCGCCAGCCGTCGTGATATCGATCGCGGCACCGCCGGCCGCCGACGCGACCGAGAACCGATCCGCGTCAATCGGGATCGCGTAGTACGTCGTGCCAGCCGTGAGTGGCGACGGCATCGATCCGCCAGATTCCACGCGGAAGCGCAGCTCGTCGTCGTCGTCGAGCGCGTGCCCGCTGCACGTAAGCGTGTTCGCCGTTGTCGACACGTCCGCGATCGGGCGTGCCGGATTCGGCAGGCCGCCGCGGGGTACGCCATACGCGTACGTGTCAGCGATTACGCAATAGGCAGGCATCTACCCCGAAAGCCCCGGCCCCTTTCGGGGTGCGGGGCGGGTTCGGGGTAGAGCGAGGAGGGCTTACGAGGTGCGCAGCTTGCGCTTGTAGCGGAGTCGGAGGAAATGCGCGGTCACGTCGTCGGTGCCGAGCGTGCCGCCGGTGGGCTGCACGGTCACGGTCACGAAGCAATCGGCCGCGTCCGGGTTCGGGAGGTTCGCGAGCGCGAGCGTCAGCGACACGCTCTGAATCGTCTTCGCGGCTGCGTCGCCGGTCATTGCGCCGGTCGTTCCGCCGTAGTTCGCGTCAGCGTCAGAGGCCGCGCCCGTAACGCCGTTGAACACGCCGAGGTCGAACGTGGTCGCGTCGGCGAGCGTGTTGCCGCTCTTCGACGCGACGACCTTCGCGATCACGTCGGCGCTCTCGTCAAGATCCCAGGGGACCGCGATCGTCTTGCAAATCGGATCGGGCGCGGCAGCGTTGTTCCAGCGAATGCCCGCGGCCTTCGCGTTGTCGAGCGCGAGGCCAGGCGTGTTCGATACGCCAGCCGCGAACGCGGCGAGCGCGGTGCCGTCTACCTTGTACCACGAAGCGTCGAACGGGATATCGATCGTCACGTACGCGCTCGTCAGATCGACGAAGATCGCGTCGAGCGCATCGGCCACGGTCGCGGCGGTCGTCTTGTTCCCGCTGTCGTCGAAGCCGACCTTGTTCGCGCCGGTCGACGCGGTGACGCCAGCGAAGATCGTCATGATCTCGGCGAGCGCGGCCTCGACGTTCGCGGCATCGAAATTGGTCGCGGCGTCTTCGATCGCGACCGTGCTCGCGCCAGCGCCCTTGGCGATCGACGCGAGCGTTGCCGCGAGCGCGCCCTGCGAAAGCAGGTAGTTGACGCCCGCGTGAATGAACACGATCGGCCGGCTGTCGCTCGTGAAGCCGCAGAAGATGCCCGCGAGCTCGCCGTCGCCGCTGTCGCGCGAGAGCGTCTGATCGTCTTCGCAGTACGCAGGCTTGAACAGGTCGACCTGGCGCAGAGGATTCAAGCCGCTATTCGCACGCACGAAAAGCCCCTGCAGCACGTCGAGAGACTGCCCGGCGTACGCGGTCGAGATCGTCGACTTCGCGACGCCGCAGCACGGGTTCACCGACGCGGTGCCGCTCTTCACGGCAAGGCCGCTCGCGGTCAGCGGCGAGACCATGGCGCCCTCGTTGATCGAGGTGCTCGTGTTGCACACGACCTGCGCCAGCGAGAGAAAGTCGCCGATCTGCTCGATCGGGATGGGTCCGGTGGTGTCACTCATGATCGGTCACTCCCTCACGCGCCCTTGACGAGGCGGATCGCTTGCGGCCACAACAGGGTCGCGTTGGTGAACAGCTTCGACTCAACCTTGATCAGGCCGGTTTTCTTGTAGAATTCCGACGTCTGATCCCAGGTGAGCATTTCCTCCGCGGCGTCTTCGGCAACGACCCACGGGTCGAAGCCCATCGCGATCGCGGCGCGCGAAACGGCGTACCAGTCAGCGGTCGTCGCCGCGGTGCCCGCGAGCTGCGGCGCCCACGTGCGCCCGAGGCCGGTCCCGAAATGCTCGTTGCGCACGCCCCCGCCCATGACGTTGGACACGCTCTTCAAGGTCGCGGCGGCGTCGAGGATGAGATCCTGCACCGTGAGCAACAGCCGAGCGGGCTCGACGAGCACGGTAGGGAGCAGCAAGTCGCTGACTTCGGCCTGCAGCTCGAGGCCGTCGAAGTGCGGCACGAGCAGGTGCTCGGCCTTGATCGCAGTGAGGTTCGCTCCGTTGAACGGCGCGGCCGCAGCGTGATAGTTGCTGTAGGTCGCCGACCCACGCATCTTCACGTTCGGATTGAACGGGTGGATCTTGTGCGTAGCGCTGAAGAACGGCTGTCCGTCGATGCCGGTCGCGAGCGTCGAGCTCGATCCCCAATATCCCGTGGTGCCCGCCTCGAGCAGCGCGACGACGAGCGCGGCGCGCAGACGCACGCGGGCGCGTGCAAACTGCGAAGCGCCTTGCTGCCACGAATGCACGTACGCGAAATCGCCGTCGTTCAAGCGGCGCACGTCCGCCTGCTTCGCGACGCGAAACTCGCGCTTGCTGACCGAGATGTCGACGCTCTGCGGCGTCTCGGCCTCGGCGTTCTGCGCGGTGCGCTCGCGGTATTCGACTGCGGAGAAGTCGAGCGGGAACGTCTGTTTCAGCGATCCGCCGGGCAGCACGCTGCCGAGCGTCGCGGTCCAATCGTCCGGCAACGCGCCGAAGTCGACCATGTAGGTCACGTTGAACTCTTCGAGCATGCGCTGCGACGCGTCGCCGAACGTTTCGATCGGACGCACCGGGCTCGTGAGCAGGCGCATTTCGTCGCTTCCAAAGCGCCCTTCGGCGTTCGCGAGCACGTGCCCGGCCTCGATCTTCGAGCCGAAGCGCTTCACGTCGGCCGGCGTCTTCGCGCCGTTGAGTTGCTGCGTGCGCGCAGCACGGTAGCGCGCGAGCGCGATCTCGGGATCGACCTTGTTTCGCTTCGCTGCGATCGTCACGCGCTGCGCTTCGTACTCGCTGATCTCGACGCCCCCGGGCGTAGTGATCGCGCCTGCAGCCGGCGGACGCGGAGCGGACAGCGTCACGGGCGCCAGCCCGAACGCGGACACACGCTCGCGCATTTCGTCGAGCGGCATCGTCGCGAGCGAACCGCGCGGAGTCTTGCCGTCGCTGTTGACCCATGCGGTCGCGGGTGTCTCGCGCCCCGCCTTCACCAGCGAAGCGACGAGCTGCACGCGCTCGGCGTCGTCGCGGGCCTTCTTCTCGGCCTTGAGCGTTGCGAGCTCCGCGGCCTGCGCGGCAAGCGCAACGTCGCGCTCCTTACGCAAGCGCTCGAGCTCGTCGTGCTCGCGCGATGCCATCGCAGCGCCAGGCGCAGGTGCGCCGCCAGCGTCGCCGCCCTCGGCGGCCGGCGCAGGCTCTTCCGCGGCCTTGCCGGATGCGACGTCGGCGAGCTCCTTAGCGAACGACTGCACGGCGCCCATGAGCGCGCCGAGGTCGCCAGCCGGGTCGCCACCCATCGCCTTCACGACGGCCTGCAGCGTCTTCATATCGATCGCGAGCGTCTGCAGCGACGGCTCGTCGAGCTTCTTGCCTGCGCGGAAGTGCTTCCCCAGCAGGATCATCGCCTGGTGAACAGTCATCGTGGGTACCTTTCTGGACGCCGCTACGAGCGCAGGCGCGTCATGCGTGGCAGGGATCGCCGTCAACGCGGCGTTGAAAATCTCAGTAACGCGGCCATCTTCGTCGGCCGTGAACGCGGGCGATATGTAGCGCTGCGTTCGCTCAGTCAGCCGTCGCGCGCCGTCGGGCGTCCAGCGTACGTTGACCGCCCACAGCTCGCCGTTGCGCAGCTCGAGGCAGAACCACCCGCGCGCATCGGGATCGAAATTGCGCCCGTCGCCCGTTGTCTCCTCGGGGGCCACACTCAAGTGCTCTAGGTCGATCATAAGATCGACGCCGTGCGTGCGATACGCGGCCATGACCGCCTCGGCGGCCACGTCATCGAAAACGAACACGCCCTTGGCTGTCGGGTTCTCGCCGGCCGCGAACAGACGAAACTCCGTCGGCGGCGCATCGCCTGCAGCGAGCGTGATCGCGCGCAGCACATTGGCGCGGGGAGCACTGAGACAAACGAGGGTCCGCATTCGGTGCCCTTGATCGTATCGCGAGTCGCGACGGTTAGCACGCACGCTATACGGATCCGGTTGCGAACGCATCGATGCACTGCTACCTCTACTCGATGCCCAACACGATCGACACCTTGACGGAAGACGAAGCCGAGCAGGCGCGACAGCTCGTGCGCAGGCACGGCGCCGACAGCGTTGCGAAACAGCTAGGGCTGTTCGACGAACGCACGCTGTACCGCGCGATCGCGCGCGTAGGCTCCGCGCGCTTGACGATACTCGTCGTTCGCGAGCGCTTACGCGCGATAATCCTATCGGGATAGCGATACGCGAGCGCGGTGCTATCCGTATCCGCGCGTGGTACAATCGGGCGCATGGCACGACCACGCGACCCCCTGTCACCACGAAACGCGAACGAAACTTTCACTGGCGCCGAGGTACAGCGCCGCGTGAAGCGACTCGCCAAATCGAAACGAGCGCGCAAGATTCGGCAAGGTTCCGAATTCAGCTTGCCCGAGCTGTTGCGCGCGCTGCATCACGTGCGGATCATGCCCGCGGCGTACGCGTGGTCGCTCGAGGAAATCATGGCAGCGCGCGACGATCAGATGCGCGGGCTGTTCCGCCGGCCGGCGCGCTTGTCCGAGGCTATGCGCACCGACGACGCGCTACACGTCGCGCGAAAGAACCGTCTCGCGCCGCAACGCGACCTCGCCGTCGAGCTGATCGCGGCGCCTCGCGGGCTCGCGGTAGCCGAGGAGGCCGCGGGCTTGTTCGGTCCCGACGGCATCGCGATCACGCCGCCGACGACGCACGACCTTGCCGGGTATCTCGCCGACAACGGGATCGCGATCGGGTTCAACGAATGGATCCCACGCGAAGACGGATCGCGCGTCGACGTCGTGCACCATGCGTGGCCGATCGAGCACGTGTGGTGGCACGAGGCCGCTCAAACGCTCATGACGTACGTCGTCGACGAGCGCGGCTCGCTCGTGCTCGAGCCGATCATTCACGGCAACGGGCGTTGGGTCGTGTACGCGGGCGCCGAGGTCACGCCGTGGCGACAAGACGCCGCGATTCTCGCGGGCGCGCTCGTGTGGGCCGGGCATGCGTTCGCTACGCGCGATTGGAGCAAGGGCAGCGCGAACGCGGGCAACGCGAAGATCGTCGGCGAGCTTCCGCCCGAGATCCCGCTCGAGGTCAAAGACGAAGACACGGGCACCGCCGTCGCTAGCCCCGACGCCGAGGCGTTCATGGCGCTACTGCAAGACCTCGTGTCGATCGATTCGCCGTTCGGGATCAAGCCGAGCGGCGCGAAGGTCGACGTGCTCGCGTCGCCCGGCAATCCCTGGGAAGTATTCGAGCGGCTCATGCTGAATCGCGAGCGCGCAGCGGCGCGGATCTATCTCGGCACCGATGGCACGCTGGGCGCGACGGGCGGGGCGCCAGGCGTCGACATCACGTCGCTTTTCGGAGTCGCGCGTACGATCGTCAAGGGCGATCTCAACGCGCTAGAGCGCGGCTTTCTAACGGGCGTGATCGAGCCTTGGGCGGCCCTCAACTTCGGGGATAGCGCGCTCGCGCCCGCGCGGCGCTACGTCGTGCCCGAGCCGGACGCCGACGCCGTGCGCGAGTCGTTCGCGAAGCGCAACCAAGCGTTTCTCGCCGACGTCGCGGCGTACCGCGCGAACGGGCTCGTCGTCGACGACGGGGTGCTCGAGTGTCTCGCGAAGGCGCACGACGTGCCCGTGCCGTCGCTGCCCGAGGCGCCCGCGCCCATGCCGGCCGTCGCCGCATGATCGCCCCGCTGCACGCGCTCGCGCTCGCTGCGCCCGACGTGCTCGATCGTCTGCCCGATGTCGAGCTCGCGCTGCTCGCGTTCGACGCGTCGATCGCGCTTCGGCCCGAGCAGCGTCTACCGCGCGGCACGTGGCGGTCGTACGGCGCGCTCACAGGACGCGGCTGGGGCAAGACGCGCGGTATCGCCACGGAAATCAACCGACGCGTCGCAGCCGGCGCGATGCGCGCCCCCGTGCTTGTCGGGCCGACGCTCGAGCGCGTCGACGAAGTGCAGGTCGCCGCGCTGCTCGCCACGTCCGCGCCATGGTGCCCGTGCGAGCGCTACGCCGACGGCGTGCGCTGGGCGAACGGCGTCGTCGCCGAGGCCGCGACGAGCGAAGTCGAGCGCCCGTCGAGCGGCAGCAACTATGACTTCGCGTGGCTAACCGAGCTCGTGCGTTGGAACCCGACTACACGTCGCGCGGCGTTCGACGACATCACGACGGCGACGCGCAGCGGACCGTGCCCGCAGTATGTGTGGGACACCACGAGCAGCGGCAAGAACGAGCTCATTCTGTTCCTGCTCGCGCAGGCCGCGGCGAACCCCGACGCGCATCGCATTGTCCGCGGCACGATCTTCGAGAACCCGGTGCTCACGCGCGCGTACGTGCTTGACGAGATCCGCAAGTACGTGCCCGGCACCAGACGCTACGAAGAAGAGTTGCTCGGCCTCGCGTTCGCCGAAGCGGGCGGCGCGCTATGGCACGACGATTGGATCGCGAGCGCGCGCGTCAGCTCGTGGCCGTCGTCGCCGGAACTAGTCGTGCTCGGGCTCGACCCGGCGCTGAGCGGCGACAAAACAGCCGACGAGGTCGGGCTTGGGAAAGCCGCGCGCGTCGGGCGCCACGTGTACGTCGATGATCTGTCCGCGAAGATGCCGCCCGAGGAGTACGCGATCGCCGTCGTGCGCGAATGCCGCCGCGATGCGTCCGGCGTCGTCGTCGAGCGCAATCACGTCGGGCAGCACGCGCGCGATCTGATCCGGGTGCACGCGAAGCTCGAGGGGATGCGGATCGAACTACTGCCAGATCCTACGCGACCGTTCCCGCCGCGGCGCGAGGGCGTGATCTACGTGCGCGAGGTCGTGAGCAACACGGCGAAGGAATCGCGAGCCGCGCCGATCGCAGCGCTGTACGCCGCCGGGCTTGTGCACCATGTCGGCACGCTCGCGGCGCTCGAGCACCAACAGACGACGTGGGAGCCCGGGTCGTCGCGCTCGCCGAATCGGCTCGACGCGAACGTCTTCGCCGTCGGCGAATGTGGCGAGGTCGCGCTTGCTGCGCCGCCCCCGCCGGGGCGCGTGGCCGCCGCGGCACGCATGGCCGCGCAGCTGCGCGAGCGCATGCGCGCCGCAGGGCGAGCGGGTACGGTGCGCTAGCGCGTCTCGGCAGCAAGCTCGCGCTCCGCGGCTGCGATGATCGCGAGGCGCGCCGCTTCTGTTTGGGCGACGCCGAAACGCTCGTCGCCAAACGGGCGCGCCCCTTCGCCGAGGCATGCCGCGAGCACACCCGAGATCGTCACCTTGTTCGCGGGCAGCGTCTCGGCCCACGCGACCGCGCGGCCGTCGGGGAACGCGACCACGACGACGCCGTCCGTGTACGCGCGGTAACCATACGAGTTGCACACGGCGCCCCCGTTCGCGGCGCGCACGACCGGGCGGTCGAGCTCCGAGGCGCGAGCGATAGCGCGAGCGATCATCGCGTCGACTTCGATACGCCGAGCGCGGAGCCTGCGAATGCGGTTGTCGAGGATGCACGGCCGCGCGGGCGTCACCTCGAACGCAGCGTGCGCCGCAGTGCCGCGCTCCGCTGAATCGCTGCGCCGTGGCGCGATCGGATACTGCAGGCAGCCGGGGGCGCCGCAGGAACAGCCGTTGTCCGAGCCTTTACAAGTGTCGTTCGTGATCGTGCTCATGGTGTTCGCTCCGTGGTTCTGGTTCTACGCCGAAAGCCCCGGCCCCTTTCGGGGTGCGGGGCGGGCGCCGCGGGTGCGGGCGTCAGCGCACACCGAAAGTAGCGGCGTAATCCTCGGCCATATGCGCGAGCATATCGTCCGCGAGGGGACTTTCGGCAGGGCGATCCATGCGCGCCCACCCGGCGTCGCGCAGAGCGAGGGAAGCGGCGCGCTTGTCAGCAACGTCGATCGCGGCGTAGAAAGCCCAGTAAGCTGTAGCGAATGCGGCTTCGGGGGTCGTCGTGCTCTTCATGCCCTACCTCTTGTGCACGGCGCGTGCCACGCGGCTACACGCGAATTCCCGCGGATCCGCGCACCCGCCCCGGCGCGAACCGCGTAACGTTACGGCGTCACACGCCCGATGTTACGCGTAACGTTACGCTTGCTCGGGCGCGGGCGCCGCGGCACGCTCAGCGACTACCTCGTCAGCCCAGCCGGCGCGGATGCGCTCGCCGCACACGCGACAGAGGGGACCGTTCGCCGTCAGCGCCGCCATTGTCTCGCGCAGCCCCGCGAGGCGCGTCTCGAGCTCCGCGCGCGGGATGAACACGCCGTCCGTTTCGGTTCGACGCTGCTTCTCAATCCGGGCGAGCGTCGGCGCGAGTCGTCCAGCGACAGCGGCGAATTTGGCCGCGTTGCTGGGATCGCCGTCGGCCGTGCACCGCGCCGCTTCCTGTTGAGTGAAGGCGGCGAGCGATCGCACGGTCGCCAGAATGTCGCCGTCGTCTTCGGGTGCCGCGGGCGCAGCATCGGGCGCCTTGCCGGCCACCTTCGCCTTGCCGGGCGCCTTCGCCTTGCCGGGCGCCTTCGCCTTGCCGGGCGCCTTCGCCTTGCGGGGCGCCGTCGCCGTCGCCTTGCCGGCCACCTTCGCGGTCGACACCGCACGCTCTACCGTCTTCCGAGCCAGCCCGAGATCCTTCGCGATGGCGCGTTGACTCTCGCCGCTCGCGAAAAGCGCTAGAATTTGCCTGCGAACCTCCGGTGATATCATTCTGATAGTATACCACGAGCGGACTACTTCTCGCAAAGTGGCCTACTTCTTTGGCGAAACACCACGCACCTGCTCCGAGG
>JAEHJW020006476.1_pt1 | contig 28052 bp, 32 predicted proteins | sample 9271431 | NCBI WGS metagenome assembly JAEHJW02 | reverse complement strand
AAAATCAGCCTGCAAACCGGAGGCTGGCAACATTTTGAAGACTTGAGCGTGATAAATTTACGCAACCATACGGGCAATTAGTTTCTGTTGCGGAAAGGAATTCAGCTCTTTGCCATTTCCTTTTTGCTGTATTCCTCCCGTTCGTCATTCCCGCATGTCTTAAGCGGGAATCCAGCGGCTTTGCCTTTGATTTTAAAAACAAAAAGTCCCCGGATTCCCGGTTACTACCCCGGGAATGACAGCCTTAAGACAACGGCATAACCCTTGGAAAAGCGCTTCCGCAACAGAATCCAGTTAACCATACAAGCGCCTTTTTTATTTTTCAAGAAACGAGCAGCAGTAGTCTGTAACGGTCTTTACCCTCATCTTGAAAGCCGAGTTTTCAGGCACCCTGAACGAGCCGCCAGCGGACACCTTTTCCCACTCCCTGGCGCCTGGCAGCAAAACCTCAAGCGCGCCCGAAAGTATCTCCATAAGCTCGGGCTTCCCGGTGTTGAACTCATACTCCCCGGGCAGCATGATGCCAAGCGTCTTTTTGCTGCCGTCGCCAGATATTACCGTGCGGCTTGTAACCTTGCCGTCAAAATAGATGTTTGCCTTCTTCACCACCGTTACGTTTTTAAATTCCGGCATTTTTTACGCCCCCCCGCTTTCAATGAATTCTTTATTCGCCACAAGAAAAATCCTTTAAGTATAACATCATGGGGGCCGGAATTATTTCACGGGAAATCGGCTATTTTCCCCTTGACAAAGAATTATTATTAATTTAGAATCATTCTAAGTTTTAGCTGGAGTTCATAAAAAGAAAGGAACATTGAAAGGGGGTTTTAAAAAAAATGGCTTATAACGCCAAAGACTATTCGGGGCTCATAGGCGTTCAGGGGATGAGCGAGGCGCTGCTTAAGAACCATTTCACCCTGTACCAGGGCTACGTGGCAAACACCAACAAGCTCCTTGAAACCCTGGGAGAAATGGCCGCGAAGGGCGAGACCGGGACTCCCGGCTATGCCGAGCTTAAAAGGAGGCTTGGCTGGGAGTTTAACGGCATGAGGCTGCACGAGTATTATTTTGAAAACCTTGGAGGAAGCGGCAAACCGGAGGCCGGCAGCCAGCTCTCAAAGGCCCTTGCCGCGGATTTCGGGAGCCTTGAGGCCTGGGAAAGGGATTTCCGCGCCGCGGGCGCGATGCGGGGTATAGGCTGGGTGGTCCTCTACCGGGACGCCGCAAGCGGCAGGCTTATCAATTTCTGGATAAACGAGCACGATTCGGGGCATCCCGCCGGGTGCAGCCCCATCCTAGTGATGGACGTGTTCGAGCATGCCTACATGCTGGACTACGGGCTTAAAAGGGCGGATTATATAGAGGCGTTCTTCAAAAACATAAACTGGAGCGAAGCGGAAAGGAGATTCAGATAATCATGATCGAAGAGATGACAAAGACGGAAAAAGACCTCCGGGAGGCCTTCGCGGGGGAGTCCCAGGCCTTTATCAAATACACCATCTTTGCCCGCAAGGCGGAAGCGGAGGGCTTCGGGCAGGCGGCAAAGCTGTTCCGGGCGGCCGCTGAGGCGGAGGCCATCCACGCCCACAACCATTTGAAGGCCTTAAGCGCGGTAAAAAGCACAAGGGAGAACCTCATGGAGGCAATCGGCGGCGAGACGTTCGAGTTCACGAAGATGTACCCGGCAATGATAGCCGATGCCCAGGCCGGGGACAACAAGGCGGCCCTCCGCAGCTTTGTTTACGCAAACGAAACGGAAAAAGGGCATGCGGAGCTCTACCAGAAGGCCCTTGAGGAGCTTGGCAAGGAGGTTGAATCAGACTACTACGTCTGCGAGGTGTGCGGATACACGGCCCAAAGCGCACTGGACGAATGCCCGCTGTGCAAGGCCAAAAAAAAGGCTTTCAAAAAAACAGATTAATAAATATACTCAGGCCTGCTCCAAAAAGGGGGTTTTGTCTGCCGGACAAAACCCCCTTTGAACTAGCCAAAGTCGCCGGACCCCGGCTTTCGCCGGGGTGACCGCATACCGGGAAACCATACAGGAAACCCGGAAGAGCCCTGAAAAAATCCGCTTGCGCGCCCTCCCGTCATGTGGGAAGTTTTAATTATCCTGAAAAAAATAAAAATAGCCGGCATGGACAACCAGACCCCCAGCCAGGATATAAAAAACAGCACGGGAGCAGCCGCGCGGGCAATGGACGTCCTTGAAGGCGCGCGCAGAAAAAACAGGCTGGCCCGCCTGCTGCCCTTTCTTGGCCCTGCCTTTATCGCAAGCGTGGCCTATGTGGACCCCGGCAACTTCGCAACGAACATACAGAGCGGCGCGAAATTCGGCTATACCCTGCTCTGGGTGGTTGTGGCAAGCAACATAATGGCCATGGTCATTCAGACCCTTTCCGCAAAGCTCGGCATAGCGACCGGCATGAACCTGGCGGAGCACTGCCGGGCAAACTTCTCAAGGCCGGTAACCGTTGCCATGTGGGCGCTGATGGAGGTGGTGGCCATGGCCACCGACCTGGCCGAGTTCCTGGGGGCCTCCCTCGGGTTTAAAATGCTGCTGGGGATACCCCTGCTGGCAGGCGCGGTCATCACCGCCCTGGCAACGGTCCTTATCCTCGGGCTGGAGCGGTACGGCTTTCGCCCGCTTGAAATAGTCATCTCCTCCATGGTGGGCCTGATAGCCCTCTGCTACCTGGCTGAAACGGTGCTGGTAAGGCCCAGTTGGGGCCAGATCGCCCTGCATGCCGCCCTGCCCGCTTTTTCGGGGGCCGAAAGCATCTTCCTTGCCGCAGGCATCATCGGGGCAACGGTCATGCCGCACGCCATATTCCTTCATTCGGCGCTCACCCAGGGGCGCATTATCACAAGGGACAGCGCCAGGCTTAAAAGGCTTTACCGCTTCGAGATAGCGGACGTCGTGATAGCCATGGGGATAGCGGGCATGGTGAACGCCGCCATGCTCATCATGGCGGCAGGCACATTCCACAGGGCGGGCCTGGCAAACATCGCCACTATCGAGGAGGCGCACCGGACGCTGAGGCCGCTCCTTGGCAGGGCGGCACGGCTGATATTTTCCGTCTCCCTGCTTGTCTCCGGGCTGTCTTCGTCAACGGTGGGCACAAGCGCGGGGCAGATAATCATGCAGGGGTTTTTGAAGCGGCGCATCCCGGTGTGGGCAAGAAGGGTGGTTACCATCATCCCCTCGCTTGCCGTCATCGGGCTGGGGCTGGACCCCACGATGGCGCTGGTGATGAGCCAGGTGGTGCTTAGCTTCGGGCTCCCATTTGCCATCGTCCCGCTCCTCATGTTCACGCGCAGGAAAGACATCATGGGAGAGCTGGTCAACAGGAGGAGCACCAGTTTTTTTGCGGGCATGTTTGCCGCTCTTATTTTGGCGCTGAATGTTTACCTGTTATATGCTACGTTATTCTGATGGGTGGAATGGAAAAGCCGATGTTCAAGGGAAAACGGATACTGGTGCCTCTGGACGGCTCGGAGATGGCGGAGGCGGCGCTGCCCGCGGCCGCGTACCTTTCGGACAGGTTGAACGCCGCGGTCACTCTTTTCCACGTCATTGAAAGGGACGCGCCTGTCGAGGTCCATGGCCAGCGCCACCTCCGGGCGCCAAAGGAGGCGGAAGCCTATCTTGAGGAAATCTCGGAACGGTTGGCCCGGGAGGCGGAGCGGGCTCCCAAAGCCGGGGAAAAAACTGTGGATATCCATGTTCACGCCGCCCAGGCCGAAGACGTGGCTGCAAGCATCGCCCGCCATGCGCTTGAAATGGGCTGCGGCCTCATCGTAATGTGCTCCCACGGGCGCGGCAGGGCGCTGCACCTCCTGCTTGGAAGCATCGCGCAGAAGGTCATAGCCGGGGGGGACATCCCGGTATTGATCATCCGCCCGGAGCCGGGCGGCGCCGCCCCCGCGTTTTCCTGCCGGACTCTGCTTTTGCCGCTGGATGGAAACCCGGAGCACGAGCAGGCCTTACCTGCCGCGGGTGAACTTGCGGAGGCTTGCGGCTCCGTGCTGCACATCGCGGTGGCCGTCCCGGAGTTCGAGTCGCTCTCCGGGCAGGGCGCGCTTACAAGCCGCTTTCTGCCCGGCACGATGTCCCAGGTGCTGGAGATGTCCGTGGAGGACGCGGAAAAATACTTGCGGGAGCGCCTTCTTGAAATAACGGGCCTGGGGCTTGATGCCAGGGCGCATGTGCTCCGGGGAGACCCGGCCACGGCCATGGACGGACTTGCCCGCAGCGTGAAGGCGGGCCTCATCGTGATGGCGACACACGCCAAAAGGCAGGCGATGGACGCCTTCTGGGACGGCAACGTGCCCCACAAGATATCAAGCCTTAGCAGGGTGCCGCTCCTGCTTGTGCCGGTGAAAGCAAAACTTTCCGAAGGGGAGCGTTGTGGCTGCTGAAAACCAGTGGCGGCCGTCCGTCAACCCCTGGCTGATAACCGTGGCCGTGATGCTTGCCACCTTCATGGAAGTGCTGGACACCACTATAGTCACAGTCGCGGTGCCGCACATAGCCGGAAGCCTTTCGGCAAGCAACGACGAAGCCACATGGGTGCTTACAAGCTATCTTGTTAGCAACGCCATCGTGTTGCCCGCAAGCGGATGGTTCGCCCAGTATTTTGGCCGGCAGCGCTTCCTCATCGCCTGTATCATCATATTCACCTTCGCCTCCGTCGCAAGCGGGGCCTCGACCAGCCTTGGCATGCTGGTGGCGGCGCGCGCCTTGCAGGGGGCCGGCGGCGGAGCGCTTCAGCCCCTCTCGCAGGCCATTCTCCTTGAAAGCTTTCCGCCCGAGAAGCGCGGCATGGCGATGGCCGCCTTCGCGCTTGGGGTTGTCGTTGCGCCAATAGCCGGCCCCACCCTGGGCGGCTGGCTTACGGACAACTACACCTGGCGCTGGGCGTTCTATATAAACGTCCCCATCGGCATCCTGGCCATCCTGATGATCAGGATGTTCGTGGAAGACCCCCCATACATACGGGCTGCCAGGCCCGAAAAGATAGACATGGCCGGCTTCGGCTTCATGGCCCTGGCCCTTGCGTCCCTCCAGGTGGTGCTGGACAAGGGGCAGCAGGAAAACTGGTTCGCCTCGTCATGGATAAGGTGGTTCACCGTGGCAAGCGCGGTGTCGCTTGTTGCCTTCATAATATGGGAATTGCGCGCAAGGGAGCCCATAGTGCATCTGAAGGTCTTCAAAAACCGCAACTTCACCATGGGCACCCTGCTTATCACCCTTGTAGGCGTGGCGCTCTACAGCGCGATAACCATGATACCCCTGTTTCTCCAGACACTTATGGGCTACCCCGCGCTTCAGAGCGGCCTGGCAGTTGCCCCAAGGGGGGCTGGCGCGCTCATGACCATGCCCGTGGTGGGGTATCTCACCGGCAAGGTGGACTTCAGGAAGCTCATCGCCATCGGCTTTTTGATCGTGGCGGCATCCCTTTGGATAATCAGCGGGCTTACGCTTGAGACCTCCGTATGGAACATAGCCTGGCCCTCCGTGCTCACCGGGGTGGGGCTTTCGATGCTCTTTGTCCCGCTTGCCACGGTGGCCATGGGCACCCTGCCCCAAAACGAGATAGGCAACGCAAGCGGCGTTTTCAACCTCATGCGGAATGTGGGCGGCAGCGCGGGCATCTCCCTCCTTGTGACTTATCTGGCCCGCCACTCCCAGTCCAACCAGGCAAACCTTGTCTACAGCCTCACCCCCCTGGACCGCGTCTACAGCCTCCGCTTCCGCGCCGTCCAGGAATTTTTCAACCGGCGGGCCGGGACGGCGCAGTCCTTCCGCCAGGCCCAGTTGTTTTTTTACAATTCCCTGCTCAGGCAGGCCAATCTCATCTCCTTCGTGCAGGGCTTCCGGCTGCTTGCCATCATCTGCCTGTTCTGCATAGCGGCCGCTTTCCTGTTTAAAAAGGTTAAGCCCCGGAAAGCCCTCGCCCATTAGCATTGCGCGGAGTCGGTCACCCCGGCGAAATCCGCTCCCCGATATCATGATGCATGTGAAAATCTGAGCCGGGCCCGCCCCGCATGGGATCTGAATAGCCAAAAAAATGGGCAGGTGCCAGCGGCTTCAGGTGCTTGAAAGGCAAGGCCGCCAGTGTATTGCGTCGTAAATCTCTTTGCGTTAGAAAGCTCCGGGAAATAAATCCGTTTTTTCGTCATTCCCGAGGTCCTGACCGGGAATCCAGTGACTTTGATTTTTTTGTTGCCGGCCATAAGACAACGCCGCTGGATTCCCGCATGCGGGAATGACGGCAAAAATACTCTAACAAATGTAAGAAGCGTTGGACGCACCACACCAGCCCTCCCCAAATTCCACCCCTTTTTGTGACCTGAATCACATCCTTTTTAATATTAAATAAATTTATATATCCATAATTAAAGTTTTCTTATCTTTCGCCGATAAGTAGAATAAAACGTTCTTGGAATAAGCGTTCGCGGAGCATCTTGCCGCCTGAAAAACCAAAACTGTCCGTGGAAGTCAAAAAATTCCGGGGCAAAAACGGAAAGGAGAGGGGAGAAGTCATGAAAAAAGTTGTTTCCATTATCGGCGTGGCGCTCATGGTATTGGCGCTGGCGGTGACGTCCGGCTGCGGAGGAAGCGGCGGAGGCAGCGCAAGCGGCGGCAGCAGCACCACCGGTGTTGTCAACGGGAGCGCAAAATGATGAAAAAACAAAGAGGAGCGGGGTTTTTTATGAAGAAACGGGTTTTGTTAATGGTCCTGGCAGGTCTTTTTGTTTTTGCCTTCTGCGGCAGCGTGTTCGCCTCCAGCCTGATCTCTGGCGAGACATACACGATAAATTTTGCGACCATAAGTTCAAGCGGCCAGGTGAACCCTGCCGCCTATTCCACCACCGGGGTGGCAAACTCAAGCGGCATAGTCAATTTCTCGCTCTCAGGCGTGCCTGACAACTCAAGCTGCAACTTCATGGACGTTACCGTCGTTGCCCCCTCCGGAGCCGCGGATTACAGTGCGGCAACTGCCGGAGTGGTGCGCGAATCTATCATCCCCTGCCCCACGGCGGGCTCAAACATGCCCCTTGGCATCTCTGACGTCACGAACGCCCAGGCCGCGGCCCTGAAGGCGGCCTTTAATGCGGCCAAAACGGACGACCCCATCCTTGCGGTCTTCGGGCTCACTATCGTGCAGACCTCGGGCATAGACGCCAAGGACCTTGCAACGATTGCCGGGTACGCCGAGCAGGGTATTATGGGCAACGGCGGCTTTATCAACACGCTTGAGACGCTGCACAGCAGCATCATCAACTCGACGTCGCTTGCCATATACCGCAAAAACATAGTCAAGGACCTTGCAGACCCCAATTCCGGCTACACAAAGTTCCTGAAGGAGGCGGCCTCCACCATAAGCAACTCCACCTCCCAGCAGGACATGGGCAAGGCGGCCTCCCTGATACTTTCCACCCTGGTTCAGGCGACCAGGATCCCTACGGACACCGGCATACACGCGGGCTGGATACTTGAGGGCACCGACGCCATGGGCAACGTGGTGCTCCCCTATCTGAACGACCCGAGTCTGTGGGACTCCGTGAATACTCCAATTGAGGTGCAGGACACCGTCGGCGCGGGGCTGGATAAACTGCGTCAGGAGGTTGCCATACAGAAGTATGAAAACGCGATGACCGCCCTGGGCGCAAGCGGCAACGACGTGAAGCAGTTCCAGAGCGCCGCAACCACACTTCAAAACACGTTTGAAGTGGCGATGGCGCAATTCAACCAGACCGCCTTTGCAAACGGGGCTGTCGACCAGAACACGATGGATGATGCGCAGTCGGCATTCCAGAGCGCAACGATGAATGCCTTCAACACGTTCCAGAACAATATCCAGGCAAGCGACGCCCAGATAGGGATAACCGACGGCGGGGCATTCTATAACGGCACCGACCCGAACAACATGATACTCAACATCTGCACGGCGCTCGGCAAAAACGCCCCCTCGGATGATCCGACCGCACAGATGCAGCCAAACATAACGGATTGCCGCACGATCCTTGCCCACATGGACCAGCAGTGGGGCATGTTCAAGTGGTTCACCCAAAACGGGCAGGTCAACTGGCCCATAAACATGGTCATCCTGGCCAACTGGGAGTCCAGCCTGCTTAAAAACGGCGGCAGCATGAGCTACACCAGGGACACCACGGACTTCAACACTCTTAAAACCAACGACCCGAATGACCAGATGCTTAACGGATGGACCGGCTTCTGCAACACCACGAGCATCACCACTCAAAATGATTGCAACACAGCCACCAATAATGGGCAGTACGGGAACTGGATGTCTGGCTATTGCAGTGACCAGCAGTATGATAACGATCAAACTGGAGCCACCTGTACAGGCAATGGCTACACCTGGACTCCCGGCCAGTGCCAGATATTCCAGTCAAATGCGTGTAAGGCCGTAGGCGGCAGCGTGCAGTGGGTTTCAGCCCTTTCCTGCTTCGGCAAAGCCGGGACACATCATGGGATTACAGAGCCCATGACCGGAGAGGAGCCTGCTCAATACTGCCAGCAGAACCCGTACCCCTACTGGATGATGTTTGCCATCCAGCAGGACGTACAGGTGGTGCAGGAGCTCCAGAACCATGCCCAGCAATCCAACCAGGGCATGAGCGTCAAGGCTGAGGCGGACTTCAACGAGTCCCTTTCAAACATAGCAAAGGCCATCAGCGGGACAACGGACGGTAAAACCGCCATAACCCCCGCACAGCAGCAGGCGATAATGGAGCTGATGTCGCCTCCGCAGATGTAGATTCAAAATTTTTCAGGATAAACCCCTGATTTAACCGGGAGGGGCAAAAATAAAAATGCCCCTCCCGGCCAAAAAAATGAAACATCCCCAAAAATAAAATGACCCGTTCCCTGCCATGGTCCATAGCGCTCCATCTGCTCCTTGCGGGGGCTATTATTGCCGCAGGCGGAAACTCCGCCCTTAGGAAGGACAGGTTCCTGCCCGGCGCTTTTGTTGTGGAGCTTAAGCAGGCTGCCTCCGGGCTGGACAAGTCAAAACCGGCAGCAGTGCCGTCCACTGAAAACATATCGCAGGCAAAAGCGGTTCCGGTGGAAAAAGAAAAAGAAAAAGAAAAGGAAAAGGAAAAAGCGCAAAAACCGGATGCGGTAACGGCAAAAGGAAAAGCCGCCAGCCGGAAAGTCATGGCGGAAACAGCAAAGGAAACTCCCTCAGCCCGGAAATCCGCCTCGGGCCCCGGCGCAGCGCCGGCTCTTGCCCCGGCGCAGTCGCCTGGCGCCCGGCAGCGTGCCGCCCTGTTTCAAAATATGGCGGTGCGCCGCAGCATGGGCATGTGGCGGCCCTCCCACATGATGTGGCGCGCCCCCGTTTTGCCAAACCCCTGGTTTGACGCCTCCATGGAAACCCTCTTTTTAAGCGCCGTGCATACGAGCCTCAAATCCATTTTGGCGCAAAAGGTAGGGAAGCCGGGCGCAGCCAATCTTGGCGGGCAGGCCGCAAAGGTCCTCCTGTCCTACGGGGCGGGCGGGAAAAAACTTGCGGCCGCGGCCGTGTCCTCGGGTTCTGATGAGCTGAAGGCGCTCCTCCAGGGCATAAACTGGCAGGCCGCCCCGCTTCCGGGGGTATACGGGCTGTCCCTGAAGGGGCTTGCCATCACCATAAAGGTTGGAAGCGGCGTTACGGTAACAGAGAAGGCGCTTTAATTTGCCAATTCCCTGTGTAGTGTGGCGTTTTCATTCTGTCATTCCGGCTCGAAGTCCCGGCATGTCCTGGATCGGTCCGGAAGCAATCCAAGCAAGTCGTCATACAAGTCCATCATCAAAGGATTGGTCTGCCTGATGAGTTCCATCTTCTCTTGCCTGTTCATATTCTTGATTTGCTTTTCTCTTATAATCGCATTAAAGCTGTCCCCGCAGAGCTCGTAATATACAGGTTTATGCAGAAAATATCTGGCTGTAAAGGAATTGAGGGTCCAGATTGTTTTTGTGCTCGTAAACCCTTCGAACGAGGTCATTTGTAACCCCGGTGTAAAGCGTTGGCCTCGCATCTGCCATAATGTACACGGCAAAGATTTTATCTTTCATGCGGCTATTTTATCAGAACGATTCCGCCCGTTTTTATTTGCAACCAGAATAAATCTGAATAAATCCTAACGTTGCATTCCTTTGAAGCCGTCATTCCGGCTTGACCGGAATCTTTCCTTGCCGTAAAAGGCGAAGAATGATTCCCGTCGTGGCGGGAATGACGGCCTGGAAATCAGCCCGCAAACTGAAGGCTGGCAACATTTTGAAGACTTTCGCATGACAGATTTACGCAGCTATAAGGTAAATCCGGCCGGAATGACACCCGCACAAAACTACTGAAGAGCCCTTTTACCCTCACCCCCACCACCCCACGGCTTTCACCGTGGCCCGGAAGGCGTCCTTGCGCTTTATCTCTTCTATGAAAAAGAGCGTGCCGCTGAAAAAATCGTTTTCTATGGCGATGGTGTCGCCCGTCTTGAGGTCAAAATTCTCCCAGAAAACGTCAAACTGCACCGTCAGCAGCGGGGTTGCGGCCTCAAGCAGCATATGGCTTAAAACGCTCCCGGCCATCGCCCGGGTCCGGACCGCCTCGAATTTTATCTCTTTTTTGAATATTCCATACATGGCCTGGCTGGCTGCGTCCTGCACGGTGGCCGTCCCAAGCCATCCGGACTGGCTTTTGCCCGGAATGGTCGTGTACTGCCTGTCGTAGGAGGCAACAATATAATTTGCGGTCCTGCGCCAGTCCGTCTTGCCGAAGACGAAAGCCCCAAACTGGCCCGCCAGTTCGTCCTTCGTTATGGTGCGCACCGGCGCGGGCGCGGCATCCGGCAGCACGTTAAGCCGCCAGAGGCCGCAGTTATAAACCAGTGTGCTGCGGCACTCCCGGGCCAGTTGGCTCAGCCACTGGCTTGGCTTTATCAGTTTATCCAGGCAGAAGGCCAGCCTGTAGCCGTTTGCGGCGTAGAATGAGGCCGCTGCCGAAAACGATGCGGCGTTCAGGTCTTCCCTGGTGAAAATGCCCGAGGAGACCTCCAGAAAGTGTTTTATCAGGGCGTCAGGCCGCTCTATGACCGCGTAAGGAGCGCCGGTGTAAGTGCCGTAGGCGTCGTCCGCGTAGCCGTTCACCACGGCATGGAACCGCTCCACCGTGAGGGTGGAGACGATGGAGCCATACTTGCTCACCTGGCCGGTCTTGGCCACGGTGCCCACCTTTTTAACGCCTGTATAGGAAGACGAAAGCCCCTGGTTGTAGTACATCGTGCGCTTTGCGCTTGTCACATAAAAATAGCCGTGCCCTGTGGAATTGCCGCCGCAGGTGAAACCGGCGCAGCATGTGTTGAAAATGCCGGGGCCCATGGTAAATTGAAGGGTCATGCTTCCGGGATTGCCCGTCGGCGCGGCCAGGTCCGCGCAACTGACGCCGTAGATGATATCAAACGGCACGTTTCCCTCGATGCTGTAGCTTATGTTTATCTCAAAGACGGTTTTCGTGGGCGTGAACTCCGGCTCCTCGAAATAGCAGGGCACCGTCATATAAGAGACGCTCTGCTGCCAGCCGGCCCCTGACGGGAAGTTGTTGGTTGAGGCATCGTCCATGGATGCAGACGCGGGCGAGGGATCGTGGGTATGGGCGGGATCGCTCAAGGTTATGCCGTCGTCTATTCCGGTAGTGTCGGTCACGCTTATGTTGTCCAGCGTGGGGCCCACTGTTATAATGGTGCCCACGCGGAGCTTCGCATAGCCGCCCTCAAAAAGGGATGTCACCCCGCTTTCGACCAGCCACAGTTTGCCCCCTATCTCCGCAAACACATCCCCCACCGCCTGAAGCGGGTGCGCGGCCAGAACCCAGTCGTAGGCGGCCTGGTAGGGCATGACGTCGGCGTTTTCCGGATGGGGGCTGGCAATCGTACCCCCCAGGCCGCGGGAAACCCCCGTAAGCATCCCGTTTGCTATGCCGCTGTAACCGATTATCTCCTGGTCTATGATCACCTGGCCGGAAGGCGCAAATCCCGTCGTATCGGTAAGAGGGATGCCAGTGTCAAAAGCCGTTATGGCATAGACGAGAGACGTCTTTGTCCATTCGATGCGCAGCGCGGGCATAAGGATGTCCGAGCCATAGACGATGGGTATGTACTTGCCCACGTCGTCGGTTGCTGCGGGAAAGGTGTCTGTCTCAAGCTGGGTCTGCCGCCACCTGGCGTCCATGTAGTTTGGCATGGTGGACACCTTGCACTTGAAGCCCGTCAGGTCTATGTCCTGTGGGCAGTCAAGCACGCCTTTAAAAACCAGCTCCGGCTGCGCGGGAAAGCCGGTGGTGTCGTACGCAGTCTCGTAGATGGCGCATACGGCCGTCTCAAACGGGTAACTCTGGCCCAGCTCTATCAGGTGCGCGTAGTCCTTGCCGCCAAAGCTTATCCTGTCGTTCCGGAAGGAAAGCTCCAGGTCCACGTTCTGCGCGGTGGAGTCTGCCCTCCTCAGCTCCTGGGCGATGCCCGCAAGATCGTGCATGTAGCTCTCATAGACGTCCGCCCCAACGGTTATGTTGCGGTCCGAAAGATAAAGCGTGGGCCCTCCGTTTTTAAGGACTATCTGTACAAGGTAAACCGGTTTCAGGCGGGAAGAGTCCCGCACGGAGGCCAGAGGCAGGCCTATGACGGTAAGCGCGAGGGTATCGGATAATCCCACGGCATCGGCCAGGGGAATGACCGCTCCTATAACGGCCTGATCCTGCGAGTAAAGGGAGTCGCCGGTCTTCCTGCGGTCCACCGTGACCTGTATGGAAATGCCATCCGAGAGCCGCCCCGCCCGGTCTGCGGGCACTGTTTCCAGGTTGGAGAGGGACTCCGAAAGGGCCAAGTCATCGGCCATGCGGCTCGTGTCCCTGGCATCGCCATAACACGTGTCCCCGATGCATACCTGGCCGGCCGGGACCCGCTTGGAAACGGATACCCTCTCAGACAAGGACATGCCTTCGGTCTTTGGGATGGCCGCTCTGACAGCGGCGGCATCGTCCAGGGCGGCCTTGTCCGGATGGATTATCGGCGCGGAAGCGTTTCCGTAAGTGCAGTTGCCATATATGCAGGAGCCGTACATCTATTGCAATTAGTACCTGATGATGAAGTTTATTGCCAAAAAAGGCTGCATGTTGTTGTGGGCTCCGCCTCCGCCGCTATTCTCCGTTGACGTCACGGCGCCGTCGGCCGCGCCGTTTGTTATCGCGTAACTTATCGTGCCGGGGCCAGTCCAACTGGTCCAGTTGGCGGTGATGCTTTCGCCGTGGTAATGTGACGGCATCTCGCCTGTAACAAGCGTATGCGTCTCCTCGCCGCCCTTGGCCGCCAGGGCGCGGCTTGTGAGGCCTGTGCCGGTGCCCACGCCCACAGGCACCCTGCCGCGCAGGTCTGGCAGGTTGAACGTCGTGGATCCGTCCCCGGCCCCAAAGGTTGTGCCTATCACGCTAAAGAGGTCCGCGTATGCCGCCCTCGGCACCGCGCTCCCGTCGCAGGCAAGCCAGCCCGAGGGGGCCGTCACACCCGCGAACATCTTTATCTCGCCTACCACGTCGAAGTCGGAAAATGTCCCGGCCGTGATCGTATGGGCTATGTGGTCCCCCACGTTCCATGCCGCGGTAGCCGTTCCCTCCTGCGCGCGGGTTACGCTGAAGGAATCTCCGGAAGACAGGGACATCATCACCACCTCCCTGTCCGGGTCATCCGAGGGAGAGCTGTAGGACGCGCCCCATATCACGGCCATGAAATTGCCGCTCTGCGGGAATTTTACTCCGTCTCCGGCGGCAACGGTAAGGGCCGTGTCGGTAGGGGCTATCGCCGCGCCCAGGGTGGATTTCGCAAAATCTTTTTTTGCCAGCATTTGGTCCCTCCTGATTTTTTAACTCAGCGTCAGAGTGGCCGTGACCACCCATGTGGTGCCGGCCACCTTTGTGCCGAAGCCCGTGCCGCCGTTCGTGGAGCGGTTCAGGCAGATGCCGGAGGCCGAGTTTTTGATGACGAATTCGTTCCAGGCGTAGTTGGCGTCCGCGCTGCCGAATGTGGCCTGGAACTGCACCTGGCCGCCCGCGGGCGCAGTGGGATATCCCGCGTTCATCGCCTTGTACGTCTTGTTCGCGACGCCCTGAAGGTCCGTCTGACCGGCGGCAGGCGCGGTGTTTGAATCCCCTATGCCGATCTGCGAGTTTGTGTTTGTGAAAGCCGTGCCGCCCTGCCCTGTGCCCAGGTTCCAGAGCTCGTTCAGCCCGGTAGTGAGCCCTATATTTTTCCCCTCCACAACCTCATAGGGATGCCCCCTCTCCGGGTCCACGCTGCGGGCGAACTTTGCCACCCTGATAACGCCCGTAAAATTCAAACCGTTTTTTAGTTCCATATGCGCCTCCTTTGTATTTTCAGCCCTTTAAAGTCACTGGATTCCGGATTAACACCTCCGGAATGACGACTTAAAGTCTTTACGTCATACCGGCAAAAGCCGGTATCCAGCGACTTTATCTTTTCTTCTTCGTCATTCCGGCCCTTTGATGAAATTGTCCGGAATCGTCTTCATCCTAATACCTCCAGAAAATTGAAATCGAACTCGAACTTCCCCGCGCCCGTCTCCTTCAGGCCAATGGGCTTCGTGAGCTTCCCGAATATCCAGTTGCCCTCGTGGTCGTAAAGCCAGAAGGGCATCGCCCCGGACCAGACCTCGTTAAGCGCCGTAATATTCGCCTGCTGCTGCGTCCCCGCGTTCACCACCTTGTACACGCGCTGCCGCTTGGAATTCCCGAAGACCAAAAAACGGTCCAGCCCGCTTGACGTTACGTCCGTCTTCACGTTGAAGACGTCGTCAAAAGGCCCTCCCGGTCGCGCGGGCAGCTTCTCCCAGGTATAGGTGGCTGTCAAAAAAAGCTCCGCGAACTGGGGCGCGATCACCGGGTTTGTTATGGCGAACCTCCAGTATTGATGCGCAGCGGACGTAAAACTCTGGTTTATCAGGCTGCCGTCGGCCTGCGTCCAGGACGCGGCCTCGGTCCATGCCTGCCCGTCGCCGGAGAAGTAGAGCGCGCAGCTCATCCCCTCCAGGTTATGCCCGGCGGGGATAATCAGCCTGTCCACAGGCTGAGGCGTTCCGCTCTGCTCGATGTCCACCTGAAGGGTGCCTGCGCTTGCGGCCGCAAACATGCGCCCTATGTCCCGGTCGTATAGCCGGTAGAGCGGATATGAAGGGTTTTGGCTCCCTGAGGAAAGGGAAACAGCGGCCGCCTCCAGGATGTTTTGGTAGCAGCACTGCATCATCATTTTTTTATCGCCCCCACTTCCTTGAGCGCCGCCACGATGGGGCTGGCGTTTCTCTGGATGCTCTGCGCTATGGCGTCCTCTATTTGTCTGGCCAGGCCCCCGGTATTATCAGCGCCTTCCATGCTCTTGATGGTAATGCCGCTTATATTCACCGTAACGCCTGGCGGGCCGCCATTTACGCTGCTGCTAGAGCCCTTCGTTTTTGCAGTGTCTGCATTCATGAGGCCATCCCTGGCATCCGCCTGCCCATTGCCCTGCGCCGGCGCTGCGGCGGATAAAGACCCGCCGGATCCATCCTCAAGGGCCGGGCCCAGCGCACGGGCAAGTCCGGACAGGGCCTGGGCGTATAAAGCCTCGAAATCGGAGCTGCTTGAAAACACTGCGGAGGACGCAAGAAAACCCGTTTGCGGCACGTCACCTGAAAAAAAAGACGCGCTATCCATATCCTCAGGCGCCATGCCGGGGCCGGATGCAGACACTTCGTCCGCCCTGACCCTCCTGGTCCTTCGTTTTATCCTTATTTCCGCCATGTTCTCCTTTTGCCCTCCGGGCATCGAACGCAGGGACTTTTCTTTTTCCCGTATTCGCTCGCTTCCAGCTCGCTATTCATTTTTATGCCTCATTTTTTCTCCTTCAGTCCTTCCTCTACCACTGCCAGCATCATCAGGTCCTCTATCGTCGCCCCATGCATCCTCAGCACGGCATCCGCGGGCAGCAAGCCCTTTAATTGCATAAGCAACCCCCGCATTTCGAGTATCCGCAGCTCATCTGCGGAAAGAGGCGGCACAGGGCAACCCCTGTCCGTTTTACACTCCGGTTCAACGCCGTCCACCTCCTCGATATCAATGCAGTTCTCACAGCGCACACCCGGATGGTCTATCCGATACCGGATGTGCCTGAGGAGTTTTTTGCCTTCTGCTTCGCCTCCTCGTCATGTAGAGCCTGCAGGTCCACGCACACGTTGTTTACGAACCTGGCGAACTCGCCCCATCCCTTCATGATCTCGTCGCAGTTCTCCGGGCTGTAGGGGTAATCTGCGCCCTCCATCGTGAACCCCTCCCATCCCCGCACCGCCGCCCGGCCAAGGAGCACATCCGCTTTAAGTCCGTCGAACTGCTCCTCCTTCTGGTGCTGCCGGTTCCAGGATGTTACCGTGGCCTTTCTTCTTATATCCTGAAGCTCGGCCCGGCTCACAAACCGCACAAGCACCCTTGCCGGATCTCCTTCCTCGCCGAAAGGCACCCATACCTCAAAGTCCTGTTTTTTCAGTCCGCCTATTTCCATGATTTTTTCCCCCTTACGCCAGCACGTCCGTGCTCATCCGGTTCACCACGTCCACCTCAAACGGCTGAGTAACCGTCATGCCGGCAGGCGGCGTCCCTCCTTGGGCGCTCAGGCACTGGAACTCAAGCGGATGCTTCAGGATGCCCGCGCTCATGGGCAGTTCCACGTTGCTGATCTTCAGATTGGGCAGCGATATCGCAAGGCTCCTGTTGTACGTGCCGGCAATGTTGCCGCCGGTGAAGGTCATGTCCATTTTCAGCCTGGTGTCCGCGTCCCAGTCCGCAAAGTACTGGTTGCTTTGATATCTGGGGAACTCAAGCTTAAGGGTCACCTCCGGAAGCCCGTCATTTGTGGGCTCGTCTATAAGGTCCATTGTGGTGCCGGTGCCGTACTTTCCGGCCATTTTGCGCTTAAACTCCAGCGTGAAATTGTCCGGATAAACGATGTTGGCGGATCCCAGGGCCACATCCGAGGCCTGGTTCAGCCGGAATACGCCCTGACTGTAGAGCACACGGTTTGCCGTCTCGAAAAAAGTCACGTTGTTAAAGGTGGTAAGCGTGTTCACCACGCTGTCAGCCTGCCTGTCTATGGCTGTCGCATGGAAGGAAATCTCCAGCGGCTTGCCCACCTGCCCTTTTATCTGGAAACCGGTTATCTTCACGGTCGTCCACTCGTCGATGTTTATCTGGTTATTGACGATAAAAGTGGCAAAAAGGCCGTCCAGCGTGTCCGCAAGGCTGAATTTCTGGCTGTATGCCGTGGTTGCGCCCTGCTGCACAGGCGCGCCGCCTGTCGCTCCCATTGCGAGGGCTATGAGCAGGTCCAGACCGTCATAGCGCAGATAGGAAGGGATATCGCCTGCGGCCTTCACCTGGGTGTTCACCGAGTCCGCCGGAAAGTAGAGGCCCAGCGAGTCGTCGATCAAGGCCTCCCTCGTCTTTTTAAGCGTGTGCGGCTTTATCAGGATGCCGTTGTCGGCTCCGCAGGCAACCGCGGTGCCCCACGTCGCGGCCTTCGCCACCGCCGCTTTTACATTTACTCCCGATGCGCTAAGTGTCATGGTCCAAAGCCTCCTATTGGTAAGTCGTGTCGAACATCGTCGTAAGCTCTATCCCGTAGATCGCCGTTGTCTTTGAAGTGAACACAAGCTCCGTCTTCACCGGGCGCAGCTTGTAGATATCCAGCCCGAAGGTCTGGTTCGTAAGCGTGGCAAGCACGTCCGTCACCACCTTGTACGCGCCCGTTGCCGTGTTTTCCCTTACGTCCTCGTTAATGCCGGAGACTATCCTCAGGCTCCTTGCCGCCACCAGCACCTTGAAGGTGGGCAGCTCCTGCCAGTTCTCCCCATCCACCCACTGAAACTGCGAGCCCTCATAGGCCACATACGCGGCCGGAAAGCCCTTGGGCAGCTCCGCCACTTCCTTTTCAAGCTGCCCTGCATAGGTCTCCACGTTTTTCAGATACGGAAGGCCAGCTTTAAGGGCGGCGATAATGCCGTTTTCGATGTCTACGAAGGTCATAATCAATAGTTATCCAGGTTTATCTGCCCCTGGGACGGGTTGTAGGGGTTATTGCCGGTGCTGCTGGTGGTAAATATCCTGTTGTCGATGCTCTGTGAGTTCGTGGCGGGCTCCTCCACTATATTGGGCGTGGGCTCCACCCCCAGCGTCATCGCGCCGCTGGAGATGTCCTTCAGCCGCTGAAGGGCGTCCTTGTACCTGTTCTCGTGCACCGCGGGCACTTCCTCAACCCTGCGGGCATAGAGGTTATGGATGGCGAGCGCCACGCTGATGGTGCGCACAACAACGGGCGCCGGGTTAAAGGGCACAATATACCGGGCTCCGCAGTAGCCATCTATCAGGCTGTCTCCTTCTGCGATGCACTCGGTTATGCGGTCCTGGTTTATCGTCCCCAGCCCCTCATCGTCCGTAAGCGCGATGAGCGTGTCATTCTGGAGCACGTTCTGGAGGTCGCTGAGCTGAGAATACATCTACTTTTTCCCCTTCTTCTTGCCCGCGCCCTCATCCGTCATCCCGGCTTGTCCGGAATCGGTTTCGGTCAAATGCTTTTTGAGTCCCGCAGCCTCCTCCTCGGTGAGCTCTATCTTCGCCCCTGCCTCATAGAGGGTCCCGTTGTGCTTTATGTTCGTGCCTGCCGTCGTGTATTTCTTCGTGTCTGCCATGTTTTCCCTTTCTTTAAGAGAGGAAGGATTCCCGACGTGGCGGCAATGACAACCGGAAACTGTTGAAGCTGTCATCCCGGCTTGTCCGGAATCCCTCCCCGCTTCTTGTTTAAGCCGTAGCGTTCTGAATAAAGTATCCGCAGTCGTTTGCTATCACGACCTCGGCGCTGTTCCAGCTCACCTTGATGTAGTGCGCGCCCTTCACGCCGCGCTTGGGGTCAAAGTCCCGCATCGTCTGCCTTCTCTGCTCGCAGAAGGTGGCCCCGAAGGTTATGCTCCGTATCCCGGGGTCTTTCTCCACGTAGAGCGCCGCGGCATGCTTGCCCCACAGCCTGGCGTAGCTGGGCGTCTGCCCCTGCTTGGACTGGTTGTAGCGCGACCTGCCCACGAGGATCTGCTCCACCTCGAAGAGGGTGGCAACTTCGTCCCTCGTGGCCACGCCGCCGCCGGAGCCCTGGAGCCTGGTTGCCGCCTTCACGGCGTCCAGTATCTGCGGATGGATGCGCAGCGCCTTCCAGGTGTCTATGCCGAAGACAAGCGTGTTTGCCCTCCCCTCGGGCCCGAAGCAGCTCTCGATGGCGTTCTGGATGTCGTCTATCGGTGTAGAGCTCGAATTGCTCCACTGCGAGGTGCCGGAAAGCGTTACCTGGTTGCTGGCGCTGTAGTTTGCCGCGTTGAACACCAGGTTTGCCGCCCTGGCCTCCTCGGCGATGTCCAGGAGCCGGTTAAGATAATCGTTCGTGTCCACCTCCGGCTGAAGCGGCACGTCCGCGTTCTCGATCACCTCCTCCGGCAGCCAGTCGCCAAAGGCGTGGTCCGTGACGGAGTAGTTCCCCGTCTGGGTGCCCCAGTCCATCTCGTTGGGCAGCGACTTCGGGAACACTGTGTCGTCCGCCAGCGTGAAGGCGTCGGCCTTGTTGTAGATAAAATACTTGTCCGACCTCTTGTTCACCGGGATGAGAGGAAGCACCAGCGGCCATATCATCGCCTGGTTTTTGTACTGCACTGAGAGGTTGGTCAGTGCCTGGTCAATATGTAACTGTCCTACAGGTGGCATGTGCGGTTAAACTCCTTTCATTGTTGAGGACGGGAACGATTCCCGGCGTGGCGGGAATGACAAACAAAAATTTCTAAAGTGTCATTCCGGCTTGTCCGGAATCTTTCTTTGCCGTCCTGGATTTTTCAGCCCTGTATCCTGCCCGGAGCAAGCCGGACGGCGATCATGTCCCCGGAAACGCCGGACTCAAGCGCGACGCCTATTACATTGGCGTTCACCCCCGCGGCCGGAGCGGCCGTTATCCCGTTGCCGTTTGTGTCAGCCGTGAGGTAGTCTCCCCTGGTGATTGAGCCTCCGCACGCGATGTTGCTTATGCCGGTCACCATTACCTCAACGATATCGCCGGCGTTTGCCGTCGTGCTCTGAAAAACGCCCACCAGCGCCGCGCTGGATCCGGACGCCACGGAAAAAGTGTCGTCATCCGCGCCAAAGGTGGCGATGGTGTAGGCCGCGGCTATCGGGGCCGCGCATTTTGCCGCCTTGCTGATTCCTGATGTTGCCCTCATGCTCATGAGTTTGCTCCTCCTATTTTTTTACTTCCCGGCCGAACATTTCCGGGTGTTTTTTCGACACCGCCAGCATCGCCTCCTTGTAGCCCATCTTGTGCTCTTTCATATGGGCGCGGATGGCGCGCTCGCGCTTCTCGTTCTCATCGCCGCCCCCGGGGTCTTCCTCGTCCCTGGCCACCTCTTTAAACTCTATGGCCCTCGGCAGCCTGGCCAGGAACGCCTGCATGAATTCAAGCGGCCTCTCCGTGGCCTTTTTGCCGTCCTCACCGGCCTCGGCGAACTCATACACGGTCTCGATGCCCGCGAGAGCCTGCATGAAGGCGGTTATGCCCATGCCCAGCTTTTCCATGGCCGGCACAAGCCTGCCCTGCTTTTTGAGGGCCTCGCAGAACTCCGCCACCTCTTTCTTCCTGGCCTCATCGGCGCGGTTTTTCATCTCGTCATACCTGCGGGCGATCTCCGCCTCTTTCTCCTTAAGCGCGTTTTCCTTTTCGGAGAATTCCGCCTGCATCTGCGTCTTCGCCTTTTCCACGGCGGCCTTCACTTCGGCCTCGCTGAAGGACCCGGGCCAGGCCTTGCCGGACTGGTCTGCTCCGTCCACCTCTATGCCCTTTCCCTTCAGAAAGCCTTTAAGCTCTTCCCAGAAATTCATACGTCCTCCTTTCTTTTTATCAACGGCATCAAGCAGCTTTCCCGCTGCATCGAAGACCTCTCTGGCTGCCAGCCCCGCCCCGGAAAGGCTGCCGCCTTCCATGGAGCCCGTCTGCTGTCCGGTCCTCCGTCTTATCGCCTTCAGGGCTGCGCAGTAAACCATCCCTCCTTTCCCGAACGGATATTTGAAATGCGCCTTTGTCTCCCCGTTTTCGCCGGGGTCCGTGGCCAGGTGCATCATTGCGTACGCATTCCAGTCCTTTTCTTTCCCCAGCATCTCGTTTTCCTCGTCCGGGGAGATGGACCAGTCCGGGGCCATGGATATCTTTCCCTGGCGGACAAGCTCCATCGCGTGTTCGAACCCCTTCCGGTTAAGTTCGGGCCCCTCGGAAACAAACTCCTCAAACTCCATCTCCGCGGCCTCGCCGCCGCCAAAGGCGAAATCCGGAAGCCCTTTCACCGCAGGGGGCATGGCCCCCAAAAATCCCACGTGCCTCAGCGTCATGTCCGGGTAGAGCGAGATCGAACGCTTTTTGAAAAGCCCCGCCTTAAGCCAGTCCGCAAACTCCGCCGCCGTGGGCTTTACCTTGGCCCACAGCGTATCCCCGGTGCGCTTCAGGCCCTCCACCCAGCCGTATGCCGGGGCGTTGTCCCTGGGATGACCTATCACCACGGGAGCCTCGTGCGTCCTGGCGTCATAGCTGGCTGCTATGCGGTCCAGATCCCCTTCCGTCCACGTCTTTTCATTTCCCTTGCTGTCCGTATGTCTGCCTGTTTTAAAGACCGCTATCCACATCGCCTGAAACATCCTCCTTCCACTGTTTTTCTTTTTCCCGCCTCTGCCGCCTTCAGTTTCCGCTGCCCGTTTTACTGAATGTCCCGGGCAGGGGGGCAAGCACATCTTCCCCATCCTGCGGCTCCGGGATCCCGTAAGTCTCATATGCATATGAAGCCGGTATCCTAAGCCCCATCCTCTGCAGTTGGGCGTCCCGGTCGGACAAAGGCTTCAAGTCCTTCTCCTGTGCAGTCCTTATCCAGACCTGCGGATATTTTTTGACCCCCGGGAAGTTGTAATCGACCACCCACTTTATGAGCTGTCTGTTCAAAGCGCCCGAAAGCAGGTCCGCGTCGGCCTTGATGTAGTCCTCCCTTACCTCCTCGTGCATCATGGCAGCCGCCTGGCCGCCCGCACCCGCCCTGCCGCTGTGCCCGGCCTCGGTTGTGAGCGTCTGTCCCATGATGATCTTTGTTATCTCCTGGTTCATGAATGAGCAGAGCATCTCGTAATTGTTAAGCGAGCCCGCGCGCTGGGCCTCTATAAGGCTTATCTGCATGGTGTCCGGGATCTTTATGGCGGACTCCTGCTGTATGGCCTGAAGCGCCTGCAAAAGCGCGTCCTGCTGCCCCGAAGGCGTGCCGGAGGGGTATTTGCCCACCACCGTGGGAGAGCCGAACTTCTCCGAGAAGATCATCCAGAACTTTATTGCGTTTTTCTTGAACCAGACCGGCCACCACAGGCTTGAGCCAAGACCGTCCCCATAGGGGCTCCCGTTATCGGAGCTGTATCTGAAGAGCTGGAATTTCCTTTCAGGAACCGGCAGGCCGTTTGCCATCTCCCGCCTGGTTATAAGCCTTAGCTCCCGCTGGAGGCCGAAAGACCATCTGCGGCTTGGCTTGGCTATCATCTCTTTTACCCAGACGTCTCCCTCGGAGTACTCCCACATTATCTCCGACACCTTGAAGCCCGTAAGGATGCCCTGTAGCAGGTTGTACCTGGCGCTGTCAAAATCGAAGGCAAGGAGCGCCTCCTTCACGAAATCCGCTATTTCCTGGTCGCGCCGTCTGCCCGATGCGGGAGTAACGTGCCATTCCCTGCCTATTACCGCCAGGCGGCGGGTCTGCAGATTGCTCCTTACCTGGGGGTCGCGCAGCAGGTCCTCATAAAGCTCCGTGTTGTTTATCCCTTCCGTACGGAGGGTCTTGTCCGGGTTAAGCAGAATCTTTCCGGTGTAATATGCCCAGAAGGGGTCCGATATCTGTGAAGAGACCTCTACGCCTACTATCGGCCTTTCGTCCGCGTCCGGGTAGCTGCCGGGCTGGGACAGGGCTGCGCTGATTATGCCCGCCTGGTTGGAATCGGTGGTCACGGCCTCTTTGCCTTTGCCCATTTTTTCTCCCTTCATTGCCTGCTTTCCGCCTGCTGCGCCTGCTTGCTCATAGATACCCCCCGATATTGAAAAATCTCCTTGCGCCCGCGGACTCGAACTCTATGACCGGCGCCTGGCGGCTGCCGGCGTGGAGGCCCAGGGCGGCGGCCCAGAAGCGGTCCGCGTGGCCAAGCTCCGTCCTTTCGGCATCGAACCGGACGTTTCCCGCCGGTGTCGTGATCCTTTTTACCGAATGGAAGTCCTCGCGGATGTCCCTGTCGGCCGGAATGCGCACCAGCCTGTCCTCTAACTTGCGCCGCATAGTGACGGCCAGGTCCTCTTTGACCTTCTGGGTGAAGCTTACAGCCTCCACCCTGGGCCCGAACTTCTGCAGCGCCTCCTCCGCAAGCTGGGCTCCGATGCCGGTCGAATCTATGCAGGCCCTTCTGATTCGAATTCCTGCCGTGACGTGGGGTTGGGGGCGAAGCCCCCATGAAGAATTAGAGGGCGGGTGGGCGGGTTCCAATAAGCCATACAAAAAATCCCTCTGCACGGCAAAAGGCGTGTCCCTCATTTCTTTCACCATCCGCGTCCAGAAGACGTCTCCAACTTTCTCCCAAAGCCAGAAGATGGAAAGGTCTCCCTTCCTGGCAACGTCGAAGCCAAGGTAATATTCGCCGTTGCTGTCATACCGGCGAAGGCCGGTATCCAGTGACTTCGCCGCCCCCTCGTCCTCGCAGTGCCGGATCATCTCATATGTGACAAACGCCGTGGCCTCGTCCAGGAACCTGCACTCAAACTCCTGCGCCCACGAATCCGGGCTGGTAATGCCGCGCCGCAGCGCCTCTATGTCCACCTCAAGCCCCTGGGCCCCGGCCTCATGGATGCTGGTCTCATGCCTTGAAAAACCGCCCTCGGCCCACAGGCGGTGGAACATATTTGATTTGCCGTTGGCCGTGGAGGAAACCCTCACCCTGTAGCCCCTCGTTACCGTGGGGTACATGGCCCGCCATATGGCCTCGCTGTCCCTGTGAAAGGCGAACTCGTCCAGAAAGACGTTTCCTGAAAACCCCCTCACCGTGTCCGGATTTGCGGGCAGGCTGATGATCCTGGAGCCGTTTGGAAGCTCCACCTCTTCGCGCGACTCCCTTTCCGCGCGGATCACGTCCTCGCTGCGTATCCTCAGATAGCGCAGGTGCGAAAAGACCTTTTGCATCACTTCCCTGCTCTGCCGCTCCGAGGAGGACAGGATGAGGTTGTTGCACCTGGCCTCCAGCCCCTCCACCACCGCCTCCATGGAAAGCGCGAAGGATTTCCCTATCTGCCTGGCGGCAAGCCATATCTTTTTCTGGGATTTATCATTCAACCACCTCTGTTGATAAGGCAGTAGAATTATCCTGGCCTTTGCTTCGCCTTTCGGTGGGATGGGGGCGCAGCCCCCATCCAAAACTGAAGGATAGGCGGGCGGGTTACCTTTTGATCCCATACTCCGCCTCCAGTATCTTTTCCGCCTCGGCCTTCAGCTCTCCGGGCGTGCTTTTCTTTTCCTTGAGATTCAATTTCCGGAACAGCTCTATTACCGTCTTAAGCAGGTTCGAGTAGGCGTGGACGGCCTGATGGTCCAGGTCCTTTTGCGTGCCGAAGTATTTCTCGTAATTTTCTATCTGCGCGACGAGCTTCAGCATCATCCTCTCCTCGAAGGAAAAGCTGGAGTCGCCTGTCATGAGCCGGTCGCCGAAGCTGTGCTGCTTAGCCCAGCGGTCCAGCGTGGGGCGGGAGATGCGCAGGCCGCGGCGCGCGAGCTCCGCAATGGTGCGGCCCTTGTTGCCCCCGCTTGCGCGGAAGACCTCGAACGCAAGCTCTATGTTCTCCGGGGTGTCCTTGCTCTTTGTCCTCATAGCCTTGTGTCCACACCTACGTCCTCTATAAAGCCGTCCAGCACGTCAAGCCCCGTTGGAGAGATGGTTACCATCTCCAGCCTTATCCCTCTGCACCTGCGCAGCTCTTTTTGGACAAGCCCCTTACCGGAGAGATAGCAGATGTGGCTCTGGCACTCTTCTTCGGTTATGGAGTATTTGAGGTCGTCCAGGAGCAGTTGTATCACCTTGGAGTCCACCGGCCGTGGATGCTCATAGGCCAGCAGCTTGAGGATCGCCCCGCGTATCCTTCTGTAACGCTCTTTCTTAGCATTCATGCCTTTTCCTCGCCGTGCGCGGGGTTTGGGGGCGAAGCCCCCAATTAACGAAGGCCCGGGGGCGGAAGCCTGCGCTGATGATCCGGGTGTGTTCCTTATCCTTTTTCGCGTCCACTGACCGCCCCCTCCAGGTCCTTCAGCTTGTCTATCGTCATCTTCTGCAAAATGAGTATCTCCCTGTGCTCGGAGTTGTCGCGCCCGATAAATTCCTTTATCGAGGTCTTCATCTCTTCCATCGCTTCAGCCTGTTTGCCCATGGCCACCGCCTGGGACTGTTGCGCCTCGATGAACTTCGCGCCGTGCTTGTCGGCCAGGCGGTACAGGCCCACCAGTATCACAAGGGCTATCATCAGGCCCCCGCCCGCGTTGATGAGCGCCTGCATTATCTGAGGGGACACCCAGCTCATCAGCAGCCTTTTCCCCTTCCTCTTTTACCGGCAAAGAGGCGGTCATGGGCGCTGGAGCGGATTCTGTTGCCCCCGGAGGAAGCCATGGACGGCTTCCGGAAATGAGCTGAAGCGCTTATGGCTGCCTCTCTTGCCATTTTTCTCATTCCCACACCGGCACGGAGGCCTGCGCCGCCTTTATACGCGCCACAAGCGCGTCCCTGTCCGCCTGGGATAGCTCCTCGCTCCCGTTTATGGCCTGGGCTATCTGCACGCCCACCTGTATGGCCGCCGATATGGCTATTTCCGCTGTGCCCGCAAGGCTGTCTGCCTGCTCGAATGTCATTTGTTTTACCCTCCGTTTCTTTCAGTTGTCATTCCCGCCACGTCGGGAGTCATTTTTCAAGGCCGGTTCCGCCCGTTTTATTCGTAAACAGAATAAAATCCGGCCGGAATGACGTCTAAGGCATATTGGATATCCCGGCCACAGGGGCGCTTGCGCCCCGTACGGTAGAATTTATCCCGAACTGCCCTGCCGTATTTACCAGCTCCGGAAGGAGCGTTTCCAAATCCGTAATTGCCTGCTGGTAGGCCTTCAGTGACGTTTCCTTCGCGGCCGCGTCCCGGGCGTCCATTGCAAGGACAAGGGCGTCCCCGCTGGCAATGTAGGCCGTCCTTGCCTTGTTGTAGTCCGACTTCAGGACAAGGCAGTTGGCGGCGGAAATCCTGCCCTTGCCACACAGGCTTTTTGCCTGCGCGCCTATGCCGGCCAGGACCGCGCCGGTGCTCTCGTATCCTGCGGTGGTGTCCGCCTTCCAGGTGGCGCAGGAGGCAAATATGAGAAGGACGCACAGCATGAATACCGAAATTAGCGTGCGCAGGCTGGCGAATCCTCTTTGGTCCGCTTTCGCTACAGGAGCGATTATGGCCCTGTCTTCGGTGGCCCCCGCGCCGGCGGTCTTCCCAAGGACGGCCGTTATCATGTCCCTGGCCTCGTCTTCCGGCAGCCTGGGGACTGCGCGCAGAAGGAAGGTGACCGCGTCCGAGAGTTTCGTGTCCGAGGGCAGCTTGCTCCCGTGCTCCTTTATGAACTGCGCGCCCTCCTCCTCCGCAAATGCGATGGCGCGCACGGCAAGCGCTTCAATGTAATCCTGTCCCGCCTGGTTTGCCTGTATGTGGTGCTTCTTCTGCAGCCAGGCAAAGAACATCCCCAACAGCGCGAGCACCCCCGCGGTAAGAAGCGGGGTGATCGTGTTTTGCACAACAGAGACAATGGCGTTTATCATATGGACTCCTCCCTGCTTGAGTTTTTCTTTTCTTTATCTTTTTCCCGTGAAGCCCTGCCGCCCCGCCGGCCTTTACGACTGCGGCCGTTTCCCCTCTTTAAGCTCCGCTATCGTTAGCCCCCCGGTGTACTCGAAATGCCCCCAGTCCCTGAACTTGAACCTCCCGCCCCATCTGAGGCCGAGGGATTCCCCGATGGCGCCCAGCCGCTGGTAAGAGGGTATGTCCTGCCAGTCGATCCGGCCATCCTTTAAAACGGCCACATCAAACGCGCAGCCGAACATATGGACGGACGTAAGGAGCCTGGTCACGATCCTGTTCTGCTCTTCCGCTATCGGGGCAAGCCCCGCCTCCTTCCGCAGCCGGTTCACCTCCTCCAGGGTTTTCCTGCCCTGGGCGAAAAGGGCGTGCTGCTCGGCCTCCGTGCGCAGGGTGTAGACCGTGGCGAATTCGATCCCCTCCTGCCTGGCCAGGGCCTGCAGCCGCAGGAGCTTTTCGCGTACAACGGGCGCCAGGCTGTTAATGTCTCTGCTCATTTCTTTCTCCTTTCTTCCCTGCCATTTTTTTTGCCCCCTTCTGCGGGATTCTGGCGGGGCGGGCGCAAATGAAAAGGCCGTATGCTTTTTTGGGACCTCATTTGCGCCCGCTTTCAGGGGGTGGGTTAAGGCCCGTTTTGCCGGCGCGGGCGGAATGCCGGGACACCCGCGCTTTTTGGTAGGGATCCAGGCGGGTTTTTTGCCGGCCGCATGCCGAGCGGATTCTGGGTCCGGAAAACGGTGCCTGAAAAAACAAAAACTATCGAACCGTACATCATGCATTGAGTTTAAAGGGGGGCCTGCGCGCCAGTCCGCTTAAAGAGTTAAGAAATCAGTTTTTTGGAAGAATTTTCTGGAAGAGCGCCTGTGGATTAAAAAGTGTTTGGATGTTATAATCAAGTTTGCGTTGAGACAGGTCAAACACTGCGGCCAGGGGATGCTCTTTTCAAAGAAAAAACCCGGTGCCACCTGCGGAAGAAACTACATTCAGGCGGGTGC
>JAEHJW020009878.1_pt1 | contig 28062 bp, 36 predicted proteins | sample 9271431 | NCBI WGS metagenome assembly JAEHJW02 | reverse complement strand
TCAGGCCAGGTCGATCGTGCCCGGCGCGCGCGGATCGGGCGGCGGCGGGACGACGTCGGGCTCGCCCGGATCATCGGGCGCATGGTTGGGATTGGGTCGCGGGTCGTCGGGCCGGGCCGGATGGCCGGGCAGCGGCGGATCATCGGGCGGCACGTCGTCGGGCGCGCCCGGCGGGCGGTGGTCGGATGGGAACATGGCGGATCTCCTCGGCGCGTCTATCGCGCTGGTCCGCTGCCCAGCAACTGCCGTGCCCGGCATGCCGACCGCCATCGGCCCGACGCAAAAAAGCCCTCGGACGAGGGCTTGCGGGCATGGCCGGCGCGGGTCAGGACTTGGACGGCTTGCCGTCCCTGGCGGGTTCCACCCCGTTCGGATCGCTGTTGCCCAGGAATTCCACCACGGCGGCCTTGCCGGCGGCGGAGGCCTCGTCCTGGCTGGCATAGCGCCGTTCGGAATAATTGGTGCTGCGCACATTGCCGGTGTCGGGGTCCAGCAAGGTGATGATCCAGGCGAATTCGCCCGGCAGCAGCTGCCTGACCTGCAGTGTGGCGCGCGTGCCCGGGCGGAGTCGTTGCGGCATTTCGCGATCTGGAGAGTGGGTGGACGCCGCCATCGTAGCGCAAAGCGCGGGCGCGGCGGGCCTCGAAAAATGCTGCGCCGCACACCGATTTCATGCTGCAAGGTGCGCGGCGAAAACGCCACAGCGCCCGCCAGAGCCAGGAAAACCCTAGCGCCACACCCTGCCATACAGGCGCACAATCAGACTAAACGTAGCGACGAAGTGACAGACCGCAGTAGCGGCGCCGCATCCCTTTAATCAGGCGAGGACGGAGACATCATGACTTACGTAGCAGTGGTAATCAGCTGTTTGATGGTTGTGGGTATCGTCGCGTTGGTGGTTCAAACGATACAAAGCGCGGGGCCCGAGCCCTGGCTGAAGATATCGGCGGCCATCGTCAGTTCCCTGTTCGCTTCCCTGTTGCTCATTCCGCTCGGCTACGCCGTGGCGCAGACCATCGCCCTGGATTGAGCTGACGGGTCCTCCCGGATCCCCGTCATCCGATGCGCCAGAAGGCCACCCAGGGGCTACCCGCCCCGGGCCGGCCTGCCGCGCGTCGCCGCCCAGCAGATCAGCGAACCGGCGGTGACCATCGCCACGCCTTGCCAGAATGTCATGGTCAAGCGCGTGGACAGCCATACGGCCGCAAAAAAAGTCGACAACACTGGCGTGAAGTAGGACGCCGTGGCCAGCAAGGTCAGATTGCCGTTGAGAATGCCCACGTTCCAGAGCGCGTAGCCCGCGGCCATGGCGCCGCCCGTCACGCACAGTTCGAGCACGGCGGGCCAGGCGAACGGCAGCGCCGGCTCGGCGCTGAACCCGTATTTGATCCAGAGCACGGCCGCGGTCAGCATGAAGAACAGGGCCACGCCGTTCTTGCCATCGGCATAGCGTTTCGTGACGTTGCAATAGACGGCCCAGATGACGGCGCCGCTGAACGCCAGGCCGTAACTGAGGGGATTGCTGGAGACATTGGCCGCCACGCGCGCCCAGGAAACGCCGCCGTCGCCGCCGACCACCCAGACGATGCCGCACAGCGACAGCGCGATGCCGGGCACGACCCAGGCGCTGGCGCGCTGGCCGTTGATCAGGATCGCCAGGATGACGGTGAAGCACGGCCACAGGTAGTTGACGATGCCCAGCTCGATCGCCTGGCCGCGATTGGCGGCGAATCCCAGCGACAGCGACAGGCAGATTTCATAGGCCACGAACAGCAGGCTGCCGGAAACCAGGTAGGCGCGCGGGAATGAACGCACGCGGGGCCATCCGAGCAACAGGACGAGGAAACCCGAACCGACCGTATAGATCAGGGCCGCGCCGCCGATCGGCCCGAAGCTCTCGCTGACGCTGCGAATCAGGCCGACGACGGTGCCCCACAGCACCACGGCCATCAATCCCATGAAAGTCGCCGTGTTCCGGCTGGGAGCAGATTGCATTACTTTTTTCCGATTTCCCGATGTCCATCCAGGGCGCCGCGCCGGGGCGCGCGCCAGAACGACGCAGTGTAGCGAAAACAGGGAAACCGCCGCGGCAGGGCCGGCACGGGAATTGCAGGCCGGCGCGGCGCGACCGACCGAAGATCAACAAGAAGGAGATCTCGCCGCATGACCATCTCTGTACGCAGGCTGAGCGACGTGCTCGCCACCACGGCATCCGGCCGGCTCTACCGGATCGAAGTGTTCTCGCACGCCGACCGGCGCGCGGGGACGCCCATCACGACCGGCTACATTCTCAGGACCACGGAAGGGGAGCGCGTGATCGCGCTGGGCGAACGGCGCTACCGCCTGAAATCGGGCGAGGTGCTGACCGCCCTGCCGCCCGCCGCCGCGCCCCGCCACGACGCCTGATGCGCCCGTCGCGGCCGCCTCAACGCTCGTCGGACGCCACCCGCCGCTTGCCCAGGCCCTTGGCCCGGTACAGGGCGACGTCGGCACGCTCCAGCAACTGCAGCATGGTGACGCCCGACTGCGGATAGACGGCAATGCCGACGCTGGCCGAGACCGCGACGCGGATCTTGGGGTACGGCAACGAGAGGCTCTCGACCAGGGACTCGGCCACCGCCTGCGCGTTTTCCTGGTTGGCGCCAAGCAGCAGCACGGCGAACTCGTCGCCCCCCAGCCGCGCCGCCACGTCCGAGACACGGATGGCGTGGGCCATGCGATCGGCGGCTTCCTTCAGAACGGTATCGCCGGCGGCATGCCCATGCAGGTCGTTGACCGCCTTGAAACCGTCCAGGTCGATCGCCAGGATGGCGAAGGTCTCGCCGCTGCGCTGCGCCACCGCCAGCTCGCGCAACACCAGCTCGCCGAACAGCACCCGGTTGCACAACCCGGTCAGGGGATCGTAATGCGCCAGGTGCTGCGCGTGCGCCAGCATGCGTGAAGCCTGCAGCAGCGCCGTGCCGACCTCCTCGGCCTCCTTGACGCGCGTGCCGGGCAGTTCGACGGTGCGGCCTTCGCCCAGCGCCAGCGCCGGGCCGACCAGCCCCTGCACCGCCGACGTCAGGCGGTTGGCCAGCCGCAAGGCCAGCCACAGCCCCAGCCCGAACGCCGCCAGCGTGCCCAGCGCCAGCCAGGCGATGGAGCGGTACAGGTCGGTCGTCACCAGCGTCATCGGCGCGCCCGCCGCCACCGTCCAGCCGGTCAGGCCGGAACGGCTGAACGCGGTGTAGACCGGCGTGCCTTCCTTGGTGGTCGATTCCAGCGAGCCCTCGTTCTCCAGCTGCACCGCCCGCGCCAGCGTCGGCACGGCCTTCTGGCCAACGAATTTCTCGGTGTCGCGCGTACGGGCGATGATGGTGCCGTTCTTGTCCAGCACCGCCGCCACCCAGCCGTCCGGCAGCCCGCGCCGTCCCAGCACGTTGCCGATGCGGTCGGGCGACAGGCCGACGTTGAGGCTGTAGATGACTTCGTCGCCGCGCACCACCGGCACTCCCAGCGCGATGGTCGGCACGCCGCTGAGCGCACCGGTGAACAGGCTGCTCAGGACCGGCTCGCGCGCGCGGAACACCCGGGCCAGCTCCTGCGACACCCCGGAAGGCGGCAGGGGCGTGCCGTAGGGCACCATGGTATTGACCACCTGGTGGCCTTCCTTGTCGGTCAGCACATAGCTGTCGACGATCTGGAATTTGATGGCTTCGCGGGCGCGCTGGTGGAACCCCGCCAGGTCGCCGCCCACCAGGTCCGGGGACGACGCCAGCATCTGCAAACCGGCTTCGACGCCGGTCATTTCCCGGTCGAGAATGGCGGTCAGATTGCGGGCCAGGAAAATCGTATCGCGGAATATCCGCTCTTTCTGGATCAGGTAGCTTTCGTAAACGGCGATCGAAGACACCACCAGCGCCGGTGTAATACAGGCGAACACCAGCACCAGCAATCCGGTTCGCATCGAATACCGGAGCTTCGGGCGGACCCGCGCGGCGACCAGGCTTTCGCCGTCTGCCATATTATTTTTCCCTGCCGCGCATTTGCACGGGGCAAAACGCTTGCCGACACTGCACCCTCTGACCCATCGCGCCTCTCCTGGAACAGTCATCCGGGCCGGCGGCCCGAAGGGACGGAAAACCAGAAATTATTGCAGAACCAGACCGCAGCAAACCATCCATCGACCCGACGGCGCCGGCAAATAGGCGCGCCGACGGTGGAAAAAATCGCGTCCCCAATTTACCTCAAAAACAAAGCCGGGAAATCATTTCATTATGCTCGAGCACCTGCCGGCGTATTGCCGCCGGCGTCGCGTCGACCTCGGCGGCGGAATTGAAATATACCGGCCGGGCATGGTCACAATATTCAATCCCGGTCCGCGGGGGGAGCGATCCGCACCCAGTCAGACTTGAGCCGATCAGCCACGGCATCGTCATCGCTGCGAGCCACTTTTTCCTGCCCATCCCTGCCCTCCTTGCGGGCCTGTCCCGCCCGCGCCTGGAGGCGGGCCTCACTGTCCGAGCGTTCCTGCGCCCGGCCCATGGCCCGCCCCCGCCAATACACCCCGGCGACGGCGGCCAGGGCCGCCAGCACTGCCGCCATCAAGCCGAGGCCCCGCTTAATCCACTGTTGCAACATGCGCCATGCTCCTGTCGGTCCGCGTCCGGATGGCCGTCACGGCCTGCTGGTAAAGGCCGCCCCAGCTGTCCGGCTTGGGCTTGCCCGGCCGCCAGGTGCGCAGATACAGCGCCCAGGCCGCCTGCGTGTCGCCGACCGGCGGCAGCGCCTTCGGATCGGTCCAGAGCAGCAGCCGCGCGACGCCGGCGGCCAGCACGTCGTCGTACTCCAGCGCCGCATAGATCGCATCCGGATCGCCCGCCACGCTGCGCGCCTTGCACAGCGTGGCCAGGTGATCCCTGCTGGCCGCGTGCAGGAACACGCCCCACACGCCGCCGCGGCTGGCGCGGGTGCCCTTCTCGAATTGCCAGAAACCGCGGGCGGGCCCGCCGATCTGGCGCCGATGCACGAAGCGGCTTTCCTGCAGGCCGATGGCCAGCAGCATGCAATCCGCCGCGGGCGTGTTCATGCGAGCGGGCAACAGCGCCATCGCCGGCCGCAGCGCGTCGTCCATGATCTGGTCAAGCATCATGCCTGCCCTCCTTGTCTGTCTGGGTTTCCATGCCCAGCGTCTTGCGGCGGATCTCGACCGCCCAATCCACCAGGTCCTGGTTCTGCAGCTTGGCGGTCAGGCGCAGGTAGGCGCCCAGCACCCACCAGGCCGGCAGCCCCGCCAGCAACATGCACGGGCCGAGCACATAGAACATGGCCAGCAGCCCGTCCTCGCCCAGGCCGGTGCGTTGCGCCATCCAGTAGGCCGAGGACATCAGGTCGGGCATCCAGGCGATCATGCCGATCGCCAGCAAAGGCCCGAACAGAAATGAGCTGACCACCGTGCAGGCGGTGCGCGCGACGAATTCGCGCGGCGTGCGCGGCGGCATCAGCAACATGCCGATCAACGCCGCCATCGCGGCCGGCATGCCGAAAGCCAGCGCAATTTTCAGGGCGGCCCAACCGCCCAATCCCGTAGATGCCGGTTCCATGGTTACACCGCTCCTGTCGACGGTGCGCATTGCTGCCTCCCGTGAGCATCACGGGCGCCGCAGGGGCGCGCCGGATGAGAAAAATGAAATCCGGGCGACACTGTCGTCCGTTGGTTCCAGGCGCCGCCTGTATCCATCGTTACTATTGCGTTGTCTATTGGTCTTATCTCCCAGTCTGAATCGCCATGAAACCCTGGACCCGCCGCCAGCCCCGCCGCAAAGCCGCCCCGACCCTCGCCGAAGCGCTCTCCCGCTACCTGGTCGAGGTTTCCGCCACCAAGAAGGGCCATGCCTCGGAACAGTCGATTGCCCGCATCTGGCGCGCCACGCGCCTGGCCATCCGCCCGGTCGATCGCATCCGCAGTTCCGACCTGACGGAATTGCGCGACGAATGGCTCAAGGACCGGGCGCCGGCCACCGTGGTGCGACGCATGGCATTCCTGTCGCACGTCTACACGGTGATTCGCAAGGATTGGGGCTTCGACCAATTGGCCAATCCCGTCCAGCTGGTGCGGCGGCCGGCGGTCGACGACGCGCGCGACCGCCGGCTGTTTGACCGCATCACCTTGCGCGGCGTGTCGGATGACGACTGTCCAAGCAAGGAGCTTGAATGGATCATCCGCGCCACCCGCTCGACGGAATTGCCGACCATCCTGACGGTGGCGAAGGAAACCGGCATGCGCCGGTCTGAAGTGGTTGGCATCCAGCGCGAACACCTGGATCTGATGCACGGCGTGGTGCATTTGCCCCACACCAAGAACGGCCGCGCCCGCGACGTGCCGCTGACGCCTCGCGCTCGCGAGGCGCTGCGTCGCTGGGTCACCGGCAAACCAATGCGAGGCCGCATCTTCACCATGCAGCCCGGCTCGGTCACCCGCGCCTTCATCCGCGCGCGTCGCCGCGCGAGACTGGGGTACGAGCAGATGTGCCGGCGCTACGGCCGGCGACCCAACGCGGCCTACTTCCGCGACTTGCGATTCCATGACCTGCGCCACGAAGGCACCTCGCAGCTCGCCACCGTGTTCCAGATCCACGAATTGGCCAAGGTCAACGGCAACGTCGACACGCGCATGCTGCTGCGCTACTACCACCCGCATGGACGCGAATTGGCCCAGAAGCTGGCGCGCAGCCCGCTGGGCCGCCGCCAGCTTGAGGAAATGCGGCGCGAGCGCGAGGCCGGCCTGGAGGCGCTGCCCCTGGCCGCCTGACGCCTACGTCGTCGCGGTCTGCTCGACCGGCGGCGGCTCCACCAACGTCAACCAGGCCGGCAACGTGCCCCAGCCCGGATAGCTGACCTTGCCGTCGGCGCCGTCATGCTCGGCGCCGATCGAATACGGCAGTCCCGTAGCCACCACCCAGAGCGGCGTGGTGCGATGGTCGTCGACCATGGTCCAGATTTCTCCCTGACGCAGGGCCCATTTACCGACGGACGGCGCGGGCGGCGCATCTTCGTACGCGCCGTAAGGGATATTGAACGTGCCGGGCGTGAGCGCCAACTCGTTGGCGACAGATTGATAGAGATACAGACCGTCGTTGTCGGTCTGGAATACGTCTTTTTGCATATTGCTTGTCCTTTTGAATGAAATTTGCACTGCAAATGCGCGGGTGATGGGTAGCCGGCAGGCCGACACGTTCCGGCGCCACTCCCATCGGTTCCAGACTTCCACGGTGACGGGTGCCAGCAACGGCGAGGCCTTGGCGGTGCATCGCAGTGTGATGAGCGCAACAAACATCGTCTGGAACAACGCGGGTTCCACGATTGATGATGCTGGTGGCAACGAGACCCGCCCCGTGAACACTGCCTACCAACCGCGCATCCATTCCTGACGTCTGCCTCACTGCAAATGCGAGAGTTATCGGTACGCGACAATCAGGTAGCGCCATCGCAGTGAACGGCGGTCCAACCGGACTGTCGTCGATTGCTGACTACTCGACCACCGGTGCCGCCTTCTGGGGGCTTGAACCCACGACGGTGGTGTCCGGCATGAAGATCAGCAGCGCACCGGGCACCGCTGGTGTTCCCACCTCCGGTAACGTGGCCCGGGTTCGGCCGATGAACACGGCCTATTACCCGCGGATTCATGCTTGAAATCAGGCATGAATCTGGGGCAGAAAAGCGACATTCGATGGGCGTGTTTCCTTGGCGATACGGGGTGCTCCTTGCCCCGCTTCTCGAAGACTGCCCGAGGCATAGTTGATCGATATCCCGGATGCGGGGTTGGTGGATAGGGATACGGACAAAGAGCCACTGCCGGAGGTTGTGCCGGTGAAGGGATCCCAAAGCTCATGACCATGCCCTTGCAAGGCGTCTGCCTGGCGAGAGGCATGTGCCCGCGCATTAACAGTGAAAAGGGCATCAGGTATGGACGCGCGGGTGGTAAGCGGTGTTGACAGGGCGAGTCTCCGCACCACCGGCGCCATCGGTCGTCATCCCAGAGCCGTCGAGCAAGGCCCAGGCTTGTGTGCCTGTGACCGCCTCAACACGGTTCGGGCTGATGCGATTGGAGATGCCATGACTGTGTTGCTGATACGCCGCCCCCTGCCGGCTACCCATCACCCGCGCATTTGCAGTGTCAGCGTCAGTTCCCGTAAAACGCCGGAACATATCGCGCAGATCGGGCACCCGGAATTGCGTCGCCGAATAGTCCGAAAACCAGTGACTGCCGCGATTCGCCGACCACACAGCCTCGGTTTTCACCAGCCCCTGCTCCTGCGCATACCCCCACAGGGCGGCGTAGTCGGTCTTCGACAGCAGGCCGCCGATGGCATCGACTTCGCTGGCCAGCGGCAGCGAGGTATGGCCGTCCAGGGGACGGCCGCACAACGGCGAGCGGTAGCCGGTGAAATACTGCCCCGACACCCAGGTCCACACTTCCGCGCATTCCGAGACGATGATCGGCCCGACATCCTGCGTCGGCAACGCGGTAATCGAGTAGATCCTGGGGAAGTTGCCCGCGACGAACGCGGTGGTGGCCAGCCGGGTACTTTTGTCGCCCGCCGCCGGCGTGGGCGCGGTCGGCGTCCCGGTCAGCGCCGGCGACGCCGCCAGCGCGGCCACGAACTTGGCCTGCAGCGCCGCCAGGTCGCCGTTGTCCAGCACGTCCTGGCCGGCCTTGTCGGCGATGTACTGGCCGATCATGGCGGCCACGAACGAGGCCTGGCGCCAGACGGTGTTGAGTTCCTTCGATTTGGCCGTGCCGGCCGAGAAGCCGCCCAGCCTGGCGGCCAGCGCCTGGTAGTCGGCGGGAGCGAGCACGTTGGCGCCGGAAACGGTGCCGAAGGGAAGAATTTGATTGATAGCCACGAAATGTCCTTATTCAACCGGCAAAAAGCGAGCCCCAGAGTCCGCCGTCGAACCCGGAGATGTATTGGTTTTGAACGTCAAAACCGAACAAAGGCCCCTCAGCCGAGGGGATGACGTAGTAACTGACGCGCACGCCTTCCGGCTTGAGCGGGATGTACCCGCCGGTAAGTAGCGCCAGGAACAGCGCGGACGGCGGCGTACCGGCGACGCCGATATCCACCGACATGTCGCCGTTGTCCTGGATGAACACATGCGTGCCGCCACCGAAAATGCGATCCAGGATCGCCGCCGATGCCTCCAGCGTGCCGTCCCAGTGGTTGGCCCCGATCTTGGCGCGCAACAACAGCCGATAGGTCTCGTCGTCCAGCTCGGTCAGGCCGCTGTCCGGATCGAACGGGCCCTGCCACACGCCCTGGTCGAAACCCAGGCCGTCGACGTCGTGCGAGAAGTAGATATTCGAAATGGGCGTCCGGACCTTCCGGTCCAGCCCTACCCAGCGCCCCACGGCGTCCAGCTGGACGCCGACGGCCAGATCCAGATCGAAGGCCGCCGGCATGGCGCCGTACAGCTCTCGCAGTCCGGCCGCCGCCCCGCACAGCGCGGCGACGGTCGCATTGAACTTGGGCTTGGAGCGGTAATAGGCCGACAGCCGCCCGAGATAATCGTCGGTATTGGCCATATCAGGTCACCGTGAGTTTGATGTCGTCCGGCGTCGCGGCGGCGGCCTCGTTGAAGGCCAGCGACACGTCAGGCGCGCCGCTGCCGGCGGGACCGCGCAGCGTCAGCCCGGAAATCTTGAACGTGCCATTGCCGGCCACGCCATTGGCCGCCGAAATGGCGTCGGCCCACTCCACCGACGCACTGGCGCCGCCGCCGATCGCGACACCATTGATGTAGTCCGCGACCGCCCGCTGCACCGCCACGCCGATGGCCGTGGTGTAGCCCGGCAAGGCCCGCAGCTGCACGTCGACCGCCACCGGCACGATCGTGGGCCGGAAGAACCGGATGCGATGCGCGATGCCGTAGATGTCCGTCACGACCACCGTGGTGGTCCCGTGCGTGCCGGTCCCCGGCGTCTTCTTGGCGGCAATGGCCTGCGCGATCAGCGCCGCGTCGCCGCCATCGACCACCAGCGCGATGCTGTGCGGCGGCAGGCCGTGGGCGTCCGCCACCGCGCCGTCGTTCTCGAAGGCGGCGTGGCGCAACACGCCAGGCACCGACGCGACGGCCCCAATGGTGCCCTCCAGCACGCTGCGCGACGGCAGGGCCACCGAGACGGCCTGGCGCACCCGCAACGCGGCATCGCTCTCGACCGGCGCGCCTGGCGTTGCCGCCGCCGGGTTGACCACGGACTGCCAGCCCAGCGTCGGCGTGCCGATCTGGTTGATGCTGCCGGCCGCTGCGGTCACGGCGCCCAGCGCCTGGCTCTGGGCGGTGACGGTGATCTCGCCGCCAGGCGGAATCGTCACGCTGGCCGGCAGTTGCCAGCGGCCGCGGTTGGCATCCATCGCCACGCCATCGACGATGGTGACGCCGCCCTGCCCCACGATGCGCAGGTCCACCGACGAACGCGTCGCGGCGCCGCGGACCAGGCCGTTGATCTTGACGTTGCTCGACAGCGCCGCGTTGGCGGCGGTGGCCGGCGAGAACGCGTTGTAGACGCTGATCGCCGCCGAGTTGGCTTCATGGATGGCCAGGGCAAAAACGGCCAGCAACTGACCGTCCTGGCTGTCCGCCTCCAGGTAGGTATCGGCGCCGTAGATGCCGCGGTACTGCTCCTTGAAATACTGCAGCACCTCGCCATAGCTCGGCGCACGGATGCCCGCGGCGTCGATGACCGGGGCTGTGGAAAGAATCGTCATAATGCCGCCTGCACAGTGGCCGTGCCATAAAGGGTTGAAATGGATGCCGTCACGCTCAAGCCGCGGGTTTGCGGGTCGAGCCGGCTCGAATACTCGGCCAGGTCGGTTACGCCTGCCGTGCCCAGGATGCGCTGGCGGATGGCCCAGTCGTAGCTGGCGCGGGGCTGCTTGCCCAGCACTTCGCCGTTCCAGGGCGTGCCTTCGGTCACGTCCAGGAACCACTCTCCGCGCGCCAGCATCAGCCGGGTCTTGACGGCCTGGGCCACGGCCTGCGCCGTATCGCGGTGGAAATCGGCCCGCGCCGAGCCGAACGAATAGTCGCCATCGGCGTCCAGTTTTCGGTAACGCATAGGAATCCTCAGTTGGGTGGCGTGGTCACCGCATTGGCGCCCTGCGCGGTATGGGTATGGGTATCGTCGACCCGCTTGCCGTTGGCCAGGATCTGGCCGATCACGTTCAGCACGCCGGTGATCTGGGCGGTATTGCCCTGGCCGCCGCTGCCCACCAGCCCCGCCAGATAGCTGAGCAGGCCGTTCACCAGCACCTGTCCGGAAAACTCGGACACCGGCGCAACCACGTCGAAGCCGCCCGGCGCCACGATCTTCACCTTGCCGGCTGCCGGATCCAGTTCCAGGAAAGTCGAGCCATCGTCGCTGCGCAGCTGGGTCGCGCTGGTGCTGACCGCGGGCAGCACGCGGGGTTGCGAGCGCACGCCCACGTAGACGAAGCCGTCGGACAGGTCATGCATGCGCATCTCGGTCTGGTCCTGCACCTTGCCCGACTGCCACCAGGCGTCGATGCAGCGCGAGGCAAACACCACCAGGCACTCATCGCCCGCCTTGACCGGAAAGGTCAACGTGCAGTTGCCGCCCGAGGGGAAATACACCGGGCAATCCACCAGCAAGGGCAACTCCAGGCTGTGCTGCCGGCCCTCGGGCGTCTTGACCCGCGCCCGGATGGCGGGCTGCGCCGTGCACGTCATCGCCACCGGATCGAAGGCGCCGATGATCGCCGGCATGGCGGTCCAGGTCTGCGCCAGCGCGCCATGCAGCGCCGCGCCGATCGCGGCTTGCGGATCGTTCAAAGTCTCAAGTCGGTTCATGAATCTTCCTGCAGAGATAGGGCCGGACCGCGCGCTACTTGACGACGGCGGCGGGCTTGGCCGCGTCGCCCTCGGCGCCGGCCCGTCCCAGGTCGCCGGGAAACAGGGTGGCGTCGGTGGCCAGGCAAAGGACCTCCGTGTACCACTCGTCGTCGCGCGTATTGCCTCGGTGCTCGACTTCCATCACGTAGTAGTAGCCATCGCCGCTGATGCGGCGCTGCTCGGTGCGATCGATCTCGTTCGCGTCCTTGCCCTCGGAACGGGCCTGGAAGCCATACTCGGCGATCCGGCTGTTGTCCAGGTTGACCAGCCCTCCCACGCGGATGCTGGGATTGAGCAGCATCCGCAGCTTGATGCCCTTCTCGGTCTGCTCCGGCATGCCCACCAGGCCGCTGTCGTGGGACAGCACGGGCACCGAGCCCGGCACATAGGCGGTTTCGGGGACCACCACCACCTTGCCGTCCTGGATGCTCCACAGCGTGTTCGCGCTGCCGCAGACATCCTGCAGGTAGTCGCGCACCATGCCGGACATGACCGCCCCGCGGATCGACTTCTTGCCGCCCAGGTCGGGCACGTAACCCTGGCGCACGCCGTAGGGATTCATGGCCGAGCACAGCAGTTTCACCTTGTCGGCGCGGGAGCTGCCCTTGGGCACGGTGGCATTGACCACCGCGAAGTTGTAGGCCTTGTCGCCGTCGGCCGCGGTGATTTCCAGCACGGTCTCGGTGTCACCCGAACCGCCCCATTTGGCGCGCACCACGTTGCCATGGAAGATCACGCCATAGTTGCCTTCATAGCCTGCCTGCAACACCACGCGGGTGAATTCGCGCTGCACCAGGCTGGCCGTTTCGCGGCTGGCGTTCATCACCTTGATGGTGGCGGTGTTGGGCGACTTGACGTCGTTGCGCTTGATGCCGAAGCTGAAGCTCAGCGCCGACAGATCCAGCGCTTCCTCGTCGCCGACGATCAGCGAGACCTTCCGGCCCCACTGGCGCACGCCCTCATCGTCATCGACCGGATCGCCGTATACGGCGATCGGCTCCATTGTGGTCGTCTCGGCCATGTCAGTCCGCCACCCAATAGAGCTTGGCGCCACGGCCCAGGTCGGTGGCCGTCGGCGCGTCGTCGGGCGACTCCGCCCCCGTCACGCGCAGGCCGCCGGCGAAGCCCAGGTGCCGGTACTGCCCCAGCAGGTTCAGGCCCGTCACCAGCGGAATGCCGGACACCAGCGGCTGGCCGAGGTCATCGGCCACGTCCAGTATCCAGCCGTCGCGATACTGCAACGTCAGCCGGTAATCGTCACCGCCCAGCGAGATGGCGAACACCTGCGGGATCGGCGACAGAGGTATCTCGAAGTAGTTCATGCGGATCTCCTAGTTCCAATGCAGCGAGCCGCCGTTGGGCGCGGCCGCGGGCCGGGACGCTTTCACGCCCAGGTTCTGCTTGTCCGCGGTCTTTTCCTTCTCTTTCTGGTGCGCGTAGGGCGGCAGCGACGTGCTGCGGGTCTGCGCCACGATCACTTCGCGCAGCGTCACGGTCGCGAACACGGCGCCGGAGGTCTCCCGGCTGTTCTCGACCGCGATTTTCTCGATCAGCATGCTGCTGTAGCGGCGCCGGCTGGTGATCACATCCACCGGCTCGCGCGACTCCTGCAGACTGAGCAGCTGCGAATAGATCGCGGTGGCGTAATCGTCGGCGGCCGCCTTGCCATTGGCCACGTCCCTGGCCCGGGCGCCGCGCAACGCCTCGTACGAGGCGTTGCTCCAGGCGCACTTCATGGTCAGCGACAGCGGCAGCTTGAAGGCATGGTCGCTGATCGCCGAGCGGCCATAGGGGCCCGACTCCACCGGATGGCTGGTGATCTTCAGCGTATCTTCGTGCGACTCGGTGATGGTCGCCTGCACCACGATGTCGCCGATCTTCTTCGACAGCAGGCCCACCATGTCGGTGCCCGTGAAATTCGTGTCAGTCATAGGACCCCTGCAGGTTGCGCGTCAGGTCGGCGTTGACCCGGCTCTGTTGATTGGCCACGGCCGCTCCGGTCGCGCCGGGATCGGCCGACCCGTTGACGTAGATGGTGGTGGTGGCATTGACCGACACCGGCGCGGCGGCGGCCGGCGGCGCCAGCGCGGCGCCCCCCGCTTCGCCAAGCGCGAAGCCGGAGTGGTAGTCCCGCCACGGCTCGATCCGGGCGCCGTCCATGGGAGGCGGTTGCCAACTGCCGCCGGCCCCGTTGAAGCCCGGCTCCGCTTGCCCGAGGCCGAAACGCCCGTCGCCTTGCAGCGACTTCAGCGTGCCGTCCCCAAGCGTGCTGGGATACAGGCCCAGTCCCACCCCCACCGCCACCGGCGATATCGCCACGCCGCGGGCCAGGCTCTTGGCGCCGTCGACGATGCGGCCGATCCACGAACTGGCGGAGGCCCACAGTGACTGCCCCCATTGCAACGCGGAGGCGCCGGCCGCCTTGACGCTGTCGACCACCAGCGCACCACCGCGCGCGGCCATATTGCCCATCCAGGACCAGACCGCGCCGGCCATGTTGCTCATCTGGGTGACGGCCGTCCGCCCCATCGAGGTCATTCTGCCGAACACGCCGCCCACGAAATTGCTGGTCGCGGTCCAGGCCCGGCTCACGAAACCGCTGATTTGGCCAGGCAGCGCGGCCAGCCGAGTACCCAGTCCGCTGATGATCGAGCGCATGCCGCCCAGTCGCGAGACCAGGCCCATCAAGGCCCCCACCACGCCGCCGCCGCCCAGCATCAGGAAGCCGCCGACCAGCACCAGGAGCTGCGAACTCAAGCCCCCGGTCAGGTCGTCGAGCCAGGTGATCAGGCTGATCACCGGCCCCAGCAACGACATGATCGACAACACGAAATTGCCGACCTCGCCCAGCCGCTTGCCGGCCGTCTGGCCGTTCTCCTTGAACCAGGCCGAAATGCCGTCGAGCGTCTCCTGCAGTTTCGGGCCCATCGTCAGGAGCGCCTGCGCGAACATCGCGTTGACGGAGCCGCTCAATTCACGGATGGTGCCCATCAGCTGGTGCGCGCGTTCACCGGCCGCCTCGACCGTGCTGTTCTCCTGGGCATCGCGCTGCACCGACAGGCGCTGCCCGAACTCGGGATCGCGCAGAGCCTCCATGACGCCCGGGTCCAGCCCCAGGCTCTCGCCCGTCGCCCGGGCCTGCGCCGGATCCATGCGCTTGAGCGCGTCGCTCAGCTCCAGCATCAGGTCGGCGCTGTTGCGCTGGGCGCCCGCGCCATCACTCGACGAGATGTGCAGCTGTTCCAGCAGCGCGGCGATCTTGGGATCGTCGCGCACGTTGCGGTGCAGCGCCTGGGTACTGCTGCGCATCGCTTCGACGGAAACGCCGAAGCCCTGCGCGACTGTCTCCAACGCCCGCATGTCCCGGCCCGAGGTGCCGCCCAGCTTGGCGGCGAAATAGCCTTGCTCGAACTGGGCGATCTTGTTCTCGGCGAAGTCGACGACGCTCTTCGCGCGGCCCGCGAACACCGCCAGCGCGTCGGCCAGGCTCTGCTTGCGCGAGTCGCCGATCGCCTGCTTGAGGTCCTTCAGGTCGTCCTTGTCGAGTTTGAATGGGCCCATCAACCCCGACAGGCTGATGGGCACGGTTGTATTAGCCATTTTTTTCTGCCATGTGGCGGCGGTACGCTTCCGCCTTGTTGTCTGCCCGGACCGACAGCGCGTCGTTCAGGAGCGCGATGTCGGCCAGGTCCAGGGTGCCGTCCTTGAGGGACTCGTATTGGCAGAGCCCCTCGAGGACCGGCGCCAGCAACCAGTCCTCGCCACCGGGCAGGCTCTTCAGCCAGCCTGTGTCGCCTCGGGGCTGCCGGTCTGGCTGGTAAGCAGCCCTTGAATAAAAGGCCCGAGGCTTGCCACGATGACGCGCACCGCCAGCGGCAGCATCACCGACAGGTCGATGTCCTGGAACATCGGCACGCGCTGGCTGGCCGACCAGATGGCGGTCCAGCCATGTTCCTGCTTGCGTTGGACCGCCTGCATGCAGGTGTCCAGCACATAGTCGGCGTCCTCGTCCTTCATCGCCGCCAGGCCGTCGGCCAGCGGTTGCAGGACATCGGCCATGCCGCCCGGATCCTCGGTGATCCCGCGCCCGCCCGCCGCGAGGCGGACGAACACGGGGATCAGCGTAGGAACGATCGGAGCGATGCGGCGCGACACGTGGAACTGTTGCTTGGCGCTCAGTTTCCCGATGGAGTACCGGTGGCCGTTCAGATCAAGTTCCTGTGACATGGCTTAGTAGATCCCCAGGATCGTGTCGATCTTCGCGGCGTCGAACGTCCACTTCACCACGTCGCCGTCCTTCTTGTAGGTCAGATCGGGCTTCTTGCTGAAGGCGCAGGAACGGCACGCCGTCACGTCGCCCGTGGCCGGGTTGGTGATGGTGATCAGGTTCTTGCCCCACAGGCGGCTGTCCAGCGACTGGGCGTCGTACAGGGCCTGCAGCTGCGCGTTGACCGGCGAGGTCTTCAGGTAGCTCAGCGTGACGGTGCCGCTCTTGTCGGCGCGCAGCGTGTGCATGACTTCGCCGTCGGCGCCCACCGTCATGGCGCTTTTCTCGGCCTTGGCGGCGATGGCGATGCCTTCATCGGCCACGCCCGAGCCGGAACCCAGCGAAATCACCCCGCCCGGGCCCACGAGACTGGCGCTGATATCAGCGAACGAATAGGTAGACATCTGCTACTCCTGTTTAGCGGTTGACCGTGACCAGAACGTCGACGGTGTGGATGGCGCCGGCTTCCTTGGCGGCGACCTGGAACGGGACGGCCTTGCGCACTTCGCGGTCGGCCTGCGACTGGGTGGCGATCGCCGGCGCGTAGACGTAGTAGCCCTTGGCCAGCGTGTCGCCCTGCTTGAGAGCGCCGAAGCCGGCCGAGTTCCACACGCCCGGGGCCAGGTAGCCGTTGTTGACGGCGGCCTCGCACGCAGCCTCGATCACCGAGGCGATCAGCTGGTTGCCGGCGTCGGTCTGCGGCACCTTGGTCGGGCTGGTGTACAGCAGGTTGTAGACGTCGGTCTGGACGCGGTTGCGGAACCAGATTGCGTTGTAGACCGAGTCGATGAAGATGCCGCTGGGCGTCACGCCGTACTGGATGATGGCCGTGTCGTTGTCGTAATTGACGAACACGTTGCAGTTCTTGGCCGCCAGCGTGTCGGCCTGGCTGCTGCTCAGGGTCTCGGCGACGATGCCGGGCTCCTGCTTGTACATCAGCGTGATGGTGGTGTTGTTGGCGTTGAAGTTCACCGTCAGCATGCGGCCCAGCAGCGAGGCCACCGCGTACGGATTGGCGCTGGAGAACTGCACGATCGAGTACTTGTACTTCAGCGCCTTCAACTGGCTGGCGATGTCGTCGTGGTTGGTCGGGTCCAGCACCTGCGGCGCCTGGGTCGACACGCCATACAGGTGGCGCTGGTCGGCCTCGATCAGGGCGGCCACGGCCAGGTGCTGCGCGCTGGTGATATCGGCGTCGGCGAAGGCCAGGCCCAGGAACTTGTTGGCGAAGCGGTCCAGGAACAGCGACACGGCGTCCACCGGGGACTCGGCAACGACGCCGGCCACGGGCGCCGAGGCCTTGGCCGCGGTCAGGCCCAGCATCGACGAGATGTCGGTGCCGGCGCCGGCGGCCGAGGCGTAGCCCAGCGTCGACGTGGCGCCCGAGGTGTTCGAGGTCACGACGAACTGCGAGCCGTTCCACAGCACCGATGCCGAGGCCAGGGCCGTCGAGATGATCGTGGCGACGCCGTTCAGGTTGGTGGCGCCGGAGAAGTCCAGGCCATTGACCGTCTTGGCGGTGCCGTCGACGGTCAGCGTGAAGGCGCCCGCGGTCACCGCGGTCCAGGCCGACATCTGCTTCTCGGCGGCCGACAGCACGGCGCCGCGCAGCGTGGCCGAGGTCGCGCCCTTGGCCCAGCGGCCGATGTACAGCTGCGAGGGCTGGGGCGTCTGCTGGAAGTACAGCAGGGCCGCGCGGTACTCGGGCGCGCTGGTGCCGAAGTCGGCGGCGACGGCGTCGATGCCGCCATAGGAGCGCATGCGCTCGCCGGTGTCGATGACCGCGGACGAGCCCAGCAGCAGCGCGGTGTTCAGGCTCGCGCCTTGCGCCGCGAGCGGCGACATGTTGATCGTGACGTTGATCAGGCGTGATACCGGCAATCCATTAGCCATGGTAAATCCCTTAATCTTCAAGGTGGTTGATGTTGTCCGTCGGGGACAGCGACGCGGCATGCGTCGTGACTTGCGCCGACAGGAGATTCAGGACCGGATAGCTGCGCGTGACCCGCCGCGTGAAGTGCAGGGTCATGTCGAACTGCCGTATCCACTGCTGATTCACCAGTTCATGCCTGGCCAGGATCGGCCCCGCGCCGCCGACCGCCATGCCTTGCGTCAGCAAGGGCTCGCGGTTCTGCGGCACGGCGGCGCCATCGCGCAGCAACGCCGCATGGCGCAGCGCGCGCGGTCCGTACATCGAGCAAAGCACCTCGATGTCTTCGTGCCGAACGTATGAATCAGATCCTTCCCCGGTCGGGTCGTGGGCAACGACCGGACCGGCGTCCGCGGTTTGCGACCGGATGTCCATCAGGCACCAGGTATCGGTTTGCGCGGGCGGTTCCACGCCGGCCGCGGGCCAGTGTGTGCGAACCATGTCTGCGGGCAGGCCGGACACGCCGGCGATGAACCCATGCAACAGCGCCTCGAGCTCGGCATCCTCCAGGGGCGGAGAAATGGCGATCGGCGCCAGGTAGCCGCCGGTGGCCGAACTATTCGCCATGCGTCGCTCCTTTGTCGTGTTGAGATGCCCGAGGGCGGGTTTGGGGGAATCCAGAGGCCTGGAGGCGGAACGCCGACTTTGCTGCGCCATCGGCGCGGTGCCGCGTTGCGTAATGCGTGCGGCCGGGTTGCGGCGGATTCCGGCTGTCGCCCACCGGGCTGCCGCCTCAAGCCATTCCAGGTCACCGCGGGCGGGAGAAAGGCCCGGTCATGGAAGGAACGGCGAGGCGGCAGGCCGCTGGGCCCCGCCTTGCGGGCGGCGCCAAGCAAAACGCCCCGCGCTCTCGAAGAGAACGCGGGGCGCGCAAATGAAAAAGGCCCGCCTGTGGCGAGCCTGTCTCGGGGAACTGCAAAGAACGCGAGGGACGCGTATCCGGCGATTCATCCGCCTTCCGGCGGTGGCCGGGCACACGTACCCTCTCATAAATAAGGCCCGCTGTCGGCGGGCCTGGTTTGCTTGCTGCTTGTTTGTTGCTTGTTGCTGCTTGCTTGTTGCAGCTTGCTTGTTGCAGCTTGCTTGTTGCAGCTTGCTTGTTGCTGCTTGCTTGTTGCTGCTTGCTTGTTGCTTGTTGCGGGCTTGCTGCCAACCGGAAAGTCCGTCGGCGTGAACCGCGACGCCATGAACGAATTGTGGCGCAACACCTGCCGCCCAAGCAATCCCGGCATGTCGCACCGCGTTGCACCGTTATCCGGCGGGTGTTTCGCGTGAGCCTGGCTTGTGCCAGATGTGCCTGGCGTCTGCCAGATGTCTGCCTGGTATGTGCCTGGTGTCTGCCTGGCTCGGCCCCGCGTCACGCCGCGTCATGAATGGCGCCTTCGCACGAACGTACCCTCTCATAAAAAAGGCCCGCGGTGGGCGGGCCTTTTTCTTCAGCGTTCCAGCGCATCGGCGCCTGGACGGATCGTCGGCGGGTGGCGCGACGACATGGATGCATTCTGCCGCCCCATCAGGCGTGCAGGCAATCCCCCTCGCGTCGCACTTCGCCCCAGACGTAGGTCAGCGAGTTGCGCGCATGCTCGATGCGGGCCACCTGGCCGCCCTCGTGCAGGGTTTCGAGCACGCGCAGGATCGCCTGTCGCATTGCGTTGCGTTCGCGCCGCGTCAGTTCGCGGGCGCCGGACGCGCCGCGCACCAGTTCCGCCATGCGCCACGGACGCCCCGGCGCCGCCGCCATGAGGTCCAGCACTTCGGTTGCATATTTCATCGGGATGCCTCCCCGCCAAGACGCTTGTTCATGCTTTTTTTTCCTTGATGCAAGCTTGCCGTTCGTCGTATTCCCGGGAACGTCGGCGGCGCAGGAATCGCTACCAGGGCAGCGATTGGCGGGTCACATTTGCCGGTCACCCCCAAATCGCCACGGCCGCGGCGGCGAGCCCCGCCGGATCCGTACAAGCCGCAAGCCGCCTGGACAGGGGCTTGCGGTCGGCCCGACTATCTCCGGGATGAAAGTCATGGTAGCGAGTCGCTACCAAAAAATCAACAGCGAATCGCTACTGTACTTTGCGGTAGCGGGTTGCTACTATCGCTACCATGGACATCCGCTCGATACGACTGAACAACCTCAAGTACGCCGTGCACGAAGCGGGGGGCGTCGACCGCCTGGCCGAACGCGCCGGCGTCAGTCGCAAATACCTCGACCAGATCCTTCAAGGGTTCCAGGGCAGGCGCGACAAGAACCCACGCCGGGTCGGCGACGCGCTGGCCGCCAAGCTGGCCGCCGGCCTGGGCCAGCCCGCCCACTGGATGGACCTGCCCCACCCCGACCTGTGGCGCGAACTCTCGCCCGACGTCATGGCCGACGAACCCGCGGGCCGGCTCGTCTCCTTCCACCCCGCGCGGCTGGGCAGGCCGGATCACGGCAACGTCCTCATCGCCCAGTTCGACACCGGCGGCGCAATGGGCAATGGCCTGGAACTGCGCGACCAGCCCGGCGTCATCCAGAGCTGGAACGTCAGCCCGGAGTGGCTGCAGAAGAACGTGCGGGGTTTCTCCGCCTCGAAGAACCTGTGCATCGTCACGGGGTTCGGCGATTCCATGCGCCCCATGTTCAACCCCGGCGATCCCCTGATCGTCGACCGCGGCGTGCAGGCCGTCGAATACGACGCCATCTACTTCTTCCGCGTCGGCAGCGAAGGCTTCATCAAGCGGCTGCAACGCATTCCCACCGCCACTGGCCTGGTGGTCAGGGCCAAATCCGAGAACACCAAGTACGACGCCTGGGACATCACCGAAGGCATGGATTTCGAGGTCTTCGGCCGCGTGCTGAAGGTCTGGCGCAGCGAGGACTTCTAACCCCCATGGCAACCCCTTCCCGCCTGTCGGCCCCCGAAAAAACCATCCTGGTCTATGGCGCGCTCGGCGCGCTGCTGGCCTTGGCGCTGCATGCCGCGCTGCTGAACCGCGTGTGGCCATGGCACAACCTGTTCGCCACCCTGTTCGCGATCCAGTGGATCTGGCTGGTGCCGCTGGCCGGCGCCATGCTGGCCGGCATGCGCGCGGGCAGGCGCTGGCTGCTGGCGCTGGCGGCCTACGGCCTGGCGCTGCCCGCGCTGCACGCGTACGGGCTGGTCGCGCTGCTGGGCTCGCAGCCCCTGCCCTATACCGACAGCGGCTCCCGGTCCCTGGCGACGCTGATCACCGCCGCCAGCGGCTTCATGCTGCTGCCGCTGATCCAGGCGCTCGACCCGTCCCGGCCCGGCTGGGACTATCCCGCCGTGTTCCGCGCGGCCTGGCGCAACACCGTCAAGCTGGCGCTGGCCGGCGGCCTCGCCCTGGCGGTCTGGCTGCTGTTCTGGGCCGCCAGCGCCATGTTCGGCATGATCGGCATCACCGCGGTCGGCCGGGTCGTCAAATCCACCCGTTTCGTGCTCGGCGTCATGCCGCTGGTGCTGGCGGTCTGCCTGGTGGGCGTGCACCGCCGCCCGCAGCTGGCGGACACGCTGCAACGCTCGTGGCTCACGCTCACCGCGTGGCTGCTGCCGCTGGTCGCGCTGGTCGGCATCGCTTTCGCACTGGCGCTGGCGGCCCGGTTGACGCTGGACCTGCAGGCCGGCGCCCTGTCCGCCGGGGCGCTGATCGCCTTCAGCGCGCTATGGATCAAGCTCATCAACTCCGCCTGGCAGGACAGCCCGCAGGCCCCGCCCTTCGGCCCGCGCCTGCGCACGGTGCTGCGCGTGGCGGCGATCGGCCTGCTGCCGCTGGCGCTGGTGGCGTTGTACGGGCTGGTGGTGCGCATCGAGCAGTACGGCTGGACCATTCCGCGCATCTGGGGCCTGTACGCCGCGATCCTGCTGACGCTCTACGCGCTGGGCTATGCCTGGGCGGCGTTGGCGGCGCGGCGCTTTCACACGATCCTGGGCGGCACCAACATCGCCGCGGCGTTCTGCGCGTTGGTCGTGCTGGCCCTGGTGAGCACGCCAGTCCTGAGCCCCGAGCGCATCGAGATCAACAGCCAGGTGCAACGCCTGATCGACGGTCACGTTCCTCCCGAGGACTTCAGCTATCTCTCGGCCGCGAAGGATCGCGGTGAATACGGCCGGCAGGCGATGCACAAGCTGGCCGCCGGCGCCGCCCAGGCGCAATCGCCCCGGATCGCGGTCGCCGCCGCCGATGCGCTGAAGGGCCAGTATTACGACTGGGGCCCGCGCAAGTCCGGCCTGGCCGCCTCGCTGGTCAAGCCGGACAGCCTGCAGGTCTATCCCGCGGGCAGTCCGGCGCCGGACGCGTGGTGGCGCTATGCCGCGGCGCAAAGCCCGTTCGAACTGGATCGATGCGTGAACGCCGAACAGGCCGCGGCCGCCTCCCCCGCCGATCCCGCCTTGAACGGCGCGCGTTGCTGGCTGATCCATGCGGACATCACCGGCCCCGGTGCGGATGACCTGGTCCTGTACGTGCCGCCGCGCGCGAACGCCAGCACGGAAGGCTACCAGACGTTCCTGAGCTATCAGCGGCTGGATGAAAACACCTGGCGCGTGCTCGCCTCCAAGACCCATCGCAGGGCGGAAGGCGATCCTGACGTCGATATCGGCGGCGCGCTGGCGCAAGGCCAGGTGCATACCGAGCCGCGCCAGGACCGCGACCTGATCGTGGGCGGGCGGCGCCTGCCGCTACGCTGAACGGCGCGGCGCGGGCATGCTCCAGGGGCAGCCCGCGCGCGTCGCGCCGGCCGCCGCTGGCATGACGGTTACGGCTTTTCTTCCAGGTCCGGCGTGCCGGCGAACTGGCTCTTGAGCAGGGTCAGCGCGCCCTTTTCCGCCAGCGCCTCGTTCGGGAACACGTGCTTGGTGTCTTCCAGCACGGGAAAGCCGAAGACGCGGACTCGGGCGTGGTAGCCCTCGGGGGTTTCGGCCAGTTCGATGTCGAAGTTGCGTTCTTCGATCCAGCCCGACTTGTGCAGTTTCCAGTCCATATCCGACGTGCTCCAGGTAAGAGAGGGAAAGGCGCGCTGCCGGCGTGCGGCCGGCAGCGCCATTGACGCGTGGCGCCGGCCCGCGAAGACCGACGCCATCACCACCTTACACCGGCCGCGCTGACGGCGGCTTGACCGGATGCAACGCCTTCAATCCGCCTTCTCGGGCGAGGACGGAGGCGGCGGCTCGGCCGGCTCGGCGGCGGCCTCGGCGGGGGGCGAGAACAGGTCCCAGCAGGCCATGAACAGCGCGGCGATCAGCGGCCCGATGACGAAGCCGTTCAGGCCGAACAGCGCCATGCCGCCCAGCGTCGAGATCAGCACCACGTAGTCGGGCATCTTGGTGTCCTTGCCCACCAGGATCGGCCGCAGCACGTTGTCGACCATGCCGATCACCAGCACGCCGAAGGCGATCAGCACCGCGCCCTTGATGGTCGCGCCCGTCAACAGGAAATAGATCGCCACCGGCGCCCAGATCAGCCCCGCCCCCACCGCCGGCAACAGCGACAGGAAGCCCATGATGACGCCCCACAGCAGCGCGCCCTGGATGCCCAGGATGGAGAAGATGATGCCCCCCAGCGCGCCCTGCGATGCCGCCACCGCGATATTGCCCTTGACCGTGGCGCGCACCACCGTCGTGAACTTGCGGAACAGGTGATGCTTGTGCGTGTCGCTGAGCGGCATGGCGCGCTTGATGCGCAGGCCCAATTGCGGGCCGTCGCGCAGCAGGAAGAACAGCAGGTACAGCATGATGCCGAAGCTGATCACGAACTGGAACGTGTCCTGCCCGATGCTGAGCGCCTGGGTCGCCAGGAACTGGCTTACCTGCATCGCGCCCGCGCTGAGCTTTTCCTGCAGGCTGGGAATGTCGGCCAGGTCGAACCGCGCCAGCAGGTCGTGCACCGAAGGCGGCAGCGCCTCCATGGCCTGCTGGAAGTAGGCGCCGAAGTTGATCTGCCCGGACTTGATGCTCTGGTAGAGGTTCGCGCCCTCGCTCACCAACGACCCGCTGATGACCACCAGCGGCAGGATCACCAGCAGCAGCACCAGCGCCAGCGTGATCAGGGCCGCCAGATTGCGCCGTCCGCCGATGCGCGGCACCAGGCGCCGCTGCAGCGGCGCGAACAGGATGGCCAGGATGGCGCCCCAGAACACCGCGCCGTAGAACGGCCACAGCAACCAGCCGAACGCGATGGAGACCACCACCAGGAGGAGCAGGAAAGTCCGGTAATGCAAGCTTGAGGATTGGCTCATGTTCCGTCCAAGGCGCGGCATGCGCCGCGAGACCCGCATTGTACTAAGGGCTTGTCGATGGGCCTGTGCTACGGAGCTTGTCGCGCCACCACGGCGCGGGCCTGCTCCAACGCTCCGGCCTGCGCATTCAGCGCCTCCAACCGCTGGTTCAGTTGCTGCTGCAGCGACGGCGTGGCGACCTTGGCCTGACCGTCCTCCAAAGCGATATCGCCGGCATGGGCAGCCACGAAGTCGGCCACGCCCAGGGCGTCGCGCGCCACCGTGTCCATCTTGCCCGCGGCATCCATCAACTCGGCCACCGGCGCCGTGACGGCCTCGTCGTACACGCCGTCATAGACCGGCGCGAGATCCGGCGCCAGTTCCATCGCACCGCGCGCCTTGTCGGCGCGGGCCTGCGCGGACTGCAACCGGCGGGCGCTCTCAGCCAACGTCGCGCGTGCGTCGACCAGGGCCTGGCGTCGCCGCACGATGTCATCAACAGACTGGATGCGCTCGGCCGCCAGCACCGGACGCAGCGGCGCCGCGGCCTTGGCCAGGGCGTCCTGGAAATCCGTGATGACCGCATAGGCGTCGCGATAACGGCCAATGGCGTCCGACTCGGCCTCGCTCAGCGCGCCGATCGGCGCCAGCGCGCCCGCCGCGATACGTTGCTGCAGCAGGCCGATGAAGGCCGCCCGCTCCTGCGGCTCGCGATTGCCGCACGCCGCCAGCGCCAGCACCGTGGCCGCCGCCAGGGTGGCCAGGCAGATCCGCAGCATTGCCATGCCCTTCCTCCTTGCGTAGTCCGTTGCGGCGCGGCAACCGGCCCGCCATGCAGCCGGCGCCCCCGGCCAGATTATCCCGAAGCGTCCGCCGCGTGCCGCCGGCGGGCGGATTTTGTTGCCGTCGAAGCGATATGACACAGGCCGGTCGTCGCGCTCAGACCGACCACGCGAGACGCATCGCGCAGCGGCGGGCGGGATCGAATCCCCCTGCCGCCTCCTCCCGCAGCCGCGCGCGCAATGCCGGCGTCAATTGCCCCGCTGGCACTTCGACAAAGCCGTGCCGCTGGTAGAACGGGCCATTCCAGGGCAGCTCCCGGTCGGTCGTCAGGACGACCGCGTCGTAGACCGCCGCCTCCCGCGCCTGCGCGACCAGCGCGCGCAGCAGGCCGCCGCCCAGGCCGCGGCCCTGCCACGGGCTGGCGACCGACATCTCCGCCAGAAAGAGGTCGCCCTCCATCGGCTGCGCCAACGCGAACCCCACGGGCCGGTCGCCGTCGTCCACCGCGACCCACAGCAGTCCGGCCTGCGCCGCATGTGCCAGCGCCGCTGGCGGCAGGGTCTCGCCGGTGGCGGCCCAGGCCATGGGCGTGCCAAGAAAGCGCTGGGCGGCGGAGCGCTCGATATCGGGCAGGAAGGCCAGGTCGGCGGATTGGGCGTGTCGAATCATGGGGCGCCAAGTATGCACCAGCCGGACGGCATCCCCCGCCGTTACCCCCTAGAATGTCGGTTTACCGGCCCGCCCGGGCCGCCCACCCTCCCAGCCATCCCACGGAATGACTCAAGACGTTTCCCCCGACACCTGGGGCTTTGCCCAGCCCGACTGCCGCGGCGCCGCCGCGCTGCTGTATTTCATGAGCGACCTGGCGCGCGTGGCCAACCAGTACCTGCGCCCCGGCCACCTGAACCAGGAGGCGCTGGCCGACGCGCAGAAAGCCGTGGACGCGCTGCTCGAACGCTATGTCGAGATCGAAGCCGCCCCCGAAGCCTTCGATGACGAACGCGTCGAACTGGCCCTGGAGACCGACACCCGCCCGGACGGCTCGACCGCCGCCCAGGTCGCCTTGCGGATGTCGCCGCGCCTGGAAGGCCTGATCATCGAGGCCCAGCGCCAGGCGGCCGGCCCCACCAGCCACTGACGGGCATCCGGAGGCCTGCCGGCGCACGCCTCCCCCTGCCCCGTCCCGGCGCGACACGCCCCTGCACCAAAAAAACTCTTGCAAAATCACGGCACTAGCTATATCATTAGCAGTTGAGCCGGTAAATGGCTCATGTTTTTGCCCATCTGGCCCACTTGCCAGACGCTTGCAAAATACCCTTCCTGGGTCCGGTTTCACCCGATGGGCGTCACCCGGTTCTGCGACAGACAACCCTAACAACGCAGACCTGATTGATGCCATCATGATGGATGGCAAGGCCATCCCCCACCCAGGGTTCGTCTTACGACACACACTGCCGTTTTCTGATCTTTCCGCCCAGTCCGGCCTGATCGGGAAACCTTCATCCGCAGCCCGATAGCCGCGGTAGCCCCAAGCCGCGGTAACCCCGCAGCACCCCATTCGCGGCGGCGACCCAACGCCACCGCCCGCCTGGACCGCCGTCCGTCCCTGACCGACGCGGCCCGGCAGCAAGCCGCAGGCGCATGCCCGCGGTCAGTACCTCCGCCACCGGCGCGGCGCGCAAGCAAACCATGAGAATGCGCAAAATGCCGGTAACGGAGATGCGTTAGTGTCATGCACGTTAGTGTCATGCACTACACGGCAATTCCCATAACAAGAACTTGAAAGAGAACAACACCATGAATACTCGTTTCACGACCTCGGACCTGATCCGACGTCCGGCGCATACCAAGCTGGACAACATGCCGATCCACATCGGCGACATCGTTTATCTGCAACCGGCCCACGGCCCGGCCATCCGTGCCGCCGTGATCTTCAACGCGCCGATCGACGGCACGACCACGTACACCACCGAAGTCGTGCCGTGCGGAGCAGCCGCGCAAAAGGCGCCCGGCCAGCGCATCCGCTTCCGTCACGAGCACGTGCACCGCATCGAACCGGTGCGTCGCGCCGCTCGCTGACACAGCGCAAACCCGCCGCGGCCGTGCCGCGGCGGCGTCATTTGTGCGTGATACAGTCGCAGGCAACGCAGTCAACGCGCGACCATCATGCAAAACAACCGGCTTGCCATCCGCATCTGGGACCTCCCCACCCGCCTCTTCCACTGGGCGCTCGTCGTCTGTATCGTCGGCGCCTTCGTCAGCGTCAAGCTGGGCGGGCTGTACATGGACTGGCACGTGCGCTTCGGCTGTACCGCGCTGGGCCTGATCATCTTCCGCCTGCTGTGGGGCTTTGTCGGCCCCCGCTATGCGCGCTTCGCGCAATTCGTGCGCGGTCCGCGCGCGGTAGCCAAGTATCTCAAGGGCGCGGCCGCGCCCGCCGGCCACAACCCGCTGGGCGCGCTGTCGGTGCTGGCGCTGCTGCTGGTGATCGGTTTCCAGGCAGTCAGCGGCCTGTTCACCACCGACGACATCATGACGCAGGGCCCGCTGTTCGGCCACGTCAGCGAGTCCACCGCCAGCCTGCTCACCTCGTGGCACAAGCTCAATGAATGGGTCATCATCGGCCTGATCGCTCTGCACCTGTTGGCCGTGGCCTGGTATGCGCTGGTGCGGCGCAAGCGGCTGGTGCGCGCCATCATCACCGGCAACGTCGATCCGAAAGACGTCCCGGCCGGCACGCCGCCGACCCAGGACGGGTTCGCGATCTGGCTGCGCGCCCTGATCCTGGGGGCGTGCGTCACCGGCCTGGTGCTGTGGATCCGCTCGCTGGAGATCGCCGCGGACATGTCGTTCTCGTAGCCTTCCCGCGCGCGCATCGCGCCGACCGGCGCGCAAAGCGCGATATCCGAACGGCGCGCCAAAAGAAAAGCCCCTCGACCGAGGGGCTTTTTGCATGCGGCGCCGCGGGGGCGCGCGAGCGGC
>JAEHJW020006741.1_pt1 | contig 28072 bp, 57 predicted proteins | sample 9271431 | NCBI WGS metagenome assembly JAEHJW02 | reverse complement strand
ATAAACATCAATTATGGATGCCAATACCTCAACTCCCTTTTGAACCAATACTACAACATCGACCAGGCTATCAGCGCGTACAACGCGGGACACCCGACTTCAATTAATCAGGACTATGTTACAAGCGTGTTGAATTACATGAAACAACTTGGAGCCTACGTATCGAGCAACCCGATTTTGATTGCGGCGGCGATTGGAGGCGGAGTTCTCATATTCTGGTACTTCTCAAAAGAAAGAAGGAGCTGATGATTACCGTTTCCAGCATGCAGGGAAATAGCTACACCCTGACTTGGGATTTTGGGAATAACGGAGATACGTTCATTATCAGCGTGAATGGTCAAGCTATCGCTTCGTCGGTGATCAAACAGGCAAAAATAACAATAGACCCAGCCGTATCAAATCAGATTATTGTGTCCGATACCACGACGGGGCAATCGGAGAATTTATATTTCATGCCGACGAGCGTGACAACAGCACCAGGAATGAACGCTTTTGTAGTAGCAGGTGCTCTTACGCTTGCCGGAGTGATTATCTATTTCGTACAAAACAGAAAAAGGAAAAAACATCATGGCTAAGACAAAGGAAGATGCGGAAACCTTAGAGGTTCCGAAGAACGGAAAAGACGCCGAGCAGCTCGGAGATGCCGAGTTCATTGAACAGCTCATGGCAGAGACCGATCAACAGAGCGATGAGCCTCCCAGAACTGACGTGTATTTCGGAAATTGCAAAAGATTTACCAAAGTAAAAGAGGGAACATTCGTTGGCGTCTATGCCACAATGGGAGATATCGAAGCGAGGTGGCCGAAAGCCTTTGGGACCTTTCGTAGAGTGTTTTATTATCGGAATAAAGAAGGGAAAAGGGTAAGAACGAGCCGGGATGAGGACTTGGGTTCTAATACTTTCAATCGAGCCGTTCCGATTCCAGAAGACAAAATTGCTGAAATGTTTGGATATGATATTCCCTGGATAGAAAAGAAGAAAGATGAGCGTCCCCAAGTTTCGGATCAATCTACCGACCAAGCGAAAGTCGTTTATATAAACGGCCCACTGAAAGACCCCGAGTTCAGAAACGATGACGGGTATTCCTACTACCAAGAATTGGGGCCGGACGGAAACCCAACGCTGCACTTCTATCATATTTATGAGGATGAACAAGGAAAAAAAGAAAAGGTTTACTTTGAAGACGAATCTTTTTCCGAGTTGACCTCGGATGAGGAAAGGCTTTTACTCCAAGCTCATTCCTCTCCTACGGTTCTACAGACTCCCATTCAGGTTCCGCAGTCCCCGCCCATTCAGGCATCCGACCTAGATAATCCCCAGTATCTTACGATCAAACTCTACGAGATTGCTAATAAGCAGGCGGAAGAAGCCCGACTTGAAGCGCGTGAGGAACGTAAGGCAACACGCGATATGGTCATGGAGCTTTCAAAAGCAATGGCACAGGGAGCTACCGGAGGATCACAGCAGGGGTTCGGTCTTAAAGACTTTGCTTCTATGTGGACAATGATGAGGGATATGATGGAGGATCGGATTCCGCAAGTAGCGGACAGGGTCAGTCCGGTCAAAGAAGCAATCAGTGTTTTCAAAGATGCCCTCGGAATGATCGGAGAGGCAAAAAAAATGATGCCAAACCCGCAACAAATGGAACTCGTTCGTGAAATACAGGCTCAACAGGCGGCGGCAAAAAATGGAGATAATAAGCAATGAAAAGACTTTTTCTTAGCCTAATATTTGCGCTATCCTTTTTCGTTGTTCAGGCGAGCGCTCAATGGACAAGAACGTTATGGTACGTGAACGGCGATACGGTCTCGGTATATAATCCGAATTGGTACATTCGAGCAAGCAATTTTATACCCTTCAATAATCTAAACAATTTGTTTTTAGGCGCTGATGCAGGCAAAAACGAAAAAGGTCAATACAATATTTTCTTGGGATACCAAGCGGGTTTCGGTGCTACTTTGGGGGATTCGTCGAATTACGAAGTTGGAATCGGATATCAGGCTTTATTTTCTGATTCGATCGGCACTGTTAATGTAGCCCTGGGTTTTGGGTCTCTTTTCAACAATAAGACCGGCAATGGTGGTACAGCGATTGGGTACGAGGCCCTTTATTCGAATAACACCGGGTATAATAATACAGCGACTGGGCTACAGGCCCTTTACTCGAATAGTGCCGGCAAGGATAATACAGCAAATGGGGTCCAATCCCTTTACTTGAGTAGTACCGGCAGCTGGAATACGGCAAACGGAGCGTATGCTGGAACGTTTATCTCCGGTGGATTGAATCCGAATCAGGCTCCTACCATGTCGGTATACGAGGGATATTACACGATGGCGTTGGCAGCCAACGATACGAATGAAATCGTAATCGGGTCGAATGCTACAGGAAACGGGAGTTATTCCGTTACTTTGGGTGATACGACCATCACTAAGACGGTATTACGGGGCAAGGTCGGCATCGGGATAACGAGTCCGGCCTACAACTTAGATGTGAATGGGACACTGCACACTGCGGGACAAACATATCTCGGTGGGGGACCCTTGCACGTGTCAACAGATCAAACTTTTGTGACTGGAGCCAGCTATACTTTTAGAGACGGCGTTGGCATAAATAATCCTACTGGCACATCCTTCGCTGCGGGAAACACGGTAATGTCTATCGGCGCGATGTCCAACGGGACTTCGTTGATAACGACTAGCAACGTCGGCATCAGGACGACGACGCCCACCTCAACGCTCCATGATGTCGGGTCGTTCGCAACCAACATAACTTCTCCAACCGCGAATTACATCGCCGCCGCAACAGATCAGGGTATCTTTATGAGTGCCGCGACTGCTGATACGGTGTTCTTACCGACTTCCGTAGGAATCGCTGGCAGGATTTACACGATTAAAAAAGTAGATGCTACCGCAAACGCCGTAACCGTTAGAGGAAGCGGTACGGAACTTATCGACGGCTCTAACACTTATAGCCTTACCGTTCAGTATAAATATGTAGTAATTCAGAGTAATGGAACACAGTGGTTTATTATAGGGAACAACTAAGATGAAAACGTTAATGTTTTTTCTAATATTCACAGTAGCTGCCTTCTCACAGTCTTTTCAGCGACAAAATTTATCAAGTACGTACGTTAACCCAAACATGAAGTTGGACTCGCTGACGACTTATCATTGGGATATACATAACTATGGTCCCGATAGCGTCCAGATTATGGTTAAAGACTCTCTTTATCCGATAGTATCTCCAAGTGAGACGGTAAATTATAATTTCAGTCTGGATTCTCTACTAATATTGCCTGTGTGGAAAGCAATTCCTTCGTCAGCAAGCGTTTTTTATAGAGTGTACAAATGATGGGGTTGAAGCCTGAAAGATGTGGTTATGCGTATGTCAGCGCTTCTTCTTATACTCTTTATGTACCCCTTGGTTTAGGCGAAGCGGTTCTTTCCACCGTGGGCGGGGCGTTCCCCGGGTTTGCTCCGCCCATCGCCTTTCTCTTGGATTAATTCGCAAAATCTCCCTTAATGTTCGAATCGGACTAGGGTAGAATTGAAATCCTAATCCCTAATTGAACCAGTACCATCTTTCTTAAGCTCTTGACAAACCGTTTTTTTATATATATATTTATTCTATGGAAAAAAAACTAGTGGAACCCCGCGTGCAGAAGTTGTTATCGCTTCCCGTGTGGCTCTATAAAGTACTTGAGACCGAAAAGAGGAAGAACGGCGTTCCGGTGAGTCAGATCATTATTAATATTCTTGCAGAACGCTTCAAAAAGACCAATATTGAGCACCCGTGAAATATAGCGGTCATAATGGAGGTAATATGAAAGCGCGAATTTTATCGGTTTTGGTATTCGCATTTTTACTGATTGGTTGTAACAAGAGCAATCCAGTCTCTCCATCCTTCAGTGCGAGTGGAAACTGGCTGGGCGTTATTACAACGCAACAAAACCCAGACACTTACTCTATTGACTTAATTGAAGATATGAATGGACAAATCCATGGAACAGGAACAGTCGATGGGGGCGGTTCATTAAAAGTGATTGGCTGGTGTAGCTACCCCAATATTGATTTTACAGTATCTGGTACATGGCCAGATGGATCGCAATATTCGTCGGCGCTGTTCAAGGGTACCATATCAGATAACAATCACATGTCGGGAAATTTCGGGTACGACCAAATGACCTTTACGCGGCGATGACTATGATGTATTACCTTTAATACGCAATAAAGGTTATGGAAACGGCAAAGAATAGGCACAAATCCGTTCGGGGGTTCTATATAATGTTGGTTTGTCCAAATCTGATATACCTGAAACATCTTGAAACATGTTGAAACATTCTGAAACATCTTAGAGGGTTCAATCGGACTAAAGTAGGATCGAAAAGTAAGATGGCAGCACCCTACTTTTCCAAGAAGCAGAAGTGGTTTCTAAATTAGAAATTAGAAGTGGCCTCTAATTAGTATTATACTTATCTTAATAATATGCAAAAGTCCAACAGACCATACGAAATCGCTTCCTCTACTTCCTCCCGTTCCCTTATCCTCGATGATTCTGAGAAACTCAAGGATCAGTGGCGTAAATATCTCGAGCTTCTGGAGCGTGATGGCACAATTAGTAGTGCTACTAAGCGCACCTACGAAATTGCACTTGAGCGTTTCGAGATGTTTCTTCGGAGTCCCCGAGATGCCGATTCCGAGATTATCCATCAGTGGATTGCGAGACTGAAACATGAGGGTCGTTCAGTCAACACAATCGGGACCTGGCTTTCAGGCGTGCGGTCTTTTTATGTTTGGGGTGTCCGCAATGGCAAATTTCCCTCCGATCCAACACAAGGCATTGCTGGTGCCCGCCGACGCGGTGAACGGAGTCACATTCGAGAACCTCTGTCTGATGACGAGATTGTTTCCATACTGGACTACATTGATACGACAAAGAAAGAAGGCAAACGTGATATAGCTCTCATAGCGTTTATGGCCTTCCAGGGTGCGCGTACTGTAGAAGCACACAGGGCGCGGTTCGAGGACTTGAAGAAAGAAAAAGGCTTCTATGTTTTGAATGTTCAAGGCAAGGGCCGGCCCGAAGCAGATGCAAAAATTGTTATTGTCAACCCCGAAATGATCCGCTATCTGGATGACTACATCAGGGTCCGTGGAACCGATCACGGTCCGCTCTTTGTTTCTTTTTCGGATCGGTCCTACGGTAAACAACTCTCAAAATCAGCAATCAGGCACATCGTAAAGGGGTACATGCAGGATCTAAAGATCACTGGCAGGAAATCCACTCATAGCTTGAGGCATTCGGCGGCTACCAATGCCCTGCTACATGGAGCACCTATCACAAAAATCCAATCTATGCTCAGGCACATGGACATATCGACAACAATGATCTATGCTCACGATCTCGACAGAGTAACTAACCCTGGCGAGCAATACGTTGATTATCGAGACAAGAGTAAGTAACTGCCGTTATAATCAGTCTCATCACACACACCCTATTAGAGGCTACATCATGGCACGGTAATAATTACCGAACGGTTACAACGCATACACCATGCCGTAAATCCAAGAATCGGTAATAATTACCGACATATATTTTGAGGAATTGAAAATAATTACGGTAGAATTGGGGAGTTTGGCATGTCCGATGCAGGGAGCAAAAATCAGGACGTTATGGCTAAAATTTTTTGTGCGAAAACGGCGTGATTTGCAATTAAAACATTAATATATAGCATTACACTTGACAACGTAATGACAGCGTGTTATATTGCATACGTGATTATTAATAACAACATAACTCATAAGCAGGCCGACCGGACTTACGGCGGCCGACACGCGAAGCGGGCGGCGCAAACAGCCCGCAAAAAAAAGGAGATGAGAAAATGGCATGGGAAAGAGTTAAATGGAGTTGCGGCCATACTGGCGCAATGCAATTGATTGGAAAGATGACAAGCAGAGAGGCTACAAAAGCATATCAAGCAGGCCGCAAATGCTTTGGCTGCTGGCTACTGAGCGTGTGGCGAGTAAAAAATGATCCGAGATATGCGCTGGAAAATCGCTGGAATCTTGCCCTCAGCATAACTGAGGGAAAAGGAATACGCATATACAGTGCGGAGACTAAGCAAAATCAATCACCGGCATCGACCGACGATGAGTTGCGGGACAAGAAGGCTGCGTTGATCGAGCAACTAAAATCAATTGACAACGAGCTATCCAGTCGAGAGATAGCCCAAAAATGAAAAAAGGAGACTAAAATGAAAACGAATCACAATGGTAAACGTTATGACTCGAATAAGTGCGAGACAATTGCACATCGGGATCATTACAACTATAGCGGTAACTACACCGGCACGACGACTGTTGAGCGCGCGTCGGACGGGACCTTGCTGATACTATGCAATAGCAATGGACAAGATCTCCACTACTCTGATAATTTTTTTATCCCGGATTATCCCGTCGATCTCGATGAGTATGAGATGAGTGAGGATGAGGAGAGACGCGCAATAGAGTACGGATTGATCAAATCCGTTGACTGACATCGCGGGAGCCCCTCGGCTCCCTGCCCTCAAGCGGTCGCCTCCACGCGGCGAGGGTGGATTGAAACTAAGAACCGCAAACAAAAAAATAGGATATGCGTCGACCGGGAAAATCCCGGGAGATGAAACCGCTGGAAAAACCAGCGAAAAAAGGAGAAAACAGATGAATTACACGGTAAAGGCAAATCAAACCGATGCAACGCGTCTCGGTAAAAATTCGACGACGTGGCAGGTCGAGATCGACGCTGCTGCGCTGACGCAAGAGCAGCGAGAAAGACTCGCCAGCGCGCTCCATGAAAATTATATCTGCGCGCCTAACCGCATCATCGACGATACGGGAGGCATCACGGCATCGTCGATCCAAACCGCGATCGCCGAAGAGGCCGATGAAAAGGCGCGCGAAGAGCAATCGCAGCGCGCGGAAGACGCGAAACATCTCGCGATCGATACAACACGAATCGAGAGATACGAGATGGGCGGCTCGAACAATTATCTCAGCGATTATTATTACACGACCCCAGCGGATCGCGCCGCGTTTGCAGCGTTGGAAAAACGACGCATCGCGGAAACGCGTTTGAAAACGCACTCCAACCCGCGCTTGACCTCTATCTCGCGGGTGGGGGCGAGCGCCCTGTGTGGCACCGTGCGTGGTGTGGCCCGTACGACACATACGAGAAAATCGTGGCCGAAGATCGTCGCCGCGAACGCGTGGAAGCCGAAGAAACGGAAAAAAAGAAAATCGAGCAGCTCACCGACGCGGTGACTCGACTCGGCTCGGACTCGCAAAAAGAGCGTTGGGCAGCACACGTCATGCCGCGCTCTGAAATACTCGACCTGCTATGGGCAGAATGGATCAAACCAGTCGCTGAGTTGCCACTGCTAGCAACTAAATGCGGGCCTCATTTTGAGGGTGCGTGGGAGAGCGACAAGCAAACGCTCTCCGATAATGAGTGGGACGACGCGAAGCATCTGTACGACCTTTTCCCGGGCGCGACAATCACATATCATCATCAATATGATCAGTATGAGCTGAGCATCAATCATCCGCGCGTATGCGATCTGATAAGACTAATGCAACATATCGGCATGTACGATTTCGGGGCCGATGTCATCATTGGCGGGATCAGTCTCACTGACGAGGCGTGATGCGCCGAAACTCCCCTCAGCGGGGAGTCTGAGACAAAATCAAAAAACTTTTAGGAGGATGAAAAATGTGTCAAGGTGTAATTTGCAGCATGGTAAAATGGGACACGAAATCGGTGATCCTCGTGGGTGTCGGATCTCACTCTAAATTGCTCGCTGACAACAGACACAAGCTGAAGCGTCTCGGCTGGAGCGAGGGCGCTAAAAACCAAAGTGTCATTTCCATCGAATCCGATTTTCAGAAGGGCTACGGCACATACACGGTCGAGAGCGGCAACCCATCGGTGGTCGAGCTGCAGCGCCTCGCCCGCGCTTACGACAAATGTGCGGGGTCGGCAAAGCGCCTGATCGCGCACGTCGAAAAATACGGATACGATGCAGCGTTAGAAAATCTGCTGAACGAAACTGCACGAGATGACTACCACGCAAAGGTGGAAGCACTCCAAGATGACTACGACACAAAATTGAATCCAGTTGAGAACGACTACAACGCAAAGTTGAAAGCACTCCAAGATGACTACGACGCAAAGGCGGAAGCACTCCAAGATGACTACGACGCAAAGGCGGAAGCACTCCAAGATGACTACGACGCAAAGGCGGAAGCACTCCAAGATGACTGCGACGCAAAGGCGGAAGCACTCCAAGATGACTGCGACGCAAAGTTGAAAACACTCCGAGATGACTACGACGCAAAGTTAAAGGCACTGTGGCTGAACCTATTTAGGCAGGAAAAGAATAGGAGGTTTTGACATGTCAGAAACAAGAATTGAGCTCAAAAACCCACCGAAAATCGACGCGCCTGACGGGCAAATAGAAGACGTTGTCGCCGAGACGGACGACGAAGAAACAGCATAAGTCTCGCTGATGAGGCGTGAATCGCCGAAACTCCCCGCGACGGCGCGGGGAGTCTGAGACAAAAAGACAGAAGCTAAGATTATAACGGCAACTGGGAAAGCCCGTAATAATTACCGATTGCTGAACACGCATACGCTGTGCCGCAAATCAAGAGGTCGGTAATAATTACCGAGAAATATTTTATAGAATTGGAAATAATTGTCTCGGATCGGACGGGTTCGGCACGTCCGATGCAGGAGACGAGAATCAGAGCGTTTCATCAAGTTTTTTTTCCGCGAAAACAGCGTGATTTTGAATGAGAACATCCATACATGTACGCGTACTTGACAAGGTGACGACAGCATGTTAGATTGTGCACGTGACTGACGTCGACGGCGCAACTGAGCCAACGTTGAAATACCGAAGTATAAATAAAAAGGAGCAGCATCGTGAAACACAAAACCGACTTTATCCACATGCGGGTAAGCCTGCACGAGAAACACGAAATCCAGAAGACTGCGCAAGCCGAGGGCCTAGACGATATGACGGGCTACTTGCTGTGGTTGCACAGAAAATTCAAACGGAACGAAAAAAACAACTTGCAAAAAATCACTCCACCTCTTGACAAAGGGGAAGAAACGCCGTCAAGATATTGAACAGGTCCTCGAAGTTGGCGAAGTATTTCCTTTGGAAAATTACCGGAACCGAAGCGAGCCGCCTCAAGTCCAATCGACATGCAATCAAAAAACTTTTAGGAGAATAAAAAATGGAAAAGCTCGAAACCCCGGAACAGCTCATGCACGAATTTAACGAGCGCTACTACGTGACGAAGCTCGCACCTGAAATGCGCGAGGTTTTTATCCGCGCCGTTAAATGCAAACTCGATCTACTCTTCGGCGCAATCGAAACCGCGCGAGAGCACGGGATTTATCCGAGTGTGATCATCACATCCCATGGCCGACCAACATTGCAGGTGGAAGAATGACAACATTTGAAAACGCCAAGCCCGGTGATAGGGTTTATTATTTATTCGGGCCTCCCCCCGATGAGCATGGACACAACGCCGTTATAAGCGAGGACCACGTCCCCACCGGAGTATTGGTCGTGTTGGACAACGGTTTCCGGCATTGGTTTGACATGACCGGCCGCTTAAGCTCCCTCGACGATATGCCCTCTCTTTTCTGGGGCAAGCCCCGTTTTGCGCCCGAACAGCCAAAGCGCACCGTAAAAAAGCCACTATCGGCCTGGGTAAACATTTATCCCTTCGGGTTCTCACATCATGTTTGTGCTTCACGAAGTGCCGCCGATGCCTGCGCCAGTCCCGGCCGCATTGCTTGCGTCGAACTCAAAGGCGAATACGAGGTGGAGGAATGAGCCTTGCATCAATCGAAAACTCGCGCTTACATCGGTATCTGGCTGAGCTCGAACGCCCAGTCTACTGCTATCAGTGCGGTGAACAGATCACCGACGACTCAATCAGCGTCGAGTACCGCTACGAATATTATCACGACGCCTGCGCGATCGAGGCAGGAATAATAACCGAAGAAGAAATCGAAGAAACCGAAGAAGGAGAATAAAATGAAGGAAGAACAGTCAATAGCAATCGTTGATAGTGAGCAACTCGCGCTTCAACGTGAGCCGAAGTTGATCCTTGCAGAAGCAAAAAGAGCCGCCGACGCGCTGCAAGAAATCATCAAAGGCAAAAAAAAGCCCGTGGTTTTCAACGGAGAGCAGTACGTCGAGTTCGAGGACTGGCAGGTCCTTGGAAAGTTTTACGGACTTTTTGCAAAGGTAGTCGATACACAGCCCGTCGATTTCAACGGCGTAACCGGGTTCAAGGCGCGAGCGGTGATCGTCGACGTCCGTACAGGGTTAGAGGTCTCATCCGCAGAAGCAATGTGCCTCAACGACGAGGAAAACTGGGGAACCCGGCCTAAGTTCAAGTGGGTTGACGGCAAGCGCGTCCAGGACGGCACGGTTAACGTGCCAACGTTCCAGCTTCTCTCTATGGCACAAACGAGGGCCTCCGCAAAGGCCTTTCGGAATGTTTTGTCGTGGGTCGTCGTTCTTGCGGGCTACAAGCCGACGCCCGCCGAAGAAATGTCCGCGATTCCCGAAACGAAAAAACCCGACGTGCCTCAGCCTCAAGCCAAATCCGCGCAAGCTACTCAAACAACGTCACCACAAAGCGCACAGCTCGCAGGCGATACAATCTCCGAGCCGCAGGCTAAGCGGCTATTTGCGATAGCCACGAGCGCTAAATGGTCGAAAGAAGAGCTGAAGCAATATTTGAAAGACTTCTACGCTGTGGATCACTCGACCGAGATAAGACGGTCCGACTACGAAGCTATTTGCGAGTACATCCAAAATATGCCTCGCGGTCTTTGAGGGCCACAATGAAAATCCCCGGCGTAAAAGTTTTCTCAAGGCGTGTCTAACAAAAAAGGAGTCACAATGTTACTCGTTAGTTCTACATCCACTGACGTAGGGGTTTACCTGCACGCTTGGAATCCTACCAGCAGCCTCTCCGTGAAGACAGAAGCAAGGGGCTTGCTGAGGGCGATCCTGAAAGTCTACGTGAAGATCGCCTTGATGAAACTCGGAATCATTGAAGCATAGTAAAGGAGACGCAATGAATAAAGAACGAAAGCGCGAAAAGTGGAGCACAATGTACCTGAAATGTCCGTTCAGTGAGGAGCAACTCAACGTCGATGTAATTGTATACTTCGACGAGCCGGAAGTTGGCAAGAAAAAGGTTGTGCGCCAAGATACGCTTGAAGTCGTGGCTATCACCGAGCTCACGCCCGAAGATCGACAAGAGTTGCTCTTCGACGGGGAAAATTAATGGCCCGTGACCCAGCATTGCTCGTATACACGCAGGACATCCTCATCGGCGCCGCCGAAATGACACACGAGGAGTTCGGCCAGTATTGCAGGATTTTGTTCTACATGCACCAAAAAGGTCGGCTTAGCGAAGAAACCATAAGGTTATTGGTAGGTTCACCATTCGATAAGGTAAGAGCGAAGTTCTCCGTCGATAAACGGGGACAACTATTCAGCGACAAACTCGAAGAGGTGATAGCGACTAGGCAAAAATGGGTAGAATCGCGCAGAATGAACGGTTCTAAGGGCGGACGACCTAAAAGAAGGGAAACCATATGCCTAACCGAAAACAAACCTACTGAAGATGAAGATAAAGATGAAATTGAAATTGAAAATGAAAATAAGAGCAATGAGGCGGGCGCGTTCGAGACAGCTTGGGCTGCGTATCCGAACCACCAGGGCAAGAAAGCGGCAAAGCGCCACTTTGAGGAAACTGTCAAGACGGCGCAGGATTTCGGCGACTTGCAGAAAGCCCTCAATAACTACTTGAATTCAAAGCGAGTAAAGAACGGTTACGTACAAAACGGTTCGACTTGGTTTAACGACTGGCAGTCCTGGGTCAAACCAACACCGCAAATGATGGGAGATAACGAAAATGAAAGAACTGGAAAAGTACAAAGCAAACTCAGTGACGACTTCTTCGAGCGCATTCAGCGAGATGGTTTTGTCAAGCGCAAACCCAGGAGCGGTTAGCGTGTACACGGACACAATGCTGTCACCCCAAGTCTTCGCGACGGGTCGTGAGATGTTGGGGGCCGCCTTCCCGAAGCTCACTGAAGATTGGTTCAGGGTTCTGTTGGCGCAAACAGTCGGCGCAGCCTTTACCAACGACCGGTTCACGGCGGCGGTGAACGATCTCATCCGGACATGCGAATACCCGGAGCCGACCGTTGCGCGGATACTCGACTTCGACCGAAAGATCACACTTCTTGACTACATTGCGATGTGTGAAAAATGGACGCTAGGACTCGGCAAGTTCTACAAGATGGTACGCAAGGCCGATGCCACACACCAACCACTGTGGGCATCCATTGAGGATATCGAGCGCTATCGACTTCCGTTTGTCGAGCAAAAAGATGAAACGCCCGAAGCGTCGCCTACGGAAGACGAGCCACCAGCACCACTGGAAATAGCAGAGAGGGTTCGCGCGGAGATGCAAACGCTGGCCATGAAGGCGAGGACGAGGCTATCCGCTGAGGAATTTGAGACAAACAAGAGACGAGCGCAAGAGGCGCTGGAAAGAGACAAATGAGGAAATTGCCGTGAAAAAACGAGTCGGTGTTGTGCATGCATTATTTGCGTGTCAGGACTGTGAAGCGACCTTCGAGAAACATAAGAATGCGCAGGCGTTAGCCGCTCGGCATGCAAAACACTACAATCACTATGTAACAGGAGAAGTCGGAGTTGCAGTGTGGTACAACGAAGACCACTCAGAGAGCGGCGGTAAAGAAGTCGCGCCGATTCACGCGAGCGAGTGTCGCTGATAACGTGCAGCAAAATCACGCAGTCGCTTCGATTGACGCTTCGGTCGTGATTTTGCCTGTTAGACGCAGTTGTAACCTTTTGAAAGGTGGTCGCGCTCTTGATCGAGCTAAATACGATACATAACGAGGATTGTCTCAAAACTATGGCGAAGATGCGAGACGGCGAAGTCGACATCGTGGTCACTTCGCCGCCCTTCAATGTTGGTAAAGACTACGGCGAGACGAGCGACGACAATCGCGCAGATTATGATATTTGGATTTCCGAAGTTCTCAACGAGTGCGAGCGGGTGGCATCGACGGCGGTTTATGTTTTTATCAGCCAGCGCAAAATGGAAATCGTGAAGCGAGCACTCCAAGGGTTTCAGCAATGGCTTTTCTGGCATAGACCAAACTTAGTGAGCGCGGGCGGAAGGATAACGTTTCCATGGACTCCGACAATAACACCTATCGCTATGAGCTGGACAAATGGAAGGAAACCGATGCTCAACGAGGCATACGGCGTTCGGACGTTTGATCTCATGATCGCTGCCAGTCCTCAGAGTAATTTTCACGGCGAGCTGCATCGCGTCCATATTACACAAGATCCGATAACGCCGTACTGGACGGTGATCGTCCGAACGCCAGGCCGAATAATCTACGATCCTTTTCTTGGAAGCGGAACGTCCGCGCTCGCGGCAATCAAAGCGGGACGGGAATGGGTAGCTTCGGAAATCAACCCAGAGTATTGCGCGATTGCGAGGAAGCGAGTTGAGCAAACTTTCAAGCCAGATAAAATCTTTCAAGAAACGATACAGAGCGACCGTCATGAATGAACAATTGTCGTATGACAGGCAGGGCAACGAACACATCAGAAGTTCTCTGAAAGGAACGAAGTTAGATGCGACACAGGAACGACAATAACCAGATCTCGCTCGATCGCTTTGCTGAGTCGATAGGTATGGGTGTTGTCAAACTGTCCCAAACGGGCGTTGACGGCCTCCCGGACCGCATCTACCTCGACCGAGGCAGGACATTCTGGTGCGAGATTAAGTCGGACACAGACTATGGTAAGCAAGGTCTCTCAGAAACCCAAAGCAGATTCGGATGGCTGTTAGCCAAGCACGGCATTACACTGCACGTAGTCACGTGCGCAGATGACCTTATCAAACTTAAAAATGGAGGAAACTAATGATTTACATCGCAGTCGCCATAGTCGCTTTACTCATTGGAATCGTGCTCTCGTCTTGGGCTGCTGTCAGCCTCCGATGGTTGCACGAACGGCAACTCGACCGCGAAACGCTCGTGGTCGCTGATTTACTGTACCAGCATGAGCCAGACCCGACGGCCCGCTTGTGCTTGTGCGTAAACGATCTCGCCGCACCCGCTGGAATATTTTGGGACAAGTCAGAGCGAGAACGCACGGAACTTATTCACGCAGCTCTCCGAACAATGGACGCGATGGACCGCGAACGAGCGCGTTACTCAGCCGTAGTTCGTCCTTTCCATATAGATGGCAAAGCCCCGCTCGGTACCTCCGGCGGGGCCGAGCCGAAACTCAGGCTGAACGACGACACCGATAAGGAGACAAGAGCATGAAGGAAATCGACGATCTAAGATTTTTAATTGCAAGTGCAAGGGGACTCGACATGATTTCTCCCATAGCAGCAGATATCCTACAAAAGAAAGTTGACGAGTTGGAAAACTCTATGAATATCAAAATTGAGGGGGCGCGCATTCCAGTCTCGTCAAATGCCGTCCGAATCAATCATTGTCTCTCTCAAACAGGAACTTCAAAAACCGTGAGCAAAGGACATTAGATGGAAACCATGCACCGTTCTTACAGCACCGCCTCAAAAACAAACCGAAAGCATCCCCGAACAGCCAGAGAACGGGTAAAACAAATCAAAAAAGCGAGCATTGGAGAAACTGAACCAAGAAACGCACCAAATGCGGCGTATGGAGAACCGAAAACTAAGACCAAAAACAATAATGGAGATGCTATGAAGACTGAGTGCATTTGGACTGATAACGGAGAAGGTACATGGCTCACGTCATGCGAGAATGATTTTGTCTTGACCACGGGAACGCCAAGTGAGAACTCGATGCGGTTCTGCTGCTATTGCGGATTGCCCTTAAAAGAAATTCACTACGAGCAAATAAACGATATGGGAGAAGAAGAATGAATTACAAATTTCATTTTGGCGATCTAGTAAAGATCAACGATCCAGACGGCTTTTATCATGGTGCGGTGGCAACCGTTATTGGTTGTGACGATTTTCCGTTAACCAAGATTTTAGGGGGCCCTGCATGTTACCTCATTGAGTTCAGTTATGGTGGGAAGAAGGGGCTATTCTCCGAAGCGATACTCGAACTCCAAACCTATGAACCGGCGCTGCCGTTCCCCGATCCGATACCGTTCGACCCATTCAAGCAATATCTTGAGAACCCCGAATCGACCAGAAAGATAATGAAATTCTTTCGGGACATACTGGACGACGAAGACTGGAAGCATCTTGGAGAAGAAGGCAGCTAATGAAATTTGAAATCTATCACAATGCCATAGAGGGAAAACAAGCAGATGTGGAGGTCGATTACACGGAATCAAATACATGGGTTCACAATCCCAAAGAGAAACTTATAATCATTACTCATTCCAACGGGAACACGAAATGGATATGTAGGTACGAATCCATCGAGATTGGTGAAACTCTCATACGGATCAATTTACCCGCAAACACGGCGGTTCCAGAGATCAAGGTAATGGACCAATTTTTTGAGCAGCTCGTAAACCAATATGCAAAACAGGCAACATCGGGACTGATTCATACGGGAGGGTTCAAATATGATCCGAGAAAGTCATAATCTGTGCCGATGATAGTTGCTACCAATCAGATCTTTTGTTGTTGGCTAAAGCGTACAGAAACGGACAGTGAGATTTTTTCGGCAATTACTTGACAATAACTTTCGGACACAATATATTTATATCTGAACCCGGGGAATAGACTAAAATAGGATTATTTGAATGGCCATATCTCAGGTTCAGATTCTTCAAGCAGTTCAATCCGAACTCGCTTCGATTACCTCTGGTTCTCCGGCGTTTATTCCATATTTTGTTTCTCTGAATATAGCTCAGATGCTTGCCGATTATGCTGTGTCCCAGGGGGACGCGACATACAGGTCGCAGATCATAAGCCTTGCAGGTCAGGCCCCAAAGTGCGAAAGTCCGCTTCTCTTATCCACGTCCTGTGCCAGTGAACATTCAGCGTGGCTTGTAAAAGTGCAAACACTTCTTCAATCTCAACCTTCTATTTTTGCAAGCTTCGATATCGGTTCATGGCTCGCGGTCGGTCTATTGGGTGTTGGTGCACTCTTCGCAATCAAGAAGCTCTTGAAACGCAAACAATGAATGAAGCTCGATTAAGTTATCAGAAACTTTGGCGCGTCTCTCAGACTATTCAAGAAATGAAACGGATCGCTTCCCAATATCGGCATGACATGGATCGGTATTTCGGATTATGCCCGCGCAAATTTTTCTATGTTGCTAAACAGGTGCTCTATGTTGATGATGATATGGTGGTGCAAAGATACGTTCAAGCGGGATTGATTCCTTCCGACGCAGATGGATATGAGTTCGTTCAGCGGCCCGCATTCACGTTGCAATCGGGAGGTGACTGTGATGATAAGGCCACCATGGCTGCAGCTTATATGTATCTTCAAGCGATTCCCTGGCACTTTGTGACGATAGGCAATGAACCAAACGAATGGAACCACGTTTATCTATATATCAAATATTCCGGTCAATGGCTCCCCTATGATGTTACAGCAACCGGAGTCGATATATTCCAAGACCCCCCTGGAACAATTAAAGCCCCCGGATATTTCAAAGACTGGGGAGGATGGCATTAAATGAAACTTGTAACACTCGAACGGCAAAATTTTAGTTTGGATGACAGCGGATTCGTGAACCCATTTAATTGTGATGGAACGGTCTACTGTCTCGATGATTTTTGTTTTGCCGCGTGCGCTATAACAAACGCCCTAAGCAAAGATTCTGCTTATAAACAGTACAACATCGGTTATTCGAACATTTTGAACGTGCTTCACGCTTACGTGACGGCCGTTCAATCCGGAAAGTCGCCGTTCACGCCGACAGATTCTGGCGTCACAACCGTCAACGCTGTGGTAAGTGCAACAGGATACACTCAGGATACAGTTTATGCTATACTGTATACCTTGTACACTTTAGCGCAGCAGGGTGAGCCGCATTGCGGAGGGATTCTGAATGTAGCCGCCCCTTCTACTTCCCCCAATGCTTTGCAACAGATGTTCCAGGGAATAGAGAATGCGCTGAAGAGTCTAGGAATTATTGGAACGATCCTTCCCTGGGCCCTGGTTATCGGCGGTGGGGTGTGGCTGTACTCGTATATTCCTAAACCACGGAGGCAAGCGCAATGAAAACCGGAACGTGGATTCAACTCGGGACAATTACCCTTCTTGCCATAATAATAATTAAATTGCAACCCCTGAACGATGCGGCTCCGACGATTGACGCAATCAGCAAATTCATGCAATCTCAGGGACTATTACCGAGTGGGAGTTAAGACATGAACGATGATGAGATACTCAACCTTGTGATATTAGGACTTGCGGGACTTGTCATAATCCGCCTTTTACCACTTCTCAAGGCGGTTCCGGTTATCAATGCCGTGCAGAGCTTCTTAATCAAGACAGGACTTGAGAAATGAGCAAGCGGGTCGAAAAGGGGATAAAAAAGTACAAAGAATTCAACATGCGTGATCCTCGGGAGATCGTTGAAATTCCCGAGGTAAATTTCCCTGTACTAGTTCACATAGGACAAGCAGAAATGATTGCATACGTTTCAAGCAAAGAGGGGAAAGAAACTTTTTACAAGCACCAGTTTGGAGAAGAGTCGGAAGTTTATCCGGAACTCTATACCGATCCGGACGGAAAGGTGCTCATTATTGTCGGAGGAAATTTTAGGGTTAAGGATTGGATTCGAGATTAAAAACAGACAAGGAAGGAAAAGAAATGTCAAACATTGAAGAGAAGATCGACGAACCAACCTCATCGTTTGGTATGGGTTATGAATGGCTTCAAGCCACAGACCTGTTTGAAAATATCGACAAAATCTGGCAAGGCATTGAAGTGATCGCGAGGGCCGAAGCTGAAAGGCGCGGCCTTGATGTCGAAGAATTTGCAAATGGCTGTGCAAATGCGTTAGACAATTTCGTTAATGCGCTGCTCTTTGAAGAACAAGAAAAGAATGAGGAAAAATGATAACGAATATTCTTTGGTTCACTCTCGGACTGTTTGGAGTTTTGCTTGAATTTTGGGCGGGACTTCCTGAGCAATCGGGATTATCGGCAGTCTGGAAATATATCACAACCCATCAGCGTAGTGCCTTCTTTTCTCTATTCACCTACATCGCTGTTGTGGCGATCTGGTGGACCGATGGAATCTCCATTATGGGGATTATGTTCACAAAGGCCACACTCTCGGGCTGGACGGCGATAATAGGATATTTCTCAACCTCGATCTTCGATGATATCGCCAAAAATTTCTCAACGAAAAATGACAAGCCAAATTCTCCGGCTCCTTAAAAGCCTCAAATATATCGGTCTTATCCTTGCGACGATTGTTGCTACGCTGTATATCTCCAGGGCGTTCTCTAAGCCCCCTCAATCAATCAAGGTTCCGATCCGGATTATGGTTCACGACACTGTGGAAATCAACAGGTACATTGCAACGGTGTTACATGATACTATTAGACCAACACCCACGATTTTGCAAAAGATTGTTGAGAAAGTTGTACCGGCAGAAACAGTTCGGACATATATTCCTATTTCTGGTTCGAATTCGTCTGTTTTTTCGGATCTTTTTCTGGTGAATAAGTTGCGGTACAAAAGCGACTGGTTGGATGTAGACGCTGTGAACCTCGGCCAGAAATCTTACAAGCATTTCGCATTCAAGGTGACTAATCCGAATTTTGAACTAGGTACGAATAGCGAGGGTGTATGGGTGTTACAGCATCGGAGATTTTTTACGTGGAACGGCGTGAATATCGGAACTCGATACGACGGGATGTTGAAACCTATCATTGAAACAGGAATCATGTTTATGGGAAAGATCACCTTATCGGGAGCTATTACCTGGAACACGTATGATGTAAATCTTATGTGGAGGGTGTTCTAATGCAACTCACCGTTCTCCGCAAATGGTTTTATTTAGATCGAACGCTTGGTGTGTTGCGTATTAACGAAGCGAATTTCTGTTATACCCTAGAAGATAATGACCGGGGGCTTACCTCCGATATGTCTTTATCGGAGATCCAAGAGAAAAAGATATTTGGTGAGACTTGTATTCCCTACGGTAATTATCGGGTCGTCGTTGCCTTTTCTCCACATTTCAATAGAGACATGCCATTGTTGGTCAACGTCCCAGGATATACAGGCGTAGAGATTCATTGGGGGAACTATCCGAAGAATACCGAAGGATGCCTTCTTGTCGGAGGATCGCTAGACAATCCCGCCAAACCCGAAATTATTCTAAACAGCGTCAAAGAGTTTAATGTACTTTGGGAAGAATATATTCTACCGGCTTGGAACCGGCAGGAGACAATCTTTATCAACTTTGTAAAAGATGGAGCGAATTAAATGTCAACTCTCACCAGAAAAGAAGTCGACCGGAGAATCAGGAACCACGAGCCTCTTCCCGACAGTGTGCTCGTCGATTATCCAGAGATTGCGCGTAAATACAAGATCGTCAAAGCGAATCCTTCCGATCTCAAGACGGAAATCAAGAAGCTGAAACCACGATCCATTTCTCGTTATCATAAGAATGCAAAGGGGGATTTAATAAAAGAAAACTCTCGTGCATTCCGCGACATGAAAAATTTCACGAGTGAACGTCTTGAACCCCCTTCTCATTTCGATAAGCGTTCATTCCGTACGATAGTTCAATCCGATGGTACAGAAATCGTAATCGGATGTCCAAAAGGTAAGTATGACGCAAAGACCGGACGCTGCAAGGTAGGAACAAGAGCGCAGGCAATAAGGAAACCGAAGAGAGAGAAGAAGGATAATCCCCGCCATGGCAATATTCAGGCTCTCAGGCGTGGACTTGCAAAGCATTCAAAAGAATCTTACGAGGACTTTAAGGCCCGCATGCTCAAAAAGCACGGCAAAATTCCTGATGCGAAAATCCGACAGTGGTATAACCTTAAGAATGCTGGTATGAAAGCACTTGGAATCAAATAACCATGAAAATTGAAATGATACCACGAACAATTCTGTACCTCATGGGAACGGTAGTAGGTGGAGACGCTTTTCTATCCTTGCTTAGTGGCAATATAGTAACCGGGGGCGCAGCACTTGCGATGGTGATTCTATATTTCGTCATAAGCCGGAAAATAGATAAGCTGGAATCTCATGTTGCTAAAAAATATGATCACCTCGAAACACAGATAAGGGTCTTTAATACGAAACTTGAATACCTGTCTGAGCATTTCAAAGAAATCACAAAAACCGTGGTGCGCAAATAATGATGTTCTTCGCCATTCAGAAACTATCCCGTCAACGCAAATGGCAGCTCAAGAAAAAAGCCGAAGGAAAATGTATTTACTGCGGAGGCGCTGAGATATTCAAGCGGGATGCGTGTTACAGGTGCTACATAAAGCGGTATGCACACGATAGAAACCCTTCCAATAATCCTCTCCAAGCATAAGGCGTCAAGTCCCGTCAAGGGCGCTTTATAACCCCTTCGCCTTTACATAGAAACCCGGACATAGTATTATGATCTTAGAAAGGAGATATGACTACTATGTTTTACGCGGAACAACGACATGAGAATAACCCCCGCAAGTCTTACGTAGTCAATCCCCATAACAAATTTAAGAAGGGTCATACTATGGCAAGACATAAGAAGCATAAGAAGGATTTGAAGCATCATTACAGTGCTAATCCGAAGCGTCATCCGAAAAGACGCCCCGAGGAGAGCCCCAAATCCGCCCATCATCATGCTTTTACCGGATCGGTTGCAAGACCGAAGTTAAGAAAAACTTCTGAGGGACATTACGCGAGAAGCGCGAAAAGCAAGAAAATATATCCAGAAGTTCACATAACGAATCCCCGTCACTACAAAAAGCGCAAGTATAGTCGTAACCCCATATTCGGTGGTTATTTCGGCGGCGTGAAGTCTGCGGCTGAAGCGGCTACCTGGGGCCTTCTGGGCGCGTTCGGCGTAAACCTCGTTACCAATTACGCCACCGAGGCTGCCAAAATCACCGATAAAACCACGATGGACATCGTAAAAGCTGGTGTCGCCACAGTTCCGGTCGCCCTGAAGAAATGGCTCGGCCCGAAGGCTGAACTTATGACAGCCGGCGCTCTTCTAATCCTTGGTTACAACGCGGTTCAGAACCTGCTCTCCCAAATCGGGCTTCCGGCTGACATCGTGACTAAGCTGTCCGATAGCAACGTGAAGACGGTTTATGTTCCAGTCCCGACTCCTTCTTTCAAGGAAATAAGGCCATATAACCCGCCTTCGGCTTTTAACGCCCTAGCACCCGCAAATTATCAGTACACTAATAAACCAGTAATGAATTGAGGCCCTATGTCATATAATATTGAAGAATACCTCCCGGGGCAGGTTAGCATAATTCAACAGGAGTTCTTTTCTGTGGTTACGCTCGGTGCTACCTCGGTCGTCGGTGACCAGATTTATTTTGGCACCAATGGTGGTGAAAACAATCCGATCACGAATTTCCCAATCGCCGGCACGATCCCTAAGAGTTACCAAGCAATGCTTATATGGGGTTTGTCTTATGGATTCCTTGAGGCGCATGATGCTGGTGATTTCATGGCACTTATCCAGGATGCTTACTTCGTCGCAAGGGTCGCTGATAAGGACTATATGCGCGGAAAACTCGGAGATCTGTTTGATTTTGGCTTTGTAGCGCAGAGTAACACGGGTCAGATCGGAACAACAGGCGTTGCGCTTGTTGCTCCACAAATAGTAACCGGCTCAAGCGGGACCATGCGGGAACTCAGTATCCCAATCCCCGTAAAGGGTCTCGATGCGATAAACATATCAGTACATTTCAACACTGACGTAGCCGGTTTCCATAACGCAAATTCGATCTTTTCGATTTCTACGATTTTGACAAGAGGAGTGCGAGGATAATGCAAACGATGACTAGATTGAACGACGGGTCAGTACAGACGGTATCTGTAACAGATGAACCCCTGTATGATGACCAGAACATTGGTACGGCAGCGAATATATCGTTACACTTCTTTACCGATACTAAGGCGTCTGTCACAGAAGCCCGAACAAACATGACTCAATCCGGTATTCTGCCCGGAAACTACCTTAGCCACAAGGTTACGGGTATCAAAGCGCAGCTTACCGATACTGTACCCCTACTTCTAGCGGATGTCGAGAAGTTTCTTTCGAAAGCGACATACGTTTACAAGAGAGCCGGAACCACGATCAAGTGGGGACTCTTGAGAGAAATTTTTAAGGACCCACTTCTTCTTACGATGGCTCCTGCAGTTACCGCATCGACAACGCTGGCTACAGCAAGTTTGCCGCATCTCAAGAGTTCTGTTTTGGCCTTGTCGATTGCGGACATCATAAACAATGGCGATAATTTCAGTTTTGATGTTGCATACGCCAATACATCAGGAGTAGGCTCATTTGCTAATACGCGGCTTGCGATCTATTTCGAGGGCGAAGCAACTAAAACCATTGTCGGATAGGAGAGGTTCTCTTGACACAGCTTGATGTTAATGCTGCAATGCTAAATACGTTACAGCAAATTTTACAGGCGCTGGTTTCAAAAGATCAGACGGGAATTCCCTATATGGCCGAAATTGATGTAGTGAACCTTGGTGCCAGCACCGTGAATTACACAGGTGGAACGATAAATCTGGGACTTCAACAGGATTTCGTGATTACTCACCTATCCTCGAAATCCACCGGCGTCTATTCGTTCCAATGGAGAGAAGCGGGAACGGGTTTCTGGAACTCTAAAAACGCAATCAGATCCGATACTCTTTTCTTGGGTTACGAACCAGTGAAGCTTTCTACTCCTTATCGGATTCCGGCTGGATCAACCCAGATCGAATCGCTTATCAATGAGCTTTCGGGATTGACAAATAGTATCTATCTACTTTTCATAGGTGAGCTCCGGCAGCCCGGGACTTAAGGAGAGCGTCATTGAGACCCTTTCCGATTGCAATCCTAATACCGGTCAACGCGGGACAAAACGGTTCTACCACTACGCGCATTAAGGGGCGTGTACGTGGTATGTCAACATCGTGGAGAAGTGGGACCGATCCTATAATATTCTTCGAGTTATGGATCGGCAGCTACAAGATCGTACAATCACCCATTCATGTGGCTCATTTCGCATCGCACCAAACCGGAGGGGAGCTCGCACGTCCGTTTATGTTTCCCGTTAATATTCCGATCATAGATGCCATTATCACCATAAGTGCTTATAATACAGACACGATAAATGGGAACCTGAAATTGACATTGTGGGTGGATAATGCCTAATATCGTTCAGCTTATCGAGCGGGATATTGAAGAAGTTGAGGATTGGGCAAAAAACTTAATTCACGACCATAATTCTCCTGTAACTCCGCTCGTTAATATTCCGATTCCGTTGGGTGATGCGATTCAGCAAATTGTTTCTCTGCTGGATACGATTGCTAACCAGAATCAGCAGGTTATCGCTTTTCTACAGCGCCTCGCCGATGCTCATGCACCGATCATGAATTATTGGAGATGGTGGCACGGTGTAATGACTGCGACTTACAATATAAGCGGTACTAGCTATTTTGAATTTCCTTCATTCATGCACCATTTGGTGCTTCAAAACAAATCGAGCACGCAGCCCGCTTACTTTTCGTTCGATGGCGTATCCGATGCAGGTTATGTTGACATCGGAGAAACGGTTCAACCAGCAGATGTTCCCCCATTCTCAAAGTTATTCATTAAATCCGCGGACACGGCTTCGCAAATATTTGTATATACGTGGTGAACTATGATAAAATTGAAAGGCTAGGTAAAATGTTACGTGGAACAAGCAGTTTAACAACAACGACCGCAACTACAACTTCTGGAGCGTTGATCGTTTCAGCTTCGAGCATAGGAGAATATTCTGTCGTAGTGAGCTTCTCCGGAGCGTTTCAGGGCAATGTCGCGACGATAGCGATGAATGGATCACCAGTACAATTGTCATCGATCCTGAGCGGAGACCCGGCACATCTTCAAGCCGGCACAAACTCGTTTGTGATCGCCCTTCCGCACAGTGGAACGAATTACACGATAGGGATCAGTATAGACAACGGTTATCAAGGGTCGGTCTCCTTCACGTCGGCGATTTATATTCCGGGCGCCCCGTCTATCCAGAATGTTGCCACAACCGCAACTGTCATAACATTTAGCTGGAGTGCCGTTCCAAATGCTGTTCAATATATCGTTTATTTGAATGGAGCTGCGGTTATCACTCAGCCAGGAACCACCGCGGGAATAGGGGGGCTTGCTCCTAATACTCGGTACACTATCGGTGTTCAAGCAGTAGCGCCAGATGTCGTATGACTTACCTTTCGGGAAACTCCGCGATTACCTCCGAAGACATTTCAACGAAGGGAACGGGGAACGGTAAGATATTTGGAATCATCCTGTTGGTTTTCTTAGGCATTTTAATTGTAAAAGCAAATGTTACAAAAAAACCTTAATCAGTCGATTACGACACCCGATCTTCCGGTATATCAAGGTAATCCCGTACCCCTACCGCCAATTGTCAGCAATGATCCTAATGCAGTTGCGGCTGCGAAAAGCGTCGTGGATCAGCTGCCACCAGGTACCTTAACGAGCGACGCTGAAACAGTTGCTGCTTTAGCTAGTACGGGTGCAATGCTTGGATCGACTATTCCCGGTATTGGGACACTTATAGGTGGAATTATCGGTACAGTACTCGGTATTATCATTGATATTATTCCCGCCCTTAGATTCCTCGCCCTTAACGGGGAATCCCAAGCCGCCGAAGATGCACTCGGTGCGATGATCTATTATGCGCGTGGTAATACTTCAGCGGTGCAATCCCCTGGCACTAATCCAACAATTGACGCTCTGAATAAACTTATTGTTGCCGACTTTCAGAGCAATGGCACAAAGAACTGGCCGATCTGGACACGGCAAAACGGATTGCCTCAGAATGTCCCGACGACACACGAACCCACTTGCGGAACGGTATGGGGAATACAATGTGTGTGGACTGTCACTCTGCACAGCAGGCCGAGGTGGTCAACGGATACCGTGGCACCCAGCATTTACATCCAGCAGGTGCATGAGGTGATGATGAATACGGTGGGTTATCTGAATCAGATAAATGCCACCGCTTTAGTTGCGAAGATTACTCCCCTTTTGGCCGCGACGAATATCGCGAATGGCATAGTGACTCCGACACAGGCTAACAACGCTTTGACGATCGGAAAATTTGATACGTCTTCAATGGGCGGTAGTGGTATTGGACGTGTTTTAATCATCGGAGCGGGGATTGGTCTTATGACGATGCTCATTAAGCAAAAAGAAGGTTCAATATTACCTTCACAAGGAGGGAGACAAACATGATTTCTGCTTTTGGCGCAGGGCCGTACACTGGTGCCGGAACAATTTATACTTTCGGCAATACCCCGTTAAACGTGCCGGCACAGTTCGTGGTCCAGGGTAACGGTGGGGACGTGATAGGAGCGGGTAATTGGATTACGAGCTTGGGAGGAATTGCCGGAGACTTCGGTACTTTTACCACTAAAATACGAGCAAAGGGGTACACCAGTGATTCTGCCATCGCAGCCGCTGGGTACAAGATAGGCAAATTCGGCTGGCTTTGGGTCTTACTTCCGCTAAACAACCTTCAAGGGAGCGATGCTTTATACTCTTATATACAGCAGCTCATGTCAGCTCAAGGCCCTCCAGGAGGTAGTCCTCCGGGAGGTAGTCCTCCGGGAGGTAGTCCTCCAGGAGGTAGTCCTCCAGGAGGTAGTCCTCCAGGAGGTAGTCCCCCAGGAGGTAGTCCCCCAGCAAAGGCCGGCAATTGGCTTACAGAAAGTACTATTGCGGGCATTCCCAATTGGGTACTCGTTTTGGCTGGAGGAGGAATTATATTTACGCGCGTCAAAAGAAAATCCGCTGCATAGAAGGAAGAAGTTTAAACAATAATGAGAACAGGAAATTTGTACGATTATTTACAGCAATATCGGTTAGCTAGAAACATTCCATACGATGGCGGAGACGGGCCAAGCGGAGACGGGCCAAGCGGAGGTTCTACGGGCTGTTCTTCGATTAGCGTAATGGTGACAGAAGTTGACACCACATCTGCATACATACACTGGAACAACCCAAACAATGCGCCAATAAAAGTATTGAGTTTCGCAGGGAGGAATATTGCGCTCAATTTGCCTTCAAGCGCAGCATATCGCGTTACGGGTCTATCCCCTGGTACAGATTACTTTATATTAGTAGCCGATGTAAATAACTGTATGGGTAGCATAGGGTTTACAACTCCGAAACCTATCCCTCAACAACCAGTCTTTCAGCCTCCAGGCCCTCCAGTGCGGGTCACGCAGCCTCCACCAGACACATATACTGAGCAACCTCGAACAGTAAGTGGGATAGGCGGCTGGATAAAATCGCACGTGCTTCTATCGATCGGTATATTAGGAGCGGGAGTGGTTATGATTCACAACACAAAGAAGTCTTGAACAAATGGGAAAACGAAATGGAAAAGCAAGAATCAGAAGAAAAAACCATCACAGCAAGAGGCGATAAGTTCACCCTTACCATTTGGCGTGATGGTGCTCGCCTTAAAGCAAAGCTCTTCGACAAAGACAACGAAGTTGTCGATAATTTCGAGTTGAAATTAGGCGACATCTTAAGTCAGGCGGGAATCAATCTTAATGAAATTTTAGGAGATGCCTTGCCAGGTCCGCTCGGCTGGGCAGTGAGGCATATCCATTGACCATAACCGAAGTACGAGCCGCCTATGGATCGACCATCGAGGCCCTTGCAAATATAATAGGTGTTCCTCCGGCTGCCGGCAGCGTGTCGAATTACGTGAATATCGTTTCCGGTATCATCGAACAGGAATCTGGAGGTAACCCCGATGCAATCGGAGACAATGGATGCTCACTAGGCCTCATGCAGCTCAACACTTGTGCAGGATGGCTTCAACAATATGGATATACGAACGATAATCTTTTCGATCCCGCAATAAACATCAATTATGGATGCCAATACCTCAACTCCCTTTTGAACCAATACTACAACATCGACCAGGCTATCAGCGCGTACAACGCGGGACACCCGACATCTATCAATCAAGACTATGTTGCAAGCATCCTGAATTACATGAAACAACTTGGAGCCTACGTATTGAGCAACCCGATTTTGATTGCGGCGGCGATTGGAGGCGGAGTTCTCATATTCTGGTACTTCCCAAAAGAAAGGAAGAGCCGATGATTACTGTTTCCAGCATACAGGGAAATAGCTACACCCTGACTTGGGATTTTGGGAATAACGGAGACGAGTTCATCGTCAGCGTGAATGGTCAACCCATCGTTTCGGCGGTGATCAAACAGGCGAGGATAACAATAGACCCAGCCGTATCAAGTCAGATTACTGTGTCCGATACCACGACGGAACAATCTGAGAATTTGTATTTCATGCCGACGAGCGTGACAACAGCACCAGGAATGAACGCTTTTGTAGTAGCGGGTGCTCTTATGCTTGACGGAGTGATTATCTATTTCGTACAAAACAGAAAAAGGAAAAAACATCATGGCTAAGACAAAGGAAAATGCGGAAACCTTAGAGGTTCCGAAGAACGGAAAAGACGCCGAGCAGCTCGGAGATGCCGAGTTCATTGAACAGCTCATGGCAGAGACCGACACGCAAAGCGATGAGCCTCCCCGAACAGATGTGTATTTCGGAAATTGCAAAAGATTTACCAAAGTAAAAGAGGGAACATTCGTTGGCGTCTATGCCACAATGGGAGACATCGAAGCGAGGTGGCCGAAAGCCTTTGGGACCTTTCGTAGAGTGTTTTATTATCGGAATAAAGAAGGGAAAAGGGTAAGAACGAGCCGGGATGAGGACTTGGGTTCTAATACTTTCAATCGAGCCG
>JAEHJW020008898.1_pt1 | contig 28137 bp, 49 predicted proteins | sample 9271431 | NCBI WGS metagenome assembly JAEHJW02 | reverse complement strand
CGGCGCTGGTGATCTTGCCGGCGGCCTGCGCCTTGCGCAGCTTCTCCACGCCCTCGGCCAGGTCCTCCAGGCGCTTCTTCTCCGGCAGCGCCTTGTCGATCAGCGCATCCAGCGCCTTGACCTCATCATTGATCGACTTGGTATGCGCCTTCTCAGATTCCGTTGCCTTTTTGTTGGCATCTGCCTGCGCTTTCTTGGCGTAAGCGGCGGAAAGGATCGCAACCTTATCGGCCTCGGTTGCATCTTCATGCTCACGAATCCAGCGCTCCGCCTCCTTGATCGCATCGCCATTGTCCTGCAGAGCACCAAGCTGTTTCTGCAGAGCATCGAGGTAGGTCTGCCCGGCGCTGCTCATGCCGGTCTTGGCAGCGTTGTTGGCGTTGGTCGAGGCGGTATTTTCGTCCAGGGCGCCTGTCAGTGTCCGCACCCGCTCGACAACCGCCGACAGCACGTCGTCAGCCTTGCTGACCGCGCTCGACTGCCTTAGCCATCCGTTAACAGTTTCTTGCGGGATGTTGAGCCTCTGCCCGACATCGCGAAGTATGTCGGTCAGGTCCGCACCGCTATCACGAGCCTCGTTCAGGCGCTCAATGACGGACTGATACTCAGCAAGCTGCTGGTTATAGCGACCGCTTGAATCCCGCGCAGGCGCCGTTACGGTGGCGGAACGGATGGACTGAGCCAACTCGCCGTAGGCTTGATTGACCTGCTCAGTGGCAGTGAGCTCCTTGTCCTTCCAATCAAGCAAAGCACCTTCACGCTGGGCCCGGTTTAGCTTCACAAACTCTTCGCGGAGTTGTGCAACCGGCTTCGCCATTTCCTCCAGGGTAACGCTCGCCTGGCCCGCATTGTCTCGAAGCAGCAGGAAGCTGGCCGCCGCAGTGCCGGCAAGCAGGGCCAGCCCCATCGGGCCGCCCAGCACGGCCAGCAGGCCAGTGGAGGCAGTGCGCAGGCCAGCCTGAGCCGCGGCCACGGATGCCGTTGCAGCTGCCTCCCGCTGCCTCGCCTGAGCGAGCTGGATCGACATTTCGGTCTGGACGGCAGTACCGCGGGCGGCAATCGCCTCGCGCTCCGCCAACAAGGTCGCCGTCTGGGCTTTCCGCTGCTCAGCAATGGCTGCCTGAAGAATGGCGTCTGCCTGAGCAATCCGCGCATTCCGCTCAGTGAGCGCTCCAGCTGCGGACTTGAGCGTGGCGGCAGTGGCAACTGCTGCGCGCGCCGAGTAGAGGGTCAGCGCGCCGACAAGCGCGCCACCAACCAACCCGGCGAGCCATTCAACGTTATTCGCAACAACGCCCAGAGCACTGGCCAGCAGGTCTAGCGCTCCAGTTCCTTCCTCGATTCCGGCGGCAAAGGTGGTGATGGAGTTCTGGATGTTGACCAGAGCATCTTGCACGCTCACCGACATGTCGGCGGCAGCCTTGCGGTTGACCTCCACAGTACGCAGCAAGCCGGTGTTGATGTCGTCCAGCGACAGCTTGCCCTGTACGCCCAGCTTGCGGATCTCCTCCGCGCTCTTGCCGGTCGCGCTGGCGATCGAATCGACGATGGTCGGCATCGCGTCCTGAATCGATACCCAACCATCAGCCTCGACCTTGCCGGTTTGCAGGGCCTTCGAGTAGGCGCCAAGCGCCGAGCTGGCCTTGTCGGCCGACGCGGCGTTGGTCACCAGCAGGAAGCTGAAGCTGTCGGTGATGTCTAGGGTCTGCTGGGTGTCGAAGCCCAGCGAGCGCATGACGTCGGCCGTGCGGATGTACAGTTCCTGCGCCTCAGCCAACGGCCGGTAGGTCTCCTGCGCAGTGCGCAGCAGGTGCTGCTGGACCTCGTTGTACTCCTCGGTACTGCCGGTGGCCATCTTCAGGCGGTCGGCAATCTGACCGTAGGCGTCCACCTGGTGGATGATGCTGCCCACCAGGCCGGCACCGGCGATCGCAGCGAAGGCGCCACGGATCAGCGTGCCAGCTTGCTGGGCGCCCTGAGCCGTCCGGTCAAACGCGGAATCGACCTGAGCCAGGTTGCGGTCGATGCTCTGCGTTGTCCTGGCGACCACACTGTCCGCACCGGCCAGTTCCCGACGCAGTTGCGCAGTGGTGGCCTCCAGCTGAATCAGCATCCCCTGGACTTCATAGTCGGACATCGTGTTCTCCGGGCGTAAAAGAACCGCCCGAAGGCGGCGCTATGGTTCCTGTCGTCCCCGCAGGAACGCTTTCAAGCGGTCGGCCACGCTGGCCTTCTGTTTCGGCGCGGCGTGCTGCTGAGCCTTGCCGCCGCCCATCCAGTCCAGACGGGCATCCAGCGCCATCAGGATCTGCGGGATGGGCGTTCGCCATGCAGTTTCAGGCGGCCAGCCCAGCCAGCCGGTGGCCACGCCGAACAGGTAGTCGACGTAGCTGCCATTCCTCACGGCGCTGTGCTGGCCGCCTCGAGCTTTCCCCGTTCGGCGATGCTCGGCGGCACCGGGTTCAGAAGGCCGGCGATGTAGTCGGTGAGCTGCGCGGAGACTTTGACCACGCCAGTCTCGAAAACCTGCGTGGCGAGGGTCGTGTGCTCCTCCGGCTTCAGGCCGGCGGCAGCGATCACCACGTCAGCGCAGGCGCCAATGCTCAGCAGGCGCATGGACTCCATCGCCGGGCGCAGGCCACCAAAGCGCGATTCGATCTTCAACGCAGCCTCCAGGGTCGGCTGCAGCGTGTAGGTACGGGCACCAATCACCAGCGTGACGGTGCCGTGCAGGGCTTCACTCATGGCGTTCCTTTCACGGGTCGTTTAAACGACGAAGCCCGCGCGAGGCGGGCTTTCGTTCGTCGGGGCCAGATCAGATCGCAACCGGGATCTCGAGGATCTCGGTGTTGATGCCCAGGGTCACATTGCGGCGAACCACGTTGTCGGCGCTGCCAGCAGCCACGGTGTTGTTCATCACCTTCGCACCGAAGTAGAAGGTGGTGGGCGGCACCGCCGGCACCGGAGGCTCAGCCGACGGGTCTCCCGGCAGGCCGTCGTTCAGGGTGATGCGGATGTTGTAGTTGCCCTTCGAGCGGTCGGCATGGGCGTTCTTGAGCGCCAACTGGCCGGCGTCGCCGTTGTCCAGGCCAACGGCCAGGGTCATGTCGCCCGCATCGGCAGTGCCCTTGTACTTGCGCACGCGGCCGTCGCTCAGCGCAGTGAAGTTCACGTTGCTGAAGGTATCGCCGAACTCGCCCAGGTCCTCGACTTCGCCGATTTCGACGTACACATCTGCCTCGTACTCGGTCTTGGTGGCCGATGGCTTCTTGGTGCCGATCGAGATTCGGCAGCCAGCGGCGGTGTTGAGATTGTCTGCCATGGGTTCCTCCAGTGGCTCAGGTTGATACAGCTCAGGAAGTGGTGATGACGCGTACCGTAGCGGAGCCCATGTAGGTCCGACCGTCCGGTTCGCGGTTGGTGTCCGACGCGATAACCCTGACCGACACCGCGCGCCCTTCGTCGACAGAGAGGTGACGCTCGTCCAGCGCCACATCGATCTCATTGAGGATGCGCCGAACCTCAGCCTGTCCCTGGTGGTCGCTCCAGACACTGAGATAGATCAGCCGCTGCTTGCGCTTGCGGCCAGCAATCGGGCTGGTGTTCTGCGCGACTTCGCGGTCGATGGTCACGTACGGGTACAGGGTGTCATCCGGCACCGCGTCGAATACCGGGACGGTAAGCTCGGCGCTCAGGCGCTGGTAGATTGCGCGCTGCAGGGCAAAGCCTGGATCAGCCATTGAGCGCCCCCTTCGCCGCACGCGCCAGGGTGCTATCGATGGCGCCGCGGATGATGATCCGGATGTCGTCGCGGTTCATGTCGATGCTCGGCCTCAGCCATGGATGCGCCGGCCGTGCCGGAATATCCGGGTAGTAGCCGAAGAAGTTCTCGCCATCCGACTTGTTCTTGGTCGCACGACGCCCGAGACGATTGCGGCCGGAGAACTGGCTGCGATCCCTGTTGACGGTGTGCTCACCGCCCACCGCGCCAGCATCCCGCCGCCGGTAGACCGTACCGCTGTAACCCTTGGTGCCGTACTCCACAAACTTCAGGTAGTAGAAGCGCCGGTTGTCGCGCTTGCCGATGATGCCAATCCGGGCATCCAGGCCGTTCCGACTGATCCGCACCTGAAGCGCGGCGGCGGCCTCGCCGGTGTCCCGAGGGATCATGTTCTGCTGCGTGGCCAACACTAGGTCGGCAGCCTGCGCCATTCCCCTGGGTAGGTCGCTGCGGTCAAGCGCCGCGATCCGTCGCAGCACGCCGCGCAGCTTGAAGTCGCCCTTTATGCGAGAGCGCCTGGCCATGGTTCACCCCTTGCGGCGCGGCCGCTTCCTGGTCTTCGGGGCGGGCAGCACAGCGGCGGTGGAGTAGTCCTTGCCGTCGTCGAATACCAGACCACGCGCCATCAGCGGGTTGAGGATTTCAGCGGGGTGGTGGCTTACATCATCACCCTTGTTTGCGGTCACGGCGCCGCTCAGTTGCGCTGTTGCTCGAAGTACCATTTTGCTTACCTCGGTGTAGGGGTAACGTTGGAGCACAGCAGCCTGAGCATGCTGTTCTCGTTATCGGGAAGGACCGCGTTTATCGCGTAGGTGATGCCGCCGTGGAACAGCCGGCGCCCAACGATAAGATCGCCATGCGGGCGCGCTCGGATTTCAGCACTGATGACCGGTTGCAACTGATTTGCAACGGTCGACACCCGACCAGTCGGCAGAGTGATCTCAACCCACACCTTGCGCAGGAAGACCCACTGCTCGGAATAGCCACCCCCGCCGTCAGGAACTCGCTGCAGTTCGAGCAGATCCGCTCGATGTCGAAGGGGGCCCGCTCTCATCAGAATCGCTTCCTGTACCAGAGAATGCGCTCGACACCGAGCGGCACCGAAGTGGCGATGGTGCCCAGCGCGACCGCCTCACGATTGGCGTACCAGTGCGCGACAAGCAGATACACTGCCTGCCACACGTCCGGCGTCAGGCCGATCTCATCCGGAGCAGCGGGCTCGCCTTCGACCAGCCGGCAGTCACAGTGCTGCTCGACATGGGAAAGCGCCGCGGCGACATATCCCTTTACGAGCTCGTCCTCCTCGTCCGTCTCGACCCTGGCCTGAAGCTTCACCTTCGCCAGGATGGATGGATCGGCATCCCAGTCGATCTCCATCACTTGGCCCCTTTCGGCGCCACCGGCTTGGTCTCTTTCGGCTTGACCTGTTCCCCGACCTCAGCAGCCAGCCCCTTGCCGATCAGGACGTGTGCATACTCATCGTCGACTTCCTCGAACACCTGGCCCGCGCGAACCTGGGCCGACTCCGCCCCGAGTTTCTTCGCATCTCCTACGAAACCCCAAAGTGCCTTGATCTTCATGTTGCCTCCTGGAAACGAAGAGGCCGGCATTGCGGCCGGCCTCATCAGGGGTTACGCCGCAAAGCGGCCTTTCACCAGCGCCTCGCGCCGACGCACACCCAGGCCGAGACGCTCCTCAACCAGCAGCGCCCGTTCGTTCCGGATGAACTGATCGTTGATCAGGCCCATCTTGAACAGGAACGACATGCGATCGAAGAGGATCGAGGAGCGGGCGAAGTTGGCGATCAGGAACTCGCCGCCGGTGGCCGGATCTTCACCGTTCGCCGGAGCGCCTTCGTCCATGCTGTCCGAGGTGATCACCGGGCGACCCCAGAGCACCGGGGTGACCAGACCCTGCAGGTTGGCGAACAGGTAGCGGTTTTCGCCATCCTTCTGCAGCTCGATGTTCATCCAGTCCAGCTCGGTCATCACCACGCCGTCGGCAGACAGCTTCGACTGCTTGCGGACCTGGTAGATGCCGCGGCGCACGATGTCGATGGAGGTGTCGCCAGCCTTGTTCAGGGCGGTGTCGTAGGTGGTCGCCTGGGTCATCAGGCCGTTCAGGTTCTCGCCGGTGCCGTCACCCTTGAGGATCTGCGCTTCTTCCTCCAGCTTGAGGTCGTAGCGCAGCAGCTCCTGGATGTAGCCGAACAGTTGCGGAACGTCGTCCAGGGCCTCATCGGTGACCGGCATCCACACGGCCAGCTTCTTGACGCGGTCGGTCACCGACTCGAAGGTCACGTTGCTGGTGGGCTTCAGCGCACCCTCGGCTACCGGCCCCGCGCCACGGGTGTGCAGCAGTTCGCGGTAGTAGGTGTAGCTCTGGCCACTGACCGGGATGCTGGTCAGCAGGTCGCGGATGCGCAGTTCCTGGCGGATGCCGGGCTGGATGGTCGGGTCGTAGTTCGGCACAACGATGCCAGCACTGGTGACCTTGGTTTCCTTCATCGACGCCAGGTCCGACTTGGTGACCTCGATGTCTGCGGCATTCGCGCTCTTCTGTTGCAGCGCCTTGTAGCCGTCGTGCGACTTCACCATATCGATGAAGCTCTTGCCTTCGCCGGGGCCGCCGCGCAGCTTGACGCCCTTCTGCTCCAGATCCTGCACCTGGTCGATGACCTTCTGCAGTTCGTCCTTCTGGGTCTGAATTTCCTTCTTCAGCTCAGTGGCAACCTGGTTGCCCTTCTCGACCTCGGTGATGGCCAGGTCGTACTTCTTCTGGAGCCCGTCGAAACCGTTCTTCAGTTGCAGCTCCAGAGAGTCCTTCAGTTCTTTCACTTCGCTCATGGCGATACTCCAAAATGGGTGGTGAACAGGGTTGAAATGTCTTTCAGCTCTTCCACGATCGCCGTGGCCTCGCTACCGCCGTCACGGCGGAGCGCGGGGTAGCCGAGCGAAGCGACTGCTGCCGCTTCCTTCTGCGAGAGCCCCATGCGTTCGCGCAGGGCGTTCTCGAAAAGCCGGATGTCCGACTTGACGCTGAGAACTTCGGCCTCAGGGTTCATGCCGAACGGAACGAACGAGGCCTCCCAGAGCTCGGCGGCCTTGATGACTCGGACCTGCCGACCGGCGCGCTGCTCGAAGTTGGCCTCGATGGTGTTGAACCCGATGGACATGCTGTCGAGGCTGCCGTCCTTCATCAGCTCGTAGGCGTCGCGTGCGTAGCTGACTGCCAGGTTCACTCGACCCTTGAGGAACAGCCCCCGGTCGTCCTGGGTGAACTCCGACGTTCCGACCAGTCGGGTCAGATCGTGGTACAGCGCCAGCTTCAACCGGCCGTTGCGAGCGGTCTTCACCTTGGTGAAGGCGCCCTTGAGGATCACGTCATCGCCGAGATCGACGTTGTCGAACACCGCGGCGTAGCCCTCGAAGTTGCCCGCCTCATCAGCGGCCTTCACCTCGAAGGGGCAATCAAGTTTGCTCAGCATTGGTCTGCATCTCCCACCGGGAGACCCGGTCGTATTCAGGGCCATCAAGTGGCGGAAGGTTTTCTTTGCGGCGTACTTCGTTGATGGTCATCCAGCCGGAACCACCGGAGCCACCAAGAGCCGCAGCGAACAGAGTGGCGCGACCGGCGCTGTCAGCGCGCAGCAGCCCCTCCACCGCGAACTCGACGAAGCGCGAGGTGCGCCCATACAGCTTGTCGTTGAACTCGTCCTCGACCGCGTCGATGTAGGGTTTCAGGCCGAACGTGACGAAGCCGATCAGTTGCTGCTCCAGGTTGGAGCCCATGATCGATGTCTTGCCGGCCCGGTTGGCCAGCCAGAGAGGCACACCGTAAATGCCGGCCAGTGCCTCCTCCTGGAACTGCTGGGACTCGATGAATTGAGCATCTTTCTGGCTAAGACCGGCCGGTACAAAGGTTGGGCCACCCTGCAAGACAGCTATCTTGCCGAGGTCGTCGGCATCGCCCTTGCGCACGTCAGGGAAGCGCGCCATAACCTGAGCCTGCTGCTTCTCGGTCAAAAACTCCTTGAAGATGATGTAGCCACCAGTAAATCCGCCCTTGCGCATGAAGCGCGCAGACCATTGCTGGCCCGCCTTGGCCAGACCCATGGTCTCCGCCTGGTACTCGATAGGCGACAAACCGACGATGCCGTCCATGCTGAATATCTTGAAATGCAGCATGTTCTCCGGAGAAACCGGGAATCGCTCCCCATCCTTGGGCTGCACCCAGTAGAGAAGGTCCTCGTCGGTGTCGATGGTCACCTGGTCGATACCGAGCGGAATCAAGCCGATCGGCTCGCCGTGGCGGTTGCGTTCGATCAGTGCGAAGGCGTTACCACGCAGCGCCATGTTCACGACGACGAACTTGAGGAAGTTCAGCATCGTCATGAACGGGTTGGGTTTGCGCAGCAACTTCTGCGCCCCGTCCTTGCGCGGCACCAACGTGCGCGGCGAGGCGCCGTCCGAATCCTCGTAGAGCTTCAGCGGCAGGCCCGACAGCGACTCCGAGAGGATCTTCACGCACGACCAGACCATGCTGATCGACAGCGCGGTCTTGGTGGTCACCCGCACGCCGGCCTTGGTGCTCTTGCCGCCGACCTCCAGGTCCACCTCGACATAATCACCCGTGGCTGGATCGGTGTAGCCGAACATCCGCCACGTGCGCGGGTTGTACCAACGAAATGTCATGGTCAGCCTATGAGTCCAAAGAAGCCGTTGTTGAGGTAGTCATCCATGCCGCCGCGCGCCTCCGGATTGAGGGACAGCAGCGACACCGCGTTGAACGTCGACATCAACGGGTCGATCTTCGCGGTGCCGGACGCCTGCTTAGTGATCAGGAAAGCGTTGGCGGAAGGCACGCCCTTGGCGTTGCCGCAGGCCCAGGCCATAAGCGGCTGACCGCAGTGCATCAACACACCCTCGGCCAGCTTCCTTTCCGTGGTCTTGATGGCCCCGGTCAGCTTCCATCCCTGAGAGATGCCGACCGTCTGCTCCTCGGTGATCCCCGCCTCCAGTAGCGCATCGAGCACGGCGCCAATTCCGGCCGGGTCGAGCCCGACCTTGTCGAGCAGACCGGCCTCGTTGACCCGAGCGACGTATGCCGCCAGGTCCTCAACGTCATCGCCGATTTTCTCAACCAGGGTCAGATCACCAGCCCCCGCGAGGTCATGGAGCCGGGGAGCCTCGGACTTCCGACGATCCAGCACCGAGGGGTGCGCCCAGGCGTGCGCCCAGTGAAACCACCGGCGCCCCCCTCGCTCGCGGCCCAACAGCGTCAGCGCCAGCAGGTCGTCTAGGCCGCCACCGTCGACACCGCCAACAATCACCTCGCAGCGCTCAATCAGGGCATCCAGCGAAAGGCCTGGAAGTGCCTGCGGCTCCCAGAATGCGGCGCCGACCCAGGCATCGGACAGCAACGCCAAGCCGACCTCAATATTCAGGTGCTTGGCGAGGAATCCACGAACTTCCGCCTCGCTGTCCAGTTCGGCCTGCATAAACAGGCGCTCAAGCGTTGGACGATCCACCGAGTAGCCCATGTTCGGGTTGACCAGGTGGAAGTTCTCAGGCTGCCGAGCCTCACCGCTCTTAATCATCTCCGGCGGGAACTCGTAGATGATCGGCAGGAAGCGATTGTCTTCAATGCGCCCGTCACGCACGCCCCGGGCATAGGTCAGCTTCGACTTGAACACGCCAGCCGGTGGCTCGTTCGATTGGGTCGTCAGCCAGATGATGAAACCTTCGGGTCGAGACAGCAGACCGCCAGTGGCTTCCCGAATAATGTCCGGCGCCTTCGGGTTCTTTCCGAACAGCCAGGCCTCATCAATCAGCACGCCGACGGCTTTCTTGCCACCGACCACATCGCTGTCAGCGGCCACTACCTTCAGGGTGGCGCCCGTCTGATTGTGGGTAATCAGCCGCAGGTGCGGTTGAACATGAAGCAGATCCGACAACTCTTCGTCATGGTTGACCATGTCCTTCGCCGGATTGAAGGAGTTATCAGCAATCTCCTTGGTCGGCGCGAGGATGATGAACTCGGCGGAGAGGCGCCAATTCCGAATCAGCGCCGTCAGCATGATCGCGGCAGCGATGGTCGACTTCGAGTTCTTCTTCGGGATGCAGAGGAAGTACTCGGTGATCAGGCGCTGGCCGGTCTCATTGTTGTAACTGCCGAAGATGGCGCCGGCGAAGTCGAGCACCCAAGGGGCGCATGCGGCCTCGATAGTCGGGGAGCCGGCGGCGTCAACGATCTTCAATTCCCGGAAGACGCTGAGTCCCTCTTCGGCTTCCTTAGGAAACAGCGGCGGCGGAATGATGGATTCACCAGCACTCAAGCGCCGCCACCAGTCAGGGCAGGCAGTAGTCCAGAGCATGGGTTACACCTTGACGACGGATAGTGGAGGTTTGCCCTGGCCGAACTTGCCTTTGCCGGCCTGCTTCGCGGCCTCGGCCTTCTGCTCCTTCTTGCCCATCTCACCCTTCTTGCCGTGGAAGAAGTCGACAGCCTTCTGGGCGGCGCTGCGGCGGTCGAAGACCTTCGCTCGCGGCTCATTCATCAGATTGACCAGCCAGACCAGCGGGTCCTCCGTAAACGGCAGGCAGTCCAGGTACTCGCCATCAGGTTCCTGCTCATCGCCGAGCGGCGCTTCATGGTCCTTGCCCTGCTTCGGCGAAGGCTCCTTGGCTTTAACATCTCGCCGCCCCTTTAACATCTTCAGGGCGGCGATGATTTCGGGGTGCTTGGCAAGTCGAGCGCCAGCGGCCGCAGAGCTGGAAGGCGCGTAGCCAGCGGCTTCGGCGGCAGCTTTGTTGGATGCTCCTCGGGCCTTCGCGTCAACAAACCGTCGTTGTTTGTCTGTTAACGCCATTAACAAAATTCCTAGAGATCGGAAAAAAAGTGCGAATGCGAGCGAGGGCGGTCTAGCTTCAGGCGAAACCGGATATTTTCACCCCCCCACCATTGTTACACGTCAGTGACGTGCCTCTCACCACCTGAAGCACGTCAGTCGCGTGCCTCTAACCCTTGGTCAGCCGGCAGCGGCCTCCTCGGCCTGCTTGACCGAGGAGTGACAGGGTCCGCATAGCGGCTGCCAGTTGTCCTGGTCCCAGAACAGGTCCTGATCGCCTCGGTGAGCCACGATGTGGTCAACGGTGTTGGCCGCGGTGACCAAGCCCTTGCGCTCGCAGTACACGCACAACGGATGATCGCGAAGGTACTGCGCACGGGCCTGCTGCCAACGATAGTCATAGCCTCGCTCGGTTGAGGTCTTGCCGGTCCGCCACGAACCTGGCGCGGCCGTCTTCAGCCGATCACCCTGGCTCGACACGCGAAACCCGAGGGTCTTCAGCCTGGCCATCAGATCGGTCTTCCACTCAAGTCGACGCGCGGCATGCCGGCATCGATCTCACCCTCATCGGCCAGCGCCTGGATCAGCAGAGCCAGCAGATGATTGGTCTTCCTCTGCTCGGCCAGGATCTGCTCCAGAACGGCCGCCTGCTCCAGGCCATGCTCGCTGGAGCACTTGCATGATTCGGTCATACCCCACCTTCGCTATCTGCTTGGCGCGCTCTCGGCGAGCCGCGCATCCTTCGCATCCCATCGGCAATACCTCGGCAGGCCGGCGATATGCTTACGCAACGCCGCGATCATCAGTTCGCGCCGCTCGACTCCGGCTCGGAGATCAGAAACAACCTGTCCATCAGCGGCAGCAAGGACGGCTCTTCCTGCATCAGCGCTGCCGGTGGCTCCGGGAGCCTGGTGCACTCCGCCTGCGGGGCAGCGGGCTTTGACGTACACGACGCGAGCACCAGTGCCGATAGCATCGCGGCGCAATTGGTTTTCTTCATGGGAGGCCTGTAGTGCTGCTTGGTAGGTTCGGGCCAGGGCATCGGTCTGGACCTGCGCCTGGGTGTCGCGCTGGGCCTGCTGGGCCATGGCGGTGATCGTCTCGGCGGATTGCTCGACGGCGGCCTGCAGGTCATTACGCTGGGCGGTCACGTGATCGAGGCGCCAGCACACCAGCGCAGCGACCAGGGCGACCACCAACCATGGTCGCCAGGTCACTGATCGATCCTCCGACCAACCTTGAACTTGAACGTCGGCTCTTGATCGAGCATCGAGTTGACGATGCCCTCGATGACCGAGAACAGGGAGACGACAAGTTCAAGCGGCGCCCACTTGGCGAACGCCAGCGGGCAATCGCTATCGACATCCCCCAGCCACATCGGAATGCCGTAATAGCTCCCATGGTGCGAGACGCCGATCTGTCGAGCTTCGGCTTTCGTCGTGAACCCGAGCATCATTCCCCCTTGAGCGCCGCGCGCGCCCATTCGAGCCTGGCGTTGCGATCCTCAGCCCCGGTGAACGATCCGTTTATGCGGAGGGTGACCTTCTCGAAGCGGCCCTGGTCAGCCAGGTCGTTTAAACCCCGCGACTGCCAGAACCACCCCGCGGCAATTGCTGCCCAGGTCCGTTGCTCCAGCAGTTCAGGCTGCGCCACCAGCGGCAGCGCTAGGGCGCGTGCAGCTTCCGCGTAGTTGTCGTGGCCCGTAATCATGATCAGGCCGCGCCCCCGGTATCGATACCCATCGCCCGTATCCGGCGACCCGTTGCCCATCCGGTTTGCGTACACGCGGTTCGCGATGCGCTCGGGCTGGCGGGCATACTGGCGAGCCTCTACCGGCGTGAACCGCTTCGGCCAGGTCTTGAGCAGCCCCTCGGCGGAGTAGTTCAGGTTCTCGACCAGACGCTTGAAGCTCTGGCTTTCGTGCCCGACTTGGGCCAGGAACATCGCCACGCGCTCGGGCGTGTTGATCTCGAACCGAGCCATGGCGCCGTTGATGTGGTCAATCCAGATGTCGGCAGTAGCAGCACCGCAGCCGGTAGCACGGTCGAGTTGATCGGCAGTGATCTTCATTCGCCAGACCCTCGACGCGGAAACTTCCAGTCGGCGATCCGATCAGCGAACTCGGCGATCTTCTTCACACCCAGGAAACCGGTGAACACCCCGGCAGCAGTAGCCATGTTCTGCGGAAGGCCAAACCACTCAAGGACAGGAATCAGGCCCAAGGTGATCAGGGTGCAGAGCGTTGCCTCGAGCAGCGCCTGGCGCCGCGTTCCACCGCCGTAGATCACCCGGGTCAGCGCGACCACAAAGGACAGGCCGGCGGCGTACAACTGCGGATAGTGCGCAGACAGCCACGCAAGCAGCGCAGCCCAGGTCTCAGGGCGTTCTGGCATTTTCATAGTCTCTGCCCCTCGCAGGGGTTCTATAACGACGAAGCCCGCTCAATGGCGGGCTTTCGTTCGTCGGGGTAGGTTCCGGAGGGATCAGGCGTGAAACAGTTGCAACTGTCCTTCACGCTCGACCTCGATGATTTTCTGCTCAATGACGGGTCCCTTGACCTGCCATCGGCGCAAGGTCTTACCGGCCAGGCTGGCAATCCCTTTCTCCTGTCGGTACTCCGCCATCAGTTCGTTGCGCAACGTGTTGAAGTCCATTGAGCGCTTGAACAACTGCTCGGCCATCCAGTTGAAGGCGTGGATGAAAGCTTCTTTCCAGGCAGCGGCAGCTTTACCCCTAAAGCCCATCACAAGGAACATGAAGCCGTCCTTGGTCATGTCGAAGCTTCGACTCTTGATCGGTTCTCCGCCGCTCGGATTTTCCCGCCACATGACCGTCTCCTCAAAATTGAGGAGACGGAAACCAGCCGAGCAATCCAAGTTGTCGATAGCCCGAAGGACGTTGTCGTGCCGCTTTCCGAAGCGTTCGGCCACCTTCAGCGAAGTCGTTACGACCTGGCCACCATTGACCATCACCAAGTCACGGAGGCTGGCCTCGTCAAGATCAATCTCATTCATCTGATCCACTCCGTTCACCAGGAAAAAGGAGCGCAGCGGGGCGGACGGATGAACGGGCATCCGCCTTTCGGCTGTACGGGCCTAGCTGCGTGTTGGATTGCCTTGCGGCGAAAACGAAAAAGCCCAGCACGGGGCTGGGCTCTGAAATAGGTGCGGGTGGATAGGGGCCACTACCCCGTGCGCATCCTGCGCTCCACCTGCATTGATCGGTTATCGTCCTCGGACAGACTCCAGCATCGATCTCATCTCTTCGATGATCTCTAGGTGCACCGCGTCTGCCACTGCCTCAGCCTCTTCCTCGGAATACAAGAAATCGCTCCTCAGCGTCAGGCCATGCATAACCACGAAACAGGCCTCATGGCCGGCATCGCGTATAGACCAGGGAACCGCGTCCCCCTCGAGCTTCACAACCTTGATATCTGGACTTCTCATATGACCACCCCTCGGCTTCAAGATGGTCATTATCGCAAGGGTGAAGGCCTTGTGGGTCGGTAACCCGTCACTTTGATGTGGCAGGTGAGACTGCCGTCTACCGAGTTTCTGACCTTCGAATGAAAAAGCCCGGAGCGGGGGCAACCGGGCTTCCCGTCCATCTCGCTGAAAGCCAAGGAAGGAAAACATCGAGTCAGACGGGGGCCTGATGATGCCGCGCCAGACCTGACAACGCAATAAAAAACCCGGCGCCAGGGCCGGGTTTCGAGTGCGTCACGCTGCGTTCACAGCAATTCACGCTGTTATGAAAACACCCTTAATTCCGCGCGTAAAACTATTTCTTCAAGCGCTCTCGCGGAACCGCTCCAGGGCGCTGTCGACCCAGCCCACCGCCATCTTCAGAGTCTCCCTGACCTTCGCCTCGCCGATCTGGTGTTCACGCGCGATGCGCAGGGCCGGCCACTTCGCGCCGTAGTAGAGCCACACGAAATCACCAGCCTGCGGCGCCCTGTCAATGAGTCGAGCAATGACCCGGTCAACGGCCAAGGCCATATCGTCAGTGACGTGGTAGGCCTTGGGGCTCGACATTGGCATGGCTTGGCTCATGATAGCGGCGGCCGGCGACACATACCCGGGAACCCCCATCCCATCCATGCGCCACCACCCCCACTGCTCGAGGAGATACTCGGTATCGCCCAGCAGCTTGTCCACGTAGGTTCGAGTTCTGCTCATGCCGCCCCCGGACCGTTCAGGCCGAACAGATCACGCAGCAGCGTTTCCACCGCTGCGCCCTTTGCGTTGCCGTCCTGCAGCCAGAGCCGGCCGTAGTCGTGAAAGCCCAGCGTGCCGCGGTCGCCGTGCCAGTTGGCGATCATGACCAACAGCGCAGCCAAGGCAGCAGCACCACCCACCTTGACCTGCGCCAGCTCCTGGCCGGCCACCTTGAGAAACTCCCGCTCCAGCCTCGTCATGACCTTGCGGGGTGCCATCGGTTGTACGTTGCTCATGCCGCCTTCCCCTTTTTCTTGCCGTGCTTGTTGGCGAAGTAGGTACGCCCCATTTCAACCTCCTCTTGGCTCATTTCACGCAAGCCCGCGAAGTTGACGAATCGTCCATACATTCCCTGCTGCTGGAGCAGACACATGCCCGGTGGCGCGTGTCGGCACTTGGTCATTAGGATCTCCGTGATTCCGTTCTGGCCGGCCTCGCTGTCCATGTCCCGGTGGACCATCAGGATGCAACTGGCGTCGGCCTCGATCTCCCCCGAGTCGCGCAGGTCGCTCGACTGCGGGCGCTTCCCGGGCCGCTTGGTCGAGTCGCGGTTGAGCTGCGCCAGTTCAATGACCGGCACACAGAGTTCCTTGGCCAGGCGCAACAGCGCCTTGTTGGTCTTACCCACCTCCTCGCTGCGCGTACGCCCTTTCGCCTCCGGTGGAATCAGGCCCAGGTAGTCGACGACGATGCCGGCCAAGCCGTGCTCACGCTTGACACGCCGCGCGGTGCTGCGGATCTGGCTGGCGGTCACGTTGGGATCGTCGCAGATGAACAAGGGCGCCCCCTTGGCCTTGGCCACCGCAGATGTGATGCGCGGCCAGTCGTCGTCACCCAGTTGCTGCGGATCGTCCAAGCGCTTCAGGTCCACTCCCCCCAGCGAGGCGATGGAACGCACGCCCAACTCCTCCTCAGGCATTTCCAGGGAGAACACCAGCCAGGGCTCCCCTGCCTCGCAGGCGTTGTACTGAGCGATCTGCAGGGCAAGTGTGGTCTTGCCACTGCCGGGAAGGCCGGCGATAACGGTGAGCTTCCGAGGGCGGATGCCGCGAACCAGCTTGTCGAGATCGGCCAGGCCAGTGCCGGGCCACTGAGGCGCGCGGCCGTTGAACTTGTCGTCGATAACGTCGACAGCCTTGAGCATCACCTCGTCGAGCCGCTTGTACTTCGGCGCCTCGTCATCGAGGTCGCGCAGATCCGCCATCGCCTGCTGCGCTCTGGCGATGATCTCAGGCAACGGCCGGTCATCCGTGGCGGAAGCCTTCACCGACTCGGCCGTGTCGATCAAGCAGCGTAGGATTGACCGCTCCCGGACGTGCCGGACGTATGTCCTCCAGTTCGCCACCGAAGGCACATTGCGGGCAATGTTCCCGGCATAGGGAATGAGCTTCGCGCCGCTGGGCAGCACATCGCGGACCACTCCCACGGTCACCGGATCGACGGGAATCCCTTCCTCGTAGCAATCCTTGATCGCCTGGAACAGCGCGGCGTTATCCTCGAAGTAGAAATCGGCGGCGGTCACGCTGGACAAGGCCTCGTCAACCAGCGCCTGATTCTGCTGAAGCGCGGACTGCAAGATAGCGCCGAGCACACCGAACTCAGCCTCTTCGCTGTACAACTCTCGGCTCACTCCAGAACCTCCCGGCGAGCGGAGCCCCAGGTGAAGCCAACAGCCTTGCCGCCGTTCTCGCGGAGACGATCCACCGCACGATCACCGATGTACTTGGCGACCTCCTGCGCGCTCATGTTCGAAACCACCACCGTAGGCCGCATCTCCCGATACCGGCGGTCAATCACCTCATGGAGCAGCCCCAATTCGTACTCGGTACCGCCCTGCGCGCCGAGCTCGTCGATCACCAACAGGTCGAAGCCCGCCAGCTCTTCGAGAGCGTCCCGTTCGGTGTACTTCGCCGCCCGGTTCATCGCCCCCTTAGCCACACGGATTATCTCCGACGCCGAGGTGATCACTGCTTGGGCCTGAAGGTTCCGGACGACGTACTGGACGATTGAGCACGCGAGATGGGTCTTGCCCGTCCCAAGGTTGCCCAGGAGCAAGAGGCAGCGGCCGTCCTGGAAGTTCTCCACGAATCGCTCGGCATACTCCCGGCATGCTTCCAGCACCGCCGCCTTCTCCGCCTTGCCGTCGGTGCGGTAAGTCTCGAAAGTGCTGGCCCGGTAGCGAGCGGGGATGCCAGAACCAACCAGCAACTCGTTGATCTTGCGTTGGGTTTTCTCCGCCAGGGCCACCGAAAACTCCTCGCTCCCCGGCTCGCGATTCACCCCATCCCAAACACACCGAGAGCAAGACCAGGTCAAGTAGCTACCATCAAACTGCTCCACCTGGATCGAGTGGTAGTCACCGTGAACCGGGCAGCGAAGAGAAGGGCTTTCTTCGCTCTTGCGGTTGGGTTTACGCCAGAAGTTAAAAATTTGCTCTGCCATCGTCGCGGTCCTGGTACATGTCGGGGGTGTGTTTGGGGAGGTTGGTGAAGCTCGATGCCGGGCCAGCATCAGGGGCTATCTCGTCTTCCCATCGTCGCCCGTTGAGCCAACTGGCCGGCAGCGGAACGAACTGGCCGTTGTCCTTCAGCCAATCACGCTGTCGGCAGTGCTTCGGAAGCGCCGCCATGATCACAGGGTGCAGAGCAGGGTCGATCTTCCGCCAAGCCTTCTCCGCCTTCGCTCGATCCTTGTGCTTTGGGTAGGCCTGGTAAAACTCCTCGAAACCATCCAGAGGATTGGGCTTGGCCGGCCGTTTCCCAGACTCGGTTTTTCCCTTCCGATCACCCACGTCGTCCGAACCGGTTTCGCCGGTTTGGACATGCTCTTTAGGTTCTTTGGTGGTTCTTTGGTGGTTAAGTGACGGATCGGGTGCAACCGTTGCACCCCGTTGTGTCGTCAGTTGCACCCCGTTACGTCGTGGTTTGCACCCCGTTACGTCGTCATTTGCACCCGGTGCAACCGTTGCACCCCGTTCCATCGAGAGGTCGTACACCATCGGCAGGCGATCCCGGTGCGAGATGTAAGCGGCAGCGATTGCCTGGTTTCCACGGCGAATAACACCAGCCTCCTCGAGGGACCGGAGCTTGTACTGGACAGTCCGCTCGGATAGCCCTGTATCACTGCTCAGCGTGGCGATAGAAGGGAACGCCCCCTTTCCCGCCTCGTTGGCATAGTTCGCCAGGCACAACAGCACATGCCTCATGGCGGCATCGGTAACGACCTGCTGCTCCAGTGCCCAGGTCATGGCCTGAACGCTCATATGTCTAACTCCTCGGTAACGCGCTTCACGAAGTCGTGGTATCCCTCGGCCATGAAGAACCCTTGGTCTTCAAGCGCACCGCGGCATGCCTTGGCGTGGCCGTAGAGCACCCAACGCTCACGCTCGGGCAGGTCGCGGAATTGACGGTAGGACGGCCAGGGCCCGGCGATCACCGGGCGGCCGTTGGGGCTGGCGGTGATCCGGCCTGGTTTCGGTTGTGTGGTCATTGCGCACGCTCCAGGCGCTGCACCAGCGTCCGCAGCTTGCGCTTGAGGCGGGTGGTCAGATCGCGCTGATCCTTCCAGCGCCTGTAGGCGGGGCCGGTGAACTCCAGCACTGGCTCGAACCTCTCGTCGTAGGGATCGATTCGGCGGTGGTCGGCATACGGACGGCCATAGGCAGCGAAGTACGTGGTGTACAACGTATTCAGCTCGCGGCGCAGCGCGTTCCGCTTGGTCTCTGCCAGTTGATACTCAACCGCCGCCTCGGCGATCTGGATGAGTTGCTGCTGCTCGTCGGGCAACTTGATCATGCTTTTGCTCCAGAGGCGCCGAACAAGGTCGCCAGATCGATTTGATAAACGGCTGCCCAAGCTCCCGCAGGCCACGCCTTGACTTCGCCAAAACGGCGGTCGGGGACGATCTCGGGCTGAACGCCATTGGCCTTGCACCACTTGCGCAGGTGGACATAGGCGTTGAACGGGTACTTGGTGCCGGTGGCGTTCTCGACGGCGGTGACCGTGGCGTAGCGGGTGCCGTGTCCCAACTCGTCGTTCAGGCGCTTGACCTGGCGGATGGCGACGGATGCAGCGGCCATGGCCTGCGCTTCGCGGCGGCTGCCGATTTGCGCCTTGGTCTTGACGGCATGGTCACGTTCGGCGGCGAGTTGCTTGTTCTCGCCGATCAGCACCAGTTGACGTTCGACTGCCCCTTGGGGCGCCAGCAAGGCGCCCTCATGGCTCGACACGTCCGGAAGGGCTTTCAATCTCTCCTCGAGCGCCGTCATGTGATCGAAGACGGCAGCCTGTAGGTCGTAGCTGTACGACATAGCCATCAGGCACGCTTCGCGCTTCGGGAAGCGATAGCCGCGGCGAGGCCGGCCATAGCTGTCGGGGAGATCGGCTGAAAAATCAGCCGATCTTTCGCCCAGGACCTCAGGCACCTTTGCCAGGAAGTTCTTGTGCAGCAGCTCCGGGAAGTCATCCGAGGGGAACGACTGCCCGGCCTCCTCTGCCTGCTGCCGGCGGTGCTGGTTGATGAATTCGACCAGTTCCAGGCTGGTCATGGTGGCGGCCTGGCCGCCAATTGAGGTCAGGCCAGTCATGTCGAAGCCCTCTCAATCTCAGCATCTATGGCATCGGCTACGCCTGCATCCAAGTAATGGTTCACCCGATCTACGAGGGCCTGGTCTTCCACCCGGTCTAGACTGCTTCCGGCAAACTGGGCAGACGCCTTGAGCCAGTTGAATATCTCGCTCATGAATCCCGTGAACTGGCCGCGTTTGACAGTTTCCTCTCGCTCATCCAAAGGCGCTTTGGCGAGCAGATCACGGACCATGCTCCTGAACACCTCGCTAGCCATCCAGTCATCCACGTCCCGGACATACTTCAGATAGATGTGCGCGATACTCTTGCCTGCCTCGAGGCCGGTGAGGAAGCTACCGGTCAGAGGAACATCCCACATTGAGTAGCGACCATGGTCCTTGCCTACGAAGGGCAAGCGCCGCCAAGTTTCCTTGGCGCGCGGATGGAGACAGATTCCCTGTGGCTTCTTGGCTCGACGAGAGCGTTTTGCAGCGGTTACAGCGCTCATGCCGGAACCTCCCCTTGCTTCCGCTCCTTCTGCCGGTTGATGCGCTCCGTGCAGACCTGTTCGAACTCCGCCAACTGGAAGATGGCACCGCCAACCTCCTCCAAGAACCATCCGAGACGCTCGGCGGTTTCCTGACCGATCTCGCCTTCAGCACTGGTAAGCGCCAGCAGTTTCCCGACTGCGGCGACACCAAGCGCCATGTTCTGAGCCGCATGGCGAGCCGTACCACGGTCCAACTTGATGGAGCGGATCTGCTTATCGGTCAGAACTTCATCGGGGACCCGGGAGCACTGATTGCTGAGCAGTGTCGCGAGGTTCATTGCTGGCCCTCCTTGCGCAGGGCGTCGAGCGCGGCATCGACCAGGTCGCCAGCCAGGCGAGAGCAGAGCTTGAGGGCGTCCATATCTACGCGCTCTTCGTCGGAGGTAGTCAGTGCTCCGAGAATGCTGGAAACACTGGAGGTCAGAGCAGTGGCCGCGCTCAACGCCTCTTCGACCGTCGTGGTCGGGTTAATCGCTGCGAATCTCCGCGGCGGAAGCTGAGATATCGGAGCCTTCAGTGCAGACGACTGGGGCTTGTTCCAGACCGCGCTCATGCTGCACCGCCTGCGTGTCGCGACACGCTTTCAGGATTTCCGGATTGGGTCGCGACACGCTCCAGTTCGAACAGTTCTGCTTCGGCCTGTTTCATATCATCCTCAAGGTTCCCGCCAACGAACTCGGCCTGACCGAGTCCTATCGTGCAGATATCCTTGAGGTAACTGCTGCACTGCTCATCTCTACGGGCCAGTGCAAGGATGGCGCGCATCCCCTTGACGGTCTCAACAGCGGCTTCGAGGCCATCCAGCAGGTCTGATGCGAGTTGATGAGCAGAGCGCGGGGGTTGCGCATTTTGGGTTTTCTGTTGCATAGTTAATTCGTCCTTCGAAAGACAAATTGATATCCAGGCAGTCGCTCCAACGACTACCGACTAAAGGCCTCGCGAAAGCGGGGCTTTTTGCTTTCCGGCGTTTGAATCAGCCGGGCCGCAAAGTGGCGCCAGGACACTCCGTGCTATCGTTTTGTTTCCACACAGAACGGCCACGGAGGCCCGGCATGAACTGGTTGAGAGATGCCTTCAGGCGCTGGAAGGAAAGGCACTGGGACAAGGAATACTTCCCAGAAGACCGGGGCGGAATAACGCCGCTGAGGGCTTTCTGGGAGAAAAGGCGCGCATCAATCATGACGTTTGCGCTCTGGCTGATTGCCCTGATCGCTGGGGCGCTGATCCTGAGCATCGTTGGCCTTGGCTGACTCGATCTCGTGCAGCCGCTTTATGGCGCGATTCAGGAAATCCAGACGGTCCTGGTAGCTGTCCATGCCTCGGGGAAAGTGCACGTAAGGCGCATCTGCATCTGGGTAGAAGCGGTCATCCAGTGCCTTGTTGCGCCCAGCGCTGTAGCCAAACTCATGGCAAAGGAGCGCGATCCCGCCGGCGGCCCCCACTGTCGCGATGATCGGCGTCAGCTCGATGTGGTAGCCGCCGATGGCATGGAGGATCACCCCAGCGGCACAGATAACGGCCACCGCAATCAGTCCAGCCAGAATCACGAAGACGTTTCGGATCATTGCTCCGCCCCCATACTGGATGCCTGCACAGCAGCATCAGCGCACTGCACCAAGTGGGAATCGGACGGCAGAATGGGCTCAAGGTCGGCGGAGCTTGTGGGCACGTCGTACAGATCAGGCCTCAACTGATGCCGCGCAATTCGAGCTTCGAACACACGCTCCAGATCACGAGCAAGAACCGCCCCTGGCGTGCGCCCACACGCCAGAACCTGTCGCAGGTACGCAACAGAGGTATCAAGCTTGCGCGCAGCCTCGCTGCGCTCCCTGGTGCTCAGACTTTTCCAAAACTCCCGCAAGGCTTCCGCATTGGGGTTTTGGGATGTAATGACGGCCATAAATGTACCTCCTAGGTACAAGGATGGCGAAAAGTCTATGTACCGTCAAGGTTCTGTACATTTCTGGTACAGATGATGGAATGGATGAATGATTGACATCAGTACTATCCGCCGTACAAATGCCCTTTCACTTGCAGAGAAGGAGGGGGGGACAGGTGCGTTCGCCAGCCGCATTGACCGTGAACCAACTCAGGTCAGCAGGCTGATTGGCTCGAACCCAACGAAGAACATCGGCAACAAGCTCGCCAGGCACATCGAAGAATGCTTTGACTTACCGCGCGGCTGGCTTGATGTATTACATGGCAAGCATATTTTTGAAGCGCCTCACTTTCAGGCAAAAGCCGTGTCCCCCTTGCCCTCCGCCGACGCCGAGAGAGATCTTATGCCTTTATCCACGTGGGAAGAAGGTGATCCACTTGATCTCGACGAGGTAGAGATCCCCTACTTCGACGAAATTCAGGTGGCTGCGGGCGGTGGCAGATTTCCAGATCTGGAGCTCGCAAAGCGCAAAATCAGGTTCCCGAGATCCGTGCTGCACGAATCAGGAGTGAATCCGAAATGCGCCGTCTGCGTTAACGTCACCGGCAACAGCATGGAACCGCTCATTGCCGACGGAGCCGTCATCGGGATCGATATGTCAGTCAACGCGATCACCGACGGCGAGATCTACGCCCTGAAGCATGACGACCTGCTGCGGGTGAAATTCGTCTATCGCCTGCCTGGCGGCGGCATCCGGTTGCGCAGCTACAACCGGGACGAGTACCCCGATGAGGAGTACACCAGGGACCAGATGCGTGCCGGTGACATCAGCGTGATCGGGTGGGTGTTCTGGTGGTCGATGATGCGCCGGCGGCGACACTGACTGCTCCCAGCCGAACCATTTTTCTGCCTAGCTGTCTGTATATACAGAGGGATTGATCTACCTCCCAGAGCGGCCTATCATCTGTATATACAAAGTCAAATGGTAACCGCGCTTGGAAAATCTGATCATTTCGGACGCCATCGAGAGGAAGCTTCAGGAAAAGCATGGTGGCGTGAGCCGCAGAGAAATCGAGCAATGCTTCGAGAACTGCGAGGGTGAACACCTGATCGACCTGCGAGAGGATCACAAGACAGACCCTGTAACGAAATGGTTCGTAGCCGAAACAAACGCTGGCAGGGCCCTAAAGATCTGTTTCGTCTTCGAGAATGGTAAGGTTTTCCTGAAAACAGCGTACGAACCCAGTGCTGAAGAAACACGTATCTACAGAAAATTTGCAATCAAATGACAAAGAGTGAGGAAGCTATGAGCAACGTTGAACTGTGGGAAAGCGGCGAGCTCGGGACGACCGAAGCGCACGCCCAAGTCTCCACTGGCTCAAAGCAAGAGGTGGATGACGCGCTCGGCCTCCAACTGATTTCCATTCGCCTACAAAAGCAATTAGTAAACGATCTCAAGAAAATTGCCGAGTATCACGGAGTCGGCTATCAGCCGATGATCCGCGACCTACTCAATCGGTTTGCTCGATCCGAGATCAAGCAAATCATTTGTCAGCGACTGAATGAAATCGAGTCGTCCGAGAAAACTGTTAGCGAATCCAGCACCGCTCCGGTGAAGGAGTTCCTCGAAAAAATGAGGGCGTAACAGAAAGAGATTGTCCAATGGCCCCGCATCTGCGGGGCTTTTCATTTCCGCCCTACCCCTCCAGCTCCTGCCTATCCCACCTCAGCGTTACGGTGCCGTCGTCGTTGAACACCAGGCCGACACCGTCCATCTCAGCCTGCACCTACTCGTAGCCCTTCCTCTTTCTTTCTGTGCCCTACACCAGCTTCACGCCCCGCCTCAAAGACTCCGCTCTTGCCATTCTGATTCACAGGTACATTTTGCAATTGACAATGTACCTTTAAGGTACTAGATTGATTTGCAGCATGTACCTTTTTGGTTCTAGAGCACGGAGCAGCACATGACCACCACCGCCACCATCACAGCACACGGTTTCACCGGCTTCCTCGGCAAAGGCCTGTCCTTGCGTGAGCTTCAGTGCGTCCTGGGCATCGCGGCTGGTCGTACCAGCAAGGAGCTAGCCCGCGACCTGGGCATGCAGCCGGGCACGGTGGGTAAGCGCGTTCTGGCAGCGACCACCAAACTCGGCGTCACCCGCCGTGCCGCCCTGGTGGCTGAAGCCATGCGCCGCGGGCTTATCTCACCCGCCGTGATCGCCCTCGCCTTCCTCGTCGCCGGTCAGCCACTGCTCAACGATGACCACATGATGCGCAGCCGCCGTGGCGGCGAAAGGAAGATCGAAACTCGTCTGACTGCTCGCCGCGATGGCGTGGCCTGGGTGGCGTGATCATGGCCTGGGACAGAAACGATCCTCTCAACATCCTGGCGCTGCAGCTCGACGGTGAACTGCGCGCAGCGGCCGACTTCTGCCATGGCTACAACGGGCCGGCACAGCGCGCTTTCGCCCGGCACATCCAGGGCCTGGGCAAGACGCTCGACGAGCTTACCGTGGCAGACCTGAAGGCGGCGGCCGCATTTGCGGACGCAGAACTAAACGACCTGCAACAGAGAGGGCTGATCTGACGCGGCAGACCGAACGCGCCGAAGCAGCCAAGCAGTAACCAACCGATTTTCGCGAAAGCCAACAACCGCGGCAGGCCATCGGCTTGCCTGGAGGAACGCATGGACAACAAACCTCTCACCAAGCCCGGGAAGCTCTTCCTGACATGTATCGCCCTGCTGGCCTATGCCGGGTTGTCCGTCGCCCTGGTGGGCGGCATTGGGCCGGCCCTGGTCAGCAGTCGCGACGATGTTCTGGTCTTCGCGGGATTCGCCATCCCTGGCGTCTGGTTGATCGCCTCGGTCTGCCTCGGCATCCACCTCGCCAACACCCGCCGCGAAGAAGCGGCCACCACCAGCAAGGAGAAAGACCAATGAAGCGGATTCCCGCTGCTGCAATGCTGTGCCTGCTCGCCGTCCTGGCGGGCTGTTCGAAGGTGCCTGCCGGCAACGTCGGCGTGATCGTCAATCTCTACGGCTCCGAGAAGGGCGTGGAGACGCGTGAGGTAGGAACTGGGCGCTACTGGGTAGGCGTGAACGAGGAGCTCTACCTGTTCCCCACCTTCACGCAGACCGAAACCTGGGGCGGCGAGGAAGCGATCAGCTTCCAGACCGTTGAGGGTATGAAGGTTGGCGGCGCCGTCGGCATCACCTACTCAGTATCCCCCGACAAGGTGACGACGCTGTTCCAGAAGTACCGGGCGGGTATCGAGGAAATCACGAACAAGTTCCTGCGGAACATGGTGCGCGATGCCTTCAACGATGTTGCCTCGAAGCTTCCAGTCGAGAGCGTCTATGGTGCCGGCAAGGCGGACCTGCTGCTGGCCGTCGAGAAGCGCGTGCGCGACCAGGTGGCGCCCATCGGCATCAACATCGAGCGCATCTACTACGCATCCGACCTGGTCCTCCCGCCGCAGGTTACGCAGAGCCTGAACGCGAAGATCCAGGCCACCCAGATGGCCGAGCAGCGCCGTAACGAGGTCGCCCAAGCCAAGGCAGAAGCCGACAAGGAACGCGCTCGGGCCCAAGGGGAGGCGGACGCGAAGCTGACCCTGGCCACCGCCGATGCGAAGGCGATCGAGATCCGCGCCCAAGCGCTGCGCTCGAACCCCGACGTCGTGACCCTCAACGCGGTCGAGAAGTGGGACGGCAAGCTGCCCACCTACATGGCCAGCGGCTCCCCTCTTCCCTTCATCGGCATCAGCAAGTAGCCCCTCGCCCAGGCGCCAGCGATGGCGCCACTGGAGATCCCATGAAACGAGCAACCGTTGTAACCGAACTGCCGGCCAGCACCAGCCGGGATATGGACAAGTTCGTTGTCCGACTGCCCGACGGCCTGAGGGCCGAGGTCGAAGCCGAGGCCAAGCGAGACGAGCGCAGCATGAACAGCGTGGTCATCATCGCCCTGCGCGAGTACCTGCATGGCCAGCGCCGAAAGCAAGCGCTCCTCGATGCGCTGACCACCGCCGCCGGAGGCCGCTGATCATGAGCCCCATCACCATCGTTCTCCGCTCAGGCATGGGCATGCATATCGACTCGGTACGCCCATACCTGCGGAATGGAATGCCCATAGCAATCGGGCGCGCAGGCGCGGTTATCTCGCACTTTGCTGACGGGGACGCACACCTGGCGCTCCGCACCATCGCCGAGTACCCCTGCCCCGAGCAGGACAACATGCCGGCGGCGAACATGCGACAGATCGCACTGGCGGCATTGAGTGGCGCTGGAGCGAGTTCCGAACCGGGCAATCCTGGCGGCGAACCTGTTTCCGGACCGGGTAATGCCGGCGAGCAAACCCACCCCGCGCCGGGATTAGCCCGCGAGCACGCCGAACTACGCCGAATTGCTGTCGCGCTCAAGAACCCGCTGCTCAGCGGAGAGGAGGCCTCGAATCTGATGGTGCGTTACGAGGCCTTGACCATGCCTGACCACATCATCGCGCTGATCGACGGACAGGCTCAGGCTACCGTTCCGAAGGGCTGGAAGCTGGTACCGCATGAGCCGACCCCGGAAATGCTGGACGCGCGCCGCGACAGCGAGGATGGAATGGACGGCTATCTCGTTGAGGATACCGAGTACTACTTCCCGGATCGGGGTGCGGTTCGCGACTTCCTGGCCTGTGTCTATCGCGGACTCCTTGCCGCAGCCCCAGCGCCTGGAGGTGAGCGATGACCATGCGCAAGGCTCTGACCGCCATCGCACTCGTCGCGCTGTTTGGCCTGGCCACTGTTGCCGCCGGCGCCGCGCTCCAGCCGTTCAAGACCCTGTTCATCTGGGAGGTATGCCAGTGATGAGAGGCTCCGATATTCCGCCACCACCAGGGTATCGCCCTACGCCGCTCGCCACCCTCGGCCAGCAGTTGGTCCGCCTGGGCCAGGCGATGCAGAACCCCAACACCAAGCTCGGCGAGTTGACCGAACTGGTCCAGGCCTGCGGCGTCGACCTGCGGACCTGCGACACGAACAAGGAGAGCCGGACATGATCGGAGCACTGATCCTCTGCATCGTCTGGTGTGTGGGCGGCCTCTACGTCGGGTACATGCTCAGTTCGCTGGCCGCCGCCGAGAAGTACACCGACGAAATCCAACGCCTCAACGAAGAACTCCGCAAAGAGCGCCTGCTACGCCGCCTGAACGCACGGGAGAACGATTACCCATGACTACCCCTAACCCAGCCTCCTACTGCATGGACACGCACGAGGAGTTTATTCTCGACGAACTGCTGCCCCTGATCGTCAACCATGCAGCGAAGAACCACCACCCAGCCGACGCCGTGGCCCTGGCCTCCTTCCTCGCCCTGGGCACCATCCTGCAATCCAACGGCATGGACCGCGATTCGCTGGTGTTCGCCATCGACGCCTCGCTGCTGCCCACTCACGACCTTCCGGAAACTGTCCAATGAACCTGACCAACCAGATCACCATGACCAGCCTGGAGCTGGTGGACTTCATCAACGCCCATCGCCAGCAGCAAGCCGAGCAGGCAGGGCAGCCATTCCCTTCAGAGGATTTCCCGGAATTGACCCATGCCAACCTTCTGGCAAAGGTCCCCAAGGTCCTCGGGGAAACATCTCATTCATTTGAATGCGATCTCCCCGACAGCTACGGACGGCCCCGTCGCGGCTACCGCTTCCCCAAACGCGAAGCCTGCCTGGTCGCCATGTCCTACAGCTACGAGCTCCAGGCCGCCGTCTACGACCGCATGACTGTCCTGGAAGAGCAGTTGAAGCTGGCACCACCGCCCCAGCCGCGCCAGCTCAGCACCATCAACCGCGAGTTCAAGGCGGCGCTGGGCATCGCCAAGACCGCCGGCCTCCAGGGCAACCAGGCCATCTTCGCCGCTGACCGCGTGATCCAGCGCGAGCTTGGGTGCAGCCCCATGCGCCTGGTTGGCGTCACCTCGCTGCCCACCGAGGACAACGAGCGCACCTACACTCCGTCCGAGCTCTGTGCCAAGCTCGACGGAGCCTACAAGCCCCGGGAGCTGAACAAGCTGCTCGAGGACATGGGCCTGCAGCAGCATGTCGATCTCGGCGGTAAGCACAAGGAATGGGAACTCACCGAAGCCGGCAAGCGCCACGGCATCATGAGCGACACCGGCAAGGTACACACCACCACCGGTCAGGCTGTCTACAGCGTGCGCTGGAAAGCATCGGTGCTGGACCTGGTCCCGTCGAAGATCGTGGCAACGGTGCCGCAGCAGCCGACGGCACCAGCTCAAGGGAGCATGCAGCT
>JAEHJW020008436.1_pt1 | contig 28161 bp, 41 predicted proteins | sample 9271431 | NCBI WGS metagenome assembly JAEHJW02 | reverse complement strand
CAGAAGCGGAGCGCGACTACTACGACAACATGCCAGAGAACATGCAGAGCGGCGACAAGGGCTCTGACGCTGACAATGCCGCCACGCAGTTGGAGGAGGTCGTCCAGTCTCTTGAGGAGTTCGACCTCGACGACCTGGTATCAAAGATTGACGACGCAAGGGGGCAGTGATGACAAACCTCAAGGCACCCGAGCTCAAGTTCCCCACGCGGGAGGCGTGGCTCACTGCCGCGACGCACCTGCTCGCCGCGCACTTCCTCCCGCTCGCCGACGGCAAGACAAAGCTGCCCGAGAAGTGGGCGTGCAGCTGCGGCTTCCCGTACCGGAGCAAGGAGGCCATCGGCCAGTGCTTCCCGCCCACCCTCTCCGCCGACGGCACCACGCACATGTTCGTCTGCCCGACCCAGGCGGAGCCGGTGCGGGTGCTGGACATCCTGCTCCACGAGATGGGCCATGCCGCCGTTGGCTGCGACAAGGGCCACAAGAAGGAGTTCAAGGCGTTCTGTGAGGAGGTCGGACTGTCGGGCAAGGCCACCGTTACGGTGGCGGAACCGGGGACTGAGTTGCACACAAAGCTGACCCGCATAGCAGCGCAGCTGGGCCCATACCCGCACGCCCCTCCGACCGACCCATGGGGCAACGAGATGGAGGTCGTGGGATGAGCAGCCACTATGTAATACTCGTCACCTGGAAGCCGAACGTGCAGAAGCGCATGCCGCTCGCCCTGGATCGCGCCGAGCGCACCATCACCAAGCTGGAGCGGGCTGGGCACGGTCCACTCCATTGCTACACCGGCAACGCGCAAGCGGTTGCCACCCAGCTGAGCCGCAGTCAGGCTGTCGAGAACGTCGTCGTCCTGGAGGTGTGCGAGGCCATCGTCGGCGTCTGGCGCAGGGGGAGGAAGTCATGACCGAGCAAGTCACCACGGGTACCCTCTTATGGTACAACGATCCGCGTCGCAGCCACGAGTGGCGTGCCTGCGAGGTATGCGGGGAGACACCTGGAACCTGGATCCTCTACAACAGGGACAGAGTGAACAAGAAGACCATGCTGACCGCGAAGGATCGGGGCGGCTGGCAAATTCGCTACTATACAGGAGAGGAGCGAAAGGCTCTACCATGCCTATCCGGTTGCCGCACACAAACTCTGAGAGCTACTAGATGTTGAGGAAGCTGACATCGAGGCAACGGGAAGTTCTGACGCAAGCCGCGAAGTCGCACGGCATCTATCCTCATACGCGAGGTGAACGGGCGGTGCTGGAAAATCTGTGGCTGAAAGACCTAGTTTTCATATCGTGCAACGGCACGCAAAAATGGCACGCAACCAAGATCGGGCGTGCTGCGCTTTGCGACTGTCAGCACCCCATTCCCACGCCGAGCGGCTTTGCTGCGGTTAGCGAAGATTGCCCGATCCACGGTGGCGACTTCCAAGTCATCACCACCACACTTTAGGAGAAATCATGACAGCCACAACATCTAGGGCTGTGTGTCCAAACCGGATTGTTGCAGGTAGCAAGGCTGGTGGGGTATGTGCCATGACCCGAGCCGAGCTCATCTGGGCAGCCTACGGGGCGACCTGTCTCCTCACCCTCTTGACCGTGGGGTGCTGGCCGTGCTGACTAAAGGGCCGATCGAGAAAGGACCGTCTCGGGCCTTTCTCACGTGGCGCGCCAGCCGCGACGGCTCCCTCGAGGCCGCCTACCTGGGGGCCTGCCGCGTCGGCTATGCCAACGCCCGGGGCCTCTGGTGGACGTCCCTGGTGCGCCCGGAGGGCGGAGTGGCCCTTGGCCGCGCTGCCAGCCCAGAGGCCGCTCGTGCAGCCCTGGCCGACGCCGTGGGGGTGTGGGTAGCCGCCGCCGGGCTCTGCTCCCTGCCCTCGCCCGCGGGGGATAGGACCGAAACGGTCCCTTCACCGTCGGCCCGGCGACGTGGGCCCCGTGTTCTGTAACTTAGCGCTTGCCTTTCTTACAGATTGGCCGTATTCTTCGCGCTACTGGCCCCGCCCCGGGGCCCCTGTCAGGAGAACCAAGATGCTCTACGTAAACACCGTACGCTCCTTCGGCAAGCTGATCGCCGCCCGCGTCATCGAGAACGACGACGAGAAGCTCTGGCCCGATACCGAGAGCCGCTGGGACTGGAAGTCTCTGACCACTGCCCAGGAAGTTGCAGACAAGCTCAACGAGAAGGCTGGTGAGCTCCGCTACATCGCCACCGACGCCGGTGTCCACGTCTCACCGCGCTACGACGTGATCGAGCTCCCGAAGGTCGGCGACAAGGTCAGCTACGCCTTCAACGGCGACTACTACCCCTGCGGCGTGGTCACAAAGATCAGCAAGACACTGCGTAAGATCTCTACCAGCGAGGGTCGCGACTTCTACCGCGTGCGCCAGACCGGCTGCTGGAAGAACAACGGCACCTGGTCACTGGTGCCCGGCCACATCAGCCGCCTCAACCCGGAGTTCTGAGGCTACATCGCGCCTCGCGCCTCACGCCGGGGGGTTCCGCGGGACCTACCCGGCTCGGGGCGTCAGGAGGGGACGGTCCTCTCCGCTGTCAGGAGAACCAACAGATGCAGATCCTCAATACCTACCACGTCGGCTACCCAGACCTCGACCGGACCGGAGCGAGCTTCCTTACCGTGCTGATCGGCCGCACCGAGGGAACCTACAAGGTCTACAGTGGCCTGGTCCAGCTGCCAGACCCCTCCAGCGAGGAGTACGAGGCCGAGCGCCAGCGGGCCGCCCACAAGGTCATGCGCTCCGGCAACCCGGAGAGCTACGACCGAGCCGTCACCTTCTTCCCGAACCTCAGCCGCGAGAAGTATGCCTAGAGGGGACTTGCCTTCTTCGCGGAACAGGCGTATTCTTGGAGGGCCTCGGGAGCACCCGGGGCCCTCTCACTGTCAGGAGAAGCCCATGCCCACCATCTTCGTACCAGACGACCTCGACGGACTGTTCGCGCCCGAGATGATCCGCGAGCCGGATGCGCTTGAGCACGCCCTCGCCAACCAGGACGACGACAAGCTCGCGTCCATGGCCACGCGCCTCCCCCCGGCCAACCTTCATACCGAGCCGTGCTCCAAGTGCCGGGGGACGGGAAGGTGCAGCGGCTACAGCTCGCGGGGCCAGCACTGCTTCGAGTGCAAGGGTACCGGCAAGCTGACGTTCAAGAACTCGGCCGAGCAGCGTGCCCGGGCCTTGAACTGGGCCGATGAGCACAGGGCAGAGCACGCCTGGATATGTGCGAACATGGCGGGCTTCGACTTCGCTCGCTCGATGCACGAGGCGCTTCACCGCTGGGGCGGGCTTACCGAGGGGCAGCTCGCTGCCGTGCAGCGCTGCGTGGCTCGGGACGCGGAGAAGGCGGCGCGGCAGGAGGCCGAGCGCGTGGCTCGCATGGAGCGGGACAAGGCTGCACCCGCCGTTGACACGAGCGGTGTCGACCGACTGAAGAAGTCGTTCGATACCGCTGTGGCCAGTGCCAAGGCCAAGGGCTTCGGTCTGAAGTGGCCGCGCATCACGATTGCGGAGATCGTCATCACGATGGCCAAGCCCGAGAGCCGCAACCCGGGCGCGCTGTACGTCAAGGCGCGCGGGCAGTACCTGGGGAAGATCGTGGACGGCAAGTTCCACGCGGTGCGCGAGTGCACCGAGGAGCAGCAGAAGCGCGTCCTCGCCTTCCTTGCTGACCCGGAGGCCGCCGCCAAGGCGTACGGCCTGGAGACCGGCGTGTGCTGCATCTGCAACGCGACGCTGACCTCGAAGTGGCGCTTCCGCGGCATCGGCCCGATTTGCGCGCAGAAGTTCGGCTGGGCAGGGGAGGAGTGAGCCATGCGGAAGCCTGACGAGAGAGACATCGAGCTCGCTCGCAAGATCATGGAGGCCTGCTCCAGAGCGGGTCTCATGCTACGCAAGACAGAGAACAATAAGGAGAACCTCGGCATGAGGGCCGAGCTAGCTCTTGCGATGCAACTCAGGAGTGAGCAATGACCCGCGAGGAGAAGATCACGTGCGCGGCCTGGGGGGCCTGGATTGGGCTCATGGCCTTCGGCGGCTGGGTGGCGGGCGGGTTGTTCTTCTAGCTTGCCTTCCTCTCGAAGTGGAAGTATGGTTACAGGGCCTCGGCACTCCGCCGGGGCCCCAACTGTCAGGAGACCACATGACCACCTCCACCTCCACCTCCCTCTGGATCGTGACCGCCGAGTTCACGGACCGCGACGATGCCGTCGCACTCATCGACCTCGCGCGGGAACTGGGCATCGTGGCCCAGCTCAGCGCCCGCGCCATCAACGAGAAGAACGGGGCCAGCCCGATGCGTGAGACCCGGCTCGGCAAGCTGATACTCGGGGGCATGACGCCTGGGCGCTCCTACGACCTGGAGCACTTCATGGCGCTGTGCCAGGAGCGCGGCTATGCCAAGTCCTCTGCCTCCGCCATCCTCTCCAAGCTGGTGGAGCAGGGAGACGTGGAGCGACTGATGGCGGGGGTGTACAAGCTGGCGAGTCGACCGGGCACCGTCATCGAGTTCAAGGCGTGTGAGAGCTGCCCAGATGTTGGCAGCTGCATGATCTATGGGCAGTGCCGCGGGCTCTGAGCGAGCATGCAGAGCACCGCGTCCCAGTCCCACGACGAAGGGCCCCCTGTGCTAACGTGCAGGGGGTCTACTTGCTTCAAGCCTCCGGCTTGCAGCAGAGCACACGCAGCCCCAGGGTGGAGCCAGAGCTCGTCTGTCTCGGGACCGCTGCGCGGTCCGGAGGCAGACTGTCGCCTCGTAAGGATGAAGGAGCGGCCTCTGGCACGGGCCCGGCGCAAGTGCCAGCCGATCTGCTCCGGCCGAATGCGGACGGCCCAGGCGGCGGTCCACTTGCACTCGACCCAGAAGGACGTGCCCTCGAAACACCCTTCTACGTCGGGTGTTCCGGGGGCAAGCGCCCCGCTCTCTACCGTGGTCCAGTGCACCCTGGGCAGGTAGCGACGCAGCAGGGGACGCAGCTCGCCGTCGGAGGAGCGACGCCTGGTCACTACGGGCACCGCCCGAAGGAGCAGAACGCCAGCCACACCCCAGCATAGAGCAGCACCAGGGTCAGCACCGTAATGCCGAGGCAGCCTCGGCCGGTGGTCGGGTCCATCACTCGTTCTCCCATGGCATGCGCGGCATCGACGGGGTGCGCTGCTTGCACTTGGCCTGTGCTGCCTGAATGGGGTGCCCCGGTGCTCCGCCACGCTGATAGCTTCCCGTGATGCTGCTCTTTCGCTCTATGATTGGTGAGGGCGTCTTGTCCCAGCGGCCCGCACGCGACATGGCACGGCTTACTCTCTGTCGGCCATGCACCTTGTTCCAGTCGACGTTGCGACCCATCACGCCACCTCCAGCCAGCCCGCTCGACCCCACTCGCGCAGGTCGCGCAGGGCAAGCCAGCGTGGCACGCGCTTGGCATACGCTGCGACGGTCCTGCACCGTCGCAGCAGGTCCCAGCGCTGGCGCGCCGTGGGCACGGTGAGCGGGTTCTCCGGCGCGAGCACCCGGATGACTCGACGCTCGTCCACGGTGGGCACATAGGTCTCAGCCGGCAGCAGGTTGCGCCACGGGTAGGGCTGCGGGGGGCAGTGCTTCACCTCGACAAACAGCTGCACCGCGTCATGGTGACCAGCGTGGAGTAGGCACAGGACGACTGTTGCCTGGTCGACGCCCGCCTCAGCGAGCGCCTCAGTCAGTGGCAGTCGACAGTTGAGATGGAAGCGTGAGCGGAGGAGGGAGGCGGACTGGAGGGGGAGGGTGGCCACGGCGGGCCGGTACTTCTCAAGCATGTGATGCGGTCTCCTGACAAGAGCGGGGCCCGTGCTCAGGCCCCCAGCGTCAGCTACACTGGTCGATTTGCGGCGGAAAGGCAAGTGGAAAGTGGTGACCGCCCACGGTATCTTTGTTGCCTTCGTCTTGAGGACGCGGGAGAATTAAACCGCGTTAACGGCTCGAGGAACATGGGCGGCAAGCGTGTCTACAATCAAGAAATTCATCCGCACGGCACGCGGATCAGGGTGCACGCACCGCAGCCGATGGACGGCAGCGACCATGAGTGGCACGGCTACGCCGGAGTTGTGCTTGCGAACCGGACCTGGACACTATGTCGAATGGACAAGAAGCCGCGCTACTGGCCAAGCCGCGAGGTCCTGCTGAACAACTTCAATCTCTGGCGAGAGTGAACCAACACAAGAGGGCATGGAGCAATGCATGACACGACGAGCACCTCACGAGAAGTACGTAGCCGAGCTGCTGGAGCCGTACCCGGAGCACCTGCATCGCTTCGCGGTGGAGAACGGCAGTCGCCACATGAAGCTGACACTGGACGGCAAACTACTGCTGGTGCTGACACGGGGGCAGCACGAGGCCAGTCGGAGGACGCTGAGGAACGCGCAGGCGACGGTGCGCCGAGCGCTGCTCCGCTGCTGACGGTCGAAGCGCTGCTGGACATGGAGCTCGGACGCGCGCAGCAGCGACTGCTGCGCGGGCTGCTGCTGCGGCCACGGGGCCTGGACAAGCGCGAGATCCTGCAGGCGCTCTACGCGGACAAGCCAGACCAGGAGCATCGTGTGCAGCACAGCATGCGCAGCTGCTACGCCTGGTCGGTCATGCGGGAGCTGCGCAGCTGCCTCGAGGAGCAGGGCATGCAGCTGGTCATCGTGGAGAGACGCCAGGGTCGCCCGGTCCGCTGGGCCCTCGGTGCGAGCGAGGTGCCGGTACCCAGGGTGGTGCTGCCACACGTCGTGGGTGCGCCGGAGCTGGAGGCCGCCTGCGCGTCGCTGGGTCGACTAGCTGGCATTGTGGTGCGCCTGCTGGCCGCCGCGGGAGAGGAGGGCATGAGCGCCGACGAGCTCGTGGCCCGGCTCTATCCGGTACCGTCACAGCGACCATCCGACCCCCGCAACTGCATCTCCGCCATGCTGGTCAATACGCGAGCGGTCATTGCCCTGCACGGACTGGCCATCGTTACGCGACCCCGAGCGGGGGTCACGTCGCGAAGATACCTGGTCCGCACGCGATGACTTGCCGCCGGGGGCGAGTTGTGGTAGGGTGAGGTCCTCATCCCCTAGTCCACAAAATTTTTGCCCGGGGCAGCCCACTGCGGAGCCCACGGTGGCCCACTGTTCCACTGAAACTGGTGGTGGGCGGGATCTCGCCCCCGATCCAGCAACCTCCTGCAAACGCACATGAATTCTCGGTAAGGTGTCTGGACACCGCTGGCGGTGCCTGGACACCGCTGCAGGTTTTTGCTTACACTTACATCATGTGTTCCTGAGCTAAGCCCTTGGCAGCGCAGGGAAAAGTGCTGGCACCGAGCCCACGGTTCCAGAAACCCCCAAAGCGTGCGAGAACAGTGGCCCAAAACATGTGGGAAGACCGGGGGTTAGCCCGCGAGAGGGCGCGAGACCACCACCACTGCTTCGCCTCTGCGCGCGTGCACATGCACAGAGACGCTCGCGCGAGAGGGCCGTGGGGAGCGGGGCTCGGTGTTGCAGGAGACGGCGCTTGCCGGTTCCCCCCGGTTGAGGTATGTCTCGACGCCGTGGGCGATTTGCACAGCTGACAAAGTATCTGTCGCTTTCCAAGATCTCGGGCGGGGGTTTCAGATTGCAGACCGAATTGACCAGCACCAAGAAGAAGGACAACCCGGCCTTCAAGGGCGGGAACGCAAACATGAACGGTCGTCCCAAGGGCACGCCCAACAGGACGACTCGTGTGCTGAAGGATGCGATCCTCTACGCCGCTGGCGTGGTAGGCGGCACGAGGGAGAAGCCGGATCTCGAGCAGTTCCTGATCAACGAGGCCAGGAAGAAGGACAACCGTCCGTTCATGGCGTTGCTTGGTCGCGTGCTGCCGCTGACAATCGTCGGCGACAAGAACCGTCCTCTGGAGGTTCTGACGCGGGTGGAGCTGGTTGCGGCCACCGGGGCAGTGGCCCCCCGCGACGTCACGCCGCCTGCGCGCCGGGTGGCTCCGCCTGTCATCGACGGCAAGGTCACCGTGACGCGCCCGGCTCCACCGCCGCCCGTCAAGGTCAAGGCACCAGTGAGGAGCGGCACATGACCCGCACCAAGTACGGTGCACTCACCGTGCAGCACCAGTCCGCCGCGCTGCCCCGACAGTCGGCTGACATGCCGCCGCAGCTGCGCGTCGTGGAGCACCGGGTCGGCTACTCCGAGGTGCGGCTCGAGAACGGTGACCTGATCCGCCTGCACCTGTTCGTGGAGGAGATGCTCTGGCAGCCGGAACACGCGACCTATGCGCCGAACTACCGCGTGGTGCCGGAGGTGCTGAAGCGTGGCTGGGAGGGCTGCGAGGAGCGCCCACCGAGGGGGACCTGGGCATGAGCGTCGAGCTGAGCGACAGCGAGAAGGCGAACTACAAGAGCATGGACGCGACCATGCTGCGCGAGCGCCTGAAGCTGCTGGACATCACGCATGTGTGGCGGACGGAGCGCGAGATCGAGGTGCACCGTGCGTTCATCGCGCAGGAGCTGCTGCTCAAGGAGAAGCGTCCATGCTGAGCCAATTTCTTTTCGGAGGAGTGCGAGAGGAGGGGCCGGTCGCGTCGCTCGGCCCTTCTTCCTCCGACCCTACGCGCCGCAACCCCAACCAGGAGACAGTCGCATGAAGCGCCTTCACCTCGCCTTCCTGGCAGTCCTCGCGGCTGTCGGCATTGTCACCGCTGCCTACGCTGGCGGCACCTTCGAGCAGTACCCCTCCGCCACGGCCCCACTGACGGGCAGCGAGACCATTCCGGCGGACACCAACCTCTCCAGTGGTCGCAACCCACAGACCGAGAAGATCACTACCGCCATCTTGCGCGACGGCGTTCTGGCCAATGCTGGCACCGTGCTGGGGTCGGCACCAACTACAGCGACTGCTACTGCGGGGGCCGCGACCGCCAGCGCGGGGCGGGTCACCGTGACCTCGGAGGCGCTCACCACGGCGGCGGGTGCCGACTACACGCTTACACTCACCAATACCCACGTGCTGGCCACCTCGATTGTGCTGTGCAGTCCGGCCAACGGGACCAACACCACGGAGGGTCTGAGTGTGCAGCGGACACAACCCTCGGCGGGCAGCGTCGTGATCAAGGTGCGCAATACTCATGCAGCCTCGGCGCTGAATGGTACGATCAAGGTCAACTGCGCCATCATCAACTGAGACAGCGACGCGGTGGGGCCTGACAGCCTCCGCGTCGCCAGACCCCGGGCTCCTGCCTGCCCGGCTCACCCAAGCCCGGGGTCACCCCTCTCTCGCACAGGAGCTTTGACAGATGTCCCGCACCGCCGACTTCCTCCTCCGACTGGTCCTGGGGTGGGCACTCTGCACCGCCCTGCTGGCCACCTCCGCCAAGTCCGCGCCGCCCAACACCATTGGTGGCTCGGCCGCTGTGTGCGACCCATGGTCACCGCAGAACTGCGCCAAGCCCGACAGCTCCGGCAACATGCCTGTCACGACCGAGGCACTGCCGACTGGCGGAACCATGGTCAGCGCCTCCTCCGGCAACGTCGCCAATGCCAGCGCCGCGGCAACCATGCCTGCTGTCGCAGACAAGACCAACTATCTCAGCGGCTTCCAGTTGACATCAGCGGGCGCGACCGCCGCGGCCTGCGTTGATGCGACCGTGACCGGCTTGCTCGGTGGCACCAAGACCTACACATACTGCGCTCCGGCAGGAGCTGCCGTCGGCGCGAACCCGCTGCAGGTGGACTTCTACCCCCCGGTCCCCGCCAGTGCCGTCAATACCGCGATCACGGTGACGCTGCCCGCGCTCGGGGCGGGCAACACCAATGCCACGGCCAACATCCAGGGGTACGTGAAGTAGCCCATGAAGACGCGCCCCCTCCTCGAGCAGAGCTACGAGCAGGTCTCCGAGACCCAGCAGATTGCTGTCTCGTTCCAGCTGCCAGCCAAGCTGGCGTGCCTGCTGGATCCTGCGACGACGCAGCCGGAGGGTGGGCGCTTCCTAGTCATTCACGGAGGTCGGGGGAGCGCGAAGAGTCAGTCCATCGCCGAGGCGCTGCTGCACCGTGGCACTGAGGACAAGCTGAAGATCCTCTGCTGCCGTGAGATCCAGAATTCCATCAGGGACTCAGTCCACGCACTGCTCAAGTACTGCATCGAGCTTATAGGACTGCAGGACTTCTACGACGTGCAGGCAGACGGCATCTTCGGGCGCAACGGCACCGCGTTCATTTTCAAGGGCCTGCGCGCCAATGCCTCCGAGATCAAGTCGATGCAGGGTATCGACATCGTCTGGGTGGAGGAGGCGGACAAGGTCTCTGCTGCAAGCTGGAAGTACCTGATCCCGACGGTGCGTGCCGAGTACGACGACGGCACCTGCTCCCAGATCATCATCAGCTTCAATCCGGAGCTGGAGGAGGACTATACCTACCAGAACTTCGTGGTGGACCCACCGAGCTCGGCGCGCATCATCCAGATGAACTGGCGCGACAACCCGTGGTTCCCGAAGGTGCTGGATGCGGAGCGGCTGGAGCTGTGGGCCAAGGCCCAGAATTCCAAGCGCAAGATGGAAGAGTACATGTGGATCTGGGAGGGCCAGGTCAAGTCCGCGGTCGAGGGTGCGGTGTTCTCGGAGGAGATGGCGCTGGCCACAGCGCAGGGTCGCATTACCGAGGTGCCCTACTATCCTGGTGTCCCGGTGGACACCTACTGGGACCTGGGTCGCTCCGACCAGACTGCAATCTGGCTGGTGCAGCACTTGCATGTGCGCCGCCATGTGATCAACTTCTATGAGAACACTGGCTTCGGCGTGGATCACTACCTGGGCGTGTTGCAGGAGCTCGCGGAGGAGCATGGTTATGTCTACGGTACACACTACCTGCCGCACGACGCGGACAACTTCACGGTCGGCATGAGGTCCACAGTCACCTCTCAGGTGCGTGGGAACGGACTGCGAAAAGTGCAGATAGTGCGGCGGCCGGTACGCAAGTCTATCGGCATTCAGGCCTCTCGTACGGTGCTGGGCCTGTGCTACTTCGACCGGGAGAAGTGTGACGTGGGCCTGTCACACCTGCGTCGCTATCACTACGGGATCTCGCCGACGGGCGTGCGCACCCTGGATCCTGTGCACGATGAGCACTCCAACGCGGCTGACGCGATACAGACGTTTGGCCTGGCGGACAAGGCTCCGCGCACCGAGGGCAAGATGCCCCCGAGTCACCCGCCGCCTAGCGCCGCGGCTCACACTGGACAGGGATGGATGCGATGAACCCCGAGGCAGCGGCACCCCAGGCCGAGGAGCAGCCCGTCCTGCCCGGCGGCACGCAGCAGGCCAATGAGGGCCAGCAGCTGGATCCCGCCAGCTCAGAGCGAAGAAAGCGCCTCTCTTCGGAGAAGGAGAAGCAGGTACTCCGGCGCATCAAGAAGAAGTTCAAGCGCTGGCAGGACTTCGAGGGCTCCTTTGTTGCGCAGTTCAAGCAGGATGTGCGCTTCGTGCACGGCGACAGCGAGAACAAGTGGCAGTGGGAGGACGCGATCACCAATGAGCGGGGTGATCGACCTACGCTCACGATCAACATGTGTCGTATCCACTGTGCCCTGATTATCAATGAGATGCGGCGCCGCCCGCCCTCGATCACCATCAAGCCGACCGGGCTCGGGGCCAGCGGCGACAGCGCCAAGACCATTGGCGGCCTGATCCGCGAGATCCAGCGCTCCTCCACTGCCATCAAGATCTATGTCAGTGGTGGCCGCAGCACGGTGCACGGTGGCGTCGGCTACTGGCGGGTCATGACGGAGTGGGCACACCAGAAGGCGTTCGAGCAGGTCATTCGCATCCGCTCGGTGCAGGACGCTACCAAGTGCGGCCTGGACACCAATGCCAAGGAGCCGGATGGTGGTGACGCCAACTGGGGTTTCATCTATGAGGACATCCCCAACGACGAGGTTGAGGAGCTCTATCCAGAGATCGACGAGGACCTGGTTGGTGTCTCCAACACCGTGGTGCAGAACAACTGGGGTGAGCTGACCTGGAAGCTGGACAAGACCACGCGAGCCTGCGAGTGGTACGAGAAGGAGCACTTCCAGGACAAGCTGGTCGGCTACTACGACGGTGGCGAGGAGAAGACTGAGTATGCCTCCAAGATGGACAAGGAGGTACTGACGCAGCTGCTCCGCATGCCGCTGACCCGCGTGCGTCCTGTTACGCGCTGTCGCATCATGTGGTACAAGGTGGTGGGCGACAGCATCGTCGACCACAAGGAGGTCCCCGGTGAGTACATCCCGATCATTCGCTGCGTCGGCGAGGAGGTCGTGGTCGATGGCCAGCTGGACCGCAAGGGCCTGGTGCGCAACCTCAAGGACCCGCAGCGCAACCTGAACTACTGGACCAGCGCTGGAGCGGAGCAGGTCGCGCTGCAGGGCAAGTCACCCTTCATTGGGCCCAAGCGCGCCTTTGAGAACAATCCGCAGTGGGCAGACTGCAACATCAAGAACTACGCCTTTCTGCCCTACAACGACTGGGACGAGGAGAACAACCGCGTCATCCAGGCTCCGCAGCGACCACAGACTGCGCAGATGGCAGACGCTTACATCAAGGGCCTGCAGATCGCGGAGCAGCAGCTGCGCGACGTGTCTGGCCAGCACGAGAACACCGAGGGCAAGGAGGACAACGCCATCAGCGGGCGCGCGATCCTAGCCCGCAAGCAGCAGGGCGACGTCGCGACCTACGACTATCCGGACGCGCTGGCCGGAGCGGTAGCGCACACTGGCCGGGTCATCCTCAGCATGCTGCCGGTGGTCTACGATACCAAGCGCATGATCCGCATCGTTCACCCCGACAATGCCGAGGAGGAGGTGCAGATCGACCCTTCGATGAAGACCGCCTACGCAGCACAGCCGGCACCGGGCCAGGAGAACACCAAGCAGATCGCCATCAACCCGACCATCGGCACCTACGACGTCGACGTGCAGAGTGGCCCTGACTTCGCTACCCAGCGCGAGTGGGCCGTGGAGGCGATGACTCAGCTGCTGGCTGCCAACAAGGAGCTGTGGGCCGTAGTCGGGGACCTGGCTGTCAAGAACATGGACTTCCCCGGCGCGGACGACATGGCGGAGCGCATCCGGCGCACCATCAACCCAGCGGTGCTGGGTGAGGGCCCGACCCCGAACGAGCAGCAGCTGCAGCAGCAGATCCAGCAGATGCAGGAGGTCATGCAGAGCCTGGTCGACAGCCTGGCCCAGGCACAGGCCAAGGGCGAGAACGAGGACGAGCGCATTACCATCGAGGCGTACAACGCCGAGACCAAGCGCATCAAGGAGCTCGGCAATGCGCAGGAGAACTGGGACCGTGCGGGCCTGGACAAGCAGTGGCGCGCAGTGGCCACCGAGGCCGCCGCCGACGCCATCGAGAGCGAGGACCCGACCACCAGTGCCGAGGGCAACGACCAGGAGGACGAGGAGGGAAAGCCTCATCCCTATGCCAAGAAGGGCGACGACGGCGGCTGGTACTTGGACCACCCCGAGCACGGGCGCATGCGCTATGAGCCGGAGGAGGCACAACAGTGAGAGACTTTGGCCCCTGGAAGCGGACAGGTGAGCAAGGGGATGCCGCTGTTCAGCGGCGGAAAGATGTTTGTGCCCTCGGGGGTGCAGAGGAGCGAGGAGAGCGAGCAATGACTGGCTGGAGCGGACTGCTGGGTGCAGCGATGATACTGGCGGGAGCATTCCTCCTGGGAAACTCAGCACTGGCGGTCGATCCCGACCGAGTGCGCGAGGAGACGCGGCCCCGGATCATAGAGTACGACGCTCGGGCCACCAAGGAGGACAAGGGACCAGGAGCCGGAGGGGCAGTCGGCCTGAGCGATGCCTTCAAGAAGTACCACACAGTGCGCATGCTGACCTGGCGGGTCTCCGGCAGCAGCAGCATAGTGTTCATGGGCCAGTTCAACAGCGATGCGCACTGCACAGCCGCCCAGAAGATGCTGCAGCGGCAGCTGGTGCGCTGGGGCTGGGGTCGGGCACAGTGCCTGGAGATCACACTGCCCTGACACTGGAGCTGCTGACCCTCTGGGTCATGCTCTACAGGCAGAGGAGGAGGAGCGAGATGGCGAACGAGGTAGTGAGGAGGCCGCCCATGCAGCCCCTCGAGAGGATCAGCGGGCTGAGTGGCGGCCTGCACAGGATACGCGATGGCTTCGCTCAGCTGCGCCAGGATCACGACGGCCTGGTGGAGGACATCACGGCCTACGGGGTCGCGGTCAACATGGTGCGTGACCACGTGCGCGACCTGCACGCTGACCTGCAGTTCGAGGTCAGCGACCGGGGAAACGGTGGTGGGCAGGCCTCGCAGGAGCGTGTAGAGCAGCACGTGCGGGAGATCATCGGGGCCGAGCAGCAGGGTGACCTGGCAGCGGCCCTTGGCGGGGAGGAGATCAGCACCCCTCTCGCTGATGGCTCCGCCGCAAGTGGTAACGGAGGAGCCGAGAGCAATGACCACTGAGGATATGGTACTCAACGCCGTGCCCGGTCCGCGTCCAGCCTGGGGTCGCGCCACCAGCGTTGTCAGCGTCAGCACGCTGGTCGAGACTGCACAGGGGGCGCTGGCGCTGCGCGCCGCCGCCCGGGTGCTGGACGAGTACGCGCGGAAGGCCAACCTGCAGATCGTCGAGATTGCGCGCAGCCTCACTCCGGACGGCAAGCACGAGGGCGTGTACGCGCGCTTCGGCATACCCGGTGAGGAGGAGGCCCCCGCGGCCGAGGTCAGCGCGCTCACTGATCAGGTCGACAAGATGACCAGCGACCTCACGCAGGTCATGGCAGGGGTGAAGCCATGACCGAGCGCACCGTCCGCATGCTGGCCAAGGAGTTCGCTGGGAAGTTCTACGAGGAGAGCCAGCGCTCACTGCGCTTTCGACAGACCTGGCCAGACCAGCAAGTCTACGTCAACAAGAACTGGCCACACTTCGTGGACATCTCCGTGCAGGCGCTCGGCGCCATGCTGCACCAGCCCGGCATCCCGGAGCACCGGAAGGAGGCGATCTATGACGCACTGGTCGAGCAGAGCCAGAAGGAGGCGCGCAGCACCAACGTGCTGACCCCGATCCAGGCTGTGTTCGACTACGACGACAAGCATGAGAAGCGCAAGCTTGGCGAGAGCACGCCCGACAAGCTTCCCAGCGTGGCTGGGTAACACAGGAGAGAACCGATGGCCAAGAAGTCCAGCAAGATCGTGCGTGATGCACCGGCCGTCGTGCCGGGTATGATGCGCTCCACCAAAGCGCAGCGCGAGCAGGAGGAAGCGTGGCGCGCAGAGAGCGACCTGCGCACCCTGACCGAGGCGGAGGAGATCTGCGAGGACCCGAAGCGCCACAAGGCTGCTCAGGCCATGGCCCGCGAGAAGATGGCGGACATGAGAAAGATTGCAGGCAAGAAGTAGCGTGTGAAGGAACTACTGAGAGAGGAGAGCGAGAACATGGATCCAGAGGAAGAAGCTGCAGCCGCCGCGGAGGCCGCACTGGCCGCCGCTGTGGGCGACCCACTGCCGCCGGGGGACCCCCCCGCTGACCCACCAGTCCCGGAGGGCGACCCGCCGCCAGCGGAGCCGCCAGCGGAGCCGCCAGCGGAGCCGCCAGCGGAGCCACCGCCCCTGCGCGGGCGACGCACCTTCGAGGCGCGCATCGGCGAGCTGAGCGCGGACAAGCGCCGCCTGGCCCAGGAGAATGCCCGGCTGCAGGCCGAGCTTGCCCGGGCCCGGGGTGCACCGCCGCCTGCGGACCCACCCGCGGAGAGCGAGGAGCCACAAACGCCGACGCCGCAGTTCTCCTCCCAGGAGGAGTTCCAGCGAGCCGTCCGCGAGGAGGCCGCCCGCATCGCCCAGGTGGAGGCGTTTAACGAGCGCTGCAACGCTGTGGACGACGCAGGTGTTGCCCTCGGCGAGGACCGCTGGAAGGCGGCCAAGCGCAACTTGGGCCTGCTCGACGACGAGGGACGCATCCCCTTCGAGCTGCTGAGCGTGGCCCTGGAGACCGACAAGCCCGAGCAGGTGCTGCTCACCCTGGGAGAGGACCCCGACCGGGCCGCAGCCCTCCTCCGGATGACCCCGACCAAGCGTGCCCTGGAGATCGCCAAGATGACCACCAGCACGAAGCCTCCGGCTGCCCCCGCTCCGGGCCAACCCAGCCCTCCCCCCCGGTCCCAGGCACCGGACCCAGTCGAGCCGCTCCGGGGGCGCTCGGCACCCCCTGACCGGGATGCCCCAAGTGACGCCGACGATGACCCGACGTGGCTCCGGAAGCGCAACGCGGAGCTCCAGCGCAAGCAGATGGCCCAGGCCGAGGTTCTGCGGAAGCTGGCCTGAGTGACCAGGATCGACCCCCCTTGCCGGGGGGTCGATTTCGGAGTATGAAGGGTCAAATCGAGCCCCTCGGGGGCCGAACCAGGTCGCAGCCGGGGCAAAGGGCTGCGTACTAGGCGCGGAATAACCGGCGACGCGCACCGGGCTCTCGCAGCGGCTCAGTCTGTGCCATCCGCCCGCCAACCCTCAGCGCTCGGGCAGCTGAGAACCACCCACCCCTAGAACCCTGTCCGCAGGGCCCGCAGGAGGCGTGCGCGCGGACGCAGACCCCGAGGTCTCAGATGGCTAACCAGCTGCTCACGATCAACATGATCACCCGAGAGGCCATTCGCCTCTTCACCAACTCCAACCTCTTCATCCAGAACATCGACCGTCAGTACGACAACCAGTATGCGGTCGAGGGCGCCAAGATCGGCTCCGCGCTGCGCATTCGCCTGCCCAACGACTACATCGTTACCGATGGTCCGGCGGCGAGCGTCCAGGACACCAACGAGCAGAACACTACGCTCACCCTGGCTACCCAGCGACACGTCGATACCGGCTTCACCACCGCTCAGCGTACCCTGGAGCTCGACGACTTCAGCCAGCGCGTGCTCGCGCCGAAGGTGAACGTCCTGGCCGGCAACGTGGCCAAGACCGTCATGCTCGCGATCGGCGAGGCGATCTGCAACTATCGCTCCAATGTGGACGGTGGCGGCAACATCATCAGCCCGACCAAGACTCAGTTCCTGGAGGCTGGTGCCATCCTGGACGACAACTCGGCCCCGCTCATGGGCACCATGGGTGATCGCAAGGTCGTCAACGACCCGTGGACCGACGCCCGACTGGTCGACAGCCTGGCGGGGCAGTTCAACCCCTCGGCCCGCATCAGCCAGCAGTATCAGACTGGCACCATGAAGCAGGCGCTGGGGTTCAGCTTCTTTCGTGACCAGACCGTGATCAAGCACACCGCGGGCACCTTCACCGCGGGCACCGTCAACGGCGCGGGCCAGTCTGGCACCACGCTGGTGACCAACGCCATCACCGGCACCCTGCTCGTTGGTGACGTGATCACCATCGCGGGCGTGGTGGCGGTGAACCGCGTGACCAAGCAGTCGACCGGCACCAGCCGCCAGTTCGTCATCACGGCGAACGCGGCAAACGGCGCAACCAGCCTGAGCATCTATCCGGCGATCGTGCCAAGCGTTGGTGGCTCCGACGTGCAGTACCAGACGGTGGTTTCGTCTCCGGCCGACACCGCGGCGATCTCCCTGGCCTCCAAGCCCAGCGAGGTCTATCGCAAGTCGATCTCCTACGCGCCGGAGGCGATCACGATGGTCACCGCCGACCTCTGGATGCCGCCGAAGAACGGTGTCATCGAGGCCGCTCGCCACGCGATGGACGGCGTGTCCATGCGCCACGTGGCCGCATACCAGATTGGTACCGATCAGGCCGTGGACCGGCTCGACGTGCTGTTCGGACAGCTGGCGATCCGGCCCGAGTGGGGCGTGGTCGTCGCCGACAAGATCTAGTCTCTCCTCCCGAGGGACTAGCCACCAGAGCCAGGGGACAAGTGCCCCTGGCTCCATTGACAAACGGAGCGCGAGAACATGGCTAAGCGAGCTGCAATTCCCCAGGACAATCGAGAGTATCCCGACTACGAGTACCGCGAGTACCCGAAGTGGGTTGGCCGTGACGAGTTCGGTCAGGACCTGATCGCGAACACTGCGGAGGATGTCGCAGGGCTCGAGGAGCGGAAGGTCTACCCGATGGTGCTGGGCCTGGACAACCGGGGTCGCCGGGTCGAGGCGATGCACCCGGACGAGGTAGTCATCAGGAAGACCTGGGTCACCCGGCCGATCGACAAGGTTGCGGAGGCAGCAGGCGAGAACAAGCTGACCAGTGCGGTCGCGGAGAACAAGGCGCTGGAGAACGAGAATGCTCGGCTCCGGGCACAGCTGGAAGCGATGCGAACCGCTCAAGCCACATCGCCGGAAGTCGAGACGACGAGCACAGGCAAGGGCAGTAAGAAGAAGGTTGCCTAGACCAGGAGGTGCTGAGTGTCGACCGGGAAGCAGATTTGCACCAACGCACTGCGGGCCGCCCGCATTATCGGCAAGGGCATCGAGGCCCAGGCTGAGGACATCTCCACGGCGCACGGCATCCTCAACGAGCTGCTTGCGGAGTGGAGCTCGCGACGGTGGCTGGTCTACCGCCTGGTCGACGCTGCCTTCACATGCACAGGGGCCATCAACTATACTATTGGCCCCGCTGGCAATTTTCCAATGACGGCGCGGCCGGACAGGGTGGAGGCGGCCTATGCCCGGCTCCTGACCCCAGCGGATCCGACGCTTCGCACCGACTTCCCGCTCCGACAGATTGTCGCCCGGGAGGACTACAGCCGCATCGCTCTGAAGCAGCTGCAGTCGTTCCCCAGTGACTACTTCTACGATCCGGCGTTCCCGCTGGGCTTCATCTATGTCTGGCCCATTCCATCGGCACAGTACGAGCTGCACGTGCTCACCAGGCAGATCCTGGAGAGCATCGCGACCGTGACTGAGGAGGTGCTGCTGCCGCGGGTGTATGACGGAGTGCTAAAGTGGAACGCTGCGCGTCGACTGCGCGCGGAGTACGGCTACAAGGCAGATGACGAGATCAACAAGCTGGCGAAGAATGGCCTCAACGTCATCAGCTCCAATAACTTCGCCGTGCCTGAACTGCAGATGCCGGCGGAGCTGCGTGGCGGTGGGCGCTACAACTTCTACTCAGATACAATGACCTCGGGACGATGACCAAGCCGATCTATCTCACGTCTGGTGCCTACCGAAACCGCAGCCTCATCGCCAATGCGCAGCGGTCGGTGAACCTGTACCTAGAGAGGAACGACGACAAGTCCCAGTCCCCGGTGCCGTTCACCCTCTATCCACGTGCCGGACTGCGAAAGCTGCGTGACGCGCCGAACATTGGCATTGGGCGTGGGCTCTACCAGGACAGCCTAGGGCAGCTCTATGCGGTTGTAGGAACCGTGGCCTACTACGTTGACCCCAACTTCAACATGATCGCGATCGGCGTCATCGCGCAGGGCAAGAGCATCTGCTCCATGGCGGACAATGGTGTCACCATTCTGCTGGTGGACGGCACCACCTCCGGCTATCAGATCGACATGGCCAGCAAGAGCTGGCTGGCGATTAGTGACCCCGCCTTCTACGGGGCCGACCGGGTAGACTACATCCGCACCGTGTTCGCGCTCAACCGGCCGGGTACTCGGCAGTTCTATATCAGTGGCCCCAACGCCGTGACCTGGGACGCGCTGGACTTTGGTCAGAAGACCTCCAGCGCTGACCCACTGGTCGCTACTGCCGCCCTCAACGACCAGCTGTGGCTGCTCGGCACCCGGCGCGGTGAGGTATGGTACTGGTCGGGTGACGCACTGTTCCCGTTTCAGCAGCTGCCGGGCGTGATCATCGAGCACGGCGTCGCCGCCAAGTACAGTGTCGCGAGCACCGACAAGTTCTTGTTCTGGTTGACCCAGGACAAGGACGGCAAGCCCTGGATCGCCCAGGGGGATCCCTCCTACTCGGTTCAGCGCATCTCTACCCACGCGCTCGAGGCGGAGATGCAGAAGTACGTCAAGTGGGACGACGCCGTAGGCTACTGCTACCAGAGCTTTGGGCACACGTTCTACGACCTGGTGTTCCCATCTGCCGACAAGACCTGGAGCTTCGACCTGTCGGTCCAGGAATTCAACCAGTATGTCAGCATCGACGTTAACGGCAACGAGCACCGCATGCGGGGCTTCCTGCATGCCTACGCCTACAACACCAACGTAATGCAGGACTGGCAGACTGGTGCGCTCTACTCGCTGGACCCCGAGTACTTCACCGACGACATTCATCCGATCAAGTGCGTGCGGGGCTTCCCGCACCTCGGCGCGGGCAGTCAGCGCGTCATCTATCCGGGCTTCGTAGCCGACATGGACGTGGGCCAGGTCCAGGGCATGAGCTTCGATCCAGACGTGCTAGCCAACCCGTTCAGCAGCGGCTTCAGCAACGGGTTCGGTCCGTTCTACCACCTCGACGCACCACAGGTCTCGCTGCGCTTCAGCGACGACCGCGGCTATACGTTCGGCCAGCGGCAGCGCCGCTCCATCGGCTACACCGGCCAGTACAACCACGTGCTGCGCTGGGGAGTGCAGGGGGAGGCCCGCGACGGCGTGTTCGAACTGGAGTGGGCGGTGCCCTGCCGCACTGCACTCAACTGCGGCTACCTGTTCCCGGACCCGGAGGTAGCTGACACATGAGTGAGAACCTCGGCAACCTCGGACTCCCCAACCCACAGCTCCCAGTTGGTAGCTTCCGTGGCAAGGACGGCGCGCTCGTGAACGTGATGCTCGGTCACATGTGGTATCGCCTGCTGACGCGACTGACGCAGCTCAACGCGGAGCGGCCGATCGCCGCCGTAGCCGTGGGTGCGTCGCCGTTCTCCTATACGGCCACCACCATCGGACACCTCAACATCATCGGCGGCACGATCTCGAGCCGCACGCTCACCCGCGGCACAGACACCACCAACATCGGTGCCTCGCAACTGGTGCCCATGGCGGCCGGAGACACGGTCACGGTCACCTACTCCGTTGCACCGACCATGAGCTTCATCCCGGGGGCGCGCGCATGACCGAGGACAGCCAGCTCGTGCTGACCAACGCCTTCCACCGGTGGTTCCGCGGCAACGCCGCCGCCATGCGGCTGGCTGCCATGCTCACGGAGGCTGCCCACTTCATCGACGACCTGGTCGACGGCACCCCCATCCCCCCGGCCCAGGCCAAGCTGGTGGCGCGCTACCTGCTGCTGGAAATCCCAGCCAACGCCTTCTATCGTGAGCACTACGCATTCCTGCAGCCGCTGCTCGCGCAGTGCTGGCTGCAGTGGATGGCCTCCGACACCATGGAGCGGGGGGAGGCGCTGGGAGTGGACGACCGGGCGAAGTGCTACATGCTGCGGGCCAGCCTCTATGGGCTGTTCCACGGTATGGCTGTTGTGGTGGGCGGACTGGAGTGGGCTGAGGAAGTTGGGCCCGACATCTACCGGACCTACGGAGAGAAGCTGGAGGACTTCGATGCCTGATCCTGTGACCTCTCTCGTTGCCGGTACGGTCGGCTCCGGCATTGCCAATATCTTCGGGAACCAGTCAGCGGCTGACGACATCTCAGCTGGTGTGGATCATGCTAATGCGCAGTCCCAGGCCATGCTGCAGAAGGGTCTGGACACCCAGAGGGACTACTTCCAGAAGGGGTATGACGTGCTCAGTCCGGTGGCTGAGCAGGGCAAGGGCGTATACAACAAGCTGGTGGAGGCGCTGCCAGAGCTAACTGCACCGATCGTCATGGACCAGGCGACGCTGGAGAAGACGCCTGGCTATCAGTTCAACGTGGGGCAGGGCATCCGTGCAATCGACCTGAGCTCCATCTCGCGCGGCATGAGTGGGGCACAGGCCAAGGCGGCGGCTCAGTTCGGGGTCAATACAGCGAATACGCTGTATAAGGACCAGTATGAGATGGCCTACCGTAACAAGGAGGCCGCGTTCAATCGACTGCTGGCCACGGCGGGTGTAGGTACGGATGCTGCGAAGAGCATCGCGGGCAACGCAACGAGTGCGGGCAACGCTGCACTGAGCGGCGCGACCGGCACGGGCAAGACCATGAGTGAGAATACAATGACCGGTGCCAAGGCACAGGGCGCGGCCGACGTCAATACAGGAGCGCAGGTTGGTAACATCTTCAGCAATGTGACGGGGATGTATGCCAACAAGAACAACATCAACAAGCTGTTCAGCTGAGGAGCACTGAGCCATGGCCGAGGACGGCGTCGGAGACATCTTCAGGGCGGGACGGCCTGATCCGGATCCGTATGCCGGGGTCAATCGCCTCACAACCATGCAGACTAACCTCACTCAAGCCGCTCGGCAGCAGGTTGACCTCGAGAAGGAGAAGCTGCAGCTTGCCAGGGACCAGATTTCGACCATGTCGGGGTTCCTGACCGACTTGCTCAATGACCCGAAGGCGGGCCGCGAGAGCATGATGAAGGAGATCACGCAGCGGGCGGCTTATGGCGTGAAGCTGGGCATGTGGACACCAGCGCAGTCGGTCGAGATGCTCAAAACGGTGCCGACGGACACTCGCGAGCAGTACAAGTGGCTCACCACTCATCTTGGCTCCCTCATGGGGGCCCAGGAGAAGCTCAACGCCTACATCGGCTCGCAGCGGACCGAGGGTGTCGGCGGGGGCAGTGTCACGTCTCAGACTCCGGGCATCCCGGCGGCCCCTGGCATGCCTCAGAAGCCGCCTCAGGTTCGCTCGATCCAGCCCTACAGCCTGCCACCGACCCAGGAGGGCATCGAGACGGCTCCGGGCCCCCGGCAGGGCGAGCGAGGCCCCATTGGCCCGGCAGCCATTCAGCCGCCCTACGTGCCCCAGGGGGGTGCTCCGGCGGCTCCAGTCGCCCCGTCGCCCGGCGCGCGGCCAGGGGCCCCGAGCGGGGGCCGGGTCACCACCGCGCTGCCCCCTGGCACCTCGGAGGCCATGGTGGGAGCGGTTCAGGCCTACAATACGGCGACTGAGACCGCGGGCAACTATGCCGTCCGCGTCAACCCGCTGCGACAGGCGATCCCGATCCTGAACCGCATGAAGGTCACGGATACTGGCCCGATCCAGGAGCGCATCAACGACCTGAAGAGCGCAGCGCAGTCGCTGGGTGCGGGCCCGCTGCTGGGCATCGACCCTGAGAAGATCAAGGACTTCAACGAGCTCAAGAAGTACTTCAGCCAGTACAGTGTGCAGGCCTCCGCCGCGATGGGTCCAAAGACCAATGAGGGCATGGCCGCTGCAGTCACCTCCAACCCGAATGTCAAGATGGACAAGCTGTCCGCGACAGACCTGGCCAAGATGGCGCTCGGCGTAGAGCGCATGCGGCAGGCTGGCACGCTCGCATTCCAGCAGCTAGTGCAGGCACAGCGCATGCACCCCAACCAGTTCAACCAGTTCATGCTGGACTGGGGCACCAAGATGGACCCACGTGCCTTCGTCTATGACCTAATGACGCCGGAGCAACGTGCCAGGGTGCGCAAGCTGCCAGAGGCGCAGCAGAGGAAGATCCACGACGCAATGGAGATTGCGGACAAGTACGGCCTGCTGGGAGACGTGGAGCGGTGAGCGACTATCTTACACCGTCGGACCGGGACTATGTGATCCGGACCATGATCGGCGAGGCCGCCAACCAGGGCGACGACGGCCTCGCGGCGGTGGCACATGTCATCATGAACCGGGCACGGGACGGTGGCTACGGTGGTCGCACCCCGCGCGACGTGGTGCTGGCGCGGGGTCAGTTCGAGCCCTGGTCCACGCGCCGCGACGAGCTGCTTGGCTACGCGCCGGAGGATCCGGCCTACCAGCGAGCGGCCGCAGTGTTCGACAGGGTCGTGGGCGGCGAGAGCAAGGACCCGACTGGTGGGGCCACCCACTTTCTCAACGAGGAGGTCGTGCGTCAGCGCCGCGGGGGCACGCTCCCGAGGTGGGCCAGCGGAAAAAGCACCAAGATTGGTGACCACACGTTCTATGGGGGCAGCAAGAAGATGGACACCTCGCTGTTCGACAAGTACGACAGCGCGCCCACTGCAGCAGCGGGTTCGAGCTCACTGCCAGCGCCCGGCTCCTCGCTGTTCGACAAGTACGACCTACCCACGCGGGGGGTGGAGACCCCGCCCACGGGCGAGCTGCCGCGCGGCAATGCCGCACGCGGTGGCCATGGACGCGTCGGCCACTCGGTGCCTGTGCTCGGTCCCGTCGTGGAGAAGGCCGCTGCGGCTGTTGGCGCAGTCATTCAGGGAGCCACGGGCGTCGACGTGGAGGGACGCCCGCTGCCCCCGGAGAGCACCTTCGCCGAGCGTTACCGCAACAACCTCATGGCCGTGGAGCGGGACGTCGCGGCCTATGACGCCGCAAACCCGCTGATGGCGACCGCCTCCGACATGGCGGGTACCGCCATGCTGCTCGGACCGGCCGGGGCCACGCGCTGGGGCGCGAGCGCCCTCGGCATGACTGGCAACTCGTTGGGCATCCGAGCACTCAAGGGCGGAGCCTCCATGACCGCACTGGAGGTTGCCAACCAGAACCTGCAGGGCAAGGACCCCCGGCAACAGGGCATCTTTGGTCCGGTGCCAATTGCCGCCGTGACCGGTGCAGCGGGACCGATGGTCCAGAAGGGCGTCGAGGAGGGGGTCAACCGCCTCATCGCGATGCGTGCCCCGAAGTCTGGCCCACTGCAGGGGACGACGAGCAATACTCGCAACAAGCTGCTAGAGGCGTTCGAGGGCGAGACCCCTGCCTCCGTTGTGGAGAGTGCCACGGCTCACGGCAAGGCGGGTCGCGTGCTCGACATGAACCAGGCCACCCGAGACATCGCTGGGGGCCTCGTTGACATTCCTGGTCAGGCCAAGGCCGAGATCCGCGAGACGCTGCGTCAGCGCTCCGCCGGACAGGCGGGTCGCCTGCGCGAGACACTGGACCAGAACACGGTGCCCCACACTGACGTGGCGAAGCTGGCAGACGACATCATCGAGAGCCGCAAGACCACGGCTGGCCCCCTCTATGAGGCGTTCCGCAGCACCAGGGTTCCGCCGACCGAGACGATCAAGAAGGACATCATTCCGCGCCTGGAGGCGGCGGGTGCGTTCACCGCCGCTGAGGAGCTCGCAGGGATCACTGGCCGCCCGTTCACGCAAAAGTTCTTCACCGGCGGACCGCAGAAGGAGTTCCCGACGGCTGAGGCGTGGGACTTGGCCAAGCGCGGCCTGGATCGCCGCATCTCCGCCGCCTACGACAGGGGTGACAACACGCTGGGCAAGGCCCTCGTCGAGCTGAAGCACGACATGATCCGCGAGGTCGAGAAGGCCCCGGGGGGTCAGGTCTGGCGGCAGGCGCGCGAGGCGTTCGCTGAGCACTCGGGCCTCCTGGAGCAGCTGGAGGCGGGCCAGAAGACCTGGCAGCGCACCATGCGCGCCGATGAGCTTCGCGCCGAGCTCAAGACCCTCAACGCCAGCGAGATTGCCGCCCGGCGGCAGGGAGCACGCGACGCGATCAACGAGATCATGACCAACGCGGTCAATGGCGATACCCAGGCGCGCAGCCGCCTACTGACCGAGGCCGGACGCGAGAAGCTGGAACTGCTGTTCGGCAAGTCACGCGCCGACCGCCTCATCAAGGATCTGGAGGCGGAGGTAAAGATCTCCCGCAATACCCACGAGCTGGTCGGGAACAGCGAGACATCCTCCAAGCAGGCCCGCCGCAATGCCCTGATGCCGGAGCCGACGGAGCCCGGCTACTTTGCCAACATCGACCTCACCAAGCCGCGCACCCTGTGGCCCGACTGGGCCACGCCCCGAGCAATCATCGAGGGTGAGCGCACTGCGCGCTCGGCCCGCTCGAGGGAGGAGCTCGGCCGGGTCATGCAGATCCCCATGCAGGGGCCAGAGTTCCGGGACCTGCTGCAGGCTATGTCTGTCGAGAGTGCACGTCGTGCAGCAGGAGCGGCTGGTGCGGCGCGTCTGTCCAGCGCTGCGGGACCACTCGTCCCTGCCAGCACTGCTCCTCAGCGCAACCGGCTGACTGAGCCGCTGAATAGCGAGCCACACATTGAAGGATCGTCACGATGAGAAAGACTGCTGCATATGTCAAGGGGCTGCTCCTCGGCCTGGCTCTCCTGACAGCCCAACCCTACCACCCCCCGGCCCACGGAGCAACCCTGCTGCCCAATGGCATGCAGACGTTCCTGGATGGGGACGGCAAGCCGGTCGCGGGGGGCTGCGTCTACTTCTACACGCCAGGTACCACCAACCCAAAGGACACTTATGCAGATCCGGCGAGCGCGACCGCCAACACAAACCCGGTGCAGCTGAACGCGGCCGGGCAGGCCGTCATCTATGGCGTGGGTAGCTACCGCCAGGTTGTTACCAAGGCTGGTACTACGGTCGGGAACCCCTGCTCACCGCCCGGTACTCAGGTCTGGGACCAGCTGACCGCGGACACTTCCTCTTCCGTCATCATCTACGCGGGGGCGAGTGCGGGCACGCCGGACGCGATCACGGTCACTGCGCCGTCCTTCACTGGAGCGGACGGACAGGTCATCAACTACATCTCGACCAACACCAATACGGCCGCAGCAACGCTCAATCCCTCCGGCTTTGGCGCGATCCAGATCATGCGCGACGGAGCCACGGGCCCAGGGGCCCTGACCGGGGGAGAGCTGGTCGCGACCAACGCGGTGAGCGTGATCTATGACGCGACGGCGGGGGTGTTCCACATCCTTAGCCCCATTACCTGGCCCAACACCTCGGGTGTGCCGGTGGGGACAGTCATTGATGTTGCGGGCTTCACTGCACCGACCAACTATGCCTTCGCCTACGGTCAGGCGGTCAGTCGGGCCAGCTTCTCGTCACTACTCTCCACGCTGACGCTGGGGCAGAACGGCTCCATAACCTCTGGCTCTCCAACCATTACGGGCTTGTCGGATACGACGCAGCTAGGCTACGGTATGCCGGTGGAGAGTACGGGCATTCCTGCTGGCGCGACCATTCTCAGCTGCACTACGACGACTTGCACGATGAGTGCGAATGCTACGACAACGCGATCCGGCACGATGACCTTCTTCGCCTATGGTAACGGGGACGGTTCAACCACGTTCAATCTACCGGACTATCGCGGTGTGAGCACGGTGGGACGGGACAGTCTTGGCGGCACCGCGGCCAACATTGCACAGGTCTCGACCACCATCTCAACCACCAACGCCTCGACGAGCGCGACAGTTGGCTCGGCTGCGGGCCTGGCCATCGGCATGTACGTGCAGAGCACCAACGTGCCCCCCAACACGACCATTACGGCGATCAGTGGGACCACGGTTACACTTAGCTTGGCTGCGACTGCGACGGCTGGCGGCACGGCAGCTCGCTTCTCTCCATACGTGGAGGCGCAGGCGCTGGGCGTGCGGGCCGGAGCAATGGTGAAGGCACAGCTGACCTCGGAGCTCGGGCAGCACAACCACTCGGTGTTCTTCAACGACCCTGGGCACACGCACAGCATCTCACCGTCGACTGGCGGCATGAACGTCATTCGAGGTGACAGCGGCGGTGGTTCGTTTACGTTTGCTGGTGGCGGCTTTGGTGCGGTCATTGTCACGGCGACGGCTTCTGCCACGACGGGGGGCACGGTTCGTGACGCCTCGGGCGGAGGTGGAACGGCCAATCAGACCGCGACCGCTGGGTCAAGTAACCCACTGCTCGTGTACAACCCACAGCGCACTGTCAACAAGGCAATTCGACTAACGCCCTGAGGAGCACTAGACATGAGGATGCTTCGATATCTACTGCTGCCTCTGGTGCTGCTGCTGTGCAGTCCAGCCGAGGCCCAGAAGACCAAGGCGCAGATCCAGACGGAGATCAACTCGTTCTTCGCTGACAATACGACTGGGCAGATCACCCCGGCCAAGTTGCGCACGGTCACGACGGACCTGCTCAACTCCTACGTGGACTGGCTCACCTGCACCGGCTCCGGGGGCCTTGTCTACTGGAGTGCGGGAACGCCAACCTGCCTCTCGGCGGGCACCTCAGGGCAGATGCTCAAGACCAACGGCGGCGCGGCGGCTCCGAGCTGGGCCAACTTCACCTCCAGCCTGGTCGCGGGCACCGGCATCACTATTACGGGGACCACGACCGCGACGATCTCCCTGACGGACCAGCTCGTGGCGGGCGGCCCGATCGGCTCCGGCACAGTGACCCCTGTCATCACCTATAATGCG